>Ga0116210_1000281_pt1 | contig 54355 bp, 46 predicted proteins | sample TshhotsprinmetaG_FD_94483 | JGI IMG/M metagenome (GOLD analysis project Ga0116210, IMG submission 94483) | Hot spring microbial communities from South Africa to study Microbial Dark Matter (Phase II) - Tshipise hot spring metaG | ecosystem: Environmental > Aquatic > Thermal springs > Hot... | reverse complement strand
CTGCCGGGCGCTCAGCGGTTTGCTACAAGACCCTCATCTGCTGCTCGAAAGGACGCCCGCCGTCGGCTGAAAAGCTCGAACCGCAAAGGCGCGGAGGGGTACAGAGGTCAAGGGCGGCCCAGCGCAGCGGCCTTGTGTGCGGCGCGCAGTGGCTCCGGCAGGCGGTAGCGCGAGGTGCAGGCCAGCACCAGTTGCCGCGCGTCGTCGAGGGTGGCGCGGTGCCCTACCGAGACGTAGACCGGCGTCACGCGGTCGCGTGTGCGCAACACTACCCCGATCACCTCACCCCGGTCGCGCAGGGGCACCCACGCGCCGCGCTCTGGCGGCAACGGGGCATGGTGCCCCACCAGCAGGCTCTTGGCGCAGCCGATCGTCGGCGCATCCAGAAACAGCCCAATATGGCAGGCAATTCCGATACGGCGCGGGTGAATGGTGCCCTGCCCGTCTACCAGCAGCACGTCGGGTGTGCTCTCAAGCCGACGCAGCGCATCGAGGATCACCGCCCCCTCGCGGAAGGAAAGCAGCCCTGGCACATAGGGGAAGGTTGTGGGGCGCTCCGCCATCACCCTCTCTACCACGTCCAGCGCCGGGAAACGCACCACCACCACCGCCGCCCGGCTGATGTCGTCCTTGACGCTCACGTCAATGCCTGCCACCAGCCGAACGGAGGTCAGCGGCAGGGGCTGATCGGTGATCACTTGGGCAGCCAGCGCCTGTTGCAGGCGGATGGCCTCTTCGAGCGAGACTTCCCAGGGGTGCAGTTCGCGAATGGTGAGGGGCATGGCTGTCTACCGATGAGAGAGCAGGCGCAAAACCTCATACTCGGCGATTTGCGGCTCGACCTCTAGAGAATTTGAGGAGCGCTGATTGGTAGGTTTACCTCACCTCTCAATCCCTTTCCACGCGCGCAGAGAAAAGGGACTGGGGGTGAGGTTTTCGAATGGTCTCCCCCAGGGGGCGATTGTCCACCCGGCGATCGGTCAATGAGCGCAGCAAACCGTACCTTGCTGCAATCTTGGCACACCCCCGATCCTCTGTCAAGACAGCCCGCCACGCGGGGTGCATTTCACGAAAGCTCACGGTCGGCTGATCATGCATCAGACCTGATTTGAGGGGTGCGCGCGCAAGCTGTGACAGGCCGTGTGCTGGGCTGTGATTGACCTCACCCCCGGCCTCGCTTCGCTCGGCTTGCCCCCTCTCCGCGTCGGCTATGCATTACCCACATCTTGAGTAGAGGCACGGGCCTACTTACCACCATCCACGGCCAGCACCTGCCCGGTGATCCAGCCCGCGTAGTCCGAGGCCAGGAACAGCACGGCCCAGGCGATGTCTTCGGGCGTGCCCAGGCGCTTGAGCGCGATCGCGTTGAGCAAGGCGCGCTGTCCTTCTTCGCCATAGGACTGCCACTGCCGTTCGGTAGTTGGGTTACAGCGCACGAACCCCGGCGCGACGCTGTTGACTGTGATCTGCCAGGGGCCGAGTTCGTGGGCGAGCTGTCGCGTCAGGTTGATCAGGGCGGCCTTGGCGGCGGCATACGCCTGAATGCCCGTCAGGCTGACGCCCAGCCCCGCGCCGCTGGAAATATTGATGATACGCCCCCAGCCCGCCGTCTTCATGCCAGGCACGACCGCCTGACAGCAGTAGAACGCGCCGGTGACGTTCACGTCCAGGATGGCCTGCCAGTCCTGCGGCGACACGTCTTCCAGAGGGCGGCCCACCTGCCCCAGCACGCCTCCGGCGTTGTTGATCAGGATGTCCACGCGCCCGCTGACCTGACTTGCTTCGCTGGCGAAGGCGAAGACCTGCTCGCGATCGGTGATATCCACCATCCTGACTTCGCACGCGCCGCCTGCTTCGGCGCACAGCCGGCGCGTCTCGGCCAGTTCGTCGGCCAGCACGTCGCACGCCCACACGTGCGCCCCGCGGCGGGCCAGTTCCAGGCTGATCTGCCGACCGAAGCCGTGCGCCGCGCCGGTGACCAGCGCCGTCTTGCCGCTGAATTCGATATGCATGGTGATCTCCTGTGAGAGTGATCGGCGATCAGGCTTCAGGTGACAGAACGGGCCGACCGGTCGCGCCGACGGCCAGCCCGTTGACTGATCGCTGACAACCGATCACCGACAACTCACTGCAGCCTGTACAGATCGCTAAACTTGTCCCGCAGATAGGCCAGGTACGGCTCGACGTGCAAGGGTCGCCCAGTGCAGCGCTGCAGGATTTCGTCCGCGCTGTAGGCACGCCCGTGCCGGTAGAAGTGCTCGGTCAGCCAGCCCAGCAGCGGCGCGTAATCTCCGGCGGCCAGGGCATCGTCCAGGCCGGGCACCTGTTGACGAGCAGCGGCCAGCAGTTGCGCAGACATGACGTTGCCAACCGTATAGCCGGGGAACGAGCCAAAGCTCCCGCCCGACCAATGCACGTCCTGCAACGCCCCCAGGCTGTCGTTCGGCGGCTCCACCCCCAGGTACTCGCGCATCTTCGCCCGCCACACCTCCGGCAGGTCGGCGACGCGCAGACTGCCATCGAGCAGCCCCATCTCGATCTCCACGCGCAGCATGATATGCAGGTTGTAGGTCACTTCGTCCGCCTCGACGCGGATCAGACTGGGCTGCACGCGGTTGATGGCGCGGTAGAACAGGTCTACGTCCACATCGGCGAGTTGGTCGGGGAAGACTTCGCGCAGCTGCCCCAAGTGCGCGCCCCAGAAGGCGCGGCTGCGCCCGATCAGATTCTCCCACAGGCGCGATGAGGCTTCGTGCGCCCCGTAGCTGGTGCCGCCGACCGCGTACTGCCCCAGAAAGTCGGTAGTGAGAGCGGTGCGCGTCAGGGCCGGGTCAATGTTCTGCTCGTAGAGGGCATGTCCAGCCTCGTGCAGCGTGCCGAAGAAAGCCATCGGCCAGTAGTGCAGGTCGTAGCGGGTGGTGATGCGCACGTCTTGCCGCGTGAAGGAGATTTCGAAGGGATGCGGCGCGATGTCCAGCCGCCCGCGCTCCAGGTCATAGCCGATCTTCTGCGCCATTTCCAGGGCGAAGGCGCGCTGCTGGTCGAGCGGGTATGCGCGCGCCCACAGGTTTTTCTCCAGCGGCCTGTCGTGCGCGACGATCTGTTCCAGCAGCGGCAACAGCCCGGCCTTGAGCGCCTCGAAGAGCGAGCGCAGTTTGGCCGCCGTCATGCTCGGCTCGTATTCGAAGACCAGCGCATCGAAGGGATGTTCTTCGTAGCCGATCGCGTCGGCCTGCTCCCTGGCCAGATCAAGCATCTGCTGCAGGTAGGGGGCGAAGCGGGCGAAATCGTTGTGCTGCCTGGCCTCGTGCCACACTTGCTCGGAGACAGGCGCGAGCGTCGCCCGTCGGGCGAGCAGGTCGGCGGGGATACGCCGCACGATTTCGTAGTACTGCCGCGTCTGCTGCACGGCGCGCACGCGGTAAGAATCCGGGGCTTCGCCCGCGACCTCGGCCTCGGCAGCGTCGAGCAGGCGGGCGGTCGTCTCGCTGACGAAGTGTTCGCGGGCCAGCCGCGACACTGTCGCCAGTTGGTAGCCGCGCGTCTGCGACCCGCCAGGCGGCATTTGCGTGCGCGCATCCCACTTGAGGATGTTGAGCACGTTCAGCAGATCGTTATAGGTCGCGATGTGTTCCTGCAAGGCTTCATAGGCGGTCATAGGTATCATCCTTGTGCATCATTCTGCAACAAAACGGCGTTGAGGGCGTCAAGCGTCGCCAGAGATTGCGGACGGCGACCCTCCTCAATGTCATGGATCAACTCGATCAGGCGGGCAGTCAGAGGAGTGGGTATGCCAGCCTCGGCCCCCAGTGTCACGATTGGCCCCAGTTGCGCGTCTACCTCAGTGCGCCGCCTGCGCACAGCCAGGTCGCGCCAGATGCCGCTATGTGTCTTGGCCGAGGCGCGGTTGAAGGCAACCATCTCATCCAGCGAGCGTAAGGAGGTCTCCGGGTCTGCGCCGGGCAGGAACGCTCGCGGATCGAAGCCGTCGAAGCCCTCTGGCGTTACGCCGCGCGCCACTGCCACGGCCAGCACCTCCCGCGCCAGGGCGACGAACAGGGCACGGTAGGCGGGCAGAGCCAGCGCGTCGGCGATGGACTCGTTGGTGAGGGCAGTGGCGAAGAGCTGCGCGCCATAGGCCAGCTTGCCCCACAGATAGCCCCAGATGTTGGTCGTGATCGTCGCCCGATCGTCGAAGTCGCGTAGCAAAGCGTGCAGGGCTTGCAGGCGCGGCGTGATCCGCCCGTCCAGTTCGCCGATCACCACCGCCGCCCGGTTGCCGCGGTGAATCACCCCCGGCTCCAGGTAGTCCGCGCCGAAGTTGACGAACGCGCCGACCGTGCGCTCCTGCCCTACCAGGCTGGCAATAACCAGCTCATTCAAACCATTCTGGATCGAGACAACACAGCCGTCTGCCGCCAGGTGTGGTGCCAGAGCCTGCGTTGCCTGGGCGGTGTGATGGGCCTTGACGCATAGCAGGATCGTCGGCCACGTCCCGCGAACGTCGCCTGGCGTGAAAGCGCGAGCGCGGACGGTGAACTCGTCTACCGGGCCGGTGAGGCGCAACCCCGTCGCGTTGATCGCGGCCATGTGATCGGCGGCGCTGTCCACCAGCGTTACGTCGCGCCCGGCGCGGATCAGATAAGCGCCGATCGTCCCGCCCATCGCCCCCGCGCCCCAGATCAGCACTCTCATGGTCGCTCCCATCCGCTGACCAGCAGCTCGCGCGTCTCCTCGACGGCCACCTGCCAGATGGCGAGCATGTCCTCGTCGGGCCGCTGATAAAGCCCGCCGTAATTGCCATCGCCCAGGTAGTCGCGCAGCGCCCGCGGCGTCAACAGGCGCGCCCGTTCCACTTCGATCATCGGCTTCTGTTCGCGTGGCACGGTCACGCCCGCCAACCGTGTCCAGGGGAAGTTCTCCATCCACGAGGCGTGTGAAGCGACCAGGTCAATCTCCAGCACCTTCGCCCAGGTGCGCGGGGCGTTCCACCAGTTGTGGAACTTCACCATCACACCGGGGTGATCGGCCATCCATTCGCCAGCCAGGGCCTGCGCCGGGGCGTTGCCGCCATGCCCGTTGACGATCAGGATACGGCGGAAGCCCTGGTCGGCCAGGCTATCGAGCACGTCGCGCACCACGCGCAGATAGGTTTCCACGCGCAGCGACACCGTGCCCGGATAGGCGCGGAAATAGGGCGTGATGCCGTAATGCAACACCGGAAACACCGGCACGCCCAACGGCTCAGCAGCTTCGAGCGCCACCCGCTCGGCCAGGATGCTGTCGGTGCTCAGGCTCAGGTAGGCGTGTTGTTCGGTGCACCCCAACGGCAGGGCGCAGCGGTCGTCCTGTTGCAGGTAAGCTTCTACCTGCGACCAGTTCATGTCGGTGATGCGCATGAGCCGTCTCCTCACTAAGTGATAACCCCTCACCCCGGCGCTGTGCGCCACCCCTCTCCCTCAATGGGGACGAGGGGAAAACCCGGCCTGTCTCCCTTTCGCCCCTCAGAGGGAGAAGGGGCCGGGGGTTGAGGGGGGCTTTTCAAACGGTCACTAAATGGCGCGGACCTTGCCGCCGTCTACGCGCAGCGTCGCGCCGGTGATGTAAGATGCGGCAGGCGAGAGCAGAAAGGCTGCCGCCGCCCCATACTCGTCAATGGTGCCCAGCCGACCCAGCGGAATGGTCGCGATGCTCTGGGCACGGACTTCCTCAAAACTGAGGCCGAGCTTCTCCGCTTTGATGCGGTCGAGCTGTGCCACGCGCTCGGTGTCTATGCGTCCAGGGATGAGCGTGTTGGCGCGGATGCCTTTGGGGGCCAGTTCGTCGGCCAGCGTCTTGATCAGCGCGGCTACCCCCGCCCGCATCACGTTCGACAGGATCAGCCGCTCGATCGGCTCGATCACCGACGACGACGTGCTGGCGACAATGGCCGCGCCCGCGCTCATGTGCGGCAACGCCGCGCGCACCAGCCGCACCGCGCTCATCAGCGTTAGCTCAAAGGCAGCCTGCCACTGTGCATCATCTATTTCGTGGAAGTAACCGGCAGGCGGCCCGCCCGCGTTGATGAACAGCGCATCTATGCGCCCCCAGGCGTTCACCGTGCGCTCTATCCACGCCTGGATCGCCGCCGGATCGCGCACATCGCACACGGTCGCCAGCACTTCTCCGCCCGTCTCGGCGACCAGCCGGTTAGCCGCTGCCTCGATCTCGTCTGGCAGGTGACTGCAGATCGAGACTCTGGCCCCTTCGCGGGCCAGGGCGCGCGCCGTGCCATAGCCCAGACCCTGGCCCGCTGCTGCTACCAGTGCCACTTTGTCCTTGAGTCCCAGGTCCATGTCTTTTGCTCTCCAATGGTTTTGAGCAGGAGTCCAGAGTTTAGAAAGTGAGCGGCTGCGTGGGGTCGCTGATGCCCACCCGCCGCAGTATCCAGTCAATCTCCTGGTGCGTGCCCGCGTCAATGGGCACGTAGGGATCGCGCAAAACGGGGCAGGCAATCGCCCCGCGCCGGTAGAGCAATTCCTTGCGGATGCTCAGGTTGATCTGTGGCTGATTCTCAAAGCGGATCAGCGGCAGGTAACGGTCGAAGATGCGCTCGGCTTCGGCCAGACGGCCCTGGCTGAAAGCCCGGTAGGTCGCCACCAGTATCTCGGTGAAGGCGAAACCGGTCATGGTGCCCGCCGCGCCCGCCTGCAACTCCTCCAGCAGGAACATGCCACCCAGCCCGCCGAAGATCGCCAGCCGGTCGGTGCGCGCGCGGATAGCGCGGATTTTCGTCATCAGCGGCGGGTCTTCCATCTTCAGGTAGCGCACATGCGGAATGCGCTCGGCCAGCGTTGCCAGCAGGTCGGGCGAGAGCACCACATTGGTCACGACGGGGTAATCCTGCACCACGATCGGCCCGTTCACCGCCTCGGCGATCTGACTGTAGAGCGCCAGCACGCGCTCAGGCGAGGGATCGTCCAGATACGGCGGGGCGATCATCATGCCGTCGGCTCCGGCGGCGAAGGCCGCCTGGCCCAGCGCGATGCAGGTTGCCGTGTCCTGGTGACTGACGCCCACCACCACCGGCACCCGCCCGTTGACCGTCTCCATCACTGTGTCCATCACCAACCGCCGCTCGTCCACGCTGAGCTTGGCCGCCTCGCCCAGCACGCCCAGGATGGTCAGGCCATACGCGCCGCGGTCGAGCTGAAACTCGATCAGGCGGCGCAGGCTTGGCAGATCGAGTTGCCGTTCGGCGTCGAAGGGCGTGGCCAAGATGTTGAAAATCCCTGTGATTGTCGCGCTCATCATGAAGTGCTCCCTTTCTACTATTTTTCAGGTGGGCGTCTCTGGCATGGGGGCGCGGTATGGTGGCCGGTCGTGGAAGAGCCAGACCACGCTCGCAGCGGTCAACAGCGCCCCCAGGGCCACCACGCGCATGATCATCCCAAAGCCGTAGGCCGTCTGCCAGAAGCCGCTGACCGCCGTCGCCGCGAACCAACCGACATTCCATTGCAGCATACCCATGCTGCTGGCGATGTTGTGCAGATCAGGGGGCAGGGTGTCCAGCAGCAGGGGCTGGAACACGGGTTGCATGACGTTGCGGAAGGAGATGGCCACCACATAACACCCCACGCCTATCGCCAGCGTCGGGGCCACGCTCAGCCCCGCGAACGCCAACCCGGCCACGCTCATGGTAATGCCCAGCGTGCGGACACGTCCCCAGTGCCGATCCCACAGGGGATTGGCCAGCGGCAGCAGCGCCATGCCCACCCATCCCAGACTCAGGATGGTGCCCACGGTCTTGTCGGACACGTTGAAGGTGGTGCGGAAGAACAGATTGTAGAAGGGAAAGGTCAGGCCGCCGGTGAAGCCGAAGAGCAGCAACGGCAGCGTCAGCCAGGTCAGCCAGCGCCAGGGAATGCGCCCGGAAGTCGTGCTGAACAGACCGTGTACCGCCGGTGAACGGTGTGTCTCGGCCAGGCGCAGCAGCGGCAGCGCGCTGACCAGGATCAGCCCTGCCGCAACGCTTAGGGCGACGCGATAGGCAAAGGGCGTTTGCTCTGGTGCGACGCCCGCGACGCGCGTCGCCTGGGGGAACAGCGCCACTACCAGCAGCGGCAGGAAGCCACCGGTCACACTGCCGATGGCAGTCGCGCCCATGCTCACCAGGTTGTGATAGGCGAAGATATGCGCCTGATGTTCTGCCCGCACCAGGGTCACCATCAGCGGAGCCATGCCGATCTGCACTGCGCCATAGAACAGCCCCACCAGAAACCGGCTGAAGCCAAGCATGGCCAGCGTCGGCCAGGCGACCAGCAGGACATAGGACGCCGTCAGCCCTACCGTCGCCCACAGCGTGACGCGCCGCACCCCCACGCGGTTGGCCAGCAAACCGATCGGCACGCTGCTGAGAAAGCCGCTCACGCGCGGCAACGACTGCAACAGGCCAATGGTCTGCGGACTGTAGCCCAGGCTGACGAAGTAGAAATTCAGCAGGGCGTCGCTGATGCCGATCAGCCCGATGTGCAGCAGCGCGTTATAGGCCAGGAATAGCGTCACCTGATGCGACAGGCCCGGCAACGTCGGTCGCCAGGCCGCACCAGGCCCCCGCCAGCGAAGTTTAGTCGCCAACGCCGATCATCTTCTTGCCCGCAATAAAGGTCATGCGCACACGTTGCAGCGCGTCGAGATCGTCGAGCGGGTTGCCTTCTACCACGATCAGGTCGGCCTCTTTGCCCACTTCCAGCGTGCCCAGCCGCCGATCGAGTTTGCTCACCTGCGCTCCGACGATGGTAGCACTCCGCAGCGCGTCGTAATTGTCTCGCTTAACGCCGATTTGCACCATGAACTTGAGTTCTGGCGCGACGACATCGTGCCCCACTGCCGGGCTGCCCGCGTCCGTGCCGAAGGCGATGGGCACGCCCATCTCGGCGGCGCGCACCAACCCGGCATAGCGCGACGGATCGGCAACGGCGCGCTGCCGCTCGGCGATCTTCCACTCCGGAATGTTGAACTGACGGGCGATCTCCGGCTGCGCCTGCATCACCAGCGGGGCGAAGGTGGTCACGATGGGGATGCGCCGATCCAGCAGCAACTGAATCGTCTCCTCGGTCATCGAGCCGCCATGCTCGATCACATCTACGCCGAACTGCGCCACGCGGTAGATGCAGTCGTTGTAGGTGGCGTGCGCGGTGACCGGCAGCCTGGACTTGCCGCCGCTGGAGGCAGACGCGGTGATTCACGCCGCTGCCATCACCGCCGCGCCGGAAGAAGTCGGCCTGACGCCGGAAGGGTACTTTCGCGCCAACGTCGAGCCGGCGCTGTGTCTGCTGGAGTGGGCGGAGGGACGGCGCGTGATCGTCTTGAGTTCGTCGGCGGTCTTCCGGGCGACCGCGCCAGGGCCGGTGACCGAGACGATGACGCCCGCGCCGCTGGGCCTGTACGCGGTGAGCAAGCGGGCGCTGGAATACCTGCTGGAGACGCTGCGCGAACAGTACGGGCGCGATGTGCTGGCCGTCCGGCTGAGCAACATCTACGGGCCGCGCGAAATGGCGCGCCGCACCCGTCCGCGCGTCAGCTTGGTGGCGCGGCTGGTGACGGAAGCGCTGCGCGAGGGTCGCGTGACCATCTGGCGCGACGACCCGCCGCGCGACTGGACGTATGCGCCGGACGTGGGGCGGGCGCTGCTGGCCCTGCTGGATGCTCCTGCGCTGCGCCATGTGTTGTATCACGTTGCGGCAGAGCAAATGCTGACACCCCTGGAAATCGCCGAGATCATCCGGCGCAGGCTGCCAGGGGTAACGCTGGAGGTGCGCGAGGGGCTGTCGGCGGAGGGCGAAAGCCTGACGCGGCGGGGGATGCTGAGCAGCGCGCGCCTGCGGGACGAACTGGGGTTTACACGGTGGACACCGTTTGAGGAGGGGATCGGAGCTGTGATCGAGTGGTTTGGCCATGCGGAGGCCGCGCCATGACGCGGCTGCGCATCCTGTTGGCAGGGCTAGGCGTGCGCGGGCGCTACTGGGCCGAGGTGATCCAGCGCTCGCCGCGCTGCGAGATTGCCGCCTATGCCGACCCCAATCCGGCAGCCTGCCAGGCGGCGGTGACGCAGTTCGGTCCGCGGCCCACCTTCGCCTCGGCAGAAGAAGCCCTGGCCACGCTACCCGCCGTAGATGCGCTGATCCTGGCCAATCCGCCCGTCGGACGCGAGAGTCAGGTGCGGGCGGCCATCGCCCGCCGCGTGCCCCTGCTCATCGAGAAGCCGTTGGCGCTCAGCCTGGCCGAAGCGGCGCATCTGGTGGCGCTGGCCGAAGCGGCAGACGTGCCGCTGATGGTGGGGCTGAACTTGCGCTACCTGGCCGTGACCCGCCAAACCATACGCCTGCTGGCCGAACGGACTGTCGGCGAGGCGGCCTTCGCCCGCTTCACCTACGAGCGCTACCGCGACGGTCACCGCCCCGACCTGAACAAGTATCCACTGACGATGGATCAACCCATGCTGTGGGAGCAGTCCATCCATCACTTCGATCTGCTGCGCTTCGTCTATGGGCGCGAGCCGCTCAGCGTGCAGTGCCATACCTGGAATCCGCCCTGGAGCATGTACGCCAGCGACGCCAACGTGTCCGCGTTGTGGCAGTTCGAGGGCGACCTGTTCGTCACTTATCACGGTACCTGGCAGGGCAACTGGAACACGCCGCATTTCGAATGGCGCACCGAAGGCACGGCGGGGATCATCACTCAGCGCGATCAGTTCGGCGCGCTGTACTACGCGCGGCGTGACGAGGCCGACCTGACGCCCGTGCCCCTGCCGCCTCATGAGACCTGGATCACCGAGACCTCCGCTTTGCTGGAGGCATTCATAGGCGCTGTGGTAGATGGCAAGCCGCTCGAATGCAGTGGGCGCGATCATCTGCGCTCGCTGGCCATGGTCGAGGCTTGTGCACTGTCCAGCCGGGAAGAACGCACAGTAGCGCTGAGCGAAGTGCTGGCGCAACTCTCCGGCGAAACCAGTCAACTGAGCGCGTGAGCGTGTGGAACGGCACAAGGAGGTGTACACGATTTGGAGAAAAGCAAAGCCTGTTGTCACCCCAACCGTATTCTTTTTCTGTGCAGAGCAGGAGGTTAGAAAAGCCATGTCCCGTCTTCGTTATGCAGCCACCCTGCTGATCCTGGTGGCCCTGATCGTCGGAGCGTTGCCTTCGTCGCCCGCCAAAGCGCAGGCTCCTGGCCCAGATGAGAAAACGCTAGTGATCGCTCAGTCGCAGGACGTGCAGAGCCTCGATCCGCCGCAGGTAGGGTCGCGCACCGACGACAATATTGTTTCGCACATGTTCGCCACCCTGTACGAGATTGACGACTTCGGCAACATCGTGCCCTTCCTGGCCAAAGACTATCGCATCTCCGAGGATGGCACCGAGGTTACCTTCGTGCTCAACGAGGGGCTGACCTGTCACGATGGCGAGCCGCTGACGGCTGAGGACGTCGTCTACACCTTCAAGCGTGCCGCCGACCCGGCCAACGGCTTCACCGGCAACACCCCCGGCTTTGTCTTCGCTTCGGTCGCTTATAAGGACGCCCGCGTAGACAGCGAGCTGGAGGCAACCATCGTCCTGGAGCGCTATCAATCCATCGCGCTGGGCCTGCTGTCCGAAGTGCACATTCACTGCAAGGACTCCTACGAAAAGATGTCGCTGGAGGAAGCCCAGAGCAACCCCATCGGCTCCGGCCCCTACAAGTTCGTCGAGTGGGTCAAGGACGACTACCTGCTGATGGAGAAGTGGGACGAGTTCACGCTGCGCGATCCCTACTTCGACCGCATCGTCTGGCGCGTTATCCCCGAAGCCTCGACCCGCACCGCCGAATTGATCGCCGGCAATGTGGATGTCATCACCAACGTGCCGCCGGATCAGCATGCGGCTGTCAATGCCTCTGGCAACGCCTCTGTGGTGCCGGTTGAAGGGTTGCGCCGTATCTACGTCGGCTTCAACTTCACCGACAACTTCCAGAGCGAGTGCGCCGACGCCATCAAGAAGACCGAAGTGCGCGTGGCGCTGCAATACGCCGTAGACGTGCCGACCATCTGCGAAGCGCTGCTCGGCGTGCCCTGCGAGCGCGCGACCGGCCTGGTCAACAAGCCCAACGATCACCCCGATCTCGAACCGTATCCGTATGATCCAGCCAAGGCCGAAGAACTGCTCGACGCCGCGGGTTACCCGCGCAAGGGGGACGGCGTCCGTTTCGAGTGCACGCTGATGGCCGGGCGCAACCGTTACCTGAACGATGTCAACGTGGTGCAGACGATCTGCCAGTACCTGGATGACATCGGCGTCAAGACCAACTGCCAGTTGATGGACTTCCGCGCGGAGTTCATCCCGCTGTTGGTCAATCAGCAGGCTGGTGAGCTATTCTTTGTGGGCTCGGGCGGCGGCAACTGGAATGCGCTGTACGAGATGGCCGACTTCGCCAGCGAGAATTCGAACCCGAACTATGGCCGCTGGAGCAATCCGGAATGGTTCAACCGCTGGCGCAGCCTGTCCAACATCCGCGATCCTCAAGAAGAGCGCAAGGTCGTGCTGGAGATGCTCGAAGTCTTCTACAACGACCCGCCGTGGATTCTGCTGTACATGCAGCCCGACTTCTACGGCGTGAGCAACCGGCTCGACTGGCAGCCGCGTCGTGATGAGCGTGTGATCACGTTCAACGCCAAGCTCAAGTAACGTCCTGACTGTTCCCTGCCGGTTGGGGAGCACAGATATAGCGGAGCCTGTGCTCCCCACCGGCTCGTCCCGTCTGTTGAACATTCCGCAGGTTGACGAAGACGCATGGGCAGATATCTGGCACGGCGCTTGTTGCAATCCATTCTGGTCATCTTCGGGGTGACGCTGTTCTCCTTCCTGTCGTTGCACCTGGCGGGCGATCCCACCCTGCTCTACGTCAACGAACGGGCTACTGACGCGCAGATCGCCGAAACGCGGCACCGCCTGGGCTTCGATCGGCCTCTCTATGAGCAGTACCTGGCCTTCATGGGGCGGCTGGTGCGCGGAGACTTCGGCAAATCGCTGGTCACCAAGACGCCCGCCATGGAGCTGATCACCACCCGCCTGCCCGCCACCATCGAACTGACGGTGTTCGCCATGTTGCTGGCCATCACCCTATCCATTCCCATCGGGTTGCTGGCGGCCACCAAGCGTGGCACGCCCTACGACGGCGGGATCATGCTCTTCGCCATCTTCGGGCAGTCCATGCCGAGCTTCTGGCTGGGCCTCATGCTGATGCTCTATGTGGGCCTGCACTGGAAGATATTGCCCATTTCCGGCCATGTGCCGCTGCTCGATCCCCTGCTGGCCGGAGATTTCAAAACAGCCATCGGCAATATCCCGCGCGCTCTGCAACACCTGATCATGCCCGGCGTGACCATCGCCATGTTCTCGCTCTCGCGCAATGCCCGCCTGATCCGTTCATCCATGCTGGAGGTGCTGGCGCTGGACTACGTGCGCACGGCGCGGGCCAAAGGGTTGCGTGAACGCACGGTGATCATCCGTCACGCCTTCCGTAATGCGCTGATCCCCTTCGTGACCATTCTGGGGCTGGAGTTCGGCTTTCTGCTCAGCGGTGTGGTGGTGGTGGAGACGGTCTTCTCGTGGCCGGGCGTGGGCCGGCTGGTGTTCAACTCGATCAATCAGCGCGATATCCCGGTGGTGCAGGCTACCGTGGTGTTTTTCTCGCTCCTTTTCGTCGGGCTGAACCTGTTGGTTGATCTGATCTACGCCCGCCTGGACCCGCGCATTCGTCTGGGGTAGTTGGGAATGGACGACACCATGGCCGAAAAAACCTCGCTCGCCGTGCCTGCCGCGCCGCCTGAAGTGATCCGCCTGCAGGAAGACGTGCCCGAAGCCTCGTTCTGGCGACGCGCGCGCCATAGCCTGCTGCGCACGCGCTGGCCCATCCTGGCCTTGCTCATCCTGAGCCTGGTGGTCTTTCTGGCGATCTTTGGCCCGCAGATCGCCCCCAAAGACCCCAACCGCATCACCCTGGCAGCGCGCCTCAAGCCGCCCTTCGAGCGTAACGCGCAGGGCGAGATGGTCTACATTCTGGGCACCGACTCACTGGGGCGCGATGTGCTCTCGCGCCTGATCTACGGCGCGCGCATCTCGCTGTCGGTGGGCATCGTGGCGGTGGGCATTGGCGGCACGCTGGGCACGTTGCTGGGGCTAACCGCGGGCTATTTCGGCGGGCGCGTGGACGACGTGATCATGCGCCTGGCCGATATTCAACTGGCCTTTCCCTTCATTCTGCTGGCGATCATGGTGCTGGTGGTGCTGGGCGCGGGCGTGCTCAACCTGGTGCTGGTGTTGGGCATTGGTCAATGGGTGACCTACGCGCGCATTGCCCGCGGCGAGACCATGGCGCAGCGCGAGAAAGAATACATCGAGGCCGCCCGCAGCATTGGCGCGAGTCACGCGCGGATCATGTTTCGCGGCATCCTGCCCAACATCCTGGCCCCGCTGATCGTGATCGCCTCCTTCAACGTGGCCAGCGTCATCCTGGCCGAAGCGTCGCTCTCGTTCCTGGGGCTGGGCGTCCCGCCGACGGTGCCCACCTGGGGCGGGATGCTGGCCGAAAGCCGCGATCAACTGCTGGCCAACCGCTGGTGGCTGGCGGTGTTCCCCGGCCTGGCGATCATGCTCACGGTGCTTTCGCTCAACATCCTGGGCGACTGGCTGCGCGACTTCCTCGATCCGCGCCTGCGCGGCACTGTGTGAGGGGAGATGAGTCAGGAGTCCTGAGTCGGGGGCGTTGAGAGCGCGCTGAAACTCTCGATGCGGGGCACACCCTGGCCCAAGAGACCGTTTGACAAGCCCCCTCAACCCCCGGCCCCTTCTCCCTCTGAGGAGCGAAGGGGAGACGGGCCAGGTTTTCCCCCTCGCCCCATTGAGGGCTGAGGGGTGGCGCACAGCGCCGGGGTGAGGGGTTATCAAATGCTCTAAGAGACTCCGGACACCTGACTCTGAACTCTTGACTCGACATTACTCACAACTCGCAAGGACTTGCTATGAGTAAAGACACCTTCATCGGCATTCAGATCGGCGCGATCAGTTTTGTGGACGAAGGCGTCGAGCCGGTGCTCGACCTGTTGCAGGAAAAAGCGGGCGTCAACGCCCTGTGCATCTCGGCGCTGTCGTGGAGCATTGGCAACGCCGGGCGTGCCACACACGGCTTCCCCGATCACGGCGTGCAAGAGCCGGACAATCTGCAGGGCGGGGCCTTCTTCCAGCCGCACCCCGACTATTACGCCGCGACGTTTCACCGGCAGTTCGCCGCGCCCGACCCGCTCTATAAGGGCTTCGACGCGCTGGCCGATGTGGTACCGGCGGCGCGAGCGCGTGGCATGAAGGTCTACCCCTACTATTGCGAGACTTCCAGTTCGGGCATTCGCCCGCTGTGGCAGCCGGGTTTCCAGCACTTTCTGGATCGCGATCACTGGGGGCGGGTGGCGACGCGCCCATCGCTGCTGAACCCGCACTACTGCACCTGGTGGCGTTGCGTGATCGAAGACTGGCTGCAAAACCACGATCTGCAGGGCCTTCTGTGGGGCGTGGAGCGGCAAAGCCCGCTGATGGACCTCTTCCGCGGCGACAGCACCACCGGCTTCGACGAATACTTCCAGGCGGAGGCGCGGGCGCGCGGGATTGATGTGGGCCGGGCGCTGGAAGGGTACCGGCGTATTGATCATTTTCTGCGCGGGGTGCGCCAGGGCGAGCGCCCGCGCGATGGCGTGTTCATCGCCCTGCTGCGCCATCTGCTGCACTACCCGGAAGTGCTGATGTGGGAGAAGCTGTGGCTGGATGCCCATCAGGGCTTCTACCACGAACTGGCCGGTGTGGTGAAGTTCTTCAACCCCCGGCACGAGCTGGGGCTGGGCATCTGGCAGGTGATCAATACCTACAACCCCTACCTGCGCGCGCAGTACGACCCCGCCGACTTCGCCGAGTACGCCGACTGGCTCAAACCGGTGCTCTACCACACGCCCGCCGGAGCGCGCTTTGTCGAGTTCGCCGCGCAGTGGCAGCGGTCGGTGCTGGCCGACGCCACACCCGACGGCGCGTACAATGCCCTGGCGACCGTGCTGGGCTTGCAGGACGTGATCGCCCCGCGCGAACAGGGCGCGCAGGCTGGCTTCAAGGCCGAATACGTCCGGCGCTGGACGCAAGACCTGATCGCCGCCACTGGCGGGCGCTGCAAGGTCTATCCGGGCATTGGCGTCGGCGTGGGGCACGAGGGCGAGAGCAAGCCGATCACGCTCCAGGAGGTCAAAGAAGCCGTGCACGCCGCTTTCGACGGTGGGGCGCACGGCGTGTTGATCTCGCGCAACTATTCCGAAGCGGAACTGCGCAACGTGGCCGCGGTCGGCGAAGCCCTGCGCGAACTTGGGCTGCTGTAAGGGAGGTGGCCGATGACCATCCGCACGGCGATTATCGGGGCCAGCTTCGCCCGCGCTGCTTACCTGCCCGCCCTGGCAACCATTCCCGACGTGGAAGTGGTGGCCGTGGCCAGCGCGCGCCTGGAGAGCGCTCAGGCCGCGGCGGCGGCCTTCAGCATCCCGCACGCCTACGACGACTGGCGAACCATGCTCGACCGCCATCCGGTTGACCTGGTGGGCATCGCCACGCCAGTGATTTATCACGCGCCGATGACCCTGGCCGCGCTCGACGCGGGCGCACATGTCATCTGCGAGAAGCCGATGGCCATGAACGCCGCCGAGGCCCGGCAGATGTTGGACAGGGCCGAAGCGCTCGGTCGGGTGCATCTGATCGGCCACGAGCTACGCTTCAACCCCAACCGGCGCAAAATCCGCCACCTGATCGCCGACGGCACGATCGGGACAGTGCGCCATGTGAACATCGTCAACATCAGCGCCACCTGGGGCGATCCCGCGTCGCGTCCGGCGGGCGACTGGTGGTCGCTGGCCGAGATGGGCGGCGGCAGGCTGGGCGCGAACGGCTCGCATCAGATCGATCTGCTGCGCTTCTGGCTGGGCGAAGTCGCCGCCGTCAGCGGGGAGGTGCGCACGCTGGTACCGGATCGGATAGACCCGCGCACCGGCGAGCGCTGGACGGCCACCGCCGACGATATGGTGGGCTTCGCAGCGGAAATGCAGAGCGGCGCGCTGGCTTCGGTGTTCCTGAGCGGGGCGGCCCGCCACAATATCGGTAATTCCGTGCAGATTTTCGGTAGCGAGGGCACGATCCTGCTGGCCGACCGCGACGAACGGCTGTTGCTGGCCCGCGCGGGCGAAGAGTTCCAGGATGTGAGCGAAACAGACCCCAATGCCGCGCTGCCGGGCATCGGCCAGGGCATCTGGAATGTGTCCTTTGTGGGGCTGATCCAGGAAGTCACCGCGGCCATCCGCGAGGGGCGCGCGGTGCGCCAGGGCGCGACCTTCGCCGACGGCTGGCGCTGTCAACTGGTCATGGACGCCATCCGACAGTCGTCGCAGGAACGGCGCTGGATCGCGCTGGCATGAGACAGTTTCACCGACAAGGCAGGAAGCTATGGACTTCGACAGGTATCTTTCGCAGCGCGCGCAGCGCGTGCGCGGTTCGCTGGGGCGGCAAACGTCTGTGCCCATCCCCGGCCTGATCAACCTGGGCAGCGGCACGCCGGATTTTCTGCCGCCGCCCGAAGTCTTCGAGGCCATGCAACGCGCGCTGGAGGCCGGTCGGGTGCAGTACACCCCCTGGACGGGCATCCCCGAACTGCGCGCTGCCATCGCCGAGAAGCTCAAGGCGGAGAACGGCATCACGGTAGACCCGGACAGCGAGGTGCTGGTGACCTCCGGCGCACAGGAAGCGCTGATGACCGTGTTGATGACGCTGCTCGATCCTGGCGACGAGGCGCTCACGCCATCGCCGCACTACGACGAATACACCCGCGACGCGACCATTCTGGGCGGGACGCTGGTGCCCGTCCCCACCACGCTGGAGACCAACTTCACCGTCCGCGCCGCCGACCTGGAAGCCGCCCTCACCCCGCGCACCAAAGCGCTGGTGATCGTCACACCGAACAATCCGACGGGCACGGTGTTGCCAGAAGCGACGCTGCGCGAGATCGCCGCGCTGGCCCAGCAACGCGACCTGCTGGTGATCTCCGACGAGATTTACGAGTATTACGTCTACGATGGGCACCGGCACATCAGCATGGCGTCGCTGCCCGGCATGCGCGAACGCACCATCACCATCAACAGCTTTTCCAAGAGCTTCGGCATGACGGGCCTGCGCCTGGGCTACATTGCCGCGCCCGCCCCGCTGATCGAGGCCATGTTGCCCTTCCACCATGCCATGATGATCTGCGCCAACGCGGTTGCGCAGATGGGCGGGCTGGCCGCGCTGCGCCATCCGCGCGACTGGTTCGCTGACATACTGGCGGAATACGACCGGCGGCGGCGGCAATGGATGGCCAGCCTGGATGATCTGGGCCTGCCCTACAGCGAGCCGCAGGGCGCGTACTACGTGTTCATAGACATTCGCCCGACGGGTCTCAGCAGTCGCGAGTTCGTGGCCCGCGCTCGCGAAGAGGCGCGCCTGGTCTTTCAGCCGGGCACTATTGGCGGCGGGGCGGGCGAGGGATTCATCCGCGGCGCGCTGACGCAGGGATCGCCACAATTCGAAGAGGGTCTGGAGCGATTCGTCGCTTTTGTCAGAAAGTTGCTGTGAGATGGAAGACCTGAAAGGTGCTTTTGGCATTGTCACCGGCGCGGCGCAGGGCCTGGGCTACGCCATCGCCAAAGCCTATACCCAGGAAGGGATGCGGCTGGCGCTGATGGATGTTCAGGCCGGGCGGCTGGCGCAGGTCGCCGACGAATTGAATGCGCAAGGCGGCGACGCCCTGCCCATCGCCGTTGATCTCGCCGACGCGGCAGACACCAAGCAGGCGGTCGCGCAGGCGCTGGCGCACTTCGGAACGCCGCGCGTCCTGGTGCACAACGCCGCCATCCTGATCAACCGCCCGCTGACCGAGCTGACGCTGGCCGACTGGCAGCGCGAAGTGAACGTGATCATTCAGGCGGCCTTCCTGCTGACCAAAGCCGTCTGGCCCTACATGGTCGCCGCGGAGCGGGGCAGCCTGGTCTATGTCTCGTCCATGTCCGGCATCAAAGGCTTTGTGAATGAGAGCGCCTATTGCACCGCCAAGCACGGCCTGGAGGGGTTCATGAAGTGCATGGCCCTGGAAGGCCGCCCGCACAACATCGCCGCCAACACGATCACGCCGGGCATGTACATGCACACGCCCATGTCGGAGCGCAACTATCCGGACGAACTCAAGCAGAAGTGGGTAGACCCCCTGTTGCTGACGCCCGCCTTCGTCTTCCTGGCGCGGCAGGATGCCAGCGGGGTGACAGGTGAACGTCTGAACGCCTGGGAACTGAGCACCAACCCGCCTGCCTGACACAGGGCCGACCGCGTCCGTCTGCCCCCTGAACCACACCTGCGCCCGCTGCGAATTCGACTCAGCGGGCGTGTATTTCAGTCTAGTTCACGAGTGGAAGCGAATCGTCAAACCGAGTGCGAGTACAGGGTCTCAGCGATTTGCCGCGCCCGCTGGCCCTCATCCCCCGGCCCCTTCTTCCGCGCTGCGGGCGAAGGGGAGCGCCTGGGCGAGAGAAAGTGAGTCCCCTCGCCCCACGACGCAGTCGCGAGGGAGAGGGGATTGAGGGGTGAGAGGAAACTTGTGGGTAATGCATAGCTCCGCGTCGGAGAGGGGGCAAGCCGAGCGCAGCGAAGCTGGGAGTGAGGTCAACCACAGCGCAGCAAGCGGCTTGTGCGCCATGCATGCTGATGGTAAACTGCGCTCTACAGTGATGTGCAGGCAGGAGGGATGGCAGATGCGGATCATGACCCGCAGGGCCGGTGAGATAGGGTTGGCGCTGTTGCTGGTGACGAGTCTGGCGGGCTGCTATCGCTCGATTGGTGGTAGCCTGGAACCGACACCGGTGACCGATCTGCGCGCTCAGACGTTGCCCGGCACACCTCTGCCGGAAATCTCGCCGACTACCGAAGCCGAATTATCCATCCCAGAGATACCAACCCTGACCCCGTTCCCCACTTTGGCTCCGCCTTCGCCTGTGCCATCTCCCACGCAAACGCTGGTCATCCAGCCCAGCCCGGTACCAGGACAGGGCGGGCCGTTGTTCACCGCTACGCCCGCAGCCCTGGCGCTGGTGATCACCAACACGCCGACGCCATGGCCTACCGCGACGGCCACGCCGACCAGCTCGCATACGCCCACGCCCTCGCCGACGGCGACGGCTACCGCTACCGCCGTGCCGCCGACCCGTACGCCTTTGCCGACCTTGCCGCCGACCGTCGGCCCGACGAATACTTTCACGCCGGTGCCGTTCATCACCTTCCCGCCCACGCCGACCTATACGCTCTACTTCCCATCGCCGACGCCTTTTGAAGCGTTGCCGCTGGCCGAGCGCCCGCAGGACGCTGGCGTGGCAGTCGCCGCCGCTCCAACTCAACCGCCGATAGTCGCTCCCGCCGACATCCAGCAGCCGCAGGCCGTGGCGCAGGTGCCCACAGCCACGCCGACTGTCGCCGAGCCAGCGGCCACGCTCACCGGTGGGCAGATGACCGCCACGCAGATCGTCTTCGAGGCGACCGCCACTGCCGCTGCAACCATGGGCATTCCGCTCGCCATCACGCCTCCGGCGGGCGTGGGCGGGCAGGACGTGATCTACGTGACCGCCACGCCGCCCATTCCCGGCCAGCAGGTCATCTACATCACCGCTACGCCCGCCCTGGCCGGCGGGGTGTGTGGCGAACATCTGGTGGTGCCCGGCGAGACGCTCTACCGGCTGGCCCGTCAGTATGGCGTCACCGTCAATCAGTTCGCCCAGGCCAACAACATCGTCAATCCCGATCTGATCCGCGCGGGCGACACCCTGATCGTGCCCTGTCCGGTGCCCGCGACGGCCACACCCGTCGTCACGCCCTTCGTCCCCGACGGCCAGGGCGGACGGCAGGGGGTGTACATCGTACAGCCGGGCGACAACATCTACCGCATTTCGCTGCAATTCGGCGTCACTATGTCCGAACTGATGGCGATCAACGGCATTTCTCCGGCCCAGATGAACTTCCTGACCGTGGGACAGGAACTGATCATTCCGGCGTCGGCCACGTTGCCAACGCCGACCCCTGTGGCTGGTGCGGGCGGCGGACCGATCTACATCGTGATCACCAACACGCCCACGCCGCCCGGTTTCGCCGGTTGAGTGGAACACAGCGCAGGTGACGAGGGAGCGGTCCGCAGCAGAAAGCCCGCTCCCTTTTAGTTGAGGCTGGTGCGGGTCAGCGTGTCAGGGGCAGACCCGCAGCACAGGACGACGGAAAACAGAGATGAACGAGACGGTGATCGCTTCGGAAGCGGCCTTTCTAGGGCGGCTGGTCAAGGTCTATGTGGACACAGTGAGGCTGCCGGACGGCCAACAGGCACGGCGCGAGATCGTGCGGCATCCTGGCGCGGTAGCGATGGTACCGCTGCTGCCCAACGGAGACGTGGTGCTGGTGCGTCAGTATCGTCACGCGGCACAACAGGTGTTGTTGGAGATTCCGGCGGGCACGCTGGAGCCAGGCGAAGACCCTGCGCAGGCCGCCGCCCGCGAATTGCAAGAGGAGACCGGCTACTGGCCGGGCAGGCTGGAACGCCTGACAGCAGAATACACCGCCCCCGGCTACACTACCGAGTTGATTCACCTTTTCCTGGCCACAGAGCTGGTCGAGTCGCGTCTGGCAGCGGACGATGACGAGTTCCTGGAAGTGATGCGCCTGCCTTTCGACGAAGCGCTGCGCCGCGTCGAAGCGGGCGAGATTCAGGATGGCAAGACGATGATCGGGCTGCTGCTGGCCGCGCGACGCCTGGGGCGCTGAACGCTGCTACTCGCAGTCTTTATTCCTCGCTTTTCACTCGTCCCAGGGGACAGGCGTCAGCATAACCGCCTGACTGAAGCGATCGGTGAAGGCGGGGTGATTGGTCAGCTCAATATAGTGCAGGCGACGCACCAGGGCAGCGGCGCGCTCGCGTTCGTGTGCGTTGATCAGCAGGCGTTTGGCCCCAATGCCCGCCGCGTTGCCCACCTGCCGGAAGCGTTCCAGGGGCAGCGGCGGGAACATGCCGATTGCCACAGCCCCCGCCAGATCAATATAGTTACCAAACGCCCCCGCCACGATCACCCGCTCGATGGCGCTCTCGTCCAGGCCGGCCTGCTCCACCAGCAGCTTGATGCCAGCGCGGATTGCTCCCTTGGCAAGCTGCACCTCGTTGACATCGGAACGGCTGATCACTACAGCGCGGCCATGCCCGCTCTGCTGCGACGGCACAATCTCGTACCACATGGTGTGCCCCCTGCCGCGCACTTTGGGGTGTCCGCGCAGCATCTGCCCCGTCTCGGTGATGATGCCCGCGGTGCGCAACGCAGCCACTGCGTCCAGGATGCCAGAGCCACACAACCCAACCGGCTTCGCATGATTGATCGTCAGCCAGACCAGTTCGCCGTCTTTCCAGGCCAGGCGCTCGATGGCACCGTCGGCGGCGCGCATCCCGTCGCGGATGTGCGCGCCCTCGAAGGCCGGGCCGGACGCCGTCGAGCAGCTCCACAAAGTGCCGTTGGCGTTGAGCGTGACTTCGGTGTTGGTGCCGATGTCCAGGCTGAGCGTGACGCCGGACAGTTCGGCGGTACCGGTTGCCAGCAGCATGGCCATATGGTCGCCACCAATGAAACCAGCCAGGTTGGGCGGTGTGTAGAGCATGGCTCCGGCGGCCACGTCCAGACCCAGGGCGCGCGCGGGCGTCAGCAGCGCCGACGACACGGCGGGCACATAGGGCGCGCTGCCCAGTTGCTCGACGGGCAGCCCCAGCAGCAGGTGATGCATGGCCGTATTGCCCACTGCCACCACGTCTACCACATGGTGCGGCGAGGCCCCTGCCTGGGCGCATACTTCGTACAGCAACTCATTGAGGCCGCCGACGATGGTTTTCTGGAGCTTTTCCAGGCCGTGCGGGTCGCGCACGCACAGCGTCAGGCGGGCCATCACGTCTTCGCCATAGGCGATCTGCGGGTTGGTGGCCCCGGCCATGCCCACCGTCTGACCGGTGAGCAGGTCTACCAGGTAGGCGGCCAGCCCAGTCGTGCCCACGTCTACAGCGAAGCCGAAGGGCGTGCTTTGCGGCGGCAGGAAGCGCACCACGTCGCGGCCCAGGGTCACCATGCGCGCGCGCCAGCCATGCCCGCGCAGGAGGCCAGGTAGATCGGCCAGCACCGGCCCGCTGACGCGCCACTCGTCCGGCTCCAGGCCCTGCACGCGCTCCCAGTCGCCACGCAGATCGTCCACCGATGGCGACACGGCGATCAGGTCATGTATCTGAACGGCGGGGGCGACAGCCAGCGGGATTTCCTCGCCCTCGACCTGCGTCCGCTGCGCAGCGCTCAACGATTCTGGCGGCACGTCCACCACGATGGGCGCGTCACCGGTGATCTCCACCTGACAGGCCAGGCGTAGACCGCCCGCCCGCTCGGCGTCGGAGAGCATATCTTCTTCGACAGCGTTGAGCGGGCTGACCTGCCCGCGCAGCACGCGCACCCGGCAATCGCCGCAGACGCCCACCCCACCGCACACCGCCGACAGCGCCACGCCCGCCTCCTGCGCGGCCTGCAACAGGGTATCGCCGGGGCGCGCGTCGATCCGCCGCCCGATGGGCTGGAAAATGACTTCAGGCATGACTACCGTCCACCTTGCGCGCGACAATCAGTTTTGTCTCGTCGCCAGATTGCTGAATGGTGTGACCGGGTGGGACGACCAGGAATTCGTCCTCCGGCCACTCACCGGAGAGCAGCAGGCGTAGCATCTGCAGGTCGCCCTGGCGACGCTCGAAGAGCCAGCCGCGCCGCTGCGCGATCTCACGGGCCATCTGCTCATAGACCTGACCGTCGCCGTGCCCCATGTCAATATAGACGGCGCGGTCGTAGTGTTTGCCCCATTCGCCCATCACTTCCATCAGATAGTCGGCGTTGTCCTGGCCGTACTTGGCGACGTATTGCTCGTAGACCTCGTCTATGACGCCCAGTTGGGCCGCGCCGAGTGCCACGTTGGAGCCGGGTTCCAGGCGCTCCAGGTAGTCCAGGCTATACCAGTAGGTGCCGGGATGCGCCTGGAATTCCTCCAGATAGCGTTGATGCGAGCCGAGGTATAGCGCAATACAATCGTGCGTGCGCGGGATGATCAGGGGGGTATGGCGGGCGACCAGGCCGAGCGTGGCCGTGCCGCACATGCCATAGACCAGCAGGATGGCGTCGCATTCGCCCGGCTGAATGGCGTCAATCTGCTCTTGCAGGGTTTCGCGCAACTTCTTGGGCGTGTTGTGCAACCCCTGACGATAGAGGCGCACGGTGACCGTGTGCGGCGCTGTGGCGGCGACGGCGTAAACGCTGCGGGCCAGGGCCTCGCAGGTGAGGGCGATGAATCGTTTCATGGGGCGACTGCTCCCGCAGAGAATTGAAATCGGCGCATTACTGCTAATGATAGCGTATTTTGCAGGGGTCGGAGTTGGCCAGTTGGCGTGTACAGGGAGAAACTCAACCCGGCTTGCCCTGCGCCCTCGGCGTCTGGGCAGTGCAAGATCACTGCCCGAATGGAAATGCATATGGCCAGAGGGCGACCAGACAGAGGCCAATCGCCGGCGGAAAAGGGGCAGAGTCGAGCAAATTTGTGCAAGTTGCCGTATCCCGCTTATTGCAACTCGCCTCATGGTCGGTATAGTTGAGCCAGTACCCGTGCCTTTGTAGTGGAGAGAGTTCGATGCCCAGTGCGCCGCTCACCCTCGGTATCGAAGAAGAGTATCAGGTTATTGATCCGGACACGCGCGAACTCACTTCCTACGTGCAGGAAATGATGGGCCAGGGGCGTGTCGTGCTGGGTGACCAGCTCAAGCCGGAGTTTATGCAGTCGCAGATCGAGGTTGGCAGCCGCATCTGTTGCAATGTCAAAGAAGCGCGGCAAGAGCTGATTCACCTGCGGCGCACGGTGATGGAGGTCGCCAGACAGCACGGGCGCACTATCATCGCCGCCTCGACCCATCCCTTCTCGCGCTGGGAAGATCAGGAGATCAGCGAAGGAGCGCGTTACGACGACCTGGCCAACGAGATGAAAGACGCGGTGCGTCGCCTGCTGATCTTCGGGATGCACGTGCACCTGGGCTTCGGCAAGACGCCCGAAGCGTTTGAATTGATGATTGAGGTGCTCAATCAGTTGCGCTACTTCCTGCCTCACATCCTGGCGCTGACCACTTCTTCACCCTTCTGGCATGGTCGCGACACTGGCCTGAAGAGCTATCGCAGCCTGGTCTTCGAGAACATGCCGCGTTCCGGCATTCCCCCGCACTTCACCAGCTATTCGGAGTACGCCAACTATGTGGCGGTGATGGGCAAAGTGGGGTCGCTGGGCCGCCGCACCGATACGGTCAAACACGCCGACGACTCCACCACCATCGCCGATCCGACCAAAATCTGGTGGGACGCCCGCCCGCATCCCAACCTGGGCACGCTGGAAGTGCGCATTTGCGACATGTGCACCCTGGTGGACGATGCGGTCGCCATTGCCGCCCTGATCCAGGCGCTGGTCGCCAAGCTGATCCGCCTGCGCAATCAGAATCTGTCGTGGCGCATCTATCGCAGCATGTTCATCGAGGAGAACAAGTGGCGCGCCGTGCGCTACGGCCTGGACGGCAAGCTGATTGACTTCGGCGCACAGGTCGAAGTGCCCATGTGCGATCTGGCCCTGGAGTTGATCGAGATGGTAGACGACGTGGTGGACGAACTCAACTGCCGCGAGGAGGTCGCGCACGTCCGCACTATCCTCGAACGGGGCACCAGCGCCGACCGACAGATCGCCGTCTATCAGCGCGCCCTGGCCGACGGCGCGACTCCGCGCGAAGCGCTGCACGCGGTGGTGGATCATCTGATCATCGAAACGGCGGCAGGTTGGGGGGCGGAGTGAGTGTCCCGCACTCGCGCCGCCTGGCCCTTTTGCAGTCCCTGTTTGACTCTGCCGCGCCGGACTTCGCTCGCTACGTGGCCCCTTTTCTGGCCCCGCTCTATGATGATTTTGTTGCCTACGCCGCCCCGCTGCCGGACGATCGGGCGCTCGACCTGGGGACAGGCACGGGCGAAGTCGCGCGGCGATTGCTGAGCCGCGTTCTGTCCGTCACCGGCATAGACCTGGCCCGGCGCGCGCTGACCCTGGCCCGCACGACCGGCCTGAGTGGGACGGCAGGGCTGGTGCAGGGCGATCTGGAACAGTTGCCCTTCCGCGCGGGCAGCTTCTCCCTGGTTACCGCCTCGTTTGCGCTGCACGGCACTCAACCTCAACGCAGCCTGCCCGCGCTGTGGCACGCCCTGGCCGACGGGGGACGGCTGGTGATTCAAGAATGGGGGCCAGCCGACCCGCTGCACCTGGCCCTGGACGATCTGCTCGCCGACCATGCGACTGACGCGCCGCCGCCCGCGCTGTCCGCGCTGCGCCAGGCGTTGGCCGACCTGCCGCCGCTGTGGAGCGATCGGCTACAGGATGTCGAGGATTACCGGGAGTGGCTGGGCGAGGCCGGTTTCACTGTGAAGGACGCCCAGGAAGTCGCGCCGGTGACGCTGCGCTTACCGTCCGCAGAGGCGTATTTGCGCTTGCTGCTGGCCCGTCCCGACCGCCGCGCCGAAGTCAACGCCATGATGCCGCAGAAGGCCGCGACTTTTCGGGAGGCGGCGTGTGCCCTGTTGCTGAGCGCCGCCGAGGCCAGCGGCGACATTGTCTGGTCGCCGACGTTGTTGCGGGTGCGGGCGCGGCGTTCAAGACCGCCTGAAAACCTCGCTCCCCGGCGCTCCTGAGCCACGTGTGAAGAGGGGATTTGGGGTGAAGTAGCCCTGCCTCTCAAATGCTCCCTTATGAAGAGTAGACGGAGAGCACACCGGAGAGCAGCCCCAGGCCCAGCGTGACGAAGAGCAATATCACGAACGCGGCGATCAGCAGGTCGCTGGGGAACCAGAGCAGATAGAGGCCGAAGACAGTGAAGAAAGCAAACGCTCCCAGCGCCAGGCGATAGGCCCAGCGCTCGCGGGGAGAAAGGGGCTGCTGAGGGACAGAAGGGCGCTCACTCATGGGCGTGCCGTTGCTCCTTGTTGGGTGATGCCAGGCAGTCGGTGCATCGCGCCCCAGTATAGCGCAGAGCGGGGGATGAGGGTTTGCCGGTTCTCATCCCCCGCTTCTTTCTGCTGGGTGGCTGGGCAGGATGCTACTGCGGCCCGACCAGCGCCTCGCGGCTCACCCAGCCGACCATGCCCATGCAGTCAATTTCGATGTAAACGACGCCGTCCTTCTGGCCCATGCGCAGCACCTTGACCGGCGTATTGGCGAAACACGAGCCGGAGAGCGCCGCTCGTGGCACCGGCGACTTGAACATCTGCACGATGGGCGGCATGGCCGGCAGCGTGATCGTGTCGCCGACGGCGAACAGCGCATCTTCGTAGGGTTCCAGCGCCAGCGCCGGGTCGAGGTCGGCGGGGGTCAGCGGGCGGAAGCCCAGGTAAGTGCGCCACTCGTTTTCCACTTCCAGGAAGGGTTTGCCCGTCAGGTCTTCGACCGCCTTGAAGACCGACTTGCCCTCGCCGCGCATTTTCTTGACCAGTTGCAGGTGAAAGTCAATGCCGCCATAATGATGCATCAGGAAATTGAGGAACGACGCGCCCATGTCGTAGGGCAGGCCATAGCAACCGTCGGCCTGATTGAGTTGCCAGCCGTAGTCTATCTGCAGGGTGGGCAGGTCTTGTAGCGTGGCCAGGTGACGCAGACGGCGGTCGTAGAGGCCCGGCTCCGAGGTAAACCACTCGGCCTGTCCTTCGGAGAACCACGTATAGCCCATCATGCCGCCCATCACCTCGTACTGCGTCAGGTGTACCAGTTCGTGGCCGGTGACAGCGTAGATGGTGTTGATGCGCCGTTCCATCGTCCACTCTTCGGGCGGCGTGACCCACACGCAGTTTTCCTGGTTGGGCGGAATCTCCGTGCCGCGCAAGACCTGCACGCTGATGCCCAGATCGCTGGAGGTGAAGCCCGCCGCGCGCGTGTTGGAGACGCCAGAGCCATACATGGCCGAGAGCGACTCGCGATCCGGGTAGATCACAGCAATGGGCTTGTAGCTCAGCGACGCGCCAAACCCTTCTACACGCCGTTTGTCCAGCGCGGCGATGGTATCGGCCATCTTCTGGGCGATGGCGTTGGGGTTGTCCGTGCCGAAGTCGCGCCAGTAGAGCACCAAGTGCTCGCTCTCGCTGCGATACCACTGATGATCGGGGTCCCAGTAGTCCATCGGGTACTTCTCGGTATCCACGAACGCGCCCGTGGCGTCGCGCACGCGCCAGTGAAAATCGAAGTGCGTCCAGGCAGGTTGGCCGCCCGCTTCCCACAGCCGCGCCACCCACACACCGCGCTCGGCATCCCATTTCGCCTGGGCGCGCGTGCCGGAGTCGTGCACAAAGCGCACGAAGAGGATCACCTCCTCAATGGCGCTGCTTTCTGAACTGACCTCCAGCGTGAAAGTCATGCCCAGCGGATACTCCGAGGTGACGGTCGTCTGGCCAAAGACAAAGCCGTCCTGGTTTTGGTGGCTGAAGGTGTAGGTTTCCTCTTTGCCGCCCACGACAGTCAGCGTGTAGGGCGTGTTCTGCACTGGATAGAGGGTGGGGGTGGGCAGATTTTCGCCCGCCTGCAGCCCCGGTGCGGCGCCAGCGGGGAAGGCCAGCCAGGTGAGGACGGTCGCCAGCATCACCAACACCAGTAACCAGCCCGCCAACCAAACACGATAGGAAGTGTTACGGGTCATTTTTACTATAATCCTCCACAGACTGTCTTGCCCGACCCTATACTTGATACTTGCGGATGGGACGGATCTGCACTCTGAAAGCACGCTATACCGCTGTGGTTAAGAGACCGTTTGAAAAGCCCCCCTCAACCCCCGGCCCCTTCTCCCTCTGAGGGGCGAAGGGGAGACGGGCCAGGTTTTCCCCTCGCCCCATTGAGGGAGAGGGGTGGCGCACAGCGCCGGGGTGAGGGGTTATCAAATGGCCTCCAACATCATCGCCTCGCAAGTCGAACGTTCCCGATCACGTGCTCGCATCCAGAGCGATCCGCCGTCCCTCGGCGGCTGACTGTCGCGCTGCGTCGAGCACGCGCTGCACGGCCAGCCCATCGGCGAAGCTGGGCGGTGTCAGGGTAGCCTGCCCGCGTATCTGATCCACCATCAGGCCCATCAGACGGGCGAACGGGCCGAGCAGGATATTTTCGTCCGGCACCCACAGCGGCGGCTCGTATTCGGGCGGGATGGCGATGGGTTGCAGGGCCTCTCCGCGCCGCCGCCCGATCAGACGGCGATCGTCCTCGACGACCAGCGCGCCTTCGGTGCCATGCACGCCCAACCGCACCACTTCGCCCGCTGCTACCGCGCTCAGGTGAATGACTCCGCGCAGCCCGCCTTCGAATTCCAGGCTCAGCAGCGCCTGATCGTCGCTGGTCACTTCGCGCGAGCCGCTGCCATCGGGCAGGGAGCGCAGGCGGTATTGAGGCGTGGTGTGCAGCGTAGCTGTCACTGCGCGCACTTCGCGCCCGCTCAGCCAGCGGAAGGCGTCTATGAAATGCGAACCGATCGCGCCGAGCAACCCGCCGCCCTGGGCCGCATCCATCCACCAGTTCCAGGGGCGGTTGGGGTCCCAGCGCATGGCGGTCAGGAAGGTTGCTTCGAGCAGCACTGGCTCGCCTACGTAGCCCTGATCCACCAACACCCGCTGATAGGTGCGGGCGGGCAGGTAACGGAATTCGTGATCGATCGCGCCCACCAGTCCGCGCTGTTGCGCTTCGGCGACCATCTGCTCGGCCTCGGCGACAGACATGGCGAACGGCTTTTCGCACAGCACATGAATGCCCCGTTGCAGCGCGGCCATGGTCATGGGGAAGTGCAGCGCGGGCGGCGCGCTGATCGAGACGAGGTCTGGCTGCACGTCGTCGAGCATCTGCTCGAAGTCGGTATAGACAGCCCGCACGCCGTGTTCGGCGGCGATGGCGCGTGCCTTCTCTGCGTGGCGACCGTACAGCGCCACGACGACTACCTCGCCCATGCCCAGCAGGGCGGGTAGCTGCACGCGCGCCCCGAAACCCGTGCCAGCCAGCGCCACGCGCAACGGTTCCTGGTGTGTCTGTGCCATATGTGTAATCTCCCCCCTTGGCGACACCGCGTCTACGCCAGATCATAGCGTTTCCTGCGCAGCGGCGCTATGGGGCGGGCTGGCCGGGTGCGTGCAGAATATATCAGGCAGTGTACTGCGCTTTGGGGTGCCTCACCCCCTTATCATTACCCACATCTTGAGCCGCTGGCCCTCATCCCCCGGCCCCTTCTCCCGCGCTGCGGGCCAAGGGGAGTGCCTGGGCGAGAGAAAGTAAGTCCCCTCGCCCACAGCGTTGGGAGAGGGGATGTAGGGGTGAGGGAAGACTTGCGAGGGAGCCAGGGGGTGAGGTTTTACGGTCTGTGAACCAGTGTCCCCTGGCGCAATTGCTAAGGGGCGCTCGTTTGTGTTGGCGTTGGCTCGGTCAGGCCGAACAATTCTTCGTAGCTGGGCATGTTCTCCGGCAGAGTGAAGTTCTCATCGCGCAACAGCGGCGACACGTCCTGCGGCAGCGGCTCCTGCGGTGTATAGGAAAGCCAGTTCTCGTAATCTACCACATAGGTCGGGTCGGTCATGCGCCCTTCGATCCAGTCCAGGAAGTGTTGCCGACGCAGGACGTCTACGTCTTCCGGCGAGGGGATATCGTGCACTTCGGTGCCCACCTGCGCTACATACCAGCGCTGACCGGTCGGCAGCGGGCCGATCACGTCGCCGGGCGCGGCGCGGTAGACTACCTGACGAATCTCATCGGTGATGCCCTGTTCGCCCCAGCGCAGCACGCGCCAGTCCTGCTCTGGGCGCTCGAATCCCAACGACGCGGCCACGTCGTGCAATGATTCGCCATCGCGCACGCGCTCGGCGACCAGCAGGGCGGTGGTGTAGTCGGCGAGGATGATGTCGCGCACCTGCACGCCGACGCGCGCCTGCTCGCTGATGTTGACTGCGCCCGGCTCGTGCCCGATGACAAATTCAAGCTGATCGTAGAGCGTGCGCGCGCGCACGATCTTGCGGAACTCTTCTTCGCTCATGGCGGCATACGTGCGCAGCCCTTGCAGGAACTCGGCGTAACGTTCCTCGAATTCGGGCGGCATCTGCCCGTTCTCGCCGACGATCAGCCCCAGGAAACTGAGCAGCTTGGCGTTGAACTGATTGGGGTCTACCTCGATGCCGCGCCGCAGCGTCTCCTGCTCGACAATCGCGTCAATGATCATCAGGCGACGCGACTGCCTGCCGAAGCTGTAGCTATCGGCCAGGGTAGTGAACAGCGAGACCAGATACTGGTTTTCGGGGCGGGTCAGGTCGAGCGTGCGGGCGACGCCGTGGCGCTCTGCCAGCTTGACCACTGGATAGAGCAGGCGGTAGCGGTCGAAGCGGACGTGCTTTTGATAGTCGGCCAGGGTGAGCGCCTGCCGCCCAACGGTAGTGATCACCGTGCTGCCGTCGAAGTCCAGTGGGGGCGTGGGGATGGCGTAGGGCGTGCTGGTGGCGGTGGGCGTCGGCGAAGGGCCGGGAGTGGGCGTGGGGTTGGCGCGCGCGGTAGCCGTCAGCGCGACCGCCGTCTCTTCGACCCCCTCCTCGATGTGAATGAAAGCCGGCGTCGGGCTGCCGCCTCCCGACGAGCAGGCTCCCAGCGCGGCGATCAACGTCCCTATCACGACCCCAAGAATCAGCGCACGACGGCTCATAGCATCCCTCATCACGTGTTATTTTTGATCGGCGGGCTTCGCCTCTCAGTGCTCGCTTGAGAGGTCCTGAGTGCGGCTTTTCCTCACCCTTAAATTGCCCCGCTCAAGACTCCTGACCCAAAACATCCTACTCCGCCTGCGTGTTATACGGCTGCACTTCCTGCATCAGCCAGCCCTGCCAGGACTCGCCCGCTGCCAGGCGCACTTCCCAGATGTGCAGACAGACCGTGCCCTGGTAGCCGCGTTCGTAGCCCGCTTCGCTCAGGGTCACCGTTTCCAGCGGGAACGTCCATAGTGTGCACGGGTGCTCAACCGCAGTGATCAGCGCCAGGTTGCGCAGCCGCGAGACCGCGCTATGTGTGCGCACGGCGTCGTACTCGCGCAGGTCGGCCAGCCCATCTACAGGGCTATCATTGACGATCTGCAGAGCATAACGCGGGTCTTGCCCGCCGTCGAATGCGCAGGCTGTCTCGACGGCGAAGCGCACGGCGATGGGCGCGTCCGCCTGATTGGTGAGGGTATAGGTGCAGGTGAAGCGGTCGTCGCCGGTGCCGAAGACGAACCGTTTCTGCACGCGCACCGGGCGGTGATTCGCGCCGACCCACACGTGCCCGTCGCGCCACAGGGTGACGGTGACCGCGTCCGCGGCGGTTTGCACGTCCACCTGATAGGGCTGATTGACGAAGTCGCCCTGCTCACCGTAGAAGGCGCGGTAGAAGGCGGGCAGGTCTACATCTTCGCGCAGGAAGTGATCAATAAACGCGCCGCGTCGGTGCCAGTCGTAGAGCAGGTAGCGCTCGATGCCCGCTTCTTTGACGCGCACCATCTCGCGCTCGTTGTAGGGAATGCCCTGCGCGGCCATCTCCGGCGTGTACAGCTTGCCCTGGGCCGCGGCCCGCCGGATTTCGTCGTGATAGCCCTCTTCGCGCCGCGTCATGACGTTGAGCAGGTTGTAGCGCCCAGGGCGATAGTCGAGTTCGGTCATCATGCCGCCGGCGTCCGGCTTCCACAGGGCGTTGAAAGGCGCGCCCGTCAGGACGATCTCGTCGGCGCAGTCTTTGTCGAAGTCGAAGCGGCGGACGGTGAGCGGGGCGTCCTCGCCCTCGGCCAGCGCTTCGGCCTCGATCAGGTTGGCGTAGTTGGCGATGCGGAAGTTGAACAGGTAGACGCCGCCAAACAGGCCGTGCCAGTAGGCATCGTTGGCCTGCGCCTGCCACAGCAGGTCAAGCGCGCGCGCCCTGGCCGGGCCGTCGGGCATGGCGTGTACTTTCTCCGCCACCATCAACATGCGCTTGTGCATCTGATTGGCTTCGTCGTATTTGACCAGGAAATTACGCCACACGCTGCCGCGCAGATAGCGCAGCACGTCCTGGCGTCCGGTGGCTTCCAGTTCGGCTTTGATCCCTTTCAGTTCGCGGAAACGGCCCGGCGGCAACGCCCATTGCCCCATCTCGAAGTAGCTGGCGGTGGGCAGGTAGACCCGTCCCAGCGCCGGAAACTGGGCTATATAATCCATGGGGCGGATGGTCTTCAGCCAGTCGGCGTTGGCTTCCAGGGCGGCGCACAGCGTTTCCATATACTGCCCGCTGCCCCAGATATAGTCATAGGTGCCGGGCCACACGCCGAACTTCTCGCCGTCGTCGCCCATCAGCGCCAGTTTGGGGGCGGGGCCTGTCAGTGGGGCGGCTGCCTGCTGCCGGAACCATACGATCAGGTTGGGCACGCTGTCCCAGGGGATGGCGTAGCGCAGATACGACAGCGTGGGGAAGACGCGCACAGTGTCGCCCTGTTCCTCGCTGACAAAGTAGCCGAACAGCTCGCGCTCGCGGTCGAAGCCGACAGCTTCGAAGTGCGTGTCGTCTATGATCACGTAGTCAATGCCCGCCTGCGCGATGGGCCGCACCAGGTGCGGCTCCCATACCCGCTCGGCCAGCCACATCCCGCGCGGACGCATCCCGAACAGGTCTTCGACCGTCCGATTCAGCTTGTGGATTTGCCCGATCTTATCGGCGTCGGGCAGGGTGGCCAGCAGCGGCTCGTAATAGCCGCCAGAGAGCACTTCCAGTTGGCCACGCGCCACCAGCGCGCGCACCCGTTCCAGCAGGGGGCGTTGATGTGCGATCAGGTAGTCCAGCAAGCTACCGGTGAAGTGCACCGCGCACGCCACTGACGGGTGCCGCTCCAGCAAATCGAGCAGCGGTTCATAGGCGGTGTGCACGGCATGTTCGTTGACGAAGTCGAACTGTCCTACTGGCTGATGATTGTGGATCACCAGCGCCAGATAGATCGGTGCGCTCATCGGGCCTCCTCGCCTTCTCGCGCGGGCGTGCTTGCGGCGGGCGATTGTACCACGAAAGCGCGCGCCGGACAGAGAAGGTATGGCGGGCGGGGAAATTGCATCAAACCACTTGCCGCTTTACCTCACCCCCAGCCTCGCTGCGCTCGGCTTGCCCCCTCTCCGACGCGGCTATGCATTACCCACAAGTCTCCCCTCACCCCTCAATCGAGCATAGCCAAAATCCACCCGCGGCGGTACAATGCGTCGCCGGAGCGCCCCGCGCTCTGTTCCATTGCATTGACCAGAGGCTCGATGATGATCCAACCCACAAATTCCTACCGCCTGATTCCTCCGCACGGGGGGACATTGGTCAACCGGCTGCTGGAAGGCGAGCTGCGCGAGGTGATGCGCGAACGCGCCCGCAGCCTGACTCGCGTCCCACTCAGCCCGTTGAACACCGCGGACATCGAATGCATTGCTACCGGCGTCTATAGCCCGCTGACTGGCTTTATGGGGCAGGCCGACTACCAGCGGGTGGTACACGATATGCATCTGGACAACGGCCTGCCCTGGACGGTGCCGGTGACGCTGGCCGTGTACGACGACCTGGCCGACCGTCTCGCCATCGGCGAGACGGTGGCACTGGCCGAGCCTGACCCCGACGCGCCCGACGGCGAGCGTCTGCTTGGCGTGCTGACGGTGAGCGAGAAGTTCCGCTACGACAAGCAGATCGAAGCGCAGAAGGTCTACGGGACAACCGACGAGGCACACCCCGGCGTGGCGCGGCTCTACCGCCAGGGTGATGTGTGTCTGGCAGGCGACATCTGGCTCTTCGACCGCCCCAAAGAGGTGCTCACCACCTTTCAGGACATTCGCCTGACGCCTGCCGAGACGCGCCGCCTGTTCGTCGAGCGGGGCTGGCGGCGGGTGGTCGCCTTCCAGACGCGCAATCCCATTCACCGCGCGCACGAGTACATCCAGAAGACGGCGCTGGAGATCGTAGACGGGCTGATGTTGCACCCGCTGGTCGGCGAGACCAAGTCCGACGATATCCCCGCCGAAGTGCGCATTGCCAGCTACCAGGCCATTCTATCTACCTACTATCCCCTGGAGCGCGTGCTGCTCAACGTCTTCCCTGCGGCCATGCGCTACGCCGGCCCGCGCGAGGCGATCTTTCACGCCATCGCCCGCAAGAATTACGGCTGCTCGCATTTCATCGTCGGGCGCGACCATGCGGGCGTGGGCAACTACTACGGTTCCTACGACGCGCACTACATCTTCGACGAGTTCGACCCGGGGGCACTGGGCATCACGCCGCTCTTCTTCGAGCACGCTTTCTATTGCCGCCGCTGCGAGGCGGTGGTCACCGCCAAGACCTGCCCGCACGGGCGCGACTCGTGGGTCTTCCTCAGCGGGACACAGGTGCGCGAGATGCTGGCCCGCGGCGAGATGTTGCCGCCCGAATTCACCCGCCCGGAAGTCAGCCGCGTGCTGATGGAGGGCATGAAGCGCGTCAACGGGCGGTGAATGGCTTGCGGATGGCGGAATGGGGCGCGGTAGAGGCATGGCCCGACCTCGCCCCTGTTCCGGCGCTGCACATTGTGCCGCCTTTCCCCGCGCCGCAAGACGGCAGAGCAGGCGAAGCGTGACTGATCGGGTGCGTGCAAAGGTTGTCAGCAACCTCGCTGCGCCCGATGACCCTCATCCCCCAGCCCCCGCGCTGCGGGCGAAGGGGAGCGCTCGCGCGACAGACAGTCAGTCCCCTCGCCCCGCGACGCAGTCGCGAGGGAGAGGGGATGTAGGGGTGAGGGGTAGCAGACTGCGGCAAATTGCCTGTCACCTTTTGCACGCACCCGACTGATCAGGGGGATTGCATCAAACCGCTTGCCGCTTTACCTCACCCCCAGCCTCGCTGCGCTCGGCTTGCCCCCTCCCCGACGCGGGGAGGGGGCAGCGAGGCGCGCCAGCGCCGAGCGGGGGTGAGGTCAACCAGAAGATCACGCCTGAGCTTACTTCTGCCCATGGTTCTGCTGGCTGGTTTTGATGCGATTACCCTGCCCGACTGATCTTTGGGATTGTCAGCGGGGGCAGCCTTGCGGTATGATCTCGCCCGATTTTTGGGGATAGCGGCGGCGCGATCAGTCCTTCAGCGCCGCCGAGCGTTCATCTGTCGGGCACGGTTTGCGTGATACCTTCTGCTGAGTATCGCGGCGATTATTCTGTCAGCGCGCGGCGCGATCCCTATGCCGCGCTGCGTTTTCGCGACTTCCGGCTGTTGCTGGTCGGGCGCTTCCTCACTTCGCTCGGCGATCAGATGGTTTCCTTCGCCATCGGCTGGGAACTCTGGTTGCGCACCCGCAGCACCTTTGCGCTGGGCCTGGTCGGGCTGGTGCAGGTGATCCCGGTGATCCTCTTTTCGCTGCCCGCCGGGCACGTGGCCGATCAGTTCAACCGCAAGCGCATTGTCATGATCACACAGTCTGGCCTGGCATGCTGTGCGCTGGGGCTGGCGTTGCTCTCCGCGCTGGAAGGGCCGCTGATGCTGATCTATCTGTGTCTGTTCGGGATCGGGCTGGCGCGCGCCTTCAACAGCCCCGCCGCCTCGACGCTGCTGCCGCAGACCGTCCCCCCGCCGATCTTCACCAGCGCCGCAACGTGGAGCAGCAGCGCCTGGCAACTCGCCGCGGTGGTCGGGCCGTCGTTCGCGGGGGCGTTCGTGGCGCTCTTTGGCCGCGTGACGTTGATCTACGTCTTCGACGCGCTGGCCGGCCTGACCTTTCTGGTGCTGGTGCTGATGATGCGCGGGCGGCCTCTGGCGCTCTCGCGCCGGGCGGCCACGCTGGAGTCTCTGGCGGAAGGGCTGCGCTTCATCCGCCGCACCAAGGTGATCCTGGCGGCGATCACGCTGGATATGTTCGCGGTGTTGCTGGGCGGCGCGGTGGCGTTGTTGCCCGTCTACGCCACGGACATCCTGCGCGTTGGCCCGGAGGGGCTGGGGTTGATGCGCGCGGCCCCTTCGATCGGCGCTCTGTTGATGGCGGTGGTGCTGGCGCACCTGCCGCCGCTGCAACACGCGGGCCGCACCCTGCTGCTGGCGGTGGCCGGTTTCGGCGCGGCGACGATTGTCTTCGGGCTGTCTACCTGGTTTTGGCTCTCACTGTTGATGCTGCTGGCGCTCGGCGCGCTGGACAACATCAGCGTCGTCATCCGCAGCACGCTGCTGCTGACCTACACGCCCGACGAAATGCGCGGGCGCGCTTCTGCCGTGAACAGCATCTTCATCAGCGCCTCGAACGAGCTGGGCAGCTTCGAATCGGGCCTGGCGGCGACGCTCTTCGGGCCGGTCGTCGCTGTCGTGGGAGGGGGCGTGGGCACGATTCTGGTGGTGCTGGCCGTGGCGAAGGTCTGGCCGGAGATGCGCGCCCTCAGGACGCTCGACGCGCCCGCCCCCGCCCCTGCCGGTGACTGAGCGCGTCCCCTGCTCTGGGATGAACGTTTGTGAAATGCGCTCCTCAAACTGAGCGCGAGCAAAGGTTCTCAGCGATTTGTGTCGGTGCGGAGGCGTTGACCTCACCCCCGCTCGGCGCTCGCGCGAGGCTGGGGGTGAGGTCAACCACAACGCAGCGCATGACCTGTCACATTTGCGCGCACCTCTCAAATTGGGTGCATTTCAGGTTAGTTCGCAATACCCCACAAGCCCAAACGGGCCTGATGCATGATCAGCCGACCGTGAGCTTTCATGAAATGCGCCCCCGCCGCGCAACGCTGGCACTCCCCGACATGGCGCGTATAATGGCGGGCAGTGTGTTCCTGGCGAGCAAGGAGCAGCAGCATGAGCGATTCTCCGGCAAACAAGCGCGCGCTAAGCACCAGTGCGCAGAAAGTGCAGGATACCCTGACTGAGCGCGGTTTTGGCACCATGCAGGTGATGGAGTTGCCCGCCTCTACCCGTACCTCCGCCGAGGCTGCCGCAGCGATCGGCTGTAGCGTCGCGCAGATCGCCAAGTCGCTGGTTTTCCGGGGGGTGCAGTCTGGCGAGCCAGTGCTGGTGATCGCCAGCGGGGTGAATCGCGTCAACGAGGCGCGCATCGCCGCCGTGCTCGGCGAGCCGATCGCCAAGGCCGACGCCGACTTCGTGCGCGCGCAGACCGGCTTCGTCATCGGCGGGGTGCCACCGGTGGGGCACAGCCGCCCGCTGCGCACTTTCATTGACCAGGACCTGCGGCAGTATGAAGAAATCTGGGCGGCAGCGGGCACGCCTCATGCCGTGTTTCGCCTGACCCCTGCCGAACTGGAACGTCTGACCGGCGGAGAGGTCATCTCGCTGACATGAAGGCGGAGCGTTGGGGCGTATGGGGGGCGTTGCTGGCGGTTTTGCTGGCGGCATGGAGCGCGCCGGTCTGGGCGCAACAGGCCACGCCTATCCCCACGCCGACTCCCGCGCCTTCTTCCACCCCTGATCATCCGCCAGATGGCACGATCGAGCGGCTGACGTTGCTGCACGTCACGCCGCGCAGCGCCTACTACGCGCTGACCTATTGGAGCGACGGGCTGCGTATCACGGGTTTTCTGGGGCGGCCTACGTCGCCTGGCCCGCACCCGGCCATCATCCACAACCGCGGCGGTTACGATGGGGTGGGCGCGTTGACGGGCGTCGAGATCGTGCCCTGGGTCGAGGCGGGTTATGTGGCGGTAGCCTCGCAGTATCGCGGCAATGCGGGGGGCGAGGGACGCGAGGACTTCGGCGGAGACGATGTGCGCGACGTGCTGGCGCTGATCCCGCTGCTGCAAAGTCTGCCCTATGTGGACGCAGAGCGGATCGGCATGTTTGGCGGGTCGCGCGGGGGGATGATGACCTATCTGGCGCTCAAGGCGCAGACGCTGGCCGGGCAGGACGACATCAAGGCGGCGGTGACGGTGGGCGGCATCAGCGATCTGTTCGCCTGGGATCGCGAGCGGCGCGGGACGCTGACGAATATCTTGTGGCTGCCGCTGATCGGTGTCACGCCCGCCCAGGATCGCGCTCCTTTTGAGGCGCGTTCGGCGGTGTACTGGCCGGAACTGATCGACGTGCCGCTGCTGTTATTGCATGGCGCGGCGGATCGCGAAGTCTCGCCGCAGCAGTCACAGGCCCTGGCCGCAGCCCTGAGCGCGGCGGGTGGCGCGGTGGAGCTGACGATCATGCCGGGCGGCGATCACGCGCTCACCGCTCAACAGGGCGGCTACCCAGAAGCATTGACCTGGTTCGCCCGCTACCTGGGCGGCGACGGCGTGGATCGCAGCTTCGCCGCGCACGAGCGGGAGATCAGCGCGGCGTCCACCTGGTTCCTGGCCCGGCAGCGGGCGGAATAGTCTCTGTGTACCGCAGAGGCGCGGAGACCGCAGAGGATCGTTGCTTCCCTCTGCGGTCTCCGCGGTTCAACGCTGGGGGATCGCCCTCAGGCGCTCACTGGCTGGCGTAGTCGTCGAGTTTGCAGCCGCTCGCTGGCGTGCCCTCGCGGGCTAGCGCGGCGATGCGTTCGCGCGCTCTGGCGACTGCTTCCGCCCCATCGAGCACGGTCAGCGCGCAGGCGAAACTCTGCGACTGCCCCGGTTCCAACCAGACCAGCCGCCCTTTTTCCTGCGCCTTCCGCTGACCTTCGGGCAGGCAGTTGCCCGGCTCGACGCCGCAGACGTAGATGCCCTGGCGCGTGTTCTTCCACTGCGTCAGGTAGGGCAGCTCGCGCGTGTTCCACTCGAACAGCATCCCGAAGCTTTCCTGTACCAGCGCCACCGCTGTCTGACCGTCCGCCGCGGCCTTGAGGTGATGCCAGAAGACCTGTTCCGCATAGCCCTCCTGTGCGGCCTCGTAATGTGCCCAGGTCGTCACGCCCTTGCGGGCTTCGGTGTCGCGCGGATAGACGGCGTGATCGGGCGAGACCAGCGTCGTGCCCGCGCGGATGAGGGGATAGCCCAGGTTGACGTGATAGAGCACCATCAGCGGGGCGGGGGTGTCGCCCAGGTTGGTGATGCGGTCGGCCCAGGCGATCACCGGCGCATCGAGCGGCAGGCGGTAGGTGCGTTCCAGGCGCAGTTGTTCGCCGAACAGACGGTTCTCGCTGACCGTGCCGCTCAGCGCCAGGGTGTAACGGTCGCCTTCCCAGCCGCCACTCACCGACACCGCGCCAGCGCGCAGATGGGTATACAGGCCGTGCAGATCGCGTCCCCCCTCGGTGAGCGGCTCCTTTTCGGCGGGGCCGGCGTGTGTCAGGCCGCAGGTGGTCAGCAGGCCGCCGTTGAACAGGCGCAACCATGATCCGCCGATATCCGGTTGGTGCGGCGACCCCTGGCTGATCCACGTCAGCGGCACGCCGCGATAGTGCGCCGTCCAGATGTCCAGCCCGCGGTCGGGCAGGATGGTGTAGGACAGGCCGCTGGCGTTATACGCCTCGACCAGGCGCAGGCCGTTGGGCAGTGTGCTCTGCCGGAAGTCCACGAACTGACGCATGTCGAGGCTGTGCTGCTCAATTTGCGTGCGTTGTAACCAGTCTTTGCCAAGCATTTTCGTGTGTCCTTTCCAGAGATGAGTTTAGAGTCGTCGGTTTTGAGTGATCAGTGATCGGCTTTCGGGGATCAGTTTGCGCAGAGCATACCTGCTCCACTGACCGCCGATGACTGATCACTGAAAACCGACTACCTCCCCCATGAACGCCCGTAGTTGACGCGCAGCTTGTTCAGCACAGCCTGTTCCAGATCAATGCCGGTGATGCTGGCCAGTTGCAGCAGGTAGAGCAGCACGTCGGCCAGTTCACCGGCCAGCGCCTGCTGATCGACCAGGTCATCGCGCCACTGAAAATGTTCCAGCACTTCCGCTGCCTCGATGCATAGCGAAGCAGCCAGATTGCGCGGGGTTTGGGGATGCGGCGTGTCGGCGTCGTACCACCCTTTGGCCTGCACGAAGTCGTGCATCAGGCGGGTCAGTTCGGCGATGTCCATCAGGCGCTCCCAGGTGTGTGCTGCGGGCAAGCGCCCCTGATTATACCGGAATTCGTGGCCAGGGCAGGCAGAGGGAGTGCGGCGGGGCGCGCGCAAAGGTTGACAGCGGCTTTGCTGTGCCCGATGACCCTCATCCCCCGGCCCCTTCTCCCGCGCTGCGGGCGAAGGGGAACGCCCGCGCGAGAGACAATAAGTCCCCTCGCCCCACGACGCAGTCGCGAGGGAGAGGGAATTGAGGGGTGAGGGGCAGCAGAGCCTGTCACATTTTGCACGCACCCGTGCGGCGAAGGCATTCGCTTTTGGGGCAGAGGTAATGAACCGCACAAACGCCCAAAGCGCAGAGGTGAACTTGGTGTTTTCCTCTGCGCTCTCGGCGTTGGACTCTGCCCCTGAAGCCGAAAGAGGTCTATCAGGCGGCTTTGCGCACGAAGGCCAGGTATAGCCCTACCAGAGCCACCACTGCCCCGACGATCAGCACGATGATCTGGCTGGTGGCCAGGTAGATGCTGTGGCCGCGGATAGGATCAATGAGGATGGAGAGCAACACCGCCGCCACGCCCACGACGAGCAGAATATAACCGAGCTGCTTCTGTTGCAGTTTCATGACGACCCCCTTTCGCTGCTGACCAGCGAGCACTCTGATGCCTTTCTCATCATAACACGGTTTTTGCTCGCTCAAGCGCTGACTTCGCAGCGGGGTGTATTTCTGGTTTGGGGCAGAATTCACCACACAGAGCACAGAGGCCCCAGAGCAAGTCACAGGGTTCTTGAGATATTTCTCCTCTGCGCTCTCGGCGTCTCGGCGGTTCAAGATTTCTGCAAAACGCGAATACGTCCTCGCAGCGCGGCCCTGTCGTGCGCGAAGGAGGTTGTCCCTGCCGTCTCACTCGATCAGGAATTCGCCAGCGCGGTAGAACAACTGCCCATCAATCCAGATTTCACCGCCGTCTTTCATGTTGTGGATCATGTCCCAGTGAATGGCGCTCTGATTGACGCCGCCGGTCTCTTCGTAGCTGCGTCCCAGGGCCATGTGAATTGAGCCGCCGATCTTTTCGTCGAAGAGGATATTGCGCGTCATGCGCTGAATGCCCATATTGGTGCCGATGGCGAACTCGCCCAGGCGACGCGCTCCTTCGTCGGTGTCGAGCGTGCTCAGCAGAAAGTCCTGTCCCTTGGACGCCGTCGCTTCCACCGCCACGCCATGTTCGAAGCGCAGGCGTACCCCTTCGACCAGGTTGCCCAGATAGACGCAGGGGAAGTTGAAGGCTACTGTTCCGTTGACCGAATCCTCAACAGGGCTGGTGAAGATTTCGCCGTCGGGGAAGTTGACTGTGCCATGCGCGCTGACCCAGGGCCGCCCGCCGAAGTCGAAGGACAGGTCAATGCCCGGCCCTTTGACCTGCGCGTGTTGTTTGCCGCGCAGCCATTCGACCAGCCGCTGCTGGCGGTCGCGGAACGCCTGCCAGTAGGCGACTGGGTCAGGTTGATCCAGCCCGCAGGCCTGGTAGACGAATTCGGTGTAGGCGTGCAGGCCCATCTCGGCGGCCTGCGCCAGCGCCTGTGTGGGCCAGCCCACCACCGTCCAGCGCAATTTGCCTTCGTTGTAGCGTTGCATAAGTCGTTCGCTATAGGGGCGGATGGTAAGTCTCCAGCGGCTGATGCGCGCCGGATCAATAGTTGCCAGCGCGGCGGTGTTGCTGGGCGCTTTGATGAGGAAGAGCGCGTCTGAGACTTCGACCCAGTGCATGAGCGTCGAGTCCAGTGTATCCAGTTGTTGATCGTTGGCCAGGCACAGGTACAGCTCGAAGTGCTCGCAATAGTCCGGCGAAAGGGGCGCGGCCAACTGCACGTTGGGGAAGCCGCCCCGCCGCAGTACCGCTTCGACCAGCGCTTCTACCAGGGGGCCGGTGGTCGAAGCGTTGCCGACGATAGTCACGTACTCGCCAGGCTGAATGGGGGAACTGTATTCGGTGAGGATTTTCGCCAATTGACTGGCAAACTGTGTGATCATCATCTCGCCTCGGTTCGTGCAAACGTGCTCTTCAGGAGCAGCGCGCAGTTACTGAGGCGAATATAACACGCCGGGCCGCGCTGGGGAAAGTCGGGGTTGGGCTGGGGGGATTGCATCAAACCGCTTGCCGCTTTACCTCACCCCCAGCCTCGCTTCGCTCGGCTTGCCCCCTCTCCGCGTCGGAGCTATGCATTCAAGTCTCCCCTCACCCCTCAATCCCCTCTCCCAACGCTGTGGGCGAGGGGACTTACTCTCTGTCGCGCGAGTGCTCCCCTTCGCCCGCAGCGCGGGAGAAGGGGACGGGGGTTGAGGGCCATCGGCTATAAGCAGGGGGGGACGGAGTAAGCTCGCTCATGCCTGTTCATGGTCAACAAAAAATGCCAGCGCTTGAATCGCTGGCAGTGTGCCCCCAGGGAGATTCGAACTCCCGTCTTGGCCTTGAAAGGGCCACGTCCTGGTCCCCTAGACGATGGGGGCGCAAGATGACGGCATTGTACCAGGCAGGGGGCGGCCCGTCAAGGTCGCGCCTGAAGTGAAGTACATTCGGCTTTGGGGGCGAGCTTCACCGGGAAGTGCTCATGATGCTGGCGCAGTGCGTCCTGTTTGTCTCATTCCCACCCGGCGCTATCGCGCCTCGTTGCCCCCTCCGCGTGTAGAAAGAGGCGAGCCGAACACAGCGAGGCTGGAGGCGCAGTGAAGCAAAGCGACTCTGGGCGTTGCTCTGTGGCCTCTGCGCTCTCTGGGGTGAATTCTGCTCCCAACACAGGCATTCCACGCTCTTCATTTGCCGCGCGTGCCGATCTGCGCCAAGATCGGGCGGGCCACAGGTGAAAGAGGAGGCGCGCGTGAAAACAGCGGAAGTTCTGGTCATCGGCGCTGGCCCGGCGGGGATTGCCAGCGCCTATTTCCTGGGGCGGGCAGGCATTTCCTACCAGGTGATCGATCGCGCGCCGGTGATCGCGTCCACCTGGGCTAGCGTGTACCCGTCGCTGCGCCTGAACACGTCGCGCTTCTATTCCCATCTGCCAGGCAGGCGCTTCCCGTGGTGGTTTGGTATCTTCCCGACCGGACGGCAATATCATCGTTACCTGGAATGCTTCGCCCATGATCACCGGCTGAATATTTGCCTGGGCGTGACTGTCTACCGCGCCTGCCCTGAAGGGGACGGCTGGCGAGTAGAGACCAGCAGCGGATCATCGTGGCATCCGGCGCTGATTGTCGCCACCGGGCGCTTCAGCCGTCCCTATCAGCCGCCAATTCCCGGCCAGGAGACCTTCACCGGCGACTTGTTGCACGCCTGCGCCTACCGGGGGCCGGAGCCGTTTCGCGGGCGGCGGGTGATGGTGGTCGGCAATGGGCCGAGTGGGGTAGATATTGCCATCGACCTGGGCGTTTATGCGGCCCGCCCTGTGCTGCTCAGTCAGCGCACTGGCGTGGTGTTGCGCCCGCGTTATCCCTGGGGTTTGCCCAAACATGCCTGGATGATGATCGCCGAACGCCTGCCCGCACCCCTGGGCCGCGCGTTGCTGGCGCGCATTGACCGCCTGAAGTTCGAGCATCTGGACCGGTGGGGCATCAAGGTGCCGCGCACAGAAGCCGAAAGTTCCGCCGCGGGCGCGACGCGGGGCGCAGAGCTGATCCAGGCTGTCAGGGGCGGGCGGGTGCGTTGTGTGGACGCGCCAGCGCGTTTCGATGGGCCAGACGTGATTCTGACCAGCGGGGCGCGCGTGCGCGTGGACGCGGTGATCCTGGCAACTGGCTATCAGCCAGCCCTGTTCAATTTCCTTGATCTGGGTGAGGTGCAGACCAATCGCGACGGCTGGCCCCTGCGCGTGGACGAGCCGCCCGACGACGTGACAGCGGGCAGGCGCGAGGTGCGTGGCTGGCCAGGGCTATATCTGGTGGGCACTTACTATCAGGGCAAGGGGGCGCTGTACAACTTCAACATCGAAGCGGCAGCCGCTGTGACCCAGATTCAGCAACGCTTGCGTCAGATGGCGTTGTGGCCTGCCTAGCTCACCGGCCCTTCCAGCGTCTTCTGGGCCTGTTCCACGTGATGGCGCGTGTTGGTATGCTGTTCGATCTGATACAGCACTACCAGCACCGAGATGATCAGAATGCTCAGCGTGAGATCAGCTCTGGACGAGGCTGTCATCTCCTCTGGCTCGACGGCCAGCAGGATCAGCACGATCAGACTCAGCCCGTGCAACACCTTGCCCACCAGCATGGGTACGACGGTTTTTCTGACCGGATAGCGGATGAGCGCCAGGGGAATCATCACCCAGTCGTCGGGCAGGATGGTGAACGCAGCCAGGAAGACGAGCACCGGAGCGGTGCGCGGGTGCGCAGCCAGGAAGTCCTGTAAATGTACCAGCAGCGGGCTGGCTGCCAGTTGGGCCTCGTGTTGCGCGGCCAGGTTATGCGCCAGAGCGTAGCTGATGATCTTGCCCACGCCAGCGCCCAGGCCAGTGACCACACAGATCACCACCAGGCTGATGGGGTCACCGGTCGCCAACGCCACCGTGACCGTGATCGCTGTGTAGGGCACGCTGATCAGGATGGCCAGGTTGGCCAACACCGCCCCCGCGAAGACGCCCAGCAACCCATAGCTGGCGGCAGTGTCGATCAGGTCAATGGTGCGCTCCTGCACGTTCTGCAACAGACCGTGGCGGGACAGATAGTGCTGCACGCTCAACAGCACGATCCCGATCAGAAGGTACTTGATCTCCAGGCTGCGCCGAGACAATGTCTGTCGCATAGGCTCACCTGCCGATCTGGTGGCTGCTTGTGGTCACGTGCGGCGACGTAGCTGCAACCGCTCCAGGACGATGGCGCGAATCTGGGCCTGAATGGCGTCGCGCGCGCCTTCGCCATTCAAGTGCACCCAGCGCGACGGCTCGGCGGCGATCAGCGCCAGGTAGCCTTCGCGGACACGCTGATGAAAGGCCAGGGACTCGGCGTCCAGGCGATTCCACTCCGCCCCAGCCTGCGCGGCCTGCTGTCGGCGGCGTAGACCCTCTTCTGCCGAAATATCCAGGTAGAAGGTCAGATCGGGCTGCAGGCCGCCAGTGGCGAAATGAAGGATGGTGCGCAGGGTGGACAGGTCAAGGCCGCGCCCGTAGCCCTGATAGGCCAGCGTGCTGTCGGCATAGCGATCGCACAGGACGATCTCTCCGGCAGCCAGGCGCGGCGCGATCTCCTGCGCCACCAACTGTGCCCGCGACGCGGCATAGAGCAGAATCTCGGTGCGCGGGTGCATCTGCGCGTTGCGCAGATCGTGCAACACCGCGCGAATCTGATCGCCGATGGGCGTCCCGCCCGGCTCGCGGGTGGCGAAGACAGGGTAACCTGCCCCCCGCAGATAGTCGGCCAGTAGCGTGACCTGCGTGGTCTTGCCGCTACCATCTGGGCCTTCGAAGGAGATGAACACGCACTGCCCCTCTCAGCGGATATCTACGGCGAGCAATTCGCGCCGTGCCCGCTCGAACGACATTCCCAGCAGACGATCCTGCACCCATACTAGCACATCTCCGCTGACCAGTCCTGGGCGCAAAGCGGTCAGAGTCAGAGTCACGGTCAGTTTTTCGCCGGCGAAGACCTGCCGGTTGAGGGTATACTCTGTCCATTCGCCCAGCAAGGGATAATCGCGGGTATGCACCGCCTGGAAGGCGGGTTCCAGTCGTTCCAGCCGCAGGGCGTCGTACAGGGAGCCATCCAGCCCGACGCCGGTGATGCGCACCGTGTCGAGCGACACGTTTTCGATGGTCAGCGTGAGTTCGAACGATTCGCCTGCCGTCACTTCGACACGGGCAGGCATGAGCATGGTGCGTATCTGGTTCGGCTCGGCGGCCAGAGAGAGCAGCCCTGCGCCTGTCCCGCCACCGCACAGCGTCAGGGCTACCAGGACAAACACCATCCACCAGCACCCCCGCCGGTTAGCGGGAGTCACAGGGTGTTCCGCACTCACCAGCATACTCCTCCGGGCACACAAATCGCCGGTCTATCATGCCGACCGGCGATCGACCTGCGCATGAATTGTAACGAGCGCGTGCCAGATGCGCCAGCGCGCCCCGGCTATGCATTACCCACAAGTTTCCTCTCACCCCTACATCCCTTCTCCCTCGCGACTGCGTCGTGGGGCGAGGGGACTTTTCTCTCGCCCAGGCGCTCCCCTTCGCCCGCGCTGCGGGCGAAGGGGCCGGGGATTGAGGGCCATTGGGTGTTGGACGTAAGCCTGCTCCAGTGGTAATCTGACCCATATCACTCCGGTGATAGAAAGGCGCTTCCTTCCTATGAACGGTGCAGGGAGCAAACCCAAGAAATCGCCGCGCTACGTGGCCGACTTCGTCACAGCGCTGAGTCCCGAAGCCTGCCGCGAGCGGCTGTTGCGCGCCGACGGCACATCAGCGGGCAGCAGCACGCGCCTGACGCCGGTCCGGCAGCGTGTGCATGTCGAGCACGACGGTAGTTTCGTCATCGAGCGGGTTTTCCCCGGCGCGCTGCGCCCGATCTGCTTTCATGGCTGCCTCGATGCGCATGACAGCGGCGGCACCTGGGTACATGGCACGGTCACTGGCGATGCGTACAATCAGGTGCTGATTGAGGGGTTGCTGATCTTCCTGGCGGCGTTCCTGATCACCGCGGCGCTATTCTTGCGCTTTGGGGTGCGGGCGTTCGTGGTGACTCTGCCCTTGCTGCTGATCCTGCTGAGCGCGGGTTCGCTACGCTGGCGGACGCTGCAGCGAGTCACTGAGGATGTGCCGCGCTGGTTGCGGCAGCGCCTCTACTTGACGGCGGAGCAGGTGCGCCGCCGGGGAACGCTGTGACACACTGGCGTTACGACCCGGCTGAGACGGGCGTGGTACTCGACTTCGTCGCGGCGCTGCCTGTGAGCGAGTGTACGCGGCGGCTGCGCAGCGAATCGCTGCGCTTTGCCGGGCAGCGGCTGTGCGTGCGCCAGACTGGGCAACGGCTGCTCGTCGAAGTGGGTTGGCAACAGCAGTGCGACGACGAGCGAGCCGGGCTGTGGCTGTTGCGCTTCGACGGGATGTTGACGCCGGTGAACGGTGGCACGCATGTCTACGGGCCAGTGGTGCGCAACGGCACGCTGGAGATGCTGCTGACCATCCCCGGCCTGATCACCGCTGTCTTTGCGGTGCTGGGCATCGCCCTGGCGGTACCCTTCGTAGCGGCGCTGTCGGTCATCTTGTTGGCGATGTTCGCGGCCTATTATGTGACCTTTCAGAAGCTGCTCAACCGGCTGGCGCACGATCTCGCCCGCTGGCTGACGGCCTGCCTGACTCAAAGCACTCAGGAGACAGGCGGGTCGCTGCCCTGAGAATTGCGGTGAGGTGATCCCCGATGACGATAGGCGATCGCGGACGGCGGCTGAAGTTCCTGAGCGTGGATTTCGTGACGGCGCTGAGTGTGGCCGAGTGCCAGGACTACCTGCGCCGCTACGCCGAAACGAGCGGGCAGCGCGTGCATCTGCAAGAGGATGGCAGCTTTGCCCTGCGGCAGACGGTGGGCGGCGATGGGCCATTGACCGTGGCCTTGTGGGGGACGCTGGAAGCTGTGCCGCGCGGCACCTGGGTATGGGGCACGGTGATCGAGACAGGCGCGCGGCGTGCGGGCTGGTGGGTCTATCTCCTCGGATTGCTGGGCGTGATGCTGCTGGTGTTGTCCCTGGAAGCGGCCCTGCGCGGCGCGTGGACGATGGCCGCCGCAACCTTACTGGTGGTGATCGCCCTGGGTTTGCTGGCCGCCCGCCTGTGGTGGAGACGACACCGCTACGCCATGCAGATGGTCAACTGGGTCTACGAGACGCTGTATGTCGCCCCACCGCGTGAATGAGCGCCCGGCAAGGGGTATTGAACCGCAGAGGCGCGGAGATCGCAGAGAAGAACACAGAGTTTTTTTCTGTATTCTGGGCGTCTCGGCGGTGAATTTTGCCTCTCCATGCAAAGGGAATTCAGGGGCCATTTGATAACCCCTCACCCCGGCGCTGTGCGCCCCTCAATGGGGCGAGGAGGAAAACCTGGCCCGTCACCCCTTCGCCCCTCAGAGGGAGAAGGAGCCGGGGGTTGAGGGGGGCTTTTCACATTTTGCGCGCACCCCACGAAAAGTAGCCGCGATGTGCTGCATTGTGTTAGCCTTCTCAATAAGGCTGTTGAGTAGAAAGCGGTGGGTAAAACGGCTATGTTCCAGGTTCTTTTTCAGACGCGACGGCGTGCTCTCACTGTCCTGATCATCGTGGCGGCGTTTGTCATCTGCGGGATCGCCTGGCTGCGCTTCTTCACTGTGATAGCGGCCAGCCCGTCTCCGGTGCGCTTCGTGGAGTTCGTCACGCCGAACGGCGAGCGCGCGCCTTTTCGCCAGGAGTGCGCCGGTCCTTCCTTCGTCGAGGCCGATTCCGTATGGCGGTTCTGCGCCTACGAGGAAGCTTCAGCGGGCGCTGAAGTGCCCTGGGGGTTGGTGCGCTTCAACCTGGACGAAGGCCGGGCGGAGATGCTCTGGCCGCTGCCGGAGTCCGCTACGTCGCAGGTGCTGGCCCTGGCCGAAGCACCCAACGGCGACCTGGTCGTGGCGTGGGGTGCGCCCGATCTTTCCGCGGTTTACCTGATCCGGCAGGCGGGGGGTGTGGTGCCGCTGGGTCTGCCCGCCGACGCTCCAACGCAACTCTTCGGCCTGGCCTGGGCGGGAGAGGTGCTGGAGATGGCCGCGTTGGGGCCGGACGACGCTGTGCATATCTTCACCAACGAGTCCGGCATCTGGACAGGGACGCGGACAGTGCCGCTGCCGCCGTCCTGCGCAGATGAAGAGAAGCTCTGTGCCCTGCAACTGGCACACCGCACGCCAGAGCGATGGCGCTTCGCCCTGGCGCAGGCTCCGGCCCAGGTGAACGATCTGGCGGCGGCGCGGGTGCAGGTGCTGCTCTTCGACGAGGCGGGCGCGGTCGAACCGGTGGACGAGATCGCGCTGAGCGACCTCGATCCGGCACAATACACGCTGGAGGACGGTCGGCTGGTGGCGCTGGGCGCGCTGTTCGATCGGTCGCCTGGCAATGTGGTCAACTGGTCGCTGCGGGCTGCGCCGTTCGTGCTGCACGGCGGGACGTGGGAGCGCGTCGTCGCGCCGCAGATAGACGCCAGCTTCTACTACTCCGACTACCAGATTGAAAATGGCGGGCTGCGCTGGATTCCGGGCCTGCGCTTCCCGCTGCGCGGCTGGCAGGTGGATGAATGGGTCACGTTGCGCTCGTCTACCGAGGGTATCTTCCTGGCTGACCTGAGCGGCAACTACAAAGGCCCCATGCTCGCCCGCGACGCCGTGTTGGCCGAGCAAAGCGGTTCGATGACCAGCGTGCTGCCTGCCAGCGACGGCGGCTACTGGGTGCTGGGGCCGTATGGCGCGTATGTCAAAGCCGACCGTTCGTTGTCGCGCGCCGACGAGCTGACTCCGCCAGAGCGAGTGATACGCCTTGTCGAGAATTTCGGGCGGCTGGAGGAGGTCAGCCCCGCCTTCTACCAGACTCAGCGGGCGCTGAAGATCGCTGCCCTGCCGCTGGTGTTGCTGTCGTTGCCGACAGGGTATCTGGGCGTGTTCTTCCTGCGGCAATCGCGTAAAGATCGTCAGACATGGGTCATCGCTCTGGTTGAAGTCTCCGCGGTCTACCTGATTCTGGCGACGCTCTTCATCTGGTGGTTCTGGGAGTTGATGAACCATTTCTAGCGCTGCCAGAGGCAGCGCGATGTTGCCGCAACAGGCGCGAGGATCGCGGGGCGGTCGTCCGCGCTGTCCTTGTGGGCACATTAGAGTTCCCCAAGAAAAGCTGCCGTTAGCGCGCGGCTTTACTACAATCTTCAGGGATTTATCATCACCGGTTGTGAGGGTGGTTGACCGAGAGGCAAAGAGGGGAACGTATGTTTCGCACGCGCGCGCGCAAGGTGTTCCGCGACATCTGGTCGCGCAAAGTCCGCACGCTGCTGGTGTCGGCCAGCATCTTCATCGGCGTGTTCGGCGTGGTCACGCTGTTTTCCACCGGCGATATTTTGATCGGCCAACTGGAAAAAGACATTCAGCAGGATCGGCTGGCCATGATCCGCGTGGTGTTGACTGTGAGCGCCGGCGCAAACGTGGACAACGAGGCGGCCCTGGCCGAACTGAGCGCCGTCCCCGGCGCGACTGTCGTCGAAGGGCGCGCCGTCTACCCCTTGCTGTGGCGGCTACCCGGCGAGGAGCGCTTCCGCGAGGGCACGCTGGCCGCGTACTGGCGGCCTTTCGACCAGGTTACGCTGGAGCCGCCCCGCCTGGTAGAGGGAGAATACCCTGTCGCCGGGCAGAATCAAATCGCCATCGAGCGGCGCATGGCCGAGCGCTGGGGATTGGGAGTAGGTGACACAATCGAGGTGCGCCTGCTGAGCGCCCGCCAGGGCGAGGAAGTTGTCACGGCGACCTACACTGTCTCCGGCCTGCTGTTCCAGCCCTACGGTGAACAGACCGGCCCCGGGCTGGCCGATGTAGATACCCTGGCCTTCGCCGCCTACGATGATGCCAAAGCTATCGCCGGTTTCACGGGCTTCAGTCACGTATACGCCCGCTTCATTGATTTCGCCACCGCTGAGGCCGAGTCGATCAACTTCCAGGCGACCATCGGCCAGCGCACACCCTATGTGCCCGCCTTCACTGTGCTCGAAGACCCGGCCACCAGTTCAGCGATCGAGAGCACCCGCACCACTAACCGCATCCTGGTCATCCTGGCCATGGTGGCGCTGGTAGTCTCTGGCTTTCTGGTGGTGAACGTGATCAACGCCACGGTGGTCGAGCAGCGGCGGCAGATCGGCGTGATGAAATCGCTGGGCGCTTCGCGGCTGGATAATTTCCTGGTCTATGCGGGTATCGCCCTCAGTTATGGGATCATTGGCGTCATCCCTGGTGTGTTGCTGGGCATCCCCGGCGGCTATTTCGCCGCCCAGGGGTTGGCCGCGCAGAGCAACACCATCATCGAAGAGTTCACTGTCTCGCCGCGCGGCATCATCGTGGGCATCATCGTCGGGCTGGCCGTGCCTCTGCTGGCGGCGATCATCCCCGTCTACAATGGCACGCGCGTCACCATTCTGGAAGCCATGACCGATCTGGGCATCGAGTCTGGCTATGGCCGGGGCCTGCTGGCCCAACTGATCGCGCGCATCCCCATGCCGATCACATTGCGCCAGGCCGTCAACAACGTCAACCAGAAGAAGTTTCGCCTGGCCCTCACCGGCACCACGCTGACGGTGGCCGTGGGCGCATTCATGGGCATCTTTGCTGTGTTCTCGTCGCTGGGCACGGTCGTCGAGGATGTCTTCAGCGCCTTCGGCAGTCAGATCGCCATTGATCCCAACGAGGGTCAGCGCTTCGAAGTGATCCGCGACCTGGTGCAATCCGAAGCGCTCCAGACGCGCCTGGCGGAGAAAGGCTTGCCCGCCATCCGCGCCATCAATCCTGGCACGAGCCTGGCCATCGAGATCGAGGGCTACAATCCACCGCCGATCAACGCCGGGCCGCCGGGCATCTTCGCCTTTGGGCTGGACACCAGCAATCCGGAGTTGTTCTCTTTCACGCTCAAGGAGGGCACCGACTGGACGCAGAACCCGCAGGCCGAGGGCGTAGTTATCTCTTCGCGCATCGCCGACCTGTTGGGTAAGGGCGTGGGCGACTCAATCGTGATCGTCGCTGGTGGCAATCGCGCGGAGTTCCCCATCATCGGCGTGGCCAGCTATCCCTTTGATACAGTGTGGATGGAGTGGCAGACGCTGGCGCGCCTGGGCGGGTTGGTGCTGGACGCCCCCACGCCGCATTCTTACGCCATGGGCACGACTTTCGTCACGGTGCAGGGCTACGCCGGATCGTTCGACGGGCAGACGGGCATCCTGGGCATGACCACTACCCCTGACGACGAGATGAGCCGCCTGCTGAGCCTGGTAGACGGGCGATTGTATACGCCAGGGCAGAACGAAATCATCATCAGCGAGGAACTGGCGCAGGCGGGCGGCTACGCTGTCGGCGACGTGCTGACGCTCTCCATCGGCGAGCGCAGCGGCCAGTATACGGTGGCGGGCATCTTCGAGCTACCCGCGCAGCTTGACGACAACCCTGAACACCCGCGCGACGTGATCGGCATGTTCTGGCGAGACCTGGCCGCGTTGGAAGGGCGCGATTTTCGCGGTGAAGTCTTCCCCAACTCGATCAGCGTGATTCTGGCGGGCGACCCGTCGGTGGCGCAGGTGGACGCGGTGATCGAGGAGATCAACGGCGTGCTGCTGACCAACGGCATCACCGCCAACTACACCAACTGGGTGGAGTTCCAGGAGACGATCACGCGCTTCATCCTGGTCTTCAACATCATTCTCTACCTGGCCGCCGGGCTGATCGCTGCCGTGGGCGCGATTGGCCTGCTGACCAGCCTCTCGATGAGCGTCTACGAGCGCCAGAAGGAAATCGGCGTGATGCGCTCGGTGGGGGCTACCTCGCAGACGGTGGCGGCGCAGTTCTTGGTAGAAGGGATCACGGTCGGGGTTGTGGCCTGGGTCTTCGGCATCCCGCTGGGCTACCTGATCAGCCGCGGGTTGATCGCCGCCTTGCCCTTCGAGACGTTTGGGATCGGCTTCCCGCCGCAGACGGTGGTGATCGGGCTGGTCGGGATGCTGGTGGTGGTGACCATCGCCAGCCTGTGGCCGTCGCTAGCCGCCGCCCGCAAGACCGTCTCCGACATCTTGCGCTATCAGTGACGCAAAGCGCACCGGTTTTCACAAAAGAGGTGCGCGCAAACGGTGATCAGGCCGTGTGCTGGGCTGTGATTGACCTCACCCCCAGCCTCGCTTTGCTCGGCTTGCCCCCTCTCCGACGCGGAGCTATGCATTACCCACATCTTGTTAGGGAGGAGGGTGAAAGATCAGCCAGGTGTCAAAGATGTCCTGAAAGCGCATCCAGCCGCGCCATAGCACTTTGACACCCGGCTCTCCATCGCCAGCGCGCCCCAGAAAACCCCCGAGTTGAGCGATCATGCGCATCGCTTCAGCCAAGCTCGGCGGCGTCTCCGGCAACTGCGTGGTGCGGTGGTGATACTGATAGAGGGCCTGCCATTCCGCCTCAGTGAAGACCTCCTGGCAGGTGAGCCAGAGCAAACG
>Ga0116210_1000279_pt1 | contig 54444 bp, 49 predicted proteins | sample TshhotsprinmetaG_FD_94483 | JGI IMG/M metagenome (GOLD analysis project Ga0116210, IMG submission 94483) | Hot spring microbial communities from South Africa to study Microbial Dark Matter (Phase II) - Tshipise hot spring metaG | ecosystem: Environmental > Aquatic > Thermal springs > Hot... | reverse complement strand
TTACTCACCCGTTCGCCACTTTCACCTCGACCGAAATCAAGGCTCACGTCCGACTTGCATGTATTAGGCACGCCGCCAGCGTTCATCCTGAGCCAGGATCAAACTCTCCGTACTTCCTTCCAGTCCCTCCTCAGGGACCGCTCTCCTTCCGCACGTCGGCTTCCTGTCACTATGCTGTTGTTAAGGTGCGCCCGGACAAAAAATCCGGCTTGCGCCGGTTTAAGACACCACCTCTATGGAACAGAAGCAGCGTCTCAAACCCCCTGCCCTCTTAAGCGAGTCTCTGCCAACACAGACAACACAACCTCGCTCCTTGGCTGCGCAATTTCATCGTATCATAGAACGCGCGCTCAGACAAGAGGGCACTGCCATTTTCTGGTAAACTGCCTGCGGCAAGGGGTCTCACCCTGCGCAACGGGGCAGCATTATAGCGTCCCTCGTCCTCGTGTCAAGGCTCTTTTCGCCTTTTGCCAATATTCGCACTCTAACATTAATCTCTCTATAACTCAATCAGTTCCAACACTAGCTTCGCCGCCTTGTTCACCGCAGCCAACACTTCGGGCGTACATGTCTCACTGAACGTCCACACATCTTTCACTTCAATCGCCACGACATCAATCCGCTCATCTGGCGGTAACGCCACGCCGTGCCGCCGCAAAGTCTGCAGTGCCGTGACCAGATTGGTGTCGTGCGCAGAAGCTGTATTCAGCGTCCCCGGCAGGTCTCTAATGCGCAGATGATACACGCTACCTGGGGGCATCTGACCCGTCATAATCGCATCTACGATGATGGCTCGCTCATATCCAACCAGCATCTCAGCAAGCGACAGCCCGCCCACACTCGCCTCAGTTACCTCCACTGAGGATGATGCGGGCGGGCTGCCATCTCTCACTTGTTCAGACAGTGCCTGGCGCACTCTCTCTGCGACCAGCCACCCTATCCCATCGTCGCACAGAATAGGATTACCCAGTCCGACAATGAGGGTTTTGCCAGGCACTCTGCTCTCAAACCTCCCTGTCAGAACTGTGTCAATTCCCTGGCTGCCACATACTGGCTCAGATGGCGGACAACCTGTCCCTTGTGATCGCGCACGATCACTTCCAACGGCATCTGTCCCGGCAGGCTATGTGTGGCGCACGACAGACACGGATCGTAGGCCCGGAACGCCATCTCGATCTTGTTGAGAATGCCATCGCTGACCTGACCATCCCTGATCAACGCCTGCGCTGCCTTGCGAATGCTGATCGAGATAGGAGCGTTGTTGTTGGTCGTGCCGACGATCAGATTCGCCCGCTGCAGGATGCCATTCTCATCCGTGATGTAGTGATGGGTCAGAGTGCCTCGCGGGGCCTCCACAATGCCCACACCCTCTGACGGCGTGGCCTTGGGAATAGCCCGCACTTCCGGACTGGTAATTTCAGGGTCTTGCGCCAGCTCCAACATGCGCTCGGCAGCATACAACAACTCGATGATGCGTGCCCAGTGCGTGGCCAGGGTATGGTGCACTGGCTTACCCCCCAGGATTTCGTACATCCTCTCATACTCAGCCTGGGCCAGGGGCGTTGCCATCCCGTCAGCCGCGTTGAGCCGCGATAGCGGAGTCGCGCAGTAGACACCACTGTCCTTGCCGTCTACGAAGCCCTTCCAGCCTACCTTTTTGAGGTAGGGGAATTTCAGATACGACCACGGCTCGACATGCTCCGCAATATACTCGCGATATTCATGCGGTGCGTACTTGCAGTGTTCCACGCCGTCCGGGTCTACCACGCGCACCTTGCCGTCGTAGAAATTCACATGGTTGTTCTCGTCCACCAACCCCATGTAGTAGGTGCGCTGCGTGTAACCAGGGCTGGTGATCAGTTCGACATACTCCGTATTCTTGAGCACCACATCATGGAACAGGCTGATGGTGAACTGCCCGAATTCGACATTCTTACGGGCAATCTCCACGATCTGCTGACGCTGTTCCTCCGTGATAGGATGTGTCATGCCGCCAGGGATCGCTGCTACTGGATGCACAGGCCGTCCACCGATCATCTCGATCACCTGGTGATTGCGCTTGCGCGCATCAATGACCTGCCCGCCGATCTCCAGCCCTACTTTGGCAATGACACCCAAGATGTTGCGCTCTGCCGCCGGAGCTTCTGGGCCAACTACGAAGTCCGGCCCGCCCAACGCATAGAAGTGCGTGGTGTGATCCGTGACGAAGAACGCCATATACAGCAGTTCGCGCAGCTTCTTGCCCGCAGGCGGCACCTCGACCTTGTAGACTGCATCGCAGGCCTTGGCCGCAGCCATCAGGTGCGCCTCCGGACATACCCCGCAGATACGGCTCGTCAGAAACGGCATCTCTTCCACGGGCCGGCCCACGCAGAAAATCTCGAAACCGCGTAACTCCGGCACCTGGAAATAGCAGTTGGCCACATTGCCCTGCTCGTCCAGGAAGATTTCGATCTTGCCGTGTCCTTCGAGACGGGTGATCGGGTCAATGGAAATGCGTGTCATGATCATCCTCCTGGTCAGGCCGGTTCGTGCACTGCTGCTTCGCCCACCGGTTGGCGCTTGCCATTAGTCCGCCCTCTCCGCCGCAGCAGCGAGCCTGGCAGATGGAAACGGTAGAAATACCCCGCCGGATCGGGCAATGTGTCGAGGATGGCTTCTACTTCTTCCTCGGTGTCGGCGTCCAGGACCGACGCGATACCCGACAGGATGCGTGCCCCATGATCGAGCACGCCCTCGTTAGGCCCATAGCAACCGCGGCAGCCAAAGCCCACCTGCGGACACTTGGCCCCGCAACCGGCGCGCGTTGCGATCCCCGCGCAGAACAGCCCTTGTTCCAGCAAGCATATGTTCGGGTCAGGGATGATCTCTTGCGGACGGTAGAAGCGTTTGATCTTCTTTTCGTGCTTTTCGCGCGGACATTCGTCACACACGGTTACGTCAACGCCGATCACTGAGCCAGGCGGTGGCAGTTCACCAGAGACAATGGCATTCACCGCCGCTTCGATCGAGGATACTTCCGGCGGACAGCCTGGCAGGAAGTAGTCTACTGGCACCACCTGCGCCAGGGTACGCACCGTATCCCAGAAACCGGGCAAACGCAATTCTCCCTCTGGCACATCCACACGTTTCTGCGGCACCACTCCGTCCGGATTGTCCGTTGAGGGTGAATCGAAGTAGACCCACCGCAACACATCGTCGCGCGTGTAAAAGTTCGCCAGGCCAGGCATAGAGCCACCGTAAGCGCACGATCCGAAAGCCACCAGGACTTTCGACTTCTGCCGCAGCAGATGGGCCAGATGGGCGTTCTCGTCGTTGCGAATCGCCCCGTTGAAGAAGCACACGTCTATTTCGCCGTCTTCCATGGCCTCCACATCAGCGTACTTGAAGTCCATGACGCACGGCCAGAAGACAATTTCGAACGCGGCAGCTACGTCCAGGATTTTCTCATGCAACCCCAGCACAGCTATCTCGCAGCCGCCGCACGACGAGGCCCAGTACAGTGCCAGTTTGGGTTTCTGATTACTCATGTACGGCCTCCTCCACAGCATAAGGGTCTTCGTTGGGCCAGTTGCGCGGCCAGTCGAGCGGCCCCAGTTGCTTGATCTGCTCGGTCATGCGCGCCACCGTTTCGGCGAAGCGCACTCCCTCCGCCGCCGAAGCCCAATGAAGCTGTACGCGCTCATCTTCGATACCCAGTTGTCGCAGGGTGCGCCGCAACAGGGCAAACCGCCGGATGGCCTTGTAGTTCCCTTCCTGATAGTGGCATTGCCCTGGGTGGCACCCCATGATCAACACACCATCCGCCCCCTTCTGCAGGGCGCGCAGCACAAAGGTGGGATCGAGGCGACCGGTGCACATGATACGGATGTCGCGCAACGTCGCCGGATATCCCATACGCGATGTCCCGGCGAGATCGGCTGCGCGGTAGGAGCACCAGTTGCACAGAAAGCCTACGATCACAGGCGTGAATGTTCCATTATCGCTCATCGCGCCTTGCTCCCCTTTCAAACCGCCTCGACGACAGGCCGGTCGGACAGCACATCGATCATGATGCCGTCAATTTCGGCCATGATCTGCTCGAAGGTGAAGTGCGCACCAGTGATCACCTGGCTGGGGCACGCAGCCACGCAGGTGCCGCACCCTTTGCACAGCGCCGGGTTCACGCGCGATACGCCCTTCTCCTCGATGAAATCAATCGCATTGTACGGGCACAGGTTGTTGCAGATACGGCAACCGGAGCACCGCTCCTCATCAATCGAGGCGCGAATGGGTTCGAGGGTCACCTGACGCTGATTGATCGTTCCCAGCACCCGTGCTGCTGCGGCGGCCCCCTGCGCCACGCTATCGGGGATGTCCTTGGCTCCCTGGCACGCACCAGCGATGAACACACCCTCAGTCATCGTAGCGACCGGGTCAAGCTTGGGGTGACGTTCGATGAAAAAGCCCGTCTCGCCACACCCCACGCCGAACATATGCGCCACTTCCTGGGCATCCGCTTGCGGTTCAAGCCCCGCCGCCAGGATAACCATATCTACTGGCACCCGGCGCTGTCGGCCCAGGAGCGTATCTTCGCAAACGACAATAAGCTTGTCCTCTTCTTCAGGAGTACGCGGCACATCGGTGATCTCAGACACCTTGCCGCGGATGAAGGTCGCACCTTCTTCCATGATGCGGTGATAGAACTCTTCGTAGCCTTTGTGAAGGGGACGCATGTCAATATAGAAGTTGTAGACTTTAGCCCCTGTCTTCTCCATCACCAGGTGCGCGAACTTCAGCGACGACATGCAACAGATCGCCGAGCAGTGAGTGTTGTAATTGCGATCACGGCTGCCGACGCAGTGCACAATCGCCACTGTCTGCGGCGTGGTCTCGCCATCGCGCAGCACGATCTTACCCTCCGTAGGGCCGGAGGCATTGGTCAGGCGCTCGAATTCCAGGCTAGTGAAGACGTTCTCCAGCCGCCCATACCCATACTGCGGAATCCGGCGAGCATCGAACAGCTTGTAGCCGGTCGCCAGGATGATGTTGCCCACCTCCAGGTCAATGATCTCGTCCTGCATCTCATAGTTGATGGCATTAGTCGGGCACACCTTCTCGCACATGCGACACTTGCCCGTCTTGAAGTAGGTGCAGTTCTCGATATCAATGACTGGATACTTGGGCACCGCCTGCGGGAACGGGCGGTAGATGGCCTTGCGGTAGCCCAGGCCAGCTTCCCACACAGTGTCCACCACCTTGATCGGGCACTTCTCCCAGCACGTGCCACACCCCGTGCACAGGCTCTCGTCCACCATGCGCGCTTTCTTGCGCACCCGTACCTGGAAGTTGCCCACGTAGCCATCCACCTTTTCCACCTCGCTATAGGTCAGCAAGGTGATATTAGGATGGCCCCCTACATCGAACATCTTGGGCGTCAGAATACAGGCCGCGCAGTCGAGCGTGGGGAAGGTCTTGTCGAACATGGCCATATGCCCGCCGATGCTCGGCTCGCGCTCCACCAGGTAGACGTGATACCCCGCGTCGGCGATTTCCAGCGCAGCCTGGATGCCCGCGATGCCCCCGCCCACCACCAGCGTCTCGGGGCGGATGTCTACCTTCATCGGTTCCAGCGGCTGCTGATGCACCACACGATGCACTGCCGCGCTGACGAGTGCTTTGGCTTTGTTGGTTGCCCCTTCCCGGTCATTGGGGTGCACCCACGAGGCGTGCTCGCGGATGTTCGCCATCTCGAACAGGTAAGGATTCAGCCCCGCGCGGGCACAGGCATTGCGGAAAGTCTTCTCGTGCATGTGCGGCGAGCACGAGGCCACCACCACATGAGTCAGCTCGAATTGCTTGATATCCTCTTCGACCTGCTCCTGGCCCGTGCTGGCGCACATGAACTTGTTGTCGCGGGCAATCACCACATTAGGCAGACCCATCGCCCATTCGGCCACGTGCTGCACATCAACCGTGCCGGCGATGTTGTGCCCGCAGTGACACACATAGACGCCAACTCTTGGTTCGCTCATGGCCTCCTCCTATTCCGGCATGGCAGGCATGGGCAGCGCGTTCTTCGATCGTCGCGCTGGCGTTGCCCTGGGCGGCGGCACGTCCTGAATCTTGTTGAGCGCTACGCGGGCATCCACAAATTCCTGCCCAAAACCCAGCTCTTTCGCCGAGAGGCCCAGCGCCACGCCGATCACCTGCGTGAAGAACAGCACCGGCACCTGGTAGTTGGTCTCGAAGTAGTGATTGGCGGCATCCTGATACACGTCCAGGTTAAGCTGACACATGGGACACAGCGTCACGAGAGCATCGGCTCCGCTGTCTGCCGCCCCCTTGACAATGCGGTGAATCATGTCCAGCGCCGTTTCCTCGCTGATCTGCGTCATGTGTCCACCGCAGCAGAACGTCTTCAGCGAGAACGGCACTACCTGCGCCCCCAGCGCTTCCAGCATCCTGTCCATCGCTGTGGGTTGTTCGGTGCTGTCAAACACACTGTCGGGTCGAGCTACCAGGCAGCCATAGTAGGGTGCCAGCTTCAGCCCATAAAGCGGGCGACGGGTACGGTCTTTGAGACGATCAATCCCGATATCGGTCAGGATCATCTCCAACAGGTGGCGGACTTTCACCGTCCCTGGCTCGTAGTGCAGATTTCCCGCCGCCAGCGCCTTGTTGACCTTGCTGCCAAGTTCCGGATACAGCTTCATGTTCTTATCCGTCTTGTACAGGTTCAGGAAACACGCGCTGCACGGAACGACGATCTCTTCTGCTCCCTGGTCGGCAGCCAACGCCAGATTGCGCGCAACCAGCGCGTAAGCAGGCAGACGATTGACCGAGAAATACTCCGTAGCGCCGCAGCAGTTCCAGTCGTCAATCTCGGCCAGCTCGAAGCCCAGCGACCGTGCAATAGCCTCTGTGGACTGCTGGTAAGCGTGTGACCGGTGTTGTAGTGAACACCCCGGATAGTAGGGATAGCGAGAAGCAGTCATGCTTCCACCTCCTTGGCGGCCAGCGCTTTGGCCTCAGCCAGGATCGCCTGCAATTGATCGATCCGGCGAATCGACTTGGGACGCAGCGGCAGCCGGTTACGTCGTAGCATTCCCACCCCCATGATGCCCAGCTTGATCACCTGTTGCGGGTGGTGGAACAGGTGATAGCGAGTGGCCAGGCCCGCTTCGAAGCTACGCCCTCGCTGCTCGACGAAGCCGATAAACGTCTCGGAAAACTTGGCTGCATGAGGGTGATCGTAGCGCCCGGCCCGGATGGCCATTTCCTTCAATGTGTACATGATGTCCGTGATCGGGATATTCTGCGGGCAGCGTGTGGTGCATGCATAGCACGACACGCAATACCAGGGGGTGTTGCTGCTCAGCACCTCGTCTTCCAGCCCCACGCTGATCATGGCGAAGAGCGCACGTGGCGTGTGGTCCATATCCGCCCCAGACGGGCACGAACCACCACAAGACCCACACTGAAGGCACCTGCTCAGCAGTTCTCCACCTGGCGTTGCAGCCACCACCCGATCAAAGAAAGTGTTGCGCCGTTGTGGTGCTGTCAAGGGGAGCCTACCTCCTTAGCTTAAAGAAGCCACTAGTGCTGCCAGAGCGTCCTCCTCAGATGATCCATTCAGAGGCACGTACCCTGGCCCCACCAACGAAAACAATCTGGTTCAATCTATACCGATATAAATCTTCCTTTCTCTGCGTTTCAGTTCGTTACACGATGAAGTGAAGCCATTACTTACGCAGATGTACGGAAGCACAATACGCTCAAATGTCATTGTAGCAGGGGGAAAAAGCGACACACTATCAGCCATACCGACTAGTTGCGGCGAGTGTATAGTCGGTATGTACTAGGGGGCTAGGGGTGACTTCAGCGCAGGATCACGCGAGGGTATCGAAATCTACCAGCCCATGCGTCACGCTATAGACAGCCACTTGCAGGCGGTTTTCCAGGTTGAGCTTCTGATAGATACTGCACAGATGGTTGCGAACTGTGTTTTCGGAGATGCTGAGCAGCGCCCCAATGCGCTTGTTAGTCATGCCTCGCGCCACCAGCCCCAGCACCTCGCATTCGCGCGGCGTCAGCTTGGGGTTAGGCGACGCTCGCAGGCACAGTGTGCAGTGACTCTGGCTTAGCCGCTGCAACAACACCGCCGCCAAAGAAAGCGTTAACGCTGCCTCACCATGAGTCAGCCCACGTATCCGCGCGAACAGCTCGTCCGGCATGATGCTCTTTGGCAAATAGCCCTCCGCTCCGGCCAGTACACAACCCAGAACAGTGTCTGGATCAACGTCGTTGGTCAACACCACCACACGACAGCCGGGGAGCTGCCCCTTGATTGTGCGCACAAGTGTGGGCCCATCACATTCATTGACCTCGATATCCAGCAATATCAGGTTGGCATCCGTATCCTTCGCAAGTCGGATTGCCTCCAGGCAGTCGCCCGTCTCGCCAACGACCATCATATCCGGCTGGCCGTCCAGTAGCCGGGCGATTCCACTGCGAAACAGAGGGTTTGCGTCAACAAGTAACACCCTGATCGGACTGAGCGCGCCTTCCATAGTTCAGGCCTCACATTGAAACTGATCCAGATAGACTATAGACGGGCATCGCGATAGAACAAATGCAACCCCGCTTGGCCCTGTTACGATCGAGTATAAGCGAGGTTACCAACTCGCCAGAACCGCCACTCAGCACTTCCTGGCACGCCAAATGCCATGACTTCTCGCCGCGCGGCACAGTCAACCCACCCAACGAAAAGAAAACGCGAGGAAAGCCCGTGCCTCCTCGCGCTCATAGCCGGAGCTGCTCTCAGTTCACATTCAGCGCTTGTCCAGCCAATTCTCGGCGAAAAGCTGCCATTCCAGCGAATCGGTGGTCTTATACTCGTACAGACCGACCCCTTTCACTAGGCGAGCCATCTTGCCTGCCCGCTGAATGCCAGCTTTCACGCCACGCGCAGCCGACCGGACATCTTCTACCTGCGGGTCATGCTCTGGCGCAGCATCATAGGTCGGCAGGGCTATGATAATCTCAGGGGGACGCTCTAGTTCGGCCAGAGCATCCGTGTAACTCTCTACCTGATAGGCAACCCAGGTCTCGTATTCGACCGGATTGCTCAACCCACTGGCATGGGCCATCACCACCACTTCGTCCAGGCTCAGCAGACCGATCCGCTGCTTATAACCCACTTCCCAGGTGAGTTCGGGCGCAACTGTGGTGCCGACCGGTACGTCCGGATCAGCGGGAATGCGATCCGGCGGTACCGTTGCCGAAAGCAGTGCTTCATCCCCGATCGCTTCGCGCAACGCCCGCAGAAGTGTAACGTATGAATCGCTCCCGCTGACCACTGCAAAGCCATTGAGCTGCACCCCGTCAAAACCCCATTGCCGCACGCTGGTCCGCGCCAGTTCGACCGCCCTATCGCGGCGTTCAGCTTCGGCGATCTCGTCGCCGGTCATGCGCAGCCACAGCAAAACTTGCACTTTCGGATAGGCCTGATGCAGAGCCTCGGCAAACTCTTTGCCATACTCCCCGTAGAGTAAGGAACCGTCGGACAACCACGCCGCGCCTTCGACATACACGCGATCAATATGATTCTCGGACAGACGTTTGGCCAGACCAGCGACACCATCCGGATTCACCGGCCCGTTCACCCATTGGAATTCAAGCCAGGTACGGTTGTGCCAGTCTGTCTTATCTCCGTCGGAATCTCGTGCGATGACCTGCGTGATCAGCGCCACGATGACGATCAGCGCGATCACTGCCACCACGGCCCATATCCCATATGTAGCCCAGGGCGGAGTTGAACTCATCCGCACATGGCCGCGACTGGATCGCAAGCGCGACTGCCGATAGTAGCGCACAGTCCCTCACCCCTTTCGACAGTTGCCAGGAAACCCTAGCCCGCCGGCCCTGACCGGTCGTCGTCCGGCGGAAAATCGAACAGTGGCACAGTAATCGCTACCCCTAGCGAACGCAGTAGCTCTTCCTGAACTGCCCACATCGCCGCCTGATGTTCCGGCGTATCGTGATCATATCCCACCAGGTGCAGGCTCCCGTGCACCACCGCCAGCAGCAGTTCGTCTTCTGCGGTGTGTCCTTCGTTCTGTGCCTGCCGTTCAACAGTCGGCAAGGCCACGATCAGGTCGCCCAGATAGGGCGGTTCGTCCAGTGTGCCAGGCCCTTCATCCTCAGCGGGAAACGACAACACGTCGGTGGGCGCATCCACCTGCCGATACTGGCGATTGAGGCGGCGCACTGTCTCATCATCCGTGATGACGATGCTGATTCCCGCCCCTTCAGGCAAACCGTGACGCTCCAGCACTGCGCTACTCGCTGCAATGAGCCTTCCCACCGATGACACATTGCCCAACGGCACTTGCTGGATCACGTTAATCTCGTACTGAGGCATCGCGGGCGCTTTCTGCCGGTCTTTCCTGGCCAACGGAGGCTGAACCATCAGTGCGTCCGGATACGTGGGGCGTCGTTTTCCGCCGCGCTCCAGGTTGCCCATCAGTCTTGCTTCTGTCACCTGGAGATCGCTCTTTCTGCCCATCCGTCGCAGGGATAGCCAGCGCGGTTTCCTCCTTGACGGCCTCCAGAGTAGCCGTTGGTGTCTTTTCCCCCTTGTCAACTAGGACTCTCTCTGTGGGCACGGCTGCCTGCGACGGCGTCCCAGGATAGGCGATGCGAGGATGAAATATCCCCTGTAGGGCAGTCAGGAACGTATCGCGCAGCATACGCAGGTCATTGAGCGTCAAACCGCTGTCGTCGAGCTGTCCGTCGCGTAAACGCTCTTCGAAGATGAAATCAATGACCTCGCGGATGTCCTCTTTGGACTGCGGACGGCGTGCCCGCACACTGCTTTCGCAACCATCTGCCAGCATCAAGATCGCCGTCTCGCGCGAACGTGGGCGCGGGCCAAGATAAGTATATGCCGCCAGGTCTACTTTGGCCGGATCACTCGCCGCCTCCTGGGCCTTGTGCAGGAAGAAAGCGACCCGCGTTGTCCCATGATGCTCCGCAATGAAATCCCGCAGACGCACTGGTAGCCGATACTGGCGAGCAAGGCGTAGCCCCTCGCTCACGTGACCGATGATGATCTTGGCGCTCTGAGCCGGATCGTCCAGCATGTCATGGGGATTAATCCCATCCGCCTGATTCTCGATGAAGAAATGTGGGTTGAGTATCTTTCCCACGTCGTGATACATGGCCGCCACGCGCACCAATGACGCATCTGCGTTCACCCGCTGTGCACCAAGCTCAGCCAGGTTGGCCACCTGCAGACTGTGCTGATACGTACCCGGAGCTTCCCGCAACAGACGTTGCAGCAGCGCATGATTCGGCTGCATTAGCTCGACGAGCTTCAGGCTGGTGGGGATGTTCAGCGCATGGCTGATGACGTAGAGGCCAACCAGGCCAACCGCCGCCGACAATAAGCCATTTACCACTGCGCCAACCATCTGTGACAGCACCACGACCAGGTCAGGTGACCCTTCGGTCTGCAGCGCAAAGAGCGCCGCCACGCCGATAGCTGTCCCACAAATCACCAACCCCGCCACAAAGTACGCATTCAATCGCTCTGTCCGGTCCAGGCTCAGGACTCCGAGAGTGCCGGTCAGACCAATGAGAATGGCAAATTCCAGCGAACTGCCCATCACCAGCCCTGCCGTTCCGGCGAAAAGCATGTTGGCGACAATGGCGAACTGCGGCCCCACCAGCGTAGCGACGAGCAGGGCCAGCGCTGATGCCGGGAAGACATAGTATTGCACCCGATCCTCTACACTCAGCACGCGCACACTTCCGAGAAACAACAGGAACGTCACACCCAGCACCATGAAAAACGGCGGATCGCGCAAGACCTTGGCGTCGAATTTGCGCAGGTAGAGCCACAACACTGTGGTCAGGAACAGCATGGTCAGCAGCGCCCCGGCAAATCGTTCGAGTTTGCGCCGGGCGGGCTGCAACAGACCAAACTGTTCCAGAGCCTCGATATGGGCGGCTGATGCGATCTCCCCTGCGCGAATGATCACCTGTCCTCGCACGAAGGAGCGGGTCTCAGCGGGCACATTTTCCGCCGCCTCCAACTGAGCTTTCCGCGTCAGTTCTTCGTTATAGAAGGTGTTGGGGCGGATCAAATCGCCGACGATGCCGGTTATCACCTGGACTTCGGCTTCGCTGTAAGTGGCGCTAATGAGATTAGGCAGGTCCTCACGCCGGGCCGGAATATCATCCTGGCGCACCTCTCCGCTCAGCACACGCTCCAACAGGCGCACCACCTGCGCATCAATGTCTCGCCAGCGGTCAGGATCGTCTATTGCCAGCAGAGCCTCGATAGTTCCTGGAGCGAGATGCAGATCGGTGATGGCAGCAATATCTGCAGCTTTCTGTTCCTCCGTGGCAAAGTCGTCGTAACGCACATTCTCGATGAAATCAAGAATGTGCCGCGCCCGCTGCACCTGTTCATTGCGCACCGCCGGATCGGGGGGATCGTAAATGGGGCGCACAGCAGCGATTGCAGCGTTGCGCTTGGCTTCTGTCAGTACTTCGCTCTCGTACTTCAGGCTGCGCGGAGCCAGAATATCGTGCGGAGCAACTTCCCCCACCTGCAACGCCACTGCCTTGTCGGATGGGAACAGTACATTCGAGGCCAGGATCACCGCGCCGACCAGCACAAACGCTGCTACGAACAACCCATAGGCGCTCGTCCGCAACGTGGTTTGCAGGGTCTCTGCCCCGTTAGGTGACGCCTGCTTTTCGGTTGCCTGCATCCCCGCGCCCGTTCAACCAAAGCGAGCGCCGCAGCGCCCGCTCCTTCCACATGAGTTATCGCTGGCCCCGGCTGGCAGAGTTCGACTCGAGCGCTCAGTCGCGCATTCTAGCCCAGCAGTTCGCGCACGATGGCATTCACCACCTTGCCATCTGCCTGGCCTTTGACCCGCGCCATCAACTCCTTCATCACCAGGCCCATGTCCTTGGCGGACTTGGCCCCCACCTGAGCAATGACCTCACGGGCCAGGGCTTCCAGCTCGGCGCGATCCAGTTGGCGGGGCAGGTAGGACTCGATGACCTCTAGCTCGTACTGCTCCTGGGCGACCAGCTCCGCTCTGCCCGCTGCCGACATCTCGGCAATGGCCTCACGGCGCTTCTTGGCTTCGCCCATCAGCACTCCCAGAGCGTCAGCCTCGGTCAACTCGATCTGTCGGTCAACTTCCACCTGCTTGAAAGCTGCCATCAGCAGACGCAGCACCTCGCGTCGGCGCGTGTCGCCCGCACGCATGGCCTCTTTCAGATCGTTTTGAATCCGTTCTTTGGGATGCATCAGGCCCCCCAATGCCGTCTGCTTCGCGAACCGTCACGCATTATAGCTACCCTGCTCCCAAGATGCCAACCGCGCGTTGCGTCGGCGCTGCACCCGGTGTGTGCAACGGTTGTCAGCGGCTTCGCTCCACCCGGTGGCCCTGATCCCACTCCCGCGCGGCGGTCGAAGGGGCACGCGCAGATACGCCCCCTCGCCCGCGGCGCAGTCGCGAGGGAGAGGGAATTTAGGGGTGAGGGGGTAGCAAACTGCAGCAAACTGCCCGACACATTTTGTGCGCACCCCTGCGCCGGTTTGCCTAGCCGGGCGGCCAAGTCATACGCCGTCCCCCCAGTAGATGCATGTGCAGGTGAAACACCGACTGCCCGCCATTGCGCCCCTGATTCAGGACCAGGCGGTAACCGTCTGCTGCCAGCCCTTCCTGCCGCGCCACCTTTGCCGCCACCGCGACCAGATGCCCGATCAATTCTTCTCTGTCCTCAGACACATCCAGCGGGCCGGAGATGTGTTCGCGAGGAATGATCAGGATATGCACGGGAGCCTGCGGCGCGATGTCGCGAAAGGCGACAGCCTGCTCGTCCTCATAGATGATGGTTGCTGGAGCCTGCCGGGAGGCAATCCGGCAAAACACACACGACATCCTTTCCCCCTATTTCGCACAAGGTACCTGGCACCGTTCGGCTTTCAGGCCCTGATCCGTGACCTCCACCAGCCGCACAGGTTCGATGCAATTCGTTAGCACTTCGGGTGCTTCCAGAGTGACGCGCAGGTAGTTGTCCGTCAGCCCCACATTCAGGAAACCGCGCTCCGACGCGCCGGAGACCTGTTCCCACAACACCGGCAACACCCGCCCGACGAAGCCTTGCCGGAAACGCCGCCCGCCTTCTTCCGATAGCGCCAGCATCCGCGCGCTCCGCTCGTGTTTGGCTTCGGGAGACACCTGTCCGCCCATGCGTGCCGCTGCTGTCCCCGGTCGTGGTGAATAGCGAAAGACGTGCAGCTTCATGAACGCCATCTCGCGAACGAACTGATAGCTCTCCTCGAACTCCGCTTCCGTCTCGCCAGGGAACCCAACGATTACATCGGTGCTCAGGGCCAGATCGGGAATCGCCGCCCGCGCCCGCGTGACTAGCGCGGCGAAGCTCGCCTGCGAAGTGCGCCGCGCCATGCGCCGGAGCGTGGCGTCACAACCGCTCTGCAAAGGCAGGTGCAGGTGTCGGCACAGGCGCGCGTCTTCCCACAACTGGAAGAAATCCGGCGGAATGTCCCAGGGTTCCAGCGACGAAAGGCGCAGACGAGCGATTGCCGTGCGCGCCAGGAGCGCCTGAACCAGCCGCTTCAACCCGTCGCGCTGACCCCAGTCGTGTCCGTATGACCCCAGGTGTACCCCCGTGAGCACTACTTCCCGGTAACCCGCTGCCACCAGGCAATTGACTTCAGCCACTACCTCATCAATAGGTCGGCTGCGCCCCGGCCCGCGGGCAATGGTGGTGACACAAAAGGTGCAGCGGTTGTTGCAGCCATCCTGTACTTTGACGAAAGCGCGCGTGCGCCCCAGCGCACCGGGGCGGAACTCGCGTTCCAGTGGCTCACGGTCAAACGGATCGATCGGCCCAGGTGTTCCTGCGACCAACGGTACCAACTGCTCCTTGTGCAGGTTATCAATGACCCACGTCACCCCTGGCAACACGCCCACCTGTTCTGGTGACAGATGCGCGTAACAACCGGTCGCGACCAGTTGAGCGTTCGGATTAACCCGGTTCAAACGCCGCAAGATCATGCGGCTAGTGCGCGTCGCTTCCTGCGTGACGGCACAGGTGTTGACCACGCACACATCCGCCGCCTCCGGCGAAGAGACCACCTGCCACCCTGCTCGCTCAAACTGACGACCCAGCGTCTCGATCTCGCTCTGATTGAGGCGGCAGCCGGTCGATTCCAGGTAGACGCGCATGAGATCACTCCTCACCCCAAACCGCCGGGTCCGGGCCAGTGACAATGACATCGTCGAACGCGACCACGACCTCACTCCCATCAATCGTGCCCGCCGCCAAGCCAATGCGACCCTGCCCAAACGCATCGTCGTGGAAGACAGCGGTCGGTTCGGAGGTGTAACAGATCCCTGGGCCTTCCCAGTTGGCCCACATACTGGTTTCGTTCTCGCCTTTCAGGCACAGTGGTGCAGGCTGCCCATTGATAAAGAAGCGGAATTCATCGCCGTACCCGATCACGCGGATTTCGTTGGGAACATTCCCCTGCCGAATCAACTCGCTCACACCCCAATCGCTGATCTTCTCCTGGACGCCATCACGCACTCTGCCCAGGGAATAGTAGCCGTCAGCGCTGATGCGGAAGATATAGAAATTGCTCTCGTCGCGATAGCGAAACACGACGCCGAACTGATTCTGATCCACCGGCCCTTCCAGCAAACGAGCGGTTACACGCAGATCGAAATCACTGAACTTGCGATCCAGCACAGACCACACTACTTCGTCCGGCGCACCAGAACCGTATTCGACGACCAGTGCCGGATCCGGTTGCCCGCCGTCATCAGGCACTGACTGCACCTGCACTGCGTCCCGTCCTGCGTACAAATCCCATTCGTCATTGAAATCGTCAAAGGTCGTGGCATAGAGCAGTTCGCCCGGCTCGGGTCTTGCTACGGGCAGCTCGTAAAGCCAGTCGGTCAGCACTCCCAGAGCAACACCGAGCACCAGCAAGACGATCAGCCACCCGATAACGATGGCGCGGGCCAATCGCGCCCATCCCCTGGCATGTGCTCCTTGCCGGTCATCTGCAGCCGTTTCCTCAGCAAGAGGGCGCGTGCTCAGCACCCAGTATGAGAAGGCCAGGATGCCCTGCGCCACGAGCAACAGCGCGGCAACGCGCACCACTGTTTGCACGTCCTGAACAAGCTGGGTTGTTGTACCCAGGGCTTCCCCCTGATCGGCCCTCCACCACAGCACGAAACCTGCGGGCAGGCTGGCCAGGAGCAGCGTTGCTGCCAACCGCATCCAGCGCACAGCCCCCTTACGCTGGCATTCCAGCGCGCTCGCCGCCCGGAAATACAGCACGCTGCCCAGCACCAGCCCGACTGCCGCGGCCATCTTCCACTGCACCGCCGCCTGGTAGATGTCACCAGCGCGTTCGATACGCAGTGGCCAGCTCAGTTCCACCCGCTTGAATTCCAGAGTGAACAGATAGACGAGCAGGGCCAGCGCCGCGCCAAACAGAACGACACCAATGAGAGCAAAATGCGCTCGTGCCAGTCGCATCATCCATCGCCCGCGCCTGCCCCTGGCTGGCGAGACACGATAGAACGGCTGAATGCTATCATCGGTCAAACTTCAGTCCTCTCCGCGCTTCGTCACGACAACCACCTCATCAAACGATACATCCACATACCCCCGCCCTGCCCGCGCGATCAGCCCGAACGAGCGTCCCTGGCCGATCGCAGGCAATGTGAACTCAGCAACTGGCTCTCCCGCCACAGTTACAGTCAGGAGGGCGTCATTCCCTACGCCAACTCGATTTATCCGCACCAGCACTGACTCTCCAAAGCGGACAGGGCTGATCAGCCCCTCTTGCGACGTGAGTTCCTCCCACTGCTGACCATCACGCGCCAGTATATATATCCTTCCTTCTGCGCTGAGCAGCACCGCCGTGAAGTGTTCGTCATCGGCGTAGCCGAACAGGATGCCCGCCTGTCCATCGGATTGCCCCGCATTGAACTGCACCGTCACCTGGATGTCGAAATCGGCCAGCGGTGCTTGAAAGTCTGGCACCGACCACACCGCGACTCCCGGCGACACCACGCGCATCCATAGCGTCTCGTCGCGGTAAGCCGCCGTCGCCTTGGCCGAGAAACTCTCACGCCAGCGACCACTGTAGGTGCCAAAGTCGTCGGCAAAGAGTAGGATCGGCACTGGCGTAGCTGTGACTGTCGCTTCCGCCTCTGCCCAGGCTCGCTCGTTAAGCGCCGCACCCCGTGCTGACAGTATACATAGCAGCACAAGAACGACCGCAGCACTGGCGCTCACTTTTCCCTGCATGTAGCGGCTTCTCCCGCCGACAGAGCTTTCTGCACTGTAACGGTGAAATTGTAACACATTCGGGCGCGTCGAGACCGGAGACCTTCCGGTGCAGATTAAAGGCCGCTTGAAAGGCTCACCTTCCGGCCTCCCCATGCATGGCAAGGGGAAGTAGGCACAGAATTAACAACCTATCCGTAAATTCCTGTCGCGCAGCAAGCAGCGCCCCTACAGAACCGAATTTACGGAGATACCTGAAATGCACCCCCTTTGAGAGGTGCGCGCAAACTGTGACAGGGCGTGTGCTGGGCTGCGGTTGACCTCACCCCCAGCCTCGCTTCGCTCAGCTTGCCCCCTCCCCGACGCGGGAGGGGGCAGCGAGGCGCGCGAGCGCCGAGCGGGGGTGAGGTCAACGCCCCCGCACCGAGCAAGAGGTGAGGTGACCCAACCGATCAGGACTCCTCATACGCTCTCTCATGGGACCGTCGCGCTCAGCCTGACCAAACCTCGCGCGGCCAGTTCGCCGTAGTAGGATTCGCGCGGAACCAGAGTCAGCACCGTGCTATAAGCCAGCCGCGCCGCTTCCCCGTCACCAAGATGTTCCTGCACCGCGCCAAGATAGTAGTGTACCCGCACGTCCCGCGGAGCCAGTTCTACCGCGGCCTGCAACTGCTCCAGCGCAGCCTCAGCGTCCCCCTGACGATAGATCGCCCACGCCAGACTGGCCTTCAGCACCCCGTTCTGAGGAAAGTCGGTGGAGGCCCGCTGCAGAAATACCATACCGGCCCCTTCCAGGTTGTAGCCAGTCTCTGCGTAGAAGGTCGCCAGCAACTCGGCCCACCGCGCCTCATCCGGCGCAAGCCCGACAGCAATGCGCAGCCAGCGTTCCGCCCCGGCCAGGTCGCCCGCCACCTGTAGGGTTTGTCCCACCTCTGCAGCCAGCGCGGGATTATCGGGCGCAGCCCAGTATGCTTGTGTCAGGGCACGTCGCGCGGCTTCCAGGTCGCCGATCAGCCGCCAGTGCATCCCTACCAGATAGAGCACCTGTGGACTGGTAGGTGCCATCGCCCGCGCCTGTTCCAGCCAGGGCCAGCCGTCTTCCCCCTGTCGATCCAGGGCGTATCCCAGGTAGGCCAGCGCGATCGGATTGGCAGCGTTGGCCTCAAGCGCCAGGCGTAGCGCCCGCTCAGCCAGTGCCCACTCATCCAGGCCACACATAGTCAGCCCCAGAGCAGTGTAGAAATCCGCCCGCAAGGGTGTATGGTTCGCCAGAACTTCAAGGACTTGCCGGGCGCTTTCTGCCTGCGAGGGATCCGCCTCTGCCCGTTTCAGCCACTGCTGGGCGCGCTCCGGGGCGACAGGCGCCAGCAACAACCCCAGCAACAGACTGGCCTGTGCGTTCGCCGGGTCAGCAGTCACCAGAGTCACCAACGTCTGCTCGGCAGCAGGCCAGTCGTGCGCCTCGATCGCCCGGCGGGCTTCTTGCAAGAGTATTGAAGGATCAGGGGTCGGTGAAACGGTGAGCGTGGAAAGCCTGTCGGCCTGAGCAGAGAAGGCGGAAGAAAAATCAGTGGGCCACGTCAGGCCGATGAAGAGCATACCAATCAACCAGACTATCGCCCCCATGCCCAGCAGAGCATGGCGCTTATGCCTGACGCGCAAGTCACACCTGCAGGCGCAGAGCACTCATCACGGCGTTTTCAATATCGGCCAGCTTGAACGGCTTCAGCAGATACCCGTCCACGCCTTGCAACTTGCCCATCAGCCGATTGGCTGGATCACCGTAGGCGGTGATGACCACAAAAGCCGGGCCTGCTCCATCGTGCGGAACGCGGCGCATTTCCTCCAGAAGCCGCCAGCCCGGAATATCGGGCAGCGCCAGGTCGAGCAAGACTACGTCCGGATGCTGCGCGTGAAAGAGTTCCATAGCCTGGTTGCCATGCGTTGCGTGCCACACGCGCAGCCCCAGCCGCTCCAGCGTCAGGCGGACGATAGTTGCCAGATCAATCGTGTCCTCGACGATCAGCACGCCGTAAGTCTGCGAGCCAGACTCTCCTATCTCTATCCTGCGCGGCGATCCTGCCGACAACGGCTGAGACAAAAGGCTGGAATCTTCAGCCATGGGCTATCCCTCGATTTCTGCTGGCACTTTATCCAGCGACAGCCCTACCCCTCAGGCAGTGCATTATACACACAACCCGCTTTGAGCGCACAACTGGCGGGGCGTGCAAAATATGATCGGGCCACTTGCGGCACTTTGGTTGACCTCGCCTCCAGCTTCCACCATAGTCAGGAGGCAGTGAGGTATGTGAACGCCGAGTGGGGATGAGGTGAATGCTCCCGCGTCCAGCAAATCGCTGACCCCCTTTGCAGGCACTTCCAGCCGGTCAATTGGGTAGCCGGCTGATTCTACTCTCGCTTCTGCAACCGCTTATCCACAATTCGCTCGAAGGGATCGGTGCCAGGCTTGACCAGTACATCGCGCGAACGCCCCCCTGGTTTGGGCGCACCGACTATGCCTAGTTCGTGCAGCAGGTCAATGATGCGCGCAGCGCGGGGATAGCCCAGCCCCAATCGGCGCTGGATCAGCGACGCGGATGCTTCTCCCTCTTCGATCACCAGCGCAATGGCCTCCTCCAACATGGGATCGGTCTCGGAAAGCACCTCCCGGCGTGTCATACCGCGTTCCCACGGGCCGATGGTAACCGGCTCCATCAGGCCCCCCTCTATCTGCGCCGTGTACCACTGCTTCCAGTAGGACACGACCGCCGTGACCTCTTCGTCTGAGACGTAGCAACCCTGGATTCGCTGCGGGGCTGCTGCGTCTGGAGCCAGGAAAAGCATATCGCCCCGCCCCATCAGCGATTCGGCTCCCGTCGTATCCAGAATGACCCGCGAGTCCACCCCCGACGCCACAGCGAAGGAAATTCGCGCCGGGAAATTTGCCTTGATCAGGCCAGTGATCACGTCCACGCTTGGGCGCTGCGTGGCCACCACCAGATGCATCCCCACCGCGCGCGCCATCTGTGCCAGACGGGTCAAAGTGCGTTCGGTCTCGTCCGGGCGCTGCATCATCAAGTCGCCAATTTCATCAATGATGATCACGATATAGGGCAGATGCTCATCGGCTCGACGCCGACCGAGCGCCGCGTTGTAGACATCAATGTTGCGCGCCGCTTCTTTTTCCAGCAGGCGATAACGCCGATCCATCTCGCGGGTGGCCCAGCGCAACACCCCCACAATGCGATCTAGCTCGGTCTCCACGGGTCCCAACAGGTGTGGCAGCCCATTGAAACGGCTCAGTTCCACCATCTTGGGGTCGAGCAACACCAGCCGCACGCGATCGGGCATGTTGTTCATCACCAGCGCCGTCGTCATGGACGCCAGCATAATGGACTTGCCCGACCCCGTAGTCCCCGCGATGAGCAAGTGCGGCATGGTCGCCAGATCGGTCACAAACGAAGCCCCCGCCGTGTCGCGGCCCAGCGGGATCGCCAGCGGACGGTTGCGGTATCGGTAGAAGGCTTCCGATTCCAGCACAGGTCGCAGCGCCACTGTGCTGGGCTGCCGGTTGGGCACCTCCACCCCTACATATGAGTGGCCGGGCACCGGTGCCTGGATGCGCAAGCGCTTGGCCGAAAGCGCCAGCGCCAGGTCGCCGTTGAGTGCAGTGATCTCATGCACGCGCACCCGGTTGACAACCCGTTCGCCATTCTCCGTCACCTGCTCTGTGAAGGGCGAGACAGCGTACATGGTCACTGTCGGCCCCACTTTCACGTCAATGACCTCAGTCTCCACGTCGAATTCGAGCAAGGTGTCGCGGATGATGCGCGCGTTGGTATTGATCTCCTCCTCAGTGGGCACATTCAGTTCGAGATCGCTCAACAGTTCCAGCGGTGGCAGATTGGGATCGCGTTTGCCTACCTTCCTTGCCTCGCGGAAATCCTTCACCGTGAAACGGCGCTCGCCTCCGTTAGTGCCCCCCGACCGACCGCGTCCGCGCGCGCCGTTGATGATAGGGGTTTGACGTAGTTCCGGTGGAACAACCGAGGGACGACCGGTGCGTCCCCCTGGCGCGACCAGACTGCGCCCGTTTTCCGTGCCCAGTTCGTCGCGCGTGCGGGCAATCAGTTCCTGACGTTGTGCCTTAGTCAAACGTGGGTTCACCGCTGCCCTGGAACCAGGGTTACCCTGCGCGTCACTGCTCGGACTTCCGCCAGCCAACCCGTCACCGATCGCGCCCGGCCCTGTCCCGCGCTGACTACTGTCCGTTGGGGGCACATGTCCGCCGCCTCCCAGCCCTGTCGAGCTGCCAGGCCAATGACTATCATCCGTCGGCGAAGGCCCTTCCTCGCGACCCCAATTCTGGTCTTCGTCCAGTTGCGATAGCCTCGCCTGCAAGCGACTGCGGAGCCAGTGCATGGCCTGTACCAGATGCCGTAGGCGTAGTTCGGTCGTCAGCACAACACTGCCCAGGGTTAGCGTTCCCAGCACCGCCGCGGAAAGCGCGCGGCCCAAAGGCTCCCCAAGTGCCGTCAGCACCCATCCCAGGTATCCTCCGCCGCCTCCCTCACGAGCCAGTACCCGTGGTTCCGGATCGTTGGCCCACCAGTGTAGCCAAGCGGTGAGCGCCGCCAGAGCCATCTCCAGACCGACAATTTGCAGCCAGCTCAGCCGCACAGGACGACCGAAACGAGGCAACAGCAGAAAGACCCCTGCCGCCAGCAGGCCCAGTGCGATCGCATACGCGGCATGGCCAAACCATTGTCGGAGCGTGCGCGACAGAGTGATAGCCAGGGGGGCCTGCGATGAGCTATTCAACAGGGCATTGAGTGCGACAACTCCCAGCACCATCAGTAAAATGGCCCCCACTTCTCCCGCCCACGGAGGCAATCGGCCCGCTATCGTCTTCCAGAAAGCCGGGTCTGTGATTGTAGTTATCGCCTGGGAGACTGTCTGTCGCATCCTCTGTCCAAGAGGAATGCGCTTTTCGATGGTGGGACGGACGCGGGGACGACGTGCAGTCTTCGCCTGCGTCGTTTCTGCTGGAGGCGTGGACTTTCGCCTGGAGGTCTGCTTCGGCGACTTATCGGACGGAGAGCCACTGCTCGTCTCCGCCCTGGAAGACTGTCGCCGTCCGCTACTTCCGCGCGACCCAGACAAATCGGGCTGTTCGGTGACACGCCGACCGCCCGCCGCCATCTTCGATCTGCTCATGAAGTATATGTTCCCATAATTGGCCGACCGGCCTTCCCCCTCCCATAATCTACAGCCGGTCGGTAGCGTCACTTCATTCTAGCACTGGTGTTCTAACTCTGCAAAGAATGCTGTTGTGGACTGCATTTTACGGGTATATTGATCTCTGCGCGCCCCATCAGTTAAGATACACGGCGCGTGAGCAACCAGGGAGCATCCGATCGTGCCAGAACACATTCTGATTGCACCATCCATACTGGCCGCTGACTTCACCCGTCTTGGCGCTCAGATCGCCGAAGCACAGCAAGCAGGAGCCGACCTCATCCATGTGGACGTGATGGATGGCCGTTTCGTGCCCAACATCACCATGGGACCGCTAATTGTCGAAGCAGCCCGGCGCGCTACCTCGCTCCCCCTCGATGTCCATCTGATGATTGTCGAACCAGAGAAGCATATCGGGGCATTCGTGCAGGCCGGAGCCGACCGCATCACTGTTCACGTTGAAACCTGCCCTCATCTGCACCGTGTCATTCAGCAGATCCGCGAAGCGGGAGCCAGGCCCGCAGTGGCCCTCAATCCACATACCCCGGCGGTTATGGTCGAAGAAATTCTGCCCTTTGTGGATATGGTGCTGGTGATGACTGTTAACCCTGGTTTTGGCGGACAGCAATTCATCCCGGAGACGCTGCGCAAGATCGAGCAGATACGCGCTGCGATCGTCCAGCGCGGCCTGACAGTAGATATCCAGGTAGACGGTGGCATTGATCTGCTGACTGCCCCCCAGGTTGTGGCGAAGGGAGCCAGCGTACTGGTAGCTGGCACCTTTGTCTTTGGTGCGCCAGAAGGCATCGCCGCGGCGATCGCCTCATTGCGCGCTGCTGCCAGCCGGGTTCGGGTGAGTATATGAAAAAAGCCAGCGTATGCTGGCTCTCCGAAACGCCTGGGGCATCGCGTACAGAGAACTAGGAGCGCACTTTGATGTCTTTGCTGAGCGTGCGAATGCAACGGGTGCACATATACTTGCGCACCGGGCGACCGTTTTCCATTACAGTCACACGCTGGATATTCGCCTTGAACTGGCGCTTGGTCCGGCGGTTGGAGTGGCTCACATTGTGCCCGAACTGCGGCCCCTTCCCACACACTTCACACTTTGCCATGGCTACGCCTCACCACCAATTGTTCGATCTGTCAAACAAGCGGACGCCATGCTACCATAGAGCGGAGCACAACGCAAGGGCCATCCGGGAACAGTGACGGGATAACCCATGACAACGAACGATACGCCTCGCGGCTCAATCGAAATATCGCCCACTGCCATTGCCACTCTGGCGAGTCACGCCGCTCTGCAAACCTATGGTGTGGTGGGCATGGCTTCTCCCAATCTGGCTTCGGACATTGCAGCCAGTCTCACTCGCGACCCGAATCGCGGCATCGTCGTCCGCCTGGAAGACAATCACATCATCATTGATGTCTATGTGATCATCGAATACGGCACGCGCATCGCCTCAGTAGCCAACAGCCTGATCAACGGCGTGCGCTATGCTGTTGAGCAAGCAACCGGCCTGTCGGTCAACCAGGTGAACGTCCACGTTCAGGGCCTGCGCGTGAGCAAAACGGAATGAGAGAGCACTGAATCATTATGGCCGACCATTCATCCTCCCCTTCCGAGACACCCGCCTGCAACGGCCTCACCCTGTGGCGTCTGGCCCAGGCAGGGCGTGACTGGCTCGATCAACACCATGCGCTGGTCAATCAGTTGAACGTATTCCCCGTGCCAGATGGCGACACAGGCACCAACATGCTCATGACCATGCGCAACGCCATCAGGGAAGTTGAAGAGTCTGGGGCCACTGAGCACGTAGGTCAGGTAGCCGCGCGCATCGCTCATGGGGCGATGATGGGATCGCGAGGAAACTCCGGCACGATCCTGTCTCAACTGTGGCAGGGTTTTGCCCATGCCCTCAAGGAACAAAAGATTCTGACGCCCGAACTGCTCGCCAAAGCGCTGCGCGAAGCCTCCGACACGGCCTATCGCGGTGTGATCAAACCGGTAGAGGGCACCATTCTCACTGTCGCCCGCGAGGCAGCAGAAGCTGCCGAAGAAGCGCTGCGCGATACCCAAGACATGGTTGAAATCCTGCGCAGAACGGTGCTGCGTGCCAAGGACGCCCTGGCCCGCACGCCGGAAATGCTGCCCATCCTTCAGAAAGCCGGCGTTGTGGATTCTGGCGGCAGCGGTCTGGTCTACATCCTGGAAGGGATGCTCCTGTACCTGCAAGGGCAGGCGATCCAGGTGAAAGAAGCAACCCTGGCAGAGGCCCGCGATCTGGCAGAGACGCTGGCCCCTGAGGACGAACTGGGCTACGGCTACGACGTGCAGTTCATCCTCAAAGGGGAAAATCTCGACGTTAACGCCATTCGCGCGGCGATAGATAGCATGGGCTGGTCAACCCTGGTCGTCGGCAACGAACAGGCCATCAAGGTGCATGTTCACGTGCACGATCCGGGCATTCCCCTCAGTTATGGCGTCAGCCTGGGGACACTGAGCGACATCGTAGTCGAGAACATGCAGGAACAGTACCAGGAATACGTGCGCGAAAGAGCGTCCGCGCCATCTCCCATGCCTGGCGCACCGCCTTCGCTGGCGGAAATTCCCCCCATCGAACTGGACGAAGACGACATCGCTGTAGTCAGCGTCGCTTCAGGAGATGGGCTGGCGCGGGTCTTTCGCCAGCTTGGTGCCGCCCAATTGGTGATGGGAGGTCAGACCAACAACCCCAGCACCCAGGAAATCCTCGATGCCATCCAGCGGGCAGCGACCCGCAAGGTGATTGTCTTGCCCAACAACAAGAACATCATCCTGGCCGCCGAGCAGGCCGCGCGATTGGCCACCGATCAGCAGGTGGTGGTCGTGCCCACGCGCACTATGCCGCAGGGCATCAGCGCCATGTTGCCCTATGATCCCAAGGGCGACCTGGACACCGTGGTAAAGGCCATGTTCCAGGCCAAAGATAGAGTAGTTACCGGCGAGATCACCACCGCCACACGCAGCGTCGAGTTGAACGGCGTCAAGGTCACTGAGGGACAGATCATCGGGCTGATAGACGGCTCTCTGGCCGTGGCAGGCGACGAAATCAGTCAGGTGTTGCGCGAGGTGCTGGAACGCATGTGTTCCGGTGAATGCGAGCTGATCACGCTCTATTACGGCAACGGCATTGACGAGGCCGACGCCCGACAAGTGAGCGAAGAGTTGAGCGCAGCGTATCCTGACCAGGAGTTCGAAGTGGTGTATGGGGGGCAGGCGCATTATCACTATATTGTCAGCGCCGAATGAGGCTCACCACATCGGGCAAAAAGGGAGGATATCCTGGTGGGAAAAGTGCGCATTGTGACCGATAGTTCGGCTCAATTTCTCGACTCCACCGTTGTAGATCGCTATGGGATCACGGTTGTGCCCCACACCATCCTGTTGGGGCCACGAGCCTTTCGCGAGGGCATTGACATTGAATCGCAGGCCTTCTTCCAGCTTGTCCGCCAGACCGAGTTTCCAGCCCGGCTGATGGCCCCCTCGGCGGACGATTTCACCGCGGTTTTCAAACGGCTCAACCGCGAAACCGACCAGATTCTGGCGATTACCATGTCGCGCCACATGAGTCAGGCGTGGGAAAACGCTCTGCGTGCCAGCAAATCGTTGCTGGGGCGCTGTGACATTGTGCCCCTGGATTCCACGACTACCTCGGTAGGACTGGCCCTGCTGGTCGAGCAGGCCGCGCGTGCTGCCGAAGACGGCGCCACCCTGGATGACATAGTGCATCTGATTCGCTCGCTGCTGCCCCATGTCTACTCGGTGTTCTATGTCGACTCCCTCACCTACCTGCGCCACAACAACCTACTGAGCGAAGCGCAGGTTTTGCTGGGCACCATGCTCGACATCAAGCCCTTTCTCACCATCGAAAACGGTGAACTCATCGCCATGGAAAAGGTGCGCTCGCAGGCTCAGGCGATTGAGAAACTCATTGAGTTTGTGGCCGAGTTCTCCGAGCTACAGCATCTGGTCATCTTGACGAATGCCTTGCTCCCTGCGGAGCGAACTCGCCTCTTGCTGGAACATCTGTCCATGGAGTTCCCTGACCGTACTTTCCCTCAAGCGTTATACCAACCCAGTCTGGCAGCCCTGATCGGCCCTGACGGCTATGGGGTCGTGGTGCAAGAACAAGCCGAAGCCGGGGAAGAGCTACTATGACGCGCATTCTGGTCATGACGGATAGCACCTGCGATCTGCCGCGCGCCTGGCTGGAACGCTACGACATCCGAGTTGTGCCCACTTACGTGCATTTTGGTCTGGAAAGTCTGGCGGACGATGGCGTACAACTCACCCGCACGGCGTTCTATGAGCGGCTGACGGCTCACAAAGAGGTCGTCGCTACTTCTGCGCCGCCAGTCGGGCAGGTGCTGGAAGTAATGAGCAGAGCGCTGGCCGAAGCCGATCACGTCATCGCCCTGACTGCCCCGTCCAAGCTGAGCGGTATCTTCAATACGTTTCGCCTGGCCGCCGAGCAAACCGCCCCCGACCGGGTGACACTCATTGACAGCGGTACCATCAGCATGGGATTAGGATGGCTGGTGCTCATGGCTGCCGAACGCGCGGCTGCAGGATTGTCACCCGCCGCCATTGCCAGGGACATTCACCAGGCTTTGCCCCGTGTAGAGGTCTGGGCCGCGCTGGACACGTTCGAGTACCTGAGACGCAGCGGGCGCGTCGGGTGGGCCAAAGCAGCTATGGGCGAGCTTTTTCAGATCAAACCGATCATCCGTCTGTACGACGGGGTGGTTTCGTCGGTCACGCGGGCCCGCACTTCTCAGCGGGCCTTCAGCACACTGGTCGACCTGGTGCGGTCCGCAGCGCCGCACGAGCGGTTGGCTGTCATGCATTCCAACTTCCCGGAAGGGGGCGAACGCCTGGCACAGGCACTGGCCGACCTGTCCCCCAACACGGAGATTCCACGAGTCAATGTCACACCGGTGATTGGCGTGCACGTCGGGCCACATGGCCTGGGTGCAGCCGTCCTCCGCAGTGCAGGATAGGATAATCCCATGCCCTCGGCGTTGGAAACACTGGTCAAGATTCTCAAACTCGAACAAGAGACCGGCTATCGCAACACGGCTGTGATCGGCGGACTGGGAGCTTTCGCGGCCAACTGGCAGCGCGACGCTCATCAGCAGGCCAAGCGTCCCGAACACCATCAGCTTATCGAGGAACTGGTGGAATTGTTACACGCTTACGACGGGGAAACCGTTCCCGCGGCGCGCGCTGAGGCCATTCAGTATATGCTGGGGCGTATCACCGGGCGCATCCCCGCTCCCCAGACGGCTGGCGCGGCCCTCACAGAGAGTCCACAAGAGTCGGGCGAACCGCAAGTTCCCACCGATCAAGAAAAGTCGGACTTCGTGCCCGTTGAAGAGGAGACCGTCGCTGAAGCGTCAGCGCCATCCTCGCGCGCATCTGTGACCCCGCAGCCTGTCAGTATGCCGCCTTTTCCTGGCCCAGCAGGGCGCCGGCGTCGCCGCGAGTCCCTCACGCCCGAACAGGCCGCCGAACGTCTGGCCGCTCTGCAAACCCCTGTAGTCCGCCTGCCCAAGGTGGGCGACAAGATGGCCGAGAAGCTCGGGCGGTTAGGTATCGCCACGGTAGGCGATCTGCTGTTCACCTTCCCCCGCCGCTACAACGATTACTCGCGGATGCGGCCCCTCAATCGTCTGTTGCCCGGCGAGACTGTCAGCATTGTGGCCGAAATCGAGTCTGTTGCCCGTAAACAGGGGCGCGGCGGACGGCCATACTTGCACGCGACACTGGAAGACAGCACGGGCACTCTGCACACCTTCTTCTTCGGACAGCTCTGGCTACAACGGCAATTCAAGCGCGGAAGCATGGTCGTGCTCAGTGGCAAGGTCGAGCGCTTCCGCGGCGCGCCTTCCATGACTAACCCTGAATGGGAATTTCTGGAACGCGAACACCTGCACACCAACCGTATCGTGCCAGTCTATCCGCTGACCAAAGGGCTATCGGCCCGTACTATGCGCCGTCTGGTGCGTCTGGCGCTCGATGACTACGGCGTAGGGGTCCCCGACTATCTGCCGGAAGCAGTGCTGGAACGCACGGGCTTTCCGGAGTTGAGTTGGGCGCTCGAACAGGTGCACTTCCCGGATACAGCGGATCATCTGGAACGGGCTCGCCTGCGCCTGAGCTTCGACGAGTTGTTCGTCTTCCAGATGGCAGTGATGGCCGCCCGCCGCGACTGGCAGTCCGTGCCCGGTCAGCCGCTTACCGTCACCGACGAGTGGCTGCATCAAGCGCTGGCGACGCTCCCCTTTGCTCTCACCGGTGCGCAACGTCGCGCCCTGGACGAGATTCGCGCCGACCTGGCCCGCGACATCCCTATGAATCGCCTGTTGCAGGGTGACGTTGGCTCCGGCAAGACAGTCGTCGCTGCGCTGGCGATGGCTATCGCAGTCCTCAACGGCAGGCAGGCGGCGCTGATGGCCCCCACCAGCATTCTGGCTGAGCAGCACGCCCGCAATATCAGCCGCCTGCTGCCCGCCCTGCCCGGCTGTGAGCACGCCCAGATTCGCCTGCTGACGGGCAATACTCCGCCCGCTGAACGACAGGAGATTTATGCTGGCCTGACCAATGGCTCTGTGCAGGTGATCATCGGGACACACGCGCTGATCCAGGAAGACGTGAGCCTCAACAACCTGGGTCTGGCGATCATTGACGAGCAACACCGCTTCGGAGTGGAACAGCGCGCCACTCTGCGCGGCAAGGGAACCAACCCGCACCTGCTGGTCATGACCGCCACGCCCATCCCGCGCACCCTGGCCCTGACCCTGTATGCAGACCTGGACCTGACCCTCATTGACGAGATGCCGCCGGGCCGTTCTCCTGTGGAGACGCGCATTCTGTGGCCGAACGAGCGCGAACGCGCCTACGGTTTTATCCGATCCCAGCTCCAGAAGGGCCATCAGGCTTTCATCATCTACCCCCTGGTAGAAAGCTCCGATCCCGACGAAGCCTCCAGCGCTGCGGTAGACGAGTTCGAGCGCCTGCAGAGAGACATTTTCCCCGAATTTCGGCTGGGCCTGCTACATGGGCGGATGTCCGCCGCGGAGAAAGAGGCCACGATGGCCGCTTTTGCCCGCGGAGATATTCAGGTGCTGGTCTCCACCTCCGTCGTCGAAGTGGGAATTGATGTGCCCAATGCCACGGTTATGCTCATCGAACACGCCGAGCGCTTCGGGCTGGCTCAGTTGCATCAATTCCGCGGGCGGGTTGGCCGCGGTGAGCACCGCTCTTTCTGTCTGCTGCTCACCGAATCGCCCAGCGACGAAGCGACCGAACGTCTGCGCGCGCTCGAAGAGACCACCGACGGCTTCCGGCTGGCCGAGATTGACTGGAAACTACGCGGCGCTGGCGATCTGTTAGGAGTCCGGCAGAGCGGCATTGGGCAATTTCGCCTGGCGGAATTGATGAATCCGCATCTGGTAGAGCTGGCACAGCGCGAAGCCCGCACTGTCTATGCTGACGATCCGTCACTTGCACGTCCGGAGCATTTCCTGCTGGCCCGCCGCATTGCTGCCCTGGCCGAACGCCGGGGAGATATTAGCTGAGCATAAGCCGCGATCCAAGGTCGCAGACCGAGAAGGATACCATGCGCCACAATCATATCTACCGTGCTGTTCTGCCCGGCTCTTTCAACCCGATCCACTACGGCCACATTGACATCGCCCATCGGGCACTCCGCCTGTTTGACGAAGTCATCGTCGCGGTCTACGTGCACCCTGGCAAGCCCGACCTGTTCAGCGGAGAAGAGCGCGTAGCGCTGGTACGCGAATCGCTCAAAGATGAGCCTCGCATCCGAGTTGCGTCATATAACAAGTTGACTGTAGACTATGCACGTGAAGTTGGCGCACAGGCTATTGTGCGCGGGCTGCGGGTCTTCTCTGACTTTGAGCTGGAGTTCCGTATGGCGCTGGCCAACCGTCGCCTTGCGCCCGATATCGAAATCGTCACCTTTATCGCGGCGGAGGAACACCTGCATATCAGTTCGAGCACCATACGAGAGATCGCTTCGCTGGGGGGAGATGTCTCTTCGATGACGCCGCCGCATGTAGTAGAGGCGCTGCAGCGGCGCTTCGCAGAGCTTAGAGCGCGAGGGACCAATTCCTCCTATATGGTCAGCCTGGAAGATTGACGCCGACGTAGGTTTAGGAGGCAGGGCATGGACATTCAACATCTGGTAGACCGGCTCGAAGACCTGATAGACGAGGGGCGGCATGTTCCGCTGAGCAAGTTCACGCTGATAGACGAAGAGCGAGCGCTCGAAATCATAGACCAGATGCGCATTTCGGTGCCAGAGCAGATCGAAAAAGCCTCGCGCCTGATAAATCAGCGCGACCGGCTCATTGCTCAGGCCAATGAAGAAGCTAACCGTATCCTGCAGCTTGCCCGTCAGCGCAGCGATGAAATGGTAGAGCGCGACGCCATTGTGCAGAAGGCGCGCGCCCAGGCGCAGAATATCATTGACGAGGCTTACCGCGAAGCTGAGAATATCCGCGCTGAAGCCGATGCCTATGTGCTGGAAGTGCTACGCTCGCTCGAAGAGCAACTGCAATATAACCTGACGGTCGCCCAGAACGGCATCGCCAAGCTGCTCAGAGATCGTGAAGCAAAGCAACAACCTCAGCGGCGGCCCGTTTCTGTGCCAGCAACACCATCCGCAGCAGCGCGCGCGGTCGAAGAAGTTGAAGTGCCTGCGCAGACACCCTCTCAACAAGAGGCGTGAAGCGCATGTAGGGGTGCATGAAATAATGTGTCAGCCAGTTTTGCTGCGCTTTAGTTTACCTCACCTCCGGCTCCTCCGTAACATGGCGAGGGAACAGCGGGGCACTCGCGGGCCGAGCGAGGATGAGGTAAGCGCCCCGGCGCCAAGTAAATTGCTGACCACCTTTGCACGCACCTGCATCATGTAGCATAGCCTTGACAGGGCCCTGAGCGGCCCTTATAATTCTCCCCGTTGTCCGGCCTGCTGGACGGACCTTGGCTTGGCCAAAGGAGAATTCGCATGGGTCCGCTACCCAAACGAAAAATGTCCAAATCCCGCCGCGATAAGCGTCGGTCGCACGATCACCTGACGCCGCGCCATCTCGTCCTGTGCGACGAGTGCAATGAGTACAAGCCGGCGCACGAGGTATGCCCTCACTGTGGGTCGTATCGCGGGCGCGAGGTGATCTCCGTCAAAGAAGACGAAGAGTAGCTCATTCTCCCAACAACCCACCCTGTCGGGTCCTGGGAGCCGTGCCTGGCTTTGCACGGCTCTTTGCGTTATGAATCCAGGGTGCACTCTGCTTTTGGAGTAAACGACCTCACCGGTTCTTTTTAGGAAAGCGGAGAATACACAATGATTGACTGGCACACCACTGCATTGGTGTTTCCTGGTCAGGGATCGCAAGAGGTCGGTATGGGTGCCGACCTGGTGGCGATCTTTCCCCAGGCACGGCAGGTCTTCGATCAAGCCGACGCCATCCTGGGCTTTTCTCTCAGCGAACTGTGCTTTCACGGCCCTGCCGACAGCCTCAACGACACGTTCAACACACAGCCCGCGCTTTACGTCATCGGCATGGCCATCGTGCGCATCCTGGAAGATGCCTGTGGTACGGCCCTCGCTCCCCTGTGTATGGCAGGGCACAGCCTTGGCGAATTGACCGCGCTAGCTGCTGCGGGAGCCATGTCCTTTGAGGACGGCCTGCGGCTGGTGCGCGAGCGCGGTCGGCTGATGCGGGAAGCAACTGTCCGCGCGCCGGGTGCCATGGCCGCCGTCCTCGGCCTGGAAAGAGACGAACTGGCCGCCCTCTGCGCGGACGTGAGTGCCAGCACGGGTCAACCGCTGGTCATTGCCAACGACAACTGCCCCGGCCAGTTGGTGATTTCGGGCGGTAAGACCGCGGTGGAACAGGCCATCCCGCTGGCCGAAGCTAAAGGAGCCAAGCGCGTCGTCCCCCTGGCCGTGACTGTTGCCTCGCACTCACCGCTGATGACCGCCCTTGTGCCCGAATTCGAGCAGGCCCTGGCTGCCGTGCCCTTCCAGTCTCCGCGCGTGCCAGTGATCGGCAACGTGGATGCTACGCCGCTGCAATCGCCGGAAGCCATTCGCTCCGAGTTGGGCGCTCAGCTTACCTCCACTGTGCGCTGGACGGAATCTGTGCAAACCATGCGCGCTCTGGGCGTCAATGTCTTCATCGAACTGGGGCCCAAGGATGTGCTGTCTGGCCTGATCAAGCGCATTGACCGGGACGCCCAGCGCATCACGCTCAATTCAGCCAGCAGCGTGCAGGCGTTCCTGGACAGCCTGCCCAACTAGAGAATTGTGCAGTCTGCCCAATTTGCATCTAACCGCCCAAGCAGATCGTCCAGAAATAAGGCCAATCGGCAAAATTCTTTGTGTGTAATGCACAAGCAACACTATCGCCAGTGACTCCACGGCCACTATAATTGGTATGTACGCTATGCCACACACAGGAGAGTGTCGTAATGGACGACAAAGCCCAGGCCATTCTTGAAACAGTCAAGGCGGAAGGGGTGAAGTTCATTGACCTGCAGTTCACCGATATCTTTGGCGTGACCAAAAGTGTGACCATCCAGGATGTCGGACTGGAAGAAGCACTGGAACGGGGAGTCTGGTTCGATGGGTCTTCTATCCAGGGCTTCGCTCGCATCCAGGAATCGGACATGTTCTTGCGGCTAGACCCGGTGACATTCCGCGTGTTACCCTGGACTCTGGACGATCCCCTGGGCAAGCGTGGCCGCATCATCTGCGATGTCTACAATCCGGATGGCACACCTTTCGAAGGCGATCCGCGCTACGTGTTGAAGCGCGCTGTCGCTCACGCCGAAAAGCTGGGGCTAATCTACAACACGGGGCCAGAACTTGAGTTCTTCCTGTTCCGCGAGAACGGGCACGAAGCCGTACCGCATGACGTGGGCGGATACTTCGATTTCTCTCCTGGCGACGAGGCGCAGCGAGTGCGCAGCGACATCAGCCGCGCCTTGCTGGCGCTACGTATTCACGTCGAAATGGCCCACCACGAAGTCGCTATTGGTCAGCACGAGATTGACTTCCGCTATGAGCACGCGCTCCACACAGCCGACAATGCCGTGACTTTCAAGTACACAGTCAAGGGTATCGCCGCGAAACACGGCCTGATCGCCACGTTCATGCCCAAGCCAATCTTCGGCATCAACGGTAGTGGGATGCATGTGCACCAGAGCCTCGCCGACATCAAGACCGGCAAGAACCTGATGTACGATCCCAACGGCGAGTTCCATCTTTCCAAACTGGCTCGACAGTTCGTGGCCGGGCAGCTTGCTCATGCCCGCGCCCTGGCAGCGGTGGTAGCGCCGACGGTCAACAGCTACAAGCGCCTGACCCCCGGCTACGAAGCGCCAGTCTACGTCTGCTGGGCACAGCGTAATCGCTCGGCGCTGATTCGCGTGCCGCGCTACTCTCCGGGTCGCGAACAGTCCACGCGCGTCGAGTTGCGCTTCCCCGATCCCAGTTGCAACCCCTACCTGGCCTTTGCGGCGATGCTCGAAGCAGGTCTGGATGGGATCGAACGTGGCCTGGAACCGCCCACGCCCGTTACGGATGATGTCTTCCATTGGACGACTGCCGAACGGGAAGCCAATGGCGTGGACGTGTTACCGGGTACGCTCGAAGAAGCTCTCAACGAGCTAGCCAAAGACGACGTCGTGCGTGGCGCTTTGGGCGAACATGTCTATGAGGTCTACGACCGGGCCAAGCGTGCCGAATGGGACGAGTACCGCATTCACGTCTCGCGCTGGGAACTAGACCGCTACATGCTCACCGTCTAGCCCGGTTAGCCAGTCAAATTCACGCACAGAGGCAGCCCCCCGGCAGGGGGATTGCATCAAACCACTTGCCGCTTTACCTCACCCCCAGCCTCGCTACGCTCAGCTTGCCCCCTCTCCGCGTTGGAGAGGGGGCAACGAGGCGCGCCAGCGCCGAGCGGGGGTGAGGTCAACCAGAAGATCACCCCTGAGCTTACTTCTGCCCATGGTTCTGCGGGCTGGTTTTGATGCGATTACCCTGAGCCCCCTGGTTGCCTCTGTGTCTTTCTTACTGCTATCATCGGGCCAGGGTCATACGGCTTCAGGGAGTGTCATCCATCATGTCCAGCAGTGCTCACCACAAAGAAATTGCCGCCCGGCAAGGGCCGGTGCCCATCGCCATCGTCACTGTCAGCGACACGCGCACCCCAGAGACCGACACCAATGCCACCTACCTGCGCGAGCAAATCCTCAGCGCCGGTCATCAGGTCGTGGCCTATCACATCGTCAAAGACGAAGTCGAGCAGGTGAACAACGTGCTGGAGGAGCTGATCAACGGCCCCGCCCGGGTGATTCTCTTCAACGGCGGCACCGGCATCTCGCCGCGCGACCGTACCTACGATGCCCTCAGTCGCAAGCTGGAGAAAGTGTTGCCCGGCTTTGGCGAACTGTTCCGTATGCTCAGCTATCAGCAGGTAGGTGCTGCCGCAATGTTGTCGCGCGCCATCGCGGGTGTCTACCGCAACAAGGTGATCGTCTCGACCCCCGGCTCACCGGACGCCGTAAGGTTGGCCTGGGAAAAGCTGATCGCGCCAGAGCTATCACACCTGGCGTGGGAAGTGATCCGCTGAGCGGGTCTTGTGGGCGAAAAACAGCCTCAAAACCATTGACGCGCCCACAACTCTTGCTATAATATCCCCCAGTTCGGCGACGTAGCTCAGCGGTAGAGCAGGGGACTCATAAGCCCTGGGTCGTGTGTTCAAATCACACCGTCGCCACTCCAAGACCCGACCTCCTGGCCGGGTTTTCTTTTTTTGACTTCCCCCAACTCGTTTTCCGCCCTCCAGATAGCACACACTACGGTCAACGGCCATCAGCCACAGGGAGAAGAACGCCCCATGCCTAGACGTCCGGATATGTTCGACCAGCAAGCGCTCGAAAAGGGGCACATATCAAAGCGTACAGGCAGCGCCGCGATGCCAATTCCCCGATCGGAGATCAGGTCGCCTCAGCCAAGACCATTGTGATCCTTGTCCTTCTCACAGCATCCGTTAGAATTGCTGAGCGCGTTTCTTGTTCCGCATGACAGTGAGGAGTTGCAATGACACCGGCATTCGTGGTCTTCTTTGGCCCGCCCGGCTGTGGCAAAGGTACTCAGGCCAAACGTGTTGCGGCTGAACTTGGCTTGGTTCAGATTTCGACTGGCGAACTGTTCCGCCAGCACCTCAGCAACCAGACGCCGTTGGGTCTGCAGGCGCAAGAGTATATGTCGCGGGGCGCTTTGGTGCCCGACGAAATCACGATCGGCATGGTGCGCGAACGGCTGGCCGAACCAGACGTGAGCAAGGGGGCCATTTTCGACGGATTCCCGCGCACCCGCGCCCAGGCTCAGGCACTGGACAACCTGCTACATGAATTGGGCGCACAGCTCAACCTGGTGGTAGATTTCGTCCTGCCCCTCGAAGTCTCGCGTCAGCGCCTGATGGGTCGGCAGGAAGGCCGCCCCGACGATCGCCCAGAGGTCATCGAAAAACGCCTCAGCGACCATGCCCAGGTCGAAGCCAGCGTGATGCCCTACTATCGCGAGCGCCCCGGCCTGGTCAAAAGCGTAGACGCCAACCGCACCATTGACGCCATCTACCAGGATGTTCTGGCGCTGCTCAAGCCGCTGATCAGCTAATCTCACGGAGAAATAAGGACGAGGAAACAAGCCCTGCAGGGGGTGACCTGTTACCTGCAGGGCTGACATTTCATTTGTGCAGGCGCGGGAATTCTGGCCCACCTTCCAGGATCAGCACATGCCCATTCCCCAGGCTGACATCTAGGTGTACCGCACCGCGCCCCACATGAGCTACGTCAGTTCCCCACAGAGGAGTTAAAGAGCACTGGCAGACAGGCAGGTACACGCGCCCGTCTTCTGGCGCTTCAAAGGTCGCGCTGGCCACAGCGACCAGGGTGTGCTCGGCGTTTTGCCGGGCAAAGGTCAGGAAACCCGGATTTTCGCTGTAGCCGATAAAGAAGGTGGCCGGGTCAGGATCGCTGAGCAACGAAGCGAACTTCTGCCGCAACTGCAGCGCATAGCGCACCGAGTTCACCAGGTTGTCGGGACGCGCCCAGTCGAACGCCCAGGCGCTGAACAGCGGCAGTTTCTCCGTAGGATAAGCGCGGATCATCTCGTCTGTGAAGCCCAGCCCTGTATTGATAGGCTGTGTCTCCATCAGTTCGAAGCCGCTGTGAATGAACGGCACGCCTGGTAGCAGCACACTCAATGCCAGAGCAAAATGCACGTACTGCAAGGGGAATGGACGTGCCGCCGCCCGCGGGGTGTTATGATTCTCCGGTGTGGCAAAGAAGGGCAGCGCCAACCGCTCGTGCGCCAATCTGTTCAGAAAAGCGCGTAATTTGTCGGGTTGGTGGAAGTCGAACAGCAGGTAGCCCACGACCGCGTTGTATCCTTCGTCAACGCTCTGCTGCCCAATGACGAAGTTCTCGTCCCAGAAAGCGAAGTCCGGATTGATAGTCCGTGCCGAAGCCACGATACGCTGCTTGAGCGCCATAGGCAATGCGTGGCCCATGTCAATCATGACGCCATCAATCCCAAAGGTTCGCTGGTAATGCGGAATCACCCCCGCGACTGCATCCCACAGGTCCGCGACAGCGTTCTCCGGACGCGCCAGCCGCTCGTCATACATGCGGATGGTGTTGTAGGCCATGTAATTGAAGTCCGGATGATCGTACATGCGCAGATAGGTGACATCCGTCCACGGCGGCTGATTGTCGTCCGGCGGCCAATCGGTGAACGCGCCAGGAATGCGCACCCTGGTTCCATCATCCAACGCGCCCAGCCAGCGCCCATCTTCCATCCACACGCGATCGGGGTGCGGAGGAGATGTAAACATTGCCCGGTACTGGCGCGGCGGAGGCGGGAGTCGCGAGAAATCATGCGCAGCTATCTTCGCCTTAATCGCCGCCAGTTCAGCCTCTGAGAAGATAGGGTTGCCGTAGGCGGCTGGATCAGCACTGCCCGGCTGACGGTCCGGCACGTCGGCACGAATCCAGTAGAACCATTCCGGATGCTGTCCGATCCACGCCCCATCCTTGGATGACGTGCGCAGCACAAACTCCATCACCACACGCATCCCCAGCCGGTGTGCCGCCTCGACAAACCCGGCGAAGAGCGTGTCTGCGGACAGTCCCAGCGCCGGCTCTTCCAGGTTTTCGTCCAGCGCATAAGGGTCGCGAATGGCATAGGGCGATCCCAGGGTGCCCTTCTTGCCATCCTGACCCACCGCCGTGATGGGCAGTAAGTGCACTGTGTTCACGCCCAGGCTCTGGATGTAGGGCAGTAAGGCGATGCTTTTGAGCAAGGTGCCGGTCTCGCGCCACCCGTCAGCAGAGGGGCCGGTAATCAGCACCCCGTCGTGAGCGTGGTCATAAGCTGTGGTAACGCGCGGGAACATGTTGTAGATGATGGCCTGTCGCGTCCAATCCCCATTACCATCCCCCTGCACCAGCGGACGCGGCGGCTGCGCGACAATCCATTCCAGCCTGGCACGGTAAAAGTCATAAGGGTTGACCGCACGAGCCGCGGTTGTTTGATGATCAATCCACAGGCCCGGTACATGGTATGGCTGTGTCAGCTCGCGGCGACGTTGCCGCAGTGTCTCAATGATCTGCCCCAAGGCATCCATACAACCCTGCTCCGATCTTGCCACGTTGCCCCAACGTTCTCCCCCACACAAAAAGGGAGACTCGCTCCCTTCTGTGATTCCGGCCACGGTGTAGCCCGGCTTTATTGATTGTAATCAGGCCCGAAGACCTCGGCCATCAACGGCCCCAGCTTGGCCCGGTTGGGAATCAGAATATCCTGCCCCTGCCAGTTGGTCGGAATGACGTATTCCCAGCCAACTACCCCACTGCGATAGTTCGAGGTAGGGATATCCTTCACCCACCAGGCCAGTTGCAGAATCTGCTCCAGCGACAGGCCTGTGTCAATGCCCTTGCTCAGTTCCGACCACAAGACTGGCGCTTGCATGGCCAGCTCCGGAATCATATTGAAGGCCAGCACCTTGTCGCGAATGGCGTAGAGCACCTGTTGCTGGCGACGATTGCGATCAATATCGTCCGTCGAATGACGGCTGCGCGCATATTTCAGCGCAGTGGCCCCATCCATCTGATGCCAGCCCGCTTCGATGTAGAACGGATCATACCCATAGTTCATATCGGGATAGAGCGGGTCGTAGATGTCGTAGGGCACTTCGATGTTGATTCCGCCAATGAGGTCAATGATGCGGATAAACGTCTCAAAGTTCACCATCACGTACTCATTGACGCGGATACCGAAGTTGTACTGCACTGTCTGCATGGCCAGGCGCGGCCCCCCTCCTGGCCCTTCCAGTTCGCCCGCGCTATACGCGGTGTTGATGCGTTGCGGCCCATAGCCTGGCACGTCTACGAACAGGTCGCGCGGAATGCTGAGCATACCCACACTGTTCGTTTTGGGATCCAGGCTGATCAGAATCATGGTATCGGTGCGCACCGACGCTCCAAACTCGCCCGGACGCCAGTCCATGCCCATCACCAGCACGGTGAAGCGCTCTTTGCCATCCCAGGGGCGGATGATCATGCTCTCGCCGTTGCCCAGCATCCCGCCTACTGGCATATCACCCGACGCCTCCAGAATACCCCCCGGCCCGTAGAGCACCGACGTCGGTTCGACCGGCGGGGCGCTGGTCGCCACTGTCCCTTCAGCGCCGCGCGCGGCCTGCAGCAGGAAGAAGACAATCATGCTGGAGATGATGGTGATTCCCAGCAACGCCGAGGCAATGATCACCCACGCCCACTCATCGGGCGCGCCCAATTCGCGGCGCACCTTGCGGCGTTCGACACGGTCGCGCACGCGCCTGCCCCGCCGCCCTCTCCGCGATTCAACCTCAGATGGTATGGCAGCCGGAGCGCCGGGGAAACTGTACCAGTGTCCTCCGCCAGACGAGCGCGGATTGCCCCCAGGCTTCGGCGCAGGGATGGGATCGAGATGTGGCTGAGTCTGAATCGGGTCGTCAGAAGTCATCACGTGCTCCAACTGAGCCTCATGCGCGTATTGTAGCCCTAAACCTCTGAAGCCTCAATGTGCTAAAATCCTGCTGCTTTGTGACGCAATTCCACCTTCGGAGCTAGAGATAGAATGACTCGCGCACAATGGCGGCTACTACTGACCGATCCCCTGGATGGCCCACTGAACATGGCCATTGATCAGGCCATCATGGAGGCCGTGTCAGCCAACCGTGTCCCTCCCACCCTGCGCTTCTTTGCCTGGGAACCGGCTTGCCTGTCGCTGGGCTATATGCAATCCATCCAGGACGTGGACCTTGCACGCCTGACCCTGGCTGGCTGGGACATCGTGCGACGCATGACTGGTGGACGGGCCATCCTGCACACAGACGAACTCACCTATAGCGTGGCTGTCCCCACCGACGATCCCCTTGTGGCCGGAGGGATCGTGGATAGCTATCGCCGTCTCAGCGCCGCCCTGGTCGAGGGGCTACATATCCTGGGCGTCACGCCAGAAGCCGATAAACGCGCCGACGGACACAACAGTGCCAATGGGCCAGTCTGCTTTGAGGTGCCCAGCCACTACGAGATCACAGTCGGCGGCAGGAAACTGATCGGCAGCGCTCAGGTGCGCAGGTTTGGGGCGGTGCTGCAGCACGGCACTCTGCCGCTCTGGGGAGACATTGCCCGCATCTGCGACGTACTGGTCTTCACCAGTGACCAGGAGCGTCAGCACGCGCGCGAGCGTGTGCTCGAACGCGCCACTACGCTGGAACAGGCATTAGGCCGGAGCGTCTCCTGGCGCGAAGCCGCTTCAGCCATGGTCGAAGGCTTCCGGCGCGTGTTCGATCTGAACCTGCAGGAAACAACGCTGACAGACGACGAGTACAAGCGTGCCGCTGAGTTGCGCGCCACACAATACGCCACCGAAGCGTGGAACTCCCGCCTTTAGAGACCTGTTGTCCCCGGCTCCCTTTCCGGGCACGGCAAGGTGCAGAAGTGCGGGATGAGGTTCGCTCTCCGCGTATGGAGGAAACCCAGGGGTGAGGCAGACTCGCCGATCAGGACTGCTGAACCCTTCTTTTAGTCTGGCTGACACGAGGGATCCGGCGGGAGTGTCTCGCCCGCGACTTCGAAAGTGACGCTGGCAAACCCCAGCTTCTGCAGCAGGTCATACAGTGTCGCTTCGGCGTTCTGCCTGGCCAGCCCCAACAAGTCCATCGTCTCGGCGGCTTCGAGCAGGTCACTCATGGCCCGGTTGTAGGCTTCGCTTTGCATCCGCTCGTAACGGCTGCTGCAATCCTGCAGGCCCGCCCAGCCCCGGCATGTCCAGGTGTGCACTTCAGGTTTGCCCAGGTCGCAGTAGGTGATACGCAGCGGGGGCAGCACCAGCCTGACCGCGCCGTCTGGCGTCGTGGTGACGTCATCCTCGCCGATCGTCGCCAGGTCTATCCCGGCCTTAATCGTGCCGGTATAGCTGATCTGCAACTCGGCGTCGGGTGCTGCTCCGCTGTCCACGACAGTTTTGGTAATCACGACGCCGCTCTGCACCGTCTCCAGCAGTGCCAGCTCCCGCACGCTCAGCACGATCGTCCGGCTGTCAGTGACAACCGGAGTCGCGTTCTTCTCGAAGCCGAACACGGCCAGGAAATTATTCGCCGGATCGCCCAGAAAATCGGCAACCTGCAGCGTCATGATCAGCGCCATGCAGGCGACAACCAGCGTCAGCACCAGCACCGACGCGCCGCCGAACAGCGCGCAGGTGGCCCAGCATCCGCGCGGTGCTACCGTTCGAACAGTTTCTTTGCGCGGCGGGCGTCCCGCTGGGGCGACGGCGTGCGAGGGAGCTTGCCGCGAAGGGGTTTTGGCTGGTTTCATGGTCTCCTCGGTTGGCGGATGGGTGGTGTTCTTGTTTGTTAATGACTACGCGAAAACACCTCGCGAGTTGCATCGTGGTCTGCAGTTCCGGTCATTTCAGGGGCCGCAACTGATATAGTGTGCCATCTTCAAAACCCCGTGCCCTGTAGTACGATCGCGTCCCCACTGCCGAAATCACCGCCAACCGCGCAAAGCCATGCTCGCGGGCAATCTGCACCGCCCGCTCGATCAGGCGGGTACCCAGTCCGCTGTGTTGCGCCCTGCCCCGCACCTTCTCACCAATGGATACCGCCTGCCCGTAGACGTGCACCTCGCGGATCATGGCTGCCCCCTGCAACTCAGGCAACAGAGGTGCCGCTGTGGGTAACGACAGCCGCAAAAAGGCCGCGATCCGCCGATCGTCTGTGATGTATTGCAGGAAAACCTCTTGACCGACCCCTGTCTCATACCACAGTTCGTCCAGATGCAGCGCTTCCGGTGCTACAGTCTTGCCGCGAATCTCCCGTCCGCGGATGTCCGGGCTACGCAACCCGCGCTGCTGCAACGCCGCTTCGACCAGTTGGCGGAAATTCGGTTTCATGTCTCCCGCCACAATATCCGTCGAAGGGATATCGCGCACGACGCGCGTCAGGCGGCAATATTCCGGCGTTTGTAGAAAGCAGTTGACCAGCACATCCAGCAACACCTCATGCGAATAGGGCTGCCATTCCCCACGCTGATAGACCTGCATGAGTTCGGCGCTCTCGATCAACGAGCAGGGGTATATCTTCAGTTCGTCAGGGCGAATATCCGGATCGGAGAACAGGCGCTGATAGTCCGCAATGTCCGCTTCCGGTGACGAGCCGTACAGGTTCGGCATCCAGTGCGCGTGAATCTTGAAGCCAGCCAGGCGTAGCAGGCGAAAAGCCTCCCGTGTCATGGCGACGGTATGACCGCGCCGGTTCTTCCGCAGGATCTCGTCATCAAGGCTTTGTACCCCGATCTGCACCTTGGTCACGCCCAGCCGCCGGATGCGGATCACTTCGTCCACGCTCAGATAATCGGGGCGCGTCTCGATCACCAGCCCCACACAGCGGCATGGCGCAGTTTCGTTCTGGCGCTGCACTTCGGCCAGTTCTTCCCAGGTAGCATACTCGTCTACCACCGTACGGGGACGTTGCCCTCGCGCCACCGCCTGCGCCAGTTCGCGCGAACGCGCCATCTCCTGGCGGTAAATCTGCTGCACCACCTGATTGTAAGTGCGATCCAACGCGGTTCCATGCAGCGTCACCGGAGTTGCCTGTTCCGGGTGCAACTGCGACGCCTGCCGCAACAACGCGCGCACTTCGTCCGTCCGGTCAATGCCTGCGCCGAAATCGTGCAGCGCCTCGAACATCCGCCTGACAAACCACACCTGATAGGTTTCAGGGTAAAATGACCACGTCCCACCCAGGACAATTAACTCGATCTTGTCCAGGGGATGCCCGGTTTCATAAAGTGTGGTCAGGCGTGAGTAGACCTGCAGGTAGGGATCGAAGTTGTTCTGCTCCGCCCGTTGCGCCCCTGGTTCACGCGCCAGGTAGCTCTTGGGCATCCGCACATCATTCGGGCAGAAGATGCACTCGCCAGGGCAGGGGTACGGCTTGGTCAGCACTGTGACCGGCGTCACACCGGACATGGTACGGATGGGTTTCATGCGCAGCCGAGCCAGGACTTCCGGGTCGAACGGGGGCAATCCATTCGTCCCGGCCAGGTGCCGATAAGCGTGGATCAGGTCGTTCTTGTTGAACAACCCTTGCCCATCCCTGGGATGTTGCTTGAGAATCTGAATGAGGCGCGTTGGCGTCAGATTGGGTTCGCGCACGACTTCCTGTAAGATCGCCAGGAGCGCGTCTCGATAATTCTCGAGTTCAACCGGTGGACGGTAGTGTTTGCCCATGATAGGTTCCGAATACCTGCTCGACTGCTAAGTGCCCTGTGGATGCCGAAACGATCGCGCGGCTGAACGCGCTCAACCGTGCATTTTACCAGATCACCGCCGCCGACTTCGACCAGACCCGCACTGCTCCCTGGCCTGGCTGGGAGGCTTTGTTGCCTTTGCTCAGCACGCCGCTCAGCGTGCTGGATGTGGCCTGCGGCAACGGGCGCTTCGGGGTCTTTCTGTTCGAGCGCCTGGGGACAAACGTAACGTACCATGGAGTGGATAGCAACTCTCAGTTATTGAGCTTTGCGCAGATCGCGCTGAGCGGCCACACGGCCCGCCTGGAACAGCGCGACGTGCTGGGCGAACCGCTGCCGTCCGACACTTATGATCTGGTGGTGCTCTTCGGCATGTTGCATCACATCCCAGGCCGTGACAACCGGCGCGATTTCATGCACGCCCTGGCTACGCGTGTGGCGCCGGGTGGGCTGCTGGTCTTCACCGCCTGGCGTTTCTACGAATACGCGCGCTTTCGCCAGCGCATTGTGCCCTTTCCGCCCGAATTGCGCGCCGAACCTGGTGACTACTTGCTGGAATGGCGGCGCGGCACGCGCGCCTTGCGCTATTGCCACTATGTGGACGACGAAGAACATGCCGCCCTGATTCAGGCCACTGGCCTGCGCGAAGTGCTCACCTATCGCGCCGACGGGCACAGTGGTGACGTCAACCGCTACAGCGTCCTGAAACGAGAAACGTGATGTCCCTCGATCCCACTGCTCTGCACGATGCCTTGCTCGCCTGGTTCGTTGCGCACCAGGCCGACCTGCCCTGGCGGCGCAGGCGAGATACTTATGCCGTCTGGGTCTCGGAGATCATGTTGCAGCAGACACAGGTTGCCACCGTGATCCCTTACTTCGAGCGCTTCATGGCGCGCTTTCCCACCATACACGCGCTGGCAGAAGCCCCTCTCGATGATGTGCTCAAGGCATGGGAAGGCCTGGGCTACTATAGCCGGGCACGCAACTTGCACCGCACCGCACAACTCCTGGTCGCCGAGTATGGCGGGCAATTCCCCAGCGACCCGCTCCAATTGCAGAAACTGCCGGGCATTGGTCGCTATACCGCCGGCGCGATCGCCAGCCTGGCCTTTGGCATAGCAGCGCCCGTACTCGATGGCAACGTGATCCGCGTGCTCACCCGGCTGTTCGATATTGCCGAAGACGTGACCCAGAGCCGCACCCAACACACGCTGTGGCATCTCGCGACAGAGTTGCTACCTGCCGGACAGGCGGGCGCATGGAACGAAGCGCTGATGGAGCTGGGGCGGCGTATCTGCACCACCCCGACGCCACGCTGCCAGGAATGCCCACTGACAGCACATTGCAGCGCCTTCGCCAACGGCACGCAACTATCTCGACCGGTCAGGCAACCACGTCGCCGCACGCCGCACTACGACGTAACTGCCGCCGTCACCCGCCGCGAGGATGGGCGCATTCTAATCGCCCGCCGTCCCCCAGAAAGTATGCTCGGCGGCCTGTGGGAATTCCCCGGCGGCAAGCGCGAACCAGGCGAATCGCTGCGCGAGTGTCTGCGCCGCGAAATCCGCGAGGAACTGGGCATTGAGATCGAGGTAAGCGAACAGATCGGCACGGTTCGTCACGCCTATACGCACTTCCGCATCACCCTCTATGTCTTCGCCTGCCGCCATCTCAGTGGCGAACCGCGCGCCATAGGTTGCTCCGAGTGGGCCTGGGTGACACTCGAAGACCTGGACCGCTACGCTTTTCCAGTGACCGATCAGAAGATCATCACCATGCTGCGTGACGGGGGCGGACAACTGGGCCTGGAACTGCCCTGAACGGCAGGCGTGTACAAAGTGTGCCAGATAGTTTGCTGCAGACTGCTGCAAATCGCCTGTCACATCTTGCACGCACCCGTCCGTTGGAAGCTGACGGGCATTTGTGCTATCTTCGCACTAGATATCCCCGCCGAAATACGGAGGCTTCACCATGCTGCGCGACTTCATGAACCGGCGCGACGAAGAACGTCAGATGAAGCAGGCTGGCCGTCTGCCACCAGGTCAGTCGCTTACCCAAAAGTTCCCCGTCCTCCACTATGGCCCTGTCCCGCAGATTGATCTCAAGACCTGGCGCTTGTCGGTGTTCGGGGAAGTCGAGCGCGAGATGAGTTGGACATGGGAAGAGTTCTGCCAGATTCCGACGACCGTCGTCACCACTGACATTCACTGTGTCACTGGCTGGAGCAAGTTCGACACGACGTGGGAAGGCCCACTTTTTCGAGACTTCATCAAGCTTTTCGGCGTCAAACCGACGGCGAAGTACGTCATTGCGCACGCAGCCTATGGCTTCACCACCAATTTACCCCTGGAGGTGATGCTGGAAGACAACGTCTTGCTGGCATGGAAATACAACGGGGAACTGCTCGAGCCAGAACATGGCTTTCCAGTCCGCACCCTGGTTCCTCAGCGCTATTTCTGGAAGAGCGCTAAATGGCTCATGAAGCTCGAATTCAGTCCCGTAGACAAACCTGGCTTCTGGGAACAGGCAGGTTACCACAACGAAGGCGATCCCTGGAAAGAAGAGCGCTACCAGCGGCAACGCTTCTTCTAAAGCAATCCGCAAGGCACAAAAGGAAAAGGAGTCGCCGGTTGATGAAGCCGGGCGACTCCTGCTCTATTACACCAGTAGAACCTCTGCCCCTGTCTTCCTCTCAAGATAGGGTAGCAGTTCGTGCTGGAGGTACTCCAGAGTGGTGACGCGACTTTCACGTGGACGTCCCAGGACGATGAGGGTCGCCCTGACTTCGCGCGCAACCTTGACCAGCACATCGGCCAGCGCACCTTCTCTCACGACGTAGTCGGCCTCTATTCCCGCTTTCTCTGCGCGATCCCTGGCCAGGGCAAGTAGAAACTCTGCCATGTGCTCGATCTCATCGTCCACCGCGTGAACATGCGGAGCAACGAACTTATCCAGGAAAGCGACATCCAGGGCAAAGACAAAGACCAACCGCGCCCCGCGCTCTTTGGCCAATGCGATGGCGCGTTCCTGCGTGCGTATGCTGGCCTCGCCCCCCCGTGTGGCACACAGTATGACCTGCATCCCTCACCCCCCCAACACTTCAAAGCGCAGCAGCAACCACAGGCTGCCAGTGAGCAGCGACAGCAGCGTCGCAGGAATGCCCACACGAGCGAACGAAGCGAAGCTCACCCGGAAGCCAGCCCGGTCGGCAACGCCGGCGGTCATCAGATTGGTTTCGCCACCGATCAGCAAGCCGTTGCCGCCCAGCCCGGTGCCCATGGAGAGTCCGTAATACAGAATCTTGCTCGTCATAGCGCCCGGAATGCGCCCAGAAAGAAACTCAACTACCGGCAGCAACGCTGCTGTCAAAGGAATGCTGGCCACGACAAAAGATAGCAAGCCACCCCCAAGCACTACGGTGAACAGGCCCACATACAGGTTGCTCCCAACAAGGGCACCCATGACACCTGCAATGGCTCCGATCAACCCTACTTCCTGGATGGCCCCCACGACCATAAAAAGTGCCATGAAGAAAACGAGGGTCGTCCAATCCACCAGGTCGATCATCATCTCCACATCGGTTTCGACCCATACCAGCATGACCGTCGCGGCCAGCAGGGCGGTTACCGCGGGCACCATCCGCAACGGCTCGCCCACGGCGAACAACAGAATGGTCAGCGCGAAGACGACCAGCGATTTGCGTAGCACACCGACATCCTAGATGGCCGCGTTCTGTGCCAGCCTGGCGTATAGCGTCGGCGAGATGCCTCTTTCGCCTCTGGTGTAGTCGTGCCGAAAGAACCACAGTACACAGGCGACCATGACCAGCACGGCCAGTACACCGCCTGGCATCAGGTTGAGCAAAAAATCATTGAACGAGATGCCCGCCTGTGCCCCGATCAAGATGTTCGTCGGTGTGCCGATCAGGGTCATGATCCCCCCGATGTTGGACGCAAAGATTTCCGGGATCAGCAGCGACTGTGGCGGCAATTCCAGAGCGACCGCAATTTCCAGGGTGATGGGCACCATCAGCAACATGGTGGTCACGTTGTCCAGCAACGCCGACGCCAGCGTGGTGATCGCGACCAGGATCAGCATCAACAACACGGGCTGTCCCCTGCTCCAGCGGTAGGACTGAAACGTCAGCCATTGGAACAAGCCCGTGCTTTCAATGACTCCGACGACGATCATCATGCCCATCACCAGGAAGATCACTTCCCAGTTGATGTATGTCAGCGCGCGCTCAAAATCGAAGATGTACAGCCCTGGCACCAAACGTCCGCCGAAGAAAGTGGAGGCAAAAACAATGGCCGCGCCGAGCAAGGCCACCGTCGCGCTCGGCATTGTCTCGGCAGCCATGAGCACCAACACCAGCACAAAGGTGCCGGTCGCCACCCAGAACCCCGGCGCATAGCGATTGCGCATGACGATTTCGCCCAGGCCTACGGAGCCACCGTGCTGCAATCCCTCAATCTGCGCAGCATCGAGTTTCAGGGGATCGGTCTCGAAATGTGTGTGAGAAAAGGTGAGATGCGCCGGGCTATCGGGCAATTGTGGCAGGTTGATTTCCCACAGCCCGTCAGCATGACTGCGCGCCAGCGCCACCGGCTCTGACTCGCCATCATAGTGGACTTCTACCTCAACGTCGGCGATGGGGTGACCCTGTTTGTCTATCACAAAACCGAAGAGCGCCGCCGGACCGTTCTGACCCTGACCGTGCGCAGCGTTCAATCCCGGCCACTCCAGCCAGAGGGCTGCAGTCAACAACAACAGGGCCAGCCCATATCGTCCCAGTGCTCTGAACATGTTTGCCACCCATTCGCCAGCCGGGGGCCATGCCTGCTATGGTCATCGCCCTGCCTGCCGCAGATTCCACTACTCAAGGCCGCACGTGTCCGTCGCCCTCGATGATCCACTTGTAGGTAGTCAGTTCCTCCAGCCCCATCGGCCCGCGGGCGTGCAACTTCTGCGTGCTGATGGCGATCTCTGCTCCCAACCCAAGCTGCCCCCCGTCGGTGAAACGCGTTGACGCATTCACATAGACGACTGCAGAGTCTACCTCATCTACGAAACGCTGCATGGCCGACGGGTCGCTGGTGAGAATACCGTCGGAATGCCCCGTGCTGTGCGCCCGGATATGTTCAATGGCCGCGTCCAGGTCGGGCACGACGCGGATGCCCAGAATCAGATCGAGCCACTCGGTGTCCCAATCACCCTCCCCCGCCGGTTGCACGTTTTGAGCCGGAGCCAACACGCTCTGCGCCCGCTCGTCAACGCGAAAGCGCACCCCGTCCGCCAAGAGTCGTTCTACCACCCGTGGCACAAAGTCTCTGGCGATGGCCTCCTGCACCAGCAACGTGTCCAGCGCATTGCACACAGACGGTCGCTGCACCTTGGCGTTGCGAATAACCGCCAGCGCCGCTTCCTGATCCGCTGTTGCGTCTACGTACAGGTGACAGATGCCGATCCCCCCTGTAATAACCGGGATGGTGCTGTTCTCACGGCAGAAGGTATGCAGTGCATTGCCTCCCCGCGGGATAATCATATCCACGTATTCGCTCAGCCGCAGGAGTTCGTGCACATAGCGACGGTCGGGGTCGGTGATGAGTTGCACCGCGTCCACAGGGAATGCTTCGCGCTCAAGCGCCCCGCGAATCGTCTCCACCAAGGCCACATTGCTCCGCAGCGTCTCCGAGCCGCCACGAAGGATCACGGCGTTGCCCGTCTTCAGCGCCAACGCCGCCACATCAACCGTCACATTGGGGCGCGCCTCGTAGATCACGCCCAACACCCCGATAGGCACGCGCCGTTTGCGCACGCGCAGGCCGTTGGGCAGAGTCCTCTGTTCGAATTCTCGTCCTACTGGGTCGGGCAATTCGGCCACGTGCCGCACGTCCTGCGCGATACCCGCCAGTCGTCCCTGCAGGTTGAGCCGGTCGAGCAAGGCCGGCGTCAGTCCTTTTTCCTTGCCTTCGGCCATATCCTGGGCATTGGCTACCAGAATGGTTTGCTGATTCGCTTCCAGCGCATCGGCGATGGCCCGCAACGCCCGATTCTTGGCCTCTGTAGTGAAGATGCGCAACGCATACGACGCTGCTTTGGCCTGCCGACCCAGTTGTTGCATGTCAACTGTCATGGCTCTTGCTCCCCGTCTCAGACAAACACCATGTTGTCGCGATGAATGGCCTCGTCACCGTAGGTGTAGCCGAGTACCTGCACGATATCACGAGAGTGGTGCCCGCACAAACGGCTCAGTTCCTCGCTGGGATAATTGACCAGCCCTTTGGCCACAGGACGAGACGTCTCATCTACCACCAGTACTACCGCCCCGCGCTCGAACTTGCCACGCAGAGCGCGAATACCCACAGGCAACAGGCTGGCCCCCTGTTGCGTGAGCACGCGCACTGCGCCGTCGTCTACCACCAGTGTCCCCTGGGGTCGTTCAGCCAGCAACCACCGCTTGCGGCTCTCGATGTGACCTACCGCCGGCACAAAGGTTGTGCCCAGTTCCTCGCCGGCCATGATCCGCACCAGCACATCAGGGGTGCGTCCGTTAGCGATCACCACGCGTGTTCCGCTGCGTGTGGCCAGCCGCGCCGCCTGCACCTTGGTCGTCATCCCCCCTATGCCCAACCCCGATACGCTATCGCCTGCCAGGCGCTCAATCTGCTCGTCAATATGGTCAACGCGCTGAATCAGGCGCGCCCGCTCGTCAGTGCGCGGATCGCGATCGTATAACCCATCTTGGTCCGTGAGGATGATCAGCAAGGCCGCGTTGAGCAACACGGCAATATGGGCAGACAGGTTGTCGTTGTCCCCGACCTTGATCTCCTCTACGGCCACTGTGTCGTTCTCGTTGACAATGGGCACGATGCCGTAATCCAGCAGGGTATTGAGCGTGTCACGGGCGTTCAGGTAGCGCGTGCGGTGCGACAGATCACCATGCGTCAGCAATACCTGCCCAATGCGCACGTCATACAGGTCGAAAAGCATGCTGTAAAGCTGCATGAGATGGCTTTGCCCTACCGCGCTGAGCATCTGCTTGGCGGGCAAATGATTGGGCAGGTCGGGATAATTGAGCAGCTCGCGCCCGGCAGCAATCGCGCCCGAAGTCACCAGCACTACACGCTCGCCCTGCCGCCGCAGTGTCACGATCTGTCGGATAAGATCGAGCATGTGCGGGCGCGACAGGCGCGCCGTGCCACCTGTGAGTGTGCTGGTGCCTACTTTGATCACCACTGTATGGTGAACATGATTGTGATTCATGCGTCGTGTACACTTTCCATCGTAGCAAACGCCAGCTTCGCCGTTTCATGAATTTTTCTAATATACATTAAATGATTCTCATTCGGTCTCATTGGTACGATCTTCACAAAAGCGCGATAACTAAAAAGGGTGTGCATCCGGCGCATCGTCTTGCCTGGCCTGCGCATCAATATGATGAGGATAGCATAGCATCGCCCCTGGGAGTATCGTCCGATGCAATACTTCACTGGAACGCCCGACAATCCCATCCGTGTTGCCATCATTGGCTCCGGCCCATCGGCGTTCTATGCCGCCGAGTTCCTGCTCTCGGCCTCAGACGCCGTCGTGGAAGTAGACATGTTCGAACGCCTGCCCACACCTTTTGGTCTGGTGAGGGGCGGCGTCGCGCCGGATCATCCCAAAATCAAGACAGTCACGCGGGCCTTCGAACGCACCGCGCAGCACGAACGCTTCCGTTTCTTCGGCAACGTCACCTTTGGGCGCGATCTGACCCACGGCGACATCGCGGCGCACTATCACGCTGTGATCTACGCTACCGGTGCACAGACCGATCGTCGGTTGGGCATCCCCGGTGAAGACCTGCCCAACAGTCACGCTGCCACCGAGTTTGTGGCCTGGTACAATGGTCATCCCGACTACGCGCACCTGTCCTTCGATCTCTCGCAGGAACGGGTAGCTGTGATCGGCAACGGCAATGTGGCCGTTGATGTGGCGCGCATCCTGGCGCGCACCCCGGACGAATTGCGCCAGACAGATATCGCGGACTACGCCCTCGAAGCGCTCGCGCAGAGCAACGTCCGCGAAATTCTCATTCTGGGGCGGCGTGGCCCTGCGCAGGCCAAGTTCACCAGCCTGGAACTGAAAGAACTGGGCAACCTGGCCGGAGCAGACGTGTTCATTGATCCGCGCGAACTCGAACTCGACCCGCTCAGCGCCGAGTATTTGCGCTCCGGCGAAAGCCGCACCGCGGTGCGCAACTACGAGATTTTCCAGGAATTCGCCCGCAGCCGCCCACTTGCCAAGCCTCGCCGGATCATCATGCGCTTCCTGCTCTCCCCGGTCGAGTTTGTCGGCACCGATCGGGTCGAGGCCATCCGCATGGTCAAAAACGAAATCTGCGAACGCGAGCATTTCATGAGTCCCTGCCCCACCGAAGAATACGAGACCGTTCCGGTTGGGCTGGTTTTCCGCTCCATCGGCTACCAGGGTGTACCTCTGCCAGGTGTCCCTTTCGACGATCGGCAGGGCATCATCCCCAACAAGCGCGGTCGGGTGATCAACGAACACGGCGAGCGGATGCGCGGCGAATACGCGGTCGGCTGGATCAAGCGCGGAGCCATTGGCATCATCGGCTCGAACAAGCCCGACGCCCAGGAGACAGTCGAATATCTGCTGCGGGATATGGCCTTTCACCAGCATTTCTGCCCGGCCAACTCGTCGCGCGAAGCCATTCCAGACCTGCTGCAACGGCGCGGCATCCGCTATGTGACCTACGAAGACTGGCAACTGCTCGACCGCCTGGAAACCGAGCGGGGTGAAACCGTGGGACGCCCGCGCATCAAGTTAACCAGCGTGGCAGAAATGCTGAACGCCCTGGAGACGGCCAGACAGGCAGCAACGCCCTGAGGGCGATCCCACAGAGACTGTTTGAAACTTCACCCCTGGCCCTTCAGCCATGCATGGAGAGAGGGTAAGCGCATTCCCAAGTCCCCTTCCGCGTGTGGCTGAGGGAATCGAGAGGTGAGGAAACCCTGCCGATCAGGGCTTCTCAAGTAGTCTCTCATCCTGAATGCAACAGGGGACGCAGCAGCCGCACAGGGAAGCGGCTGCCTGCGGCAACGCGCGACTGGCCTTCGGGGATGATCATCAGACCATCGGCCAGCACCATGGACATCAACACGCTGGAGCTTTGTGTCCCCGTGGTGCGGGCGACCAGTTCGCCGTTGCGTTCGCGCAGGATGACGCGCACATAGGTGCGTCGCCCATCCAGCGTCAGATCTTCTTCCAGCACAGCCGTGGTGAGCGGCACAGCCAGCGGATCGGCCCCAAGCGCTTTATGCAGTGCGGGCCGGACGAACAGCTCGAACGTCACCATCGCCGAGACCGGATTGCCAGGCAGGCCGAAGAATGGCACGCCGCCAACCTGCCCAAAGGCCAACGGCTTGCCCGGCTTGACGTTCACACGCCATACCTCAATGCGCCCCAGTTGTTCGACTACGACGCGCACCACGTCGTGAGTGCCCACCGATACCCCCGCCGAACTCAGCACGAAGTCCGGTTGCAGCGCCAGTGCCTCCTCAAAACGGGCGCGCACCTCGTCCAGGGTATCTCGTGCCACTGGCAGGCGAAATGGAATCCCCCCACACTGCTGCACCAGGCCCGCCAGCATGTAGCTGTTGCTGTTGTGAATTTGGCCGGGGAGCAATGGCTGCCCCACCTCAACCAGCTCGTCTCCTGTCGCCAGAATCGAGACGCGCGGTTGCCGCCGTACAGCCAGCGTGCCAAATCCCAGTGAGACCAGGACCCCTATGTCCTGTGGCCGCAAGATAGTGCCTGCCCGCAAAACAACCTGTCCTGCCTGAATATCTTCCCCGGCAGGACGCACGTTGCCACCGGCTGCTACAGGCCGGAAAACCGCCACACGCGCCGGCAACGGCGTGTACCCTTCCACTCGCCAGCGATCGTCGGTATCTTCCACAGGCACAACCGCGTCAGCCCCAGGAGGGAGCGGCGCGCCAGTCATGATCCGCGCGGCTTCGCCTTGACCGATCGTTCGCTGGGGCATTCGCCCCGCAGAAATATCCTCAATGGGGGTCAAAGAGACGGGCGTCTCCGCCGTGGCATTGCTTACGTCTGCTGCACGAACCGCGTAGCCATCCATGGCCGAGTTGCGGAAGGGTGGTACAGAGAAGGAAGCGATGATATCTTCGGCCAGCACACGCCCCAAAGCATCGGCTATAGGCACGCTCTCTGAAGGGAGTACCTGCACCCGTGCCAGGACGCGCGCGAGCACCTCCTCGACTGACAGCAGACCACTCACTGGCATGCCCTCAGGTGTTGTCTAGCGGCACGTCGCCCCTTCACGGATGCCCAGGTCGAACGCTTCTGAGATGACGGGGATGTCATCCCACCAGCACTTCGCATCAATGATGATGCCCCCGATTACCGAGGTCACGATACAAAGCACCAGGAAGCAGCCACACCCCAGGACGATCCAGCGGCCTGCTCCGCCGCCCTCTTCATAGGGTTCCTCCTGGTAGCCATACTCGTACCCCACGGGTTGCTGTGGGGCCACGCCATAGGGTTGTTGCACCGGAGCAGCTCCATAAACAGGAGCTACGGGGGGAACTCCCGCCGCTTGAGGCCCATACGGAGCTTCCGGTCGGGCATAAGGAGCTGCCCCAGGCTGAGGCCCGCCAATCATCGTGGCCGCCTGGCCAGGAGCCGCCGCGTAACCCGCCTCTGCCAGTTCGTAGGCCAGGGTAACTGTTTCGCCCAGGCCTACCATATCTCCAGGAGACAGCGGGCGAGGCCCCGTCAGCCGCTGCCCGTTAACAAACGTCCCGTTCGTAGACCCCAGGTCTTCAATGGTATAGCCCCCTATGCCCTGCGTCAGGCGGCAGTGATGACGGCTCACTTCGGGGTCATTGATC
>Ga0116210_1000278_pt1 | contig 54453 bp, 41 predicted proteins | sample TshhotsprinmetaG_FD_94483 | JGI IMG/M metagenome (GOLD analysis project Ga0116210, IMG submission 94483) | Hot spring microbial communities from South Africa to study Microbial Dark Matter (Phase II) - Tshipise hot spring metaG | ecosystem: Environmental > Aquatic > Thermal springs > Hot... | reverse complement strand
GACGCCGCTGCCCACGGCGACATCGTCGCCTACTCATACTGCGACGCCGCTGCCCACGGCGACATCGTCACCTACTCATACTGCGACGCCGGCGCCCACGGCGACATCGTCGCCTACTCATACTGCGACGCCGGCGCCCACGGCGACATCGTCGCCTACTCATACTGCGACGCCGCTGCCCACGGCGACACCGTCACCTACTCATACTGCGACGCCGGCGCCCACGGCGACACCGTCACCTACTCATACTGCGACGCCGGCGCCCACGGCGACATCGTCGCCTGCTCATACTGCGACGCCGCTGGCCCTCACGGCGACGCCTTCGCCGACTTGGACTGCTACAGCGGCCCCCACGGCGACACCATCGCCTACTCATACTGCGACGCCGCTGCCCACGGCGACATTGTCGCCCACTCCTACACTGACGTCGATACTTACAGTAGTATCCTCACCTACTTACACAACCATTCCGGTGCCTACGGCAACGGTGGTGTCTGCAGCTGTGCCATCGCCGGCGGAGATGCCTTCAGCTACTCACACTGCTACGTCAGTCGCGACGGCGACGCTGACACCTATACCTGCGTTGTCTCCCACACAGGCGCCTTCGCCCACCGCTACGGCAGTACCTGAACCAACGCTGACGCCTCCTGCAGCTGCTGCAGTGGGTCCTCTCGTGGAATGGGGGTGGTTGCTGGCAGGTGGCCTGATTGCGCTAATAGTGATTGTGGTGTTGGTGATACTCCTCAGAAGAAGGGGTCGCTAAGCTACACTTTTGGTGATCTTAGCCTGTGAGTTAGTGGGTTGCGGGGGCTCTCGTGGGGCACCTGCAACCCACATTTATATGGGCTTCCCATAGGTCTACGGCGACAGATGAAAGCGAACAACAGGGTCTCACCTCCCGGTTCAACAGCCGTTTGTCCTGCTGGTCAGCTAGGAATCAGCGCAGACGGATTAGCCCACTGGAGGCCGGTCGAAGTAGATGCTCTTCCCCGTAGCCGAGAGGGGAATACCAACCGCCAGGTCGGCATCCAGTAGCCCGAGGGTCCGCGCTGCAGTACCAACGGTGTACATCACACGATTGTCGGCGTTCAATACGCTGGCCATTTTGACCGCTGAACCGACCGCAATCCCAAGGTCCATAACTCGAAAAACGCATTGCGGTCCGCTGAACTCGCCAGAGTAGCTGTTTACGTTCAGGTCATTGCAAGCGGGTACACCGCAGGCACTGCAGTTGAGATTGGCTTTCTGTGCGTCCTTGATGCCGATGAGCAGCACCACCTCCGAGGCGGTCACGTTCTTCGCATCACGTATGAAGAACTTGCGCCCGGTGCGCTCACCAATCTCGATCATTTTTTCCGCTAGGCGTTGCAGTATCTCCCCCTCCACAATGGAGGTGATAATAAAGTCCTGACCGCGCGATTTGGGAGCCGTACGTGCGGCGAGTGCCATTAAGTTAGCAACTGTCGTAAGTATGCTCATACGTCCTCCATAGTGCTAAGGTTGACTCTGTGCAACATTTTGGTGATAAAGAAGATATCTCGGCCACGTGCATCGGGTAAAACGAAAGACGAGACGCGTTTCAACATTGGCGGTACACGTCAGCGCAGACGGCGCAGAATAGCGATCTGAATGCCATAGACTAGGATGAACACCACTCCACCCACAAGCCCCAAGATCAGACATCGTGCCGGAGTGAGGATAGTGAACAGGCTGACCTGTGGAGGATCGGTTGTCTCAGGCTGCTGATATGGGGAACGAGGAGCTATCGTGGCTGGCAAAGTATCTATGAGCCCTGGCAATGTGGTCTTGGTAGCTTGAGCTGCATTTTGACCGTGTGCGGCAGGCATTCCAGTTGCTGTAGGAGTAACCTCAAATGAAGCCGGGTGAGCAGCACACAGCGATACAGATAGCAGCACGGCTCCAACTGCCACGCAGATCACAGCAACTCGCCAGGTTTTGTTGACACCCATGAGCTTTCACCGCAGGACGATCTCGTCACGGTCAGACCTTAGAGATTGCTGTTCTTGGCCTAAGTCATGCGGGATTGCTTCCAGCTGCTCGATCATCTCGCGCACTACGTCGAAGCCACTCTGCCAAAATTCCGCGCTGCTGACATTAATGCCGGCTGCTTCCAGGATGCGCAGAGGCGATTCTGATCCTCCTGCAGCCAAAATATTCAGATAACGTGGCTTGAAAGGTTCTCCTGTCGTCTTGTATTGGCGATAAAGGGAGAGAACCAGCAGCTGGCCAAAGGCATAGGCATACACATAGAAAGGTGTATGGTAAATGTGCGGAATGGAGATCCACTCCCAGCGAAATTCCTCACTGATGTCCACACTGTCGGCGAATTGGGCACGTAAGCTTTCAAGATATGCTTTAGCTAAATCATCCACCGAGGCACCCTCAAGCACCATCTCATGTGCCTGACGCTCGAACAGTGCGAAGCCGGCTTGGCGCATAATTGTGGCGTAGGTGTCATCCACCTGATTGAATAGCAGCTCATAACGTGTCGCTGCATCCGTCTCCTGATTCATAAGGTGTTCCACTAATAGCATCTCGCCGAATGTCGAGGCGGTCTCTGCCAAGGGCAGTGTGCTGTGGAAGGTGAGAACACTGTGGTGGCTGGCAATGATGCTATGCACGGCATGACCCAGCTCGTGTGCTAGTGTGCTCACATCGGAGGGACGCCCTTGATAGTTGATCAACACCCAAGGGGTCAGGCGTGGCGTCACGCTCCAACAGAAGGCCCCACTGCGCTTACCTTTACGCACCTGGCTATCCAGGTGATCTGCGTGAAACACTTGGCGTGCCATATCTGCCAGTTGGGTGTCAAAGTTACGAAACGCGTCCAATACGATACCTGCGGCAGTGGCAAAATCGTACCTCTTGTCCGCACGCATCACCGGTGCGTACAGGTCGTAACGTCGTAAGCGTTCTATGCCTAACCAGCTTGCTTTTAGGCGGAAGTAACGTTGGTACAGCGGTGCGTTCTGACGGCATACTTCTAACAGTGTGTCTACTACGTGGTCGGGTAAGTCGTTGCTCAGGTTTCGTACACTGATCGGACTGGAGAAGCCTCGCAGTTCAATCTGTTCGTTGCGCCAGTCACGCACTATAGCCTGATAGAGCTGACCCAGTATGAGGCTGTCCTGCCCAAAGACGCGATAGAGCTCCTGATAAGCACGTGCACGCAGCAGAGCGTCAGGATGACGAAAATAGGTGCTGATCTCGCCTCGTGTCAGTTGCTGTATGCTGCCGTCAATCTTGAGGCGAAATGTGTAACGGTTCGTGATGGCGTCGTACAAAGTGCACAATACGTTGACACCTGTGACGTTCTTCAGGTTGATGATTTTCTCTTCAGCCTCGGAGAGCGTGTAAGGCTTGAAGCGACGCATTGTCTCCAGCCAGTAACGAAATTCTCCCGCTGCTGTCATTAGCCGCGCTGCGTTTTCGTCATCCAGGCCCTTCCACCACAAGCTAAAGAAAAGAAGGCGGTTACTTATCTGTGCCATCAGCTGATCCATACGTGCCAGCAATGTTTGAGCACTCTGACTCTGCGTGTTTTCAGCGAAACTGAGCCCGGCGTAAGCGTGTAACCGCTGCGAAAGGTTAGTGATGATCTCTAGTTGATGGATGAGCTCCAATAGCTCTTCTGGTGAGATATCTGGCCGCAATCGCGCGCGCATCGCCTCAAACTTAGCGGTGCGCGTCTGCAACTCTTCGATTGCAGATTGCATTTCCGGACTGTCTGGTGCTGGGAACAGGTCAGCGAGGCTCCACCGTTTCTGGGAGTAAACTGGCATTGTTGTCGTTGATGGCATTACGTCCTATAGAATCCTTTCTTTGTTGTGGATAAGATCGAAATTTCTGCCCCGCTGCCCTCAGGCTGGCAGGCGTAACGACACGGGCTCACCTCTCTTGAGAAAAAGGGTAATGGTTAGTCTGGTTCAGGCCCCATTGGCAGGAACGTGGCAGGCGAACAGTGAGCTGCTTTGTTACTGTAGCTCCAAGGATGGTGCATCCACAGCTCATTTGGCGTAGTCTACGGCGCGCGTCTCGCGGATTACAGTCACTTTGATCTGTCCCGGATACTCCAACGTTTCCTCCACTTTGCGCGCAATGTCCTTAGCGAGTGTGATGGCTGCGTAGTCGTCCACTTCCTCTGGCTTTACTAGAATGCGGATTTCGCGGCCAGCTTGGATGGCAAAGCTCTCCGCCACACCTTTGAAGGAATTCGCCACTTCTTCCAAAGCCGTAATACGTTTGACATAGCTTTCCAGACTTTCGCGACGTGCCCCTGGCCGCGATCCCGATATAGCATCCGCAACCGAGACGATGACCGCCTCTAACGAGTCAACCTCGGTCTCTTGGTGGTGTGCTGCTATAATGTCAACGACCTGCTGGCTTAACCCGTAGCGCTTGGCCAGCTCGGCGCCGATTGCGGCGTGGGGACCTTCCATCTGGTGATCCACAGCTTTGCCGATGTCATGTAATAAAGCACCAGTCTTAGCGAGGCGCACATCTGCCCCTAGCTCGGCAGCCAAGATGCCTGCGATATGAGCGCATTCCAGTGCATGCTGGTACTGGTTTTGGCCATAGCTGGTGCGATACTTCAGCCGGCCGATTAGCTTGATCAGCTCAGGATGCAATCCAGGTATGCCTACTTCCACGACCGCACGTTCGCCAGCCTCGACAATATCTCTCTCAACTTCTTCCTCGGCCATTTCAACCACTTTTTCAATGCGTCCAGGATGGATGCGCCCATCGGTGATCAATTTGTTCATAGCCACACGCGCCACTTCTCGTCGCACCGGGTCAAATCCAGAAAGGATAATGGTCTCAGGCGAGTCATCCACGATCACATCGATCCCAGTTGCATTCTCGAAGGCGCGGATGTTACGCCCCTGACGGCCTATAATGCGTCCTTTTATCTCGTCGTTGGGCAGTGGGACGGCGGATACCACTGTATCAGCAACCTGATCGCTGGCGATGCGCTGCATGGCCAGTGCGATGATCTTACGCGCGCGACGCTCACCTTCCGCACGCGCCTCTGCCTCCACTTCGCGGATGACACGTGCCATATCCTGACGTGCTTGTTCCTCTACTCTTTCCAGAAGGAGTTGTGTCGCCTGTTCCTGTGTCAGATTGGCAATGCGTTGCAACTCTGCCAACTGGGCTGTATACAACTGCTCGATCTCGTTGGCACGCCGGTCGAGTGCGCTCTGGCGTTTGTTGAGGGCACGCTCGCGATTTTCGATGTTCTCCAAACGTCGGTCAAGTGTCTCTTGTCGTTTTTGCAAGCGCTCTTCCTGACGTCGCAGCTCTGCGCGTTTCTGGCGTGCCTCCTCCTCGAGCTCATCGTGCAGGCGCATCACCTCTTTCTGCGCTTGCAGGAGCATGTCTTTCCTTTGTGCTTCTGCCTCCGCCAGAAGGCGTGCTGCCTCTGCTTCTGCTGACTTAAGACGTGACTCAACAAGATACTGTCGTATAAAGTATCCGATGAGGATACCCAGCACACCCAAGCTGATACCAAAGGCTATCATTGTCAAAAGGTTACTACCAAACATAGTCCACTATCTCCCTGACCTCTCTGTGTTATTCCTCATTATTTGTATGTAAGGCCTGGCAGACGCGATGATAAACGACACGGATCGTCTCATAGTCAAAGCCACGCCGCGCCAGGAAATCGGTAAGCTTGCGTCGCAATTCTTCTTTGCCAAGCGCTCTCCAGCGTGACAATTGCGGTTCCACAGCTTGCCAAGCTGCTTCTTCATCATTTTGCTCGCTGACCACGTCGCGCACAAGCTCGTGTTCCAATCCCTTGCGACGCAGCTCTACGCTCAGTGCGCGCCGACTGCGCGGACGAAAGCGCTGACGGTTTTCCACCCAAAAGCGGGCAAACGTTTCATCATCGAGGTAACCGGCTTGTTCCAGGCGCGCCATCGCGTTATTCACTGCGTCTTCGCTAAAGTGTTTGCCTCGCAAATATTGTTCCATCTCAGCACGACTGCGCGGTCGGTAACGCAAGAAACGGATTGCCTGGTCGTAAGCCCGATCCCTTTCATCCTGCGTCTGCAGCTCAGCAATCTCCACATCTGATAGCACTTGCCCGCGACGTAAGCGTGTTGCTGCAATCACCGCCGACAATCCGAAAGCGTAGGTTCCATCCAAGTATACGTTAACGCGCTCCTTGTTGCCTTTCTGAAACTTGAGCGCTGTAACGATACCTCCCATACGCTGCTCCTCGATCTTGTCAATGCTGCTCACTACGCTGAAAATAGACAAGCTGTGACACCTTACGCCACAGCTTGTCCGCTCAGCAGAACAGAAAAGCAAGCATATGCACTTGTACTTCCTTGCCCGAAGGGGCAACTCCCTCGGGCCGAAACCACCTTGCTCGATCTATCTACCTGCTCATCTCCTTACGGGCAGGCTGCGAAATCACTTCGCTGTCCCTCGATTAATCTGGTGGGCCGGCCGAAAGGTGTCATTGCTCTTCTGACTGTGCATATCAGCAGCATAGCTGCACCTGGCAACCTAGCTGAGCTCACTTTAAAAGATATGAAACTGCCACGCCAGACTCTTTATGCCATCTACATAGCTGGCGCTGGGTTCCTTCAAACTGTGGCGACACGGCAACCCATCGTGCCACGTCATACTTGTAAAGTTCTCTGCTCCAAATCTGGAGCACAAGTATAACTTTTCTTTTCATAATAGTCTACTCTACTCTTACGTAGAATGCAAAGTCTCTGACTTGAAAAATGCCTATTGACTTCGGCGATTTATGCTGTATAATTAAGATAAATAGAGGCAAAAATTGACGAGCTCCTAGTGCTATTTGTAGCCGCAGGATATTGCTTTCCAAGCGATACGTTGTACGATTGATTTTGCATTATGCACTGAATCTCTGATCGGTTGTTGGTAGCGGCGCACAGCGTTTCGGCGGAGGTAGCTTGACAGCAAAATCTTGCCGATCTACTTAATCTGAGCTTCTTCTTTCCGGGGTGCGAACGAGATTGGTTGGAGCTTCTCACTTGGGTGATCCGCTTACGCACGAGGCTGTTCCCTTATATGATTTTGTGAGCGGTGCATATGATCGTTTTGTTGATTGGACGCAACGCCTTTCCTTTGAGATGCCCTTCATCCAGCGTCAGCTCGCCACGATGGGGGCGTATCGGGTGCTGGATGCTGCCTGCGGGACCGGCCGACATGCCATCGCTTTGTCGCAGGTGGGCTATGAGGTAACCGGTGCAGATCTCAGCTCCAAGATGATCGAGCAAGCACGCCACAATGCCGCGGCAATGGCCACAAGTCGAGTATGTTTTGTGGTAGCTGGTTTTGGGGAGTTGCGTGCGACCACAGATGCCCCATACGATGCTGTGTTGTGCTTGGGCAATAGCTTGCCGCATGTCTTGACAGATGAGCAGTTGCACGTTACCCTGACCGACTTTGCCGCTGTGTTGCGGCCGCAGGGGCTCCTCATTGTCCAGAATCGCAACTTCGACGTTGTCATGCAGGCACGCGCGCGCTGGATGACACCCCAATCGTACCGTGAGGGAAATCAAGAGCAATTGTTCATTCGCTTCTATGACTTTAACGCGGATGGCACGTTGACCTTCAATATGCTGATACTGGAGCGTCAGGCCAATGGGATGTGGTCCCAGCACGCTGAGGCTACATTGTTGCGTCCGTGGCGTAGCAATGAGCTGCTTCGCGCGTTAGAGGCGAGCGGTTTTGGCGATTGTATCACTTATGGGGACATGGCAGGTAGCACGTTCGATGCTGCCAACAGTGGTGATCTAGTGGTTACAGCGTACAGGAAGGAATGAATGCGTATACTGGCGATTGTCTCAGGCGAATATGGTCGTCGGCACGTTGCCAACATCCGTGCTCACGCTCCAGCGGATTGGAACATCGAAATGTGGCAAGCTCCAGCTGCACTACCACCTGTGCTTGACTATCCTGAGGATTATTTACCCGCTCAACTGCCATCTGCCGATCTTATTCTGGCTTTCGGTGAACATCCCGGGATCGCCGAGTTGATCCCTGAGATCGCTCGCATGACGGGGGTGCAGGCGGTCATTGCTCCGGTCGACAACGAAGCCTGGCTACCACGCGGGCTGGCGCGGCAGCTGCGTGAGTGGCTGGCTGATATGGGGGTAGCTTGTGTCACTCCCAAGCCTCTGTGTGCTCTCACCGAACACGACTATGGGACGCAGCGGCGCGTACGCGTTGCCTACACACATCCAATAATCGCTGAGTTTGCACAGCACTTTGGCCAGCCGCAGCTGCGCATCGAGGTTGATCCGGAAACGCGGGTTATCACCTCGGTAGAAGTACTGCGTGATACTGTGTGCGGTTGCGCCCGTTTTGTCGCCGAAAGATTGGTTGGTGTGTCAGCGGATGAGGCGGAATATCAAGCTGGGATGTTGCATCATCACTATCCTTGCTTGGCCTCAATGGGTAAGGATCCCGACTTCGGCGATACATTGATGCACATTTCAGGAAACTTGATGAAGGAAAACGTGGCTGAGCAGGTCAAGCCTTATCGGCGGGTCCAGTTCTTCGTTCCGATTTCTCGGAGTGAGTAATCGTTCTACCCGACGTTGACTCGCAAGGGAAAAGATATACTTCTGTGTGAGAAGATTGTTCATAAAATCACAATAAAGCACAGAGATTTCCTCATTCCGCAATGATGACCGGAGAAGTGGGCAAATGACAAAGCTGGCGCTGGCGATTGCTTGCATTGCATTTTTGGCGGTCGTGGGGTTCGCATTGCATGTCGCCAATTTTACCGCCTATTTGGGTGACGATCCCACGGCCTGTAACAACTGCCACGTGATGGACACTGCCTACGAAAGCTGGTACCACGGTGGGCATGCCAGGTGGGCCACGTGCAATGATTGTCATACCCCTCACGAGTTGATTCCCAAATACATGACGAAGACCGAGGCAGGGTTTCGACACGTCACCGCGTTTGTGTTCGGAGATATCCCTCCGGCCATCCGCACTCGCGATTCTTCCAAGGAGGTTATTCAGCAGAATTGTATACACTGCCACCAGGCTACGGTGGAGGATGTGGTGAACGGATCAATGAAGTTTGATACATACTGTTTCGAGTGCCACCGCCACGTGGCACACGGCGTGCGTGGAATCGCATTAGCACCATCTCAATAACGAGGGAAGAGCCAATGAGACGCATTTCTCTTTCTGCACTGATATTGACTGCTATCATTGTCGTGCTGGCAGGCGCACTTGTTGCCATATTGCTCTTTGTAGCTAGCCAGCCTCCACCACGGCGTGGCATCCAACCTTTAGTCGAGATAGCTCCCTATGAGCCAGATTCAGCAAAATGGGGACTAAACTTTCCCAACCAATATTCAACCTTCCTGCTAACCGAGCAGAATGCCATTTCCACGACTTACGGTGGCTCGGCGCTGATCTCAAAGCTTGAGCGAGACCCTAGATTGGTCACCCTGTTTGCGGGAATGGCTTTCGGCGTGGATTATAACGAAGAGCGTGGTCATCGATTGAGCCTCAAGGATGTCCGAGAGACTCGACGCTTGAACGAAAAAACACCCGCTACGTGCTATTCATGCAAGAGTGCCAATCCCCCTGCCTTGTGGGCTGAGATGGGAATGAGGGAATTTGGTAAAGTAAAGTTTTCCGATATGAGTGCGCGCATCACGGAACCTGTTGGCTGTGCAAACTGCCACGAGGCTAACACAATGCGCCTAATTGTAACCAACCCGGCACTGGAAGAGGCGCTGGCCGCCCAAGGCAAGGACTGGCGCAATTTCACACGTCAGGAGATGCGCACGGTTGTGTGCGCCAATTGTCATGTTGAGTACTATTTTCAGGGTGATGATAAGTATCTGGTCTTTCCTTGGAGTCGTGGCACTCATATTGAAGGGATTGCACAGTACTATGCCGATACCGGCTTTGAGGATTGGAAATACCCTGAAGCTGGTACCTCTATGGTCAAGATACAGCATCCCGAATATGAGTTGTATACAGCGGATAGTACCCATTATCGAGCCGGCGTGTCCTGTGCAGACTGTCACATGCCCTATGCGCGCGATGGTGCTGCCAAGTTTTCCTCTCACAACATCAAGAGTCCTTTGCTGATGGCAGAGGTTGCTTGTGGCGCGTGTCACACTGACGTCGCATACGTGGTAGAGCGCACGAAACGCATTCAGGACCAAGTCCACGAAACAATGTCGGCGGCAGAAGATGCTCTCATCGCTGCGATCGAATCTCTCAAGGCAGCAGCGACAGATGAAAGTGCTGATCAAGTTCAGCTGAACGAAGCGCGCAGGCTCCATCGTGAGGCACAGCTGCGTTGGGATTTTGTTCTATCTGAGAACAGCATGGGTTTTCACAATCCCGAAGAAGCTCTGCGCATTCTGGCTGTTGCCATCGACATGGCCCGTCAAGCGCAACTCAAGGCAATTGCCGCTTCTGACGCTGCCTTGCTTGCTAAGGCACTACAACAGTAGCAAATCATGGCTATGAGGGTTTGTGTCGCGGGGTGGGGAAAACGGTTGCTAAGTTATTAGCGGTTTGCCGTCCATATTCTCCGGAACACCTAGATACTGCAGTGCACGTTGGATGAGCTGTTGTGCTAAGGGCAGAGCAGGGCAACCGCCCAGCGAGATATGGCCCGCCGCCATAGAGCCATGTCCACCGGCAACACCTTGCGCACCCACCACTGTCCGAATCAGCTGTGCGGCATTGCCTGCGCGTTGCCAGCAACGCACCGAGATAATCAGGGTATCACGATATTCGCCGATGCACATCACCCATCGGGTGTGCTGCAGTCGTGAAAGCAAGTCAGCTACTTCCGCGACCAGGTCGGGATAAGGCAGCAAGCCGATATAGCTGACTACTACCCCATCATATATGTGCGCTGCGTTGAGTGCTGCGTCGAGATGGCGGAAATACTCTGGTGGCACCTGCGCATGCTCGATCGCGAATAACCCTTCAGCGTCCACCAAGGGTAACAGGGTGAGGTAGGCAGCCACATCTGCGCTGCTGGCAGAGCGCCCCAGATCTAATGTGTCGGCCTTGATGCCATAGAAGAGTGCAGTGGCCAGCTGAGGGTTCATTTCCACACGGGTCGCGTTGAGATATCCCACCAAGATGGTCGAGGTAGCGCCCACATTGGAACGCACGTCGGCAAACAGTGCATGTGACGTAAGTTCCTGTCTTGGATGGTGGTCGATAACGACGTGCGCAGTCACGCCTATGGGCAGCAGATTATTACCAGTGCCCGGCTGCGTATCCACCAAAGCAACACAGTCGGCATCTTCTGGCCAGGCAGCAACATAGCGCAGCGGATTACCCAGATATTGTGTCAGCGCACGGTTTTCTGCCCGGCCGATGATGCCATGATAGAGAATCTGTCCCTCAATCCCCAGTTGTAGGTACACCAACTGTTGCAGCGCAACTGCAGCTGCAATTGCATCCGGATCCGGGTCATTATGGGGCAAAATGACGAACCGCTTGGCACCTCTAACAGCTTCCAGCAAGCGTTGGACAGATTGAAGCTCGGCAGACACAGATTTTTCAGCCGATCTTGTTAGACACTCCTGTGAGGAGCATCAACGCACAATGTGCTACCATAGCGCTGCAGTTCAGGCAAAGGCGCGGTAATGCTTCTTAGCTGCATTGCAGACCGGACACTTGTCTGGTGCTTCGCCTTCCACCGTGTGGCCGCAGAGTTCGCATATATACACGACGCCAAGGGTAACATCATGGCCAGCATCCACCGCCTGCTTCGCCTGAGTGTAGAGAATAACATGTTGTTTTTCCGCCTCCACTGCCCAGCTCATTGAACGTTGGGCTGCTTTCTCAGACTGTGCTTCGGCGACAGCGACGTAAGCAGGGTACATCTCTTCTACCTCAAATCGCTCCCCATCAATTGCTCCTTGGAGATTCTGAGACGTGCTGCCAAGACCGAATCCACCCCCTGCCGTGACCGAGAATGGGCCGGCGACATCCCTTAGCACGTTGAAATGGTTTGTGGCGTGCACCTGCTCAGCAAAGGCGATAGCCCGGAACAGACGCGCTACATTGGGAAAACCGTCTTGATCCGCTTTGTCCGCCCATATCAGGTAGCGCATGTGCGCCATCGACTCACCGCCGTAAGCACTCCGCAAGTTCTCCGCTGTCATGCTATGCATTGCTTCTTCATCTCCTTTCATCATTCTTATGGATTCGGAACGTGGGGATAAGATAAAGAATACCATCATATCCCAATATTGAAAAATTCCTAAGTCTGGCACGAAAACACTTGTATGTGTTAATATTATATGATATAATTTGTCCAGAATTGGTTACAGAAAATAACACCAAACTCTTGGAAGCATATCAGGAGGAAAACGATGACTACAGAGCGTGTTGGTGGGGTGACATTCAAGGGACAGCCATTGATAGTAATCGGCAAGGAGCTCAAACCTGGTGATCGGGCCCCTGACTTTCGCTTGCTGGATAACGACCTCAGAGAAGTAACATTGGCCGACAGTACCGGCAAAGTTCGTTTGATCAGCGTGGTGCCTTCATTGGACACGAGCATTTGCGATTTACAGACACGCCGTTTCAATCAGGAAGCCGCAAGCTTTGGTCCTGATGTTGTCGTGCTGACCGTCAGCGCCGACTTGCCCTTCGCTCAGAAGCGATGGTGCGGGGCAGCGGGTGTCGATCGCGTGCAGACACTCTCCGACCATCGCGATATGAACTTTGGCGATGCCTACGGCACACACATTAAGGAATTGCGGTTGGAACAACGCGCTGTATTCGTCGTGGATCGTGAGGGCATTGTTCGCTACGCGGAATATGTACCTGAGGTAGCCCAGCATCCCAATTACGACGCTGCCCTAGCCGCTGTGCGAGAGGTGGTGGGGAATTGATACTTGATTGTAGGAGGCCAGATCCCGTGACAAAGTTAGCTAGCCCGTGCGCTGTGCGCTGACCTTTTCATCCTGTTTATTTGCGGGTGGGAGGGATTGAGGTCTGACCTTTGTCCAATCCCTCCCGTCGCTGAATTCTCCTTCTGATCTGAGGTCTTCGGCTATTCGATGATTACCTTCTCCTCAGTGAGCAGGTGGATACGTGAGGAGCAGTGGGCGATGGCGTCCTCGGCAGCCGCCTTGCCTTGAGGCGTTGCAAAAGCAGCCTTGCGCGCTTCGTCGTCGTCAAACCAGAATTCCGAGACCGCATCGGCAGGTAGGTTCGGGTCGTCCTGCAAGACTACGCTCATGCGATAATGACGGATGCCGGGTATTTGTTTGCCCAGTTTTGGGTGCTCTTCGAGAGCCCATTTGCGGAACTCTTCCAGGGTCATACCCTCTTTGCGCTTCAACAATGAGATGACTTTCAGCATATGCTATCTGTCTCCTTAGCTCCTGTTCTCTGCTAGCTGTTTGACCTTGGGTGATTTCTCCAGCGCACGGAGAATCTTTTCTGGCGTGATGGGATATTCGGTCAGACGCACCCCAATAGCATTTGAGACAGCATTGACAATGGCCGGGATGGGTGCATTTGCCGTCATCTCGCCCACTCCCTTGACACCGTATGGACCGTTGACCGATGGATACTCCAGCACCACGCTCTCGATGTGAGGTAGTTCGTGCGGTCCGGGGATGATGTACTCACTGAAGCTACCCGGTGCGTGGTCGGGTGAGGGATAATAGGGCGCTGTGGTCTCATACAGTGCGTGCGACATGCCCATAAAGGCACCGCCGACAATCTGCCCGTGCACCAGCGCCGGGTTCACCTGGCGGCCCACCTCATAGGCGCTCTTCAGGCTGATCACCGTTACCTCGCCGGTCTCGGTGTCGACTTCTACTTCAGCCACCACGCACGCATGGGCCTCGGTCGAATCCGGGTCCATCTTGCCCGTCTCCGGGTCCACCGGACTCTTAGGCTTGATGTACATGCCGCGACCGGAGATGGTCCGGCCATATTTGAAGTGGGCTGCCAGTGCCAAGCTGGTGATGTCGATCTTGCGTTCTGGCGATCCCTTGACAAAGATGTTACCCTTGCCATCCGTGTCCAGATCGTCCGGGCTCACTTCCAGTTCCTCGGCTGCTACTTCCAACATGGCCTTGCGCGCTTCCTTGGCGGCCATGATTACCGCATTACCAACACGGTGGGTGGCCCGGCTGGCAAAGGTGCCCATGCAGTGCGGGCCGGTGTCGGTGTCGGCCGTGTCAATCAGGACGTTCTCGAACGGCACTCCCAGCGTCTCGGCACCGATTTGGGCAATAACCGTCTTGAGTCCTTGGCCCAGATCAGTGCTGGAGAGTGAGATCACAAAGGTTCCTGTCGTGGTCGCATGGATGAGTGCCTGACTAGGGTCACCCCCCAAGTTCATCCCGGTCGGGTAATTGACTGCTGCGATTCCAGTTCCTCGGAGCTTTGCCATCTTATGCCTTCTCCCTATCCCACGAGTGCATCTTCAGCAGGTGTTCCGGCAGCTTGTGACCAACGAGCTCAGCGGCCGCCTTCATCACCTCGATCAATGTCGCATCTTCCACCACCTTTTGGTGTGGCCGCATATCGCCATTGCGGTAGGCATTAATGAAGCGAATCTCCCATGGATCCATGCCGATCGTCTCAGCAATCTTGTCCATCTGGCATTCGACCGCGAACGAGGCGGGTGTCACGCCGAATCCGCGCATAGCACTAGCCGGCTGGCGATTGGTGTACACGCAATAGGCATCAATGTAGACATTGGGTATGGTATATGGCCCGGCAATGTTGGCTGCATGTTTGGTGACTGCATACGGCGTATGCCGGTTGTAAGCGCCCGAGTCGGCGTAGCTGATGACCTTGCGTGCAATGATGCGACCATCTTTCATCACACCGTCTTTGAAGTACATACGCCATGCACTGCGGGTGGAAGAGACTCGCATCTCTTCTTCGCGTGTGTATTTGAACTTGACCGGGCGTCCCGTCTTCATCGCGGCTAGCGTCGCGATCGGCTCGGTGATGACATCCACCTTGCCGCCAAAGCCACCGCCAACAGTGCCTCCAACGAAGTGCAGTTTACTGAAGGGCACCTGGAGGATAAGTGCTGTGTTGTCCATCGTGAAGAAGAGCGCCTGCGTATTAGTGTACACCGTGTACCGGCCATCTGGCTCGGGCTTGGCCACGCAGGCAGTGGTCTCAGTCGGCGCGTGTTCGATCGGGCTGGTGTTGTAGACTTCTTCGATGATGTAATCGGCCTGTGCGAAGCCCTTTTCTACGTCGCCGAAGCGTACCCGGCGACAGTGGTGCCCCTCATAGATGAAGTAGTTGGTCCCCCATGGTTTGAGGATAGGCGCATCGGGCTTGAGGGCCTCCTCAACGTCGAAAACCGCAGGCAGCTCTTCCAGGTCCAGTTTCACCCGTGAGACTGCCTCCATGGCCGCTTCTTCGGTCTCTGCCACGATGGCAGCAATGGGCTCGCCTTTGTAGAGAACCCTGTCCACAGCCAGTACCGGCTCCTCGTCCGGTCCCACCCCAATCAGGCACAGGATGGTGTAGATGTTCTTAGGTACATCCCGGTGGGTGAGCACGCGCACGAACCCTGGCACCTTCTCCGCTTCCGAAAAGTCTACATTGCGAATGATGCCGTGATGGATCGGGCTGCGCACCATTTTGAGGTGGAGCATGCCGGGGAATGAGATATCGTCCACGTAGACTGTCTTGCCGGTTACGTGGCCGATGCCATCGCGCCGCGGAACAGACTTCCCAACAACTTTGAATTCTCTTTTCATCTCACGAATCACTTCGCTTGCCACTTCGCTCATCGCCTCACACTCCTAAGCTCTGTTTCTAAGCGGATTGCAGCCGGCGTGCCGCATCCTCGGCAGCACGCAGGATAGGCTCATATCCGGTGCAACGGCATACATTGCCGGCGATCGCATCCATGATCTCCTGCCGTGTGGGGTTGGGATTGCGATCAAGCAATGCTTTGATCACCATAATCACGCCCGGACTGCAGTAGCCACACTGGATGGCATAGTTGTCGAAGAAGGCTTGCTGGATGGGATGCAGTCCTTCTATCGGGGTGATCCCTTCCAACGTCACCACCTTCTGTCCGGCAATGTCTTCCACGGGCAGCAGGCAGGACAGCATCGGTTCGCCATTGACCAACACGGTGCACGTGCCGCACCCGCCCTGACGGCAGCCGGATTTGGTGGCGGTAAGATGCAGGTGTTCACGTAACACAGTCTGTAACGTGGTCAGCGGCTTGACCATCACCTCGACATCACGACCGTTTAGATTAAATGCAACGATTCGGGATGGCATAGTCTCTCACTCCTGTTCTACGAGGTGTTCCAGGACGCGTCGCACAAAGACTTCCGTCATACGCCGGCGGTACCAATCTGTGGCGATAGCGTCTGTGGAGGGATCGCATTCCGCTGCTGCCTCCTTCGCCGCCAGAGAAATGTTCTCTGCGTTGAGTGGCAAACCAACTAGCAGCTTCTCTGCGCGCTGCGCCCGTATCGGGTGCGGACCGACTGCATTTAGTGCCAGACGTGCATCCACTACCTTGTTGCCCTCAGTGACAATGTGAGTCGCTACGGTGACGATGGCAGGGGTATTGGCATGTTTGCGCGCATACTTGACATAGCCGGTTTTGCCGCGGGGCAGCGGCACACGCACCTCGGTAACCAGCTCGTCGGGCGCCAATGCAGTGGTCATGAAACCAGTGAAAAACTCCTGCAGCAGGATGGTGCGTAGACCACGCTTCTTGCTTGCCAGCGTGACCGTCGCGTCCAAGGCGAGCAGAGCGACAGCGAGATCGCCTGCCGGCGGCGGAGCAAAAAGGTTACCCCCCACGGTGCCCATGTTGCGGATTTGCCAGCCGCCGATGTGGCGCACGGCCTCCTGCAACATGGGGATGTAATCCTGTTGGCCGAGCTGGGTCAGTGTCGCCGTGGCACCTATCACCAACGTGCCGTTGTCACGCCGGATGGTGTTCAAGCCAGCATGGCGTAGGCCCATCACCTTTTCCGGCATTGACACACCGTCATTGATGAGCGGCATAGCAATTGTGCCGCCGGCCATTACGAGCAGGGAGGGACCGTGCTCGACCAGCAAATCGAGCGCCTGGTCCAACGACTTGGGTAAGAAGTAATCCTGGACTGCCAATTCAACACCTCCTGTTCAGTCAAGCAGGGCGAAGAAGCGCACTGGCGCTCCCTCGGCACCCTTGATTTTCAAGAAGGGAGCAAAGAACATAAAACGCTGCCCACCCGTGGGCAATTTGGAGAGGTTGGTCATCTGTTGCATGAGAATCGCGCCATTCTCGAGAATGATTTTGTGGATGATGAAATCCTCCGACGTAAAGTCGGGCAGGCGCGCGCAGTATTCGCTGAAACAATCGAAGCCGATGGCACGCGCGCCACGGTCGACCAACCACTGTGCTGCTTCAGGCGTGCAATAGGGTGACTCGACATAATAAGTAGGGAAGTTACCCCATTGTTTCTCGCTCCAGTCGGTGCGTACCAGCACAATGTCCCCCTTGCGGATGGGAGGGGCATGCTTTTCCAGGTCGATGACTGAGATCCCATGGTTCGCGCCCACGAAACTGAGGTCCACCACCAGCGCCTCGCCACACACGCGCTCCAGGGGCACATCCGCGGCTGTCTCGCCATTTTCCTGTACGTGAAGCAGGAAGTCCACGTGCGAGCCGGTGTGCAAAGTCATCTCGAGCTTGCTGGCCTGCCAGAAACCTGGTCCGCGGTGCACCGGTGTCAATTTGAGGCGTGTGCTTACAGAGGGTGGGCTTAACGTGTCCTCACCAATAGGAACAGACAGGTCAATAATGCGCATCAGTCCTCCTTGTGTTCAGCTGGGTGTATGGGAAGGTTGGGATAGGGCTTGCAGCTCCTGGTCAAAACGAGCTAAGCTCTGGTTTACCAAGCTACAAGCAATGCTTTCGATCAAACGCCCGCTCAACGTCGCTAATGCCCCAGAGATCAACGCCTGGGCTTCATAGGAGAGCTCGGTGTGGTGATTCTCCAATTCTCGCAGCGTAAACGTAACGGTGCCCTTCAAGGAACCAGTCGGGCCGTCTATCTCGCCATCGAACAGACAATATTTCGGATGCCGCTGTTCCCTGATTTTGACCCGCGTGCGATAGGTGCCGCTCACGGCCGCGATGCCCACGCGAATGACGCCGTGGTATTCATCTGGGCTGACCTGCATGAGCTCCTGGCATCCGGGGATCAGCTTGGCGAGGGAAGTGGGCTCAAAAATGTGAGACCAGATGAGATCAGAAGGTGCAGAGAAGACATGTTTTCCACGAATTGTGATCACTCGCTCTACCCTGAGACTTGTCTGCGAAGTGGCTATCTACCGTCTAAAATCGATTTTACCACTTCCGCCGGGCAACTGCAAAAAGAGGGGGTGCTTCTCCTCGTTCATCCGCTATGACCGCGACCTTGGTGAGCAGCTTCATGAGCACCCGGAGGTGTTCGGGGCAGACTGAGGATTTGCTAGAAGCGTCGGGGCATTGCGAGGGCATGCCACCTTGTGAGACGTCTCAACGCGCACCGGTCTCCGGCAGGCGTATGGGTACTAGGAACATCTCATCTTGTTGCGCCATCGTGTACTGCAAGTCGCTGGTGAAGCGCGGCAACAGACGATAACCTTCGTTGTGCACCCCTGCCGCGCTGCGGTACTGGCTCACTACGCCCACAACGTGCACCATCTGGCCGAGCGAGAGCCCGCTTATCTGGATATTCGCATCTGGATCCAGGTACACACGCGCTGGACCGGTGCCGTCATCAAGCCAGAAGGCACGCTTTCCTTCCAGCTCGGTGACACGTCCGGATAGTTGGATCAACATCCCCTCATAGGGCTCGACCATCTGTCCACTCATCACGGGTAATGGGGAAGGTGGTGTCCCTTCTCGGATGCGATGCACGTCGTTGCGTTCGTAGACGCGCAATTGAAGCTCTCCGTAATAGTTGCTCGTGTGAGCGACCACCTCAACCCTGTCACCCGGCGTGCACCACAAGCGATGATCTTTCGGTAGGTACAGCCGGATGCCGCTGTGGTCATCTTGCAGGTAGGCCACGCGCGGGCTGAAGATGCTAGGTGGCACAGTAATGTGCCCCCGCACTTTCACCCAGCTCCCAAGAGGCAGGTGACGCGCTCCACGAATGTCGGTGGTCACTGGTTCCAATGACGGAAGTGCTTGATTAGCTTGGCCAGGTGTAGGTTGACAGCGTCGTTGCCAGCTGCCAATGCCGTCTGGCAGCCGGCATAAGCTGAGATCGTACCCTGGCCCCTGCTCGTACGTGTAGCGCTCGACAAGTGTGCCATCCGCGCGTTGTAAGGTGATCATATCGAAGGGGTTGTTGAGCACCAGATTCGTTTGCGCGGCATGCAACACCACAAAGCTGTGTGCTGGGATGGTGGTCAGGAGCGGCAACACGTACGACTTGCCTGAAGCATCACTTAGCTGCCAGCCGCCCAGCCCAATTGGTGCCTCAGCAGGATTGTACAGCTCAATCCATTCATCTCGGCGATCAGGTGTGCCATCGCCGTTCCAGTCGATCCGGTGGGGTGCTGGTAACACCTCGTTGATAGCGACTGCCTCTGTTGGGGCTGTGCCGGCGACCCAGATGGGTGCACTGCTGGCCAAATCACCGTCCGCCTGGACAGCGCGCACCCAGTAGTAGTGGCCGGGCTGAGGTGTCACTGATAGTGACCAAGATGTATTGGAGGAGTGGAACTCGTGCACTGCCAACGGCAGAGCACGGTCAAACAAAGTCACGGTTATCGGTTGGATTATTGTGCCAACATCCACTACATCTATCTCGAGTGTTAGTGTGTGGGGGGTGGCGAGTGTACTGCCCATCCAGTGATCGCCGCTATGTAATGCAAGCGCCAAATGTTCATCCTGCGTGACAAAGACGCGACGTGCGCGTAGTGCGGCCGATAACTCATCCGAGGTGAGCTGAGGGGCAATAACCCCAACACGTTGGGCACCGAAGCCCATGTCTTCGTGATTGGTTGATGCTGGGTCGGGCAGCGGCGCCAGCTGCCAGCCAGCGGCTAACATCTGCATCCATGCGGTTTCGAGCGGGTCCGGAACGCCTGGCGGATGTGTTTGGCTATATACCTGCCACAGGTGAAACAGAGGCGCCGATGCCGGTTGATAGGGCAGCTCCCGCCACGGCGAGGTGGGGGATGTTCGGTGCAAGCTGGCCAGTGCTCCTGGTCGCGCGGCCAGCCAGGCGTGCAGGCCAGCCAGGGCATCCGCTGATGTCCCACTGGGCGTGATGTAATCGAAGGTGTTCCACACAGTTGCAAAGCTGTGCGGAAGCGCAAAGTATTGGAAACCACACAGCGCAATAAATTGACCCTCTGCGCTCATCGTGCTGCTACGCTGCTGACAGTCTGACCACAAGCGAGGATTGAGCTTAGTGGCATCGTCGGTAACCGCTAAGAAGTGAATTCCAGCGGCGCGCGCAGCCGCAAACGCCAGAGCTGGCGGGGCATTCCCTTTGGAATAGCTGGAGGGAAAGTTGAGCACACCCCAGTAAGCGCGCATGCCGCCGGATAGCCTGGCTGCCGGTGGCGGGGCAGGAGGTGGTTGTGGCAAGCGAGTGACGCGCCCGGGCGAAGGGGCTGTACGTACAAAATCGGCCGGCATCACATTGCTATCGAGAGGCCACAAGCGCTGCAAGCTGTTGGGAGACGGTGCGCGCGTTGGATCGGGCGACAGCCCAACACTCGCATAGTCGCCATTGAGGTAGGCGACGCTGTCCACAATCTGGTCACTGGGGCCGAGCAATACAATCTCGTCCCCTGAATCGTCGAGCGCCCAGGCACTCCCTGCCCATCCAGCGTAAGGGATCAGATCAGGCACAGTGGCTGTATCTGTGTAGAGGGTGCCCCGGGTTACCATCTCGAAATCGGGAGAGAAACCGAAGCGGGCAGCGAAGTAGGCAGCATTTTTAGCGATCACCAGGCAGTCGTCCGGCGCAAGCGTTATGCCGGAGGGAAGGCGGAACATGCTCTCATCTCTTCCTCCTCGAGCTGCATCTCCTATCTTGAGGTCGCGCAAAGTTACCGTGCTGGGCTGGGCATTGCACAGCTCAACGAACTCGTCGCCTTGGGTAACAGGAGCATTGCCAGCATAGAGGAATTCACTAATAAGCACTAATGGAGGAAGCAAGGTCGAGTTGGCTGCGCGCGGCGTGCCATTGATCGGATTGCCTTCCGCGTCATAGGCGATGTGGTGGAACCCGTCGTGGCTCGTCCAGGCGCTGTCCGTGTCGGGCATGTGCGGGGAGATGCGCTCCATGCTGCGCATAGTGGGAGATCCCTCCCCACTCGGCCACGGTCCCCCGTCAGCATTGGCCGTGTCGATCACCAGATTTCCGAGGAGCAGTTGTAGCGTCTCGCCGCCGTCGTCGAGGCCATCGCCGAAACTGGCTACTTGGTCTGCGGTTATGTTGGCCACTGCCTGCTCTTTTGTCTCCAGGAGGAAGAAGCCATGGGCGGCGATTGTCCCTTGTAGCACCACGTCTGGTTGTCCGTCGCTTGCTGCCAGTCGCCAGCCGGTCACGTTGATGGGGTGTTCGGTGGTGTTGATCAGTTCGATCCACTCGGCGTGAGCATCTGCCTGGGTGCCGCTCCAGGCCACCTCGTTGATCACCACTTCTCCGGGCGCAGCGGGGTAGAGGGTTGAGTTGGGTTGGCGTGGTGTGCCGTTGATTGGGTTGCCCGATACATCCTCGCCGTTGCGCACAAGGCTGTTGTTGGTGATCCAGTTGCTGTCCGAGTCAGGCGCCTGGGGTGCTATGCGTTCCATTGATCGGCGCGTGGCACGTTCACCTGCGGGCCACGGTCCCCCGTCAGCATTGGCTGTGTCGATCACTGCGCCATCTGCATCCAGCAGGCGCAGCACTTCACCATCCAGCGACAGGGTACCTATGTAGATGTTGTCCGCTGGCACATCGCGGATGGTAAGATCATCATTGCACTCGAGCAGGAAATACCCCTGCGCCGCAATGACACCCACAAGGTCTATCACGGGGTGGCCATCCACTGTGATCAGCTGCCAACCGTTGAGCAGGATAGGCTGCGAGGTGGTGTTGTATAGCTCAATCCACTGCGCAGTCGCATCTGCGACAGTACCTGCCCAGGCGATCTCATTGATGATCACTGCGCCAGGAGCGCTCTGGACGACCAGTGGCAAATCCAGGTATGTTGTGATAGTGAGGGTGGTGGTAAGAGTATCAGATATAGAGGGTGGTAGATCACCCTCTGGTGTAGCGGACACTTCAGGTGTGATGGTGCTCAGGTTCTCCTGAGTAGGTGGCGCATCCTCGGGGAAGGGGGTACCGTCCTCCACCAATGGCGCTGCATCGGTGGTATCGGCTGCTGGCGTCTCATAGATGACAGGTGTCTGGGTGACTACAGGTGTGTCGGAGGATGGCGTCGGGGGTATCTCAGGACTGGGTAGGGTGGGAGATTCTTGGGTTGGTGTCGCATCAGTGGGTAATAGTGTGATATCTTGTGGTGCTGCTGGTGTCTCGACTGGATCGGGGCCTGAATCCTGACCGGGTGGAGTCGTGACGGGCGGCGGTGTATCCTCTGGGGATTGGGGCGGGGTCGGCGAGACGATCTCTCCCGCTGGTGTTGGCGTCTCACTCGCTGCGACGGGTGTAGCGGTTCCGGTTCCCTGTTCTTCTAATGGGTGTGCTTTCAGTGAACTCAGTAAACTGCTGGGGAACGCTATTCCACCTGCCAGCACTAAGCAAACTGTCAAGCGGGCGATGGAACACGAGCGACAAGTTGGAAGATTCATTGCAAGGGTGACAGGCTGGCTATGAAGTCCAGAGATCGTTCGTCAAGGGCATCTTGTCATCGCTGGCCGATGCCCTGTCTCGGTATATGTGTTTGCTACTACAACGGTGGCTCGTCAGAGCCACCGGTTTACCAGCACTTAAGCGTGTACGCTGCCATCTGGCATAACGGCTTCCTGGAGGTTGGCGTCCTGCAGACGCGCGCCGTTCAGATAGGCGTAGCGCAGGTTTGCGCGCCACAGGTTAGCCCCCTGGAGATTGGCGCCCTGCAGGCGCGCGCTGCGCAGATCGGTGTGTTCCAGCGTGGCGCGTTGCAAATTGGCATTTTGCAGGTCAGCGTGCTGCAAGTTGGCCCAGCTCAGGTTGGCGCCTTGCAGGTCAGCGCCCTGCAAATCTGCTCCCATCAGCTGGGCGCCTTCCAGATTTGCGCCACGTAACCAGGCGTAGCGCAGCATCCCGCTCGTCAGCCAGCCGCGTGCTCGCAACTTGCGCACTGCCTCCTCGGTGACCTCGGGTCGCCGACTGCCCATCTGTTCGATCAGTGATTGCCTTTCCTGTTGCTCGAGCCGTTGCCGATAGAGACGGTCGATCACCAGCACGGCAACGAGGATGCCCAGCAGATTCACAACCAGGTGGCTGAGAAACACCCCGAGTAGGTAAAGTGGCGCAAACCATTCCCCCGCCAGTGTAGTTCCATAGCTGGACGCTACCAGCGCGCTGAGCGCTGCCACTGCCAGTGCCAAGCTGACCAGCGCCAGGATAGGCCAGATGAGAGGAACACCTTTGGTGTGCGCCCAGAGAGTACGTCCTGCGTTGAGCAGCCATCGTGCCATCCGCTGTAGCATGTTTATTATGCCCTATCCCAGTGGCTATTCTCGCCCCGCTTGTATGATTGGAGATCTGGAAATGTGACAGTAAAGGTGGCGCCGTCCCCTGCCTGCACATCGAATGTTCCCCGAAGTTGTGTCACAAGTGTGCGAACTAGTTGTGCCTCAAAGGCTGGAGAAGTAAACCACCATGTATCGGCCCATTCGCTCACTCCGTGGTGATATAGCTGTAGAGTGAATTTCCCAGCGGACGCGTCGTGTCGCAAAGAGATAGAAATGGAGGGTCTCTCAGACGGTTGGCGGGATATTTTCCATTCTGGCGGAAAGGCATTCCTGAGCAAGTGGGAAAACAGCTCATTGACCAGCAAGGCCAGCGTGACAGCAGTGTCCATATCCAGCATGACACGATCAGAATGAACGTGCAGGGTTGTGCTCTCAACAACGCCCGGATGTGCCGCACACACTTGGTGTGCTAAGGCAGGGAGTGCTTCAGCGGCATCCACAAGGTCCAGTTCCCCCGAACGGCGGAGTGCTTCGTAGATGAGCCCTATGGAGCGGATTCGTGCAGCGGTCTCACTACAGACCTGTCTCGCCGTTGGATCGGACAGGCCAGCCGTTTGCAACTCCAGCAAGCTACAGACAAGCTGTAGGTTACTGTTGACGCGAGACTGCACCTCCCGAATGAGCGCCTCTTTTTCGCGCAGTGAAACCTCCAGCTGGCGAAGCGCTCGTTGGCGTGCCAGTGCATTTAGTACACTCTCCCCGATCAGCTTGGCCAGACGCGCGTCCTCTGAGGTCCACGCTCGCTCGTAGCGCAAAGCATAGATGCCAAGGAGTGCTGTAACACGCCCTTCTTGCAGAACTGGTGCCCACAAAGCTGACTGGATGCCTGCTGTCTGCAGGAAGGTCCTTTCGACCGTGGCCTCCGTGGGCAATCTTGTCGCCTGCGTGACCACTATTGGCTCACCCTGGTGTGCTTTTTCCTTGCACCACGGAAGCTCCTCCAGTGAGGCTATAGCACAGATCGAAGACTGTGAAATATCTGCTGGCTGCCAGGTCTGATGCCCACTGATGGTGACACCATCTTCAGCGATCAGTAACATTGTCACCTGATCTGCTTCCATGAACTGACCGAGCGCTTCCAAAGCTCTCTGAATTTCCTGCTCGAGTTGCTCAAAGGGGGTGTCCAGGAGACCTGTTGAGACAGTCGCAAGCAACTTTTCCGCCGCCAGGCGACGCTGCAGCGACTGCTGGGAGCGCTTCAACTCGCGAATGTCTGTAAACACAGAGAGAGTGCCAACAAATTGGGCACCGCTATGGTGATCCAGGAGCCCGTCCTTTCCCATCACCCCTTTGCGGAACAGGGAGCGGGCACTCACCATCACGGGAATGCGCTCACCGTTGCAAGCCATCAAGACAGTCTCATAGCGGCTGATCTCAGTGCGTGGCCAGCGATGACGCTCTGCCGAGATGATGGCTGTCTCTTCAGGTGCGAGAATGTCTGTCCAGTGTCGTCCGACCAGGTCGTCAACCCTACACCCCAGCATGCGCGCCAGACGCGGATTGGCGAAGGTGATAATGCCTGTTTCATCTTCCACTGCAATTCCCTCATCCATACTCTGGACGATTTCCTGGTTGAATAGGCGCAAATGGTTAGCCTCGCGGTAGAGGTGGGCATTCTGGATGGCGATGGACGCCGCGGTGGCCAGAAGTTCTACGTGCTTCAGGTCGGCTTCTGTGAAACGATGTGGGGTCTTATCCATAACCTCCAGCACACCGATCACTCGATCTTCCACGCGCAATGGGACGCTAATCATAGAGGCGATGCGCAAACCGGTCTGTTCATCCACCGCCCTAAAGTGACGCGGATCGCGGCGCACATCGGGCACGATCAAGCTGCGACCGTTGCTGGCAACCCACCCGGCAATGCCCTGCCCTGGCGCCAGCCGCCATCCCAGCACTACCGTCTTGCCTGGTTCAGTGGCGTAATGACAGACCAGCTCGCCCGTCTGTGCATCGATCAACCACACTGAACTGGCGACGACGTCCATCTGTTGACGCAATGTCTCCAGAATGTGCGTCAACACCTGTTCGAGCTCCAGGCTGGAGACAAAAGCCTGGTGTGCCTGGTTAAGGTGCTCCAGCCAAGCATTGCGTTCCCGTAACTCGTTCTCGATGTGCCAACGGCGGGTTACGTCACGTCCTGCTGCCTGGATTTCGGCCAGAGTTCCCTGTTCGTCATACACAGCCGTGTACTGCCACCAAATGCGTGGCGGATGTGGCTTGCCCGTCTCCACACGAGCATCCCCAATGGAGAAAGGTTTCTTACGGCTGAGCGACCCGAGTTGTTCGCGTACCGCGGCTCGGTCCTCCGAGAAGATGAGCGACATAAAATTTGTGCCCAGCAGGCTCTCGGGTGCTCGGTCGAGCAGGCGGCTACAGGCTGCATTGGCGAACGTGATGGTACCGTCTGACTGAAAACGTAGCACCAGATCCGATGAGGTGTCCACGATGGCACGGTAGCGCTTCTCCCGAGCGGTCGATCTTCTCTCCAGGTTGTGGCGGAAAAAAGCCAGCTCGATGGCAGTGCGCAGCTCTTCGGCGGAAAACGGTTTGACCAGGTAACCATGGGGCTCGGCAGCCAGCGCGTGCCGCACTGTCTCCTCATCCGCATAAGCTGTCAGAAAGATCAGCGGGATGTCGAAGCGCTCGCGAATCTGGCGGGCCAGGTACACACCGCTCATAGGGCCTTCCAGCTGAATGTCTATCAGTACCATGTCGGGGTGAATGCTTTCCACCATGCGCATGGCTTCCTCCGTGGAGGTGGCCGGCGTGGGCGCTACATAACCGAAGCTCATCAACATCACGCGCACATTTTCTGCGACGATGAGCTCGTCTTCGACGATAAAGATACATTTACCTGGCACTAGTGGCTGTACCCTTTCTGTTTGCCCGCCTCTCTTATACTTTTGCGTTGGGACGACAATCGCGTTGGGGGTATATTCCCATTTTTGCTCAAATTGCTGCTGGGGTCAAGTATGTAGGCATATTATTTTTTGACATAGGTTTGATTGCGAGTTAAACTTACCGATTGCTCTTTAAGGTCTTAACGCACTTCCCGGGGGCAACTGGTACAACTGTAAAATATAGAGGCGTTTCCGCGCTTTTATCTTTTTGAGGAGGAATCAATGGCAGTAGCTTATACGACCGAACGATTGCGCAACGTGATTCTGCTGGGGCATGGCAGTTCGGGGAAGACCTCACTGTCGGAGGCAGTTCTCTTCAGCGCTGGCGCGATTAATCGGATGGGCAAGGTAGAAGAGGGAACTACTGTCTCTGACTCGGATGAGGAAGAGATCAGGAGACGCATCTCGCTGAATCTGACCCTGCTTCCTTGCGAATGGGAAAAGCACAAAATCAACCTGCTGGATACACCGGGTTATTTGGACTTCGTGGGAGAGGTGATCTGTGGGCTTCGCGTCGCAGACGCAGGCATTGTGGTGGTAGATGCAGTGGCTGGTGTCGAAGTGGGTACCGAGCTGGTGTGGCAACATGCTAATGAACGTGGGTTGCCCCGGCTGGTATTCGTAAACAAGATGGACCGCGAAAATGCCAGCTGGCAGCGCACGTTGGAAAGCCTTCGCACCAAGCTGGGTGGGACTTTTGTGCCTCTGCAGCTCCCTATTGGCGAGCAGGCCGGCTTCGAAGGTGTGGTTGACCTGGTTGAGCGCACTGCCTGGATCGGCGACAAGCCTCCGACGGAGGTGCCGCCAGCGCTTGCCAGTGCGGTTGAGGAGGCGCGCACCGTACTCATCGAGGCCGCTGCTGAGAGTGATGATGCTTTGATCGAGAAGTATCTAGACACCGGGGAGCTGAGCGATGCTGAGATTGCGCAAGGGCTGCGTGCAGGCATCGCTCAGGGCAGGATAGTCCCTGTATTGTGTGGAGCTGCTCTGCGCAACATCGGCACCAAGGCGTTGTTGCACGTCTTGGTGCGCGATATGCCCCAGCCCGCTGCCCAAGTGAAGGCGATTAATGTAGCCACTGGTGAGGAGGAGACCCTTGCGTGCGATCCCAATGGCCCACTGGCAGCTTTCGTCTTCAAGACTACTGCTGACCCATATGTGGGTAAACTGACTATGCTGCGTGTTTACTCGGGTACTTTGAAATCCAACTCGCACGCGGTCAACAGTCGCACGGGCACTCAGGAGCGCATCGGCCAGATTATAACGATGCGCGGGAAGGAACAGGTGCCGTTGGAGGAGCTGCCGGCGGGCGACATCGGCGTGGTCGCTAAATTGGGTGACACGGTCACCGGCGATGCGCTTTGTGATCCTGCGTATCAGGTGCGTTTCCCGCCCTTCCAGTTTCCTGAGCCGGTCTTTGCGGTGGCTCTTGCGCCCAAAACCAAGGCGGATTCAGCCAAAATGGTGCCCAGCCTCACCCGGCTGGTGGAAGAGGATCCGACACTGCGTTGGCGTAACGAGCCCGGCACACGTCAATTGCTTCTGGAGGGAATGGGCGATGCCCACGTGGAGGCTGGCATTCGCAAGCTGGAACAGAAATTTGGCTTGAGTGTCTTGACCTCCTTGCCTAAGGTGCCTTATCGTGAGACTGTCACGAAGGTGGGCAGCGCAGCCTACCGCCACAAGAAGCAAACCGGTGGTGCTGGTCAATTCGCCGAAGTGCATATGCGATTGGAGCCGGGCGCGCGCGATTCAGGATTTGAGTTCGGCTGGGAAGTGTTCGGCGGAGCTATTTCCTCGTCCTTCCAGCCTTCAATTCAGAAGGGCATCAAATCGGTCTTGGAAACAGGTCCGCTGGCTGGTTATCCGGTAGTGGATGTAAAAGCGATCGTGTACGACGGCAAGGAACATCCAGTGGACTCTAAGGACATCGCGTTTCAGATCGCTGGCCGTGAGGCATTCAAGGAAGCTTTCAAGCAATCCGGCCCGGTGTTGTTAGAGCCCATTATGGAGGTTACCATCATAGTTCCCGAGGAATTCATGGGTGACGTAATGGGCGATCTGACGACACGGCGCGGTCGTGTGCAGGGCACGGATCAGGAGCGGGGCAACGCCATCGTGCGTGCCGAGGTGCCTCTGGCGGAGATCCAGCGTTACGCCACCGATCTGCGTTCCATGACACAGGGGCGTGGCATCTTCACAATGAGATTCGCCCGCTATGAACAGGTGCCCGCGCACTTGCAGGCCGAGGTCATTGCCCAAGCTGAGAAGGAACGCAAGGAAAAAGAAGAGGAATAAGCTATCTCATAGATCTGACGCTCACAACAAGAGGGGCAACCGGAAAAGGTTGCCCCTTTTGTTTGGCAGATAGGGAAACGTGTCTTACTCAGATTGAACCGTGATCATTACACTGGTCCCTTCGCCTTCCTCTGCCTTGTTAATCATCACGCTAGCTTGGTCTTTACCTTTGGTGAAATTCAGTATCACCATATCTTCCATTGTGGTCTTGCCGTTTTCGCTCAGCTTCCAGCCTTGCTTGGGCATTTCGGTCTCATAGAACTGGGCCACCTCGCTCACACTGAGGGCAGTCTTGTAGGAGACCATGCCGGGCATCGAGAACTCGATCTTGGCGTCCGCGGTCATGGGGATGTCCTCACGTGCACCTTTCTGAGCGAGCGCCTCAGCAGGTGGCTCGATCACGATGGGCTGATTGACATCGAAGACTTTGTACTCTATCTTAAGGGAACCCTTGTCGAACATCGGGTTCTCACCCTCCTCATTGGTTATATCTGCGGAGAATGAGAAGTTTACGATGTAATCCCCTTCAACTGCGATGCACATTTCCCCGCTGGCGCTGTTCACCCCATCCATACCCTCAGTTCCTTGAGGGATATCCTTTTCGGTAAAGCTGTAATTGTAGCATTTTATTCCACCGCGGTCCTGGGTCGATGCACCACCTTTTTCCTTCAACCGAGCATCCAGACCCGGCAGTATGCCGGTAGGGGTCATCCCCATAAACTCATCGAGACTGATTGTGCCGGCAGCCATCTGCATCCATGAATCGCTTTCGCTTTGGTACATCCACGCTGTGTCGCCTACCTGAATATACGAAAACTTAGAAATCTCATCAGACTCCGTGTCCATCATGCCAGAGCTTTCCATATGCATTTCGTAGGCGGGCGGCTGACGCACGTAAGCAGACTTTATGTTGAAGAAACCTTCCACTTGCTTGTCGACTTTTGTGCCGTTTTCTTCTTCAAAAGCTCTCACGCCGCTCCAGGAGACTAAGACCTCACTCCGGAAGCTATCCAGCTTGTCCAGGCCACTGGAGAGGGCCGCTTCCGTTGGCTCTGGTTCTCCTAGTTCGTCCGCCTCTTCTCCCAATTCGCCTGCCTCCTCGGTGGGCTGGGGCGTGACTTGCAATTGTGCTTCGCCCGCAGGCAGCAAGCGAGCTGCCGACTGCGCCGGCTCCGGCGTGCGTGCGACCCAAGTCAGCGCGAGCATCGCGAGCACGGCAATTCCGATTATCACAAAACGCCCTGTTTTCATTTTTTATTTCTTATCCTTTCTTGTCTGTCAGGAAACCAGTTGATTCGCCCCAGCTTACGGGCCCAACAGGCTGCCTCCTTGCAGCCACTAACACAACACCTAAAGAAACATTGTACACTAATTGGATGGTGTCGTTCAAATATCTTACCACGCTGTGCTAGCCATCCGCCTGTTCACAAAATGGAAGGAGGACAGCGCAACTTGTCAATCATCGCGCACGCAGCCGCTACATGTCGGTATCCGTTGCGAAGGCTGAAGTTGAGATGACCTGCCAGCAGTGCGTCAAACGAATAGTTCGCCAGCCGTCGCAGTGAAGCCAGCGTATCGGGCACGCTGCAGTCGTAGGTGTCCTGCAGAATAATCTTGCCGCCAAAAAAGATGGCGTCTCCGCTTACCAGATAACGTCGTTCCTGATGTTCCTGATCGCTCACAAGATAACACTGGTGGTCATGGCTGTGACCGGGAGTGGCAATAGCCTCCACGGTGTAACGACCGATTTGCACCACCTCGCCATCGTTGAGTACCCTGTCAACCGGACAAGCCCGGTATGAGTAAGTTGGCGGGTACATCCCGGCTGCTTTGGCTTGTGGCAGACAAACTGCCATCTCATCACCCGAACTGAGAATACGTGCTGTAGCTGCCGAGGCGTAGAGCGTGAGATCAGGAAGGCGCTCCCGCAGATGGGCAGCGCCCCCGGCATGGTCGGAGTGCGCGTGGGTCAGGAAGAGGTGAGTGATGCGATGGGGCTCAAGGCCATCTTGACGACATACCTCTAGGATGCGCTCGATGCCGAGTCCGGTCCCAATGTCGAAGACAGCGTAGGCGGACCCGGCGTCGAAGAGATAAACATTGCAGTCGTAGGGATCGCTCAAATCGAAGCCAAACGCTCCGCTGCCGATGCAATAGAGGTGGGGTTCAATGCGCATTTGTCTTCATCTCCACAAGGCAGGAATCTCATCCATCCCGCAGCATAGCCAGCTTCTGAAAGAGGCGGTTTTGCAACCATACCCAGCGACGATAAGCTTCTCCCGACTGAGCAGTGCCGATTTCCCGCGCTTCACCAATGGCTTGCTGCAACGCTGATTGCTCGGAGGGCACGCGCAACAGAGTCAGGTAGTGTTCAGCCTCAGTGACTCCACCCAACAGCGGTGCCAGATCCTCAGCGATGAAGCGTTCCCACGTCAGACCCGCAGAATAGCCAAAACGGGCGAAGGCCAGATAGTTGATTTCGTTTGCCACGCTGAAGGCGCTCACTTCGCCGAAGATGGTAACGCCTTGCATCCCTGTCTGCACCATCAGCTGCATCATCTCGGCGAAGCGATCCGCGACCAGCTCGTAACGCTCGTGATTCCATTGCGAGCCCATATGGGTGCGTAATATGTTGCGCGGGCGTGGGAGACGGGCTACATGCTCCCGCGTCAGATGGGCCTTCACTTTAGGCCAATAGGAACGGTTAATGCAGAACTGGTAGATGGCATCCTCGGGCAGTGCAGCCAGCGGAGCCAGCCGGTCAAGGTCCAAGATGTTGTCCCAATATGCTTCGCACACCAGCCAGAGGTCGTCGCGGGCGTGCCGTGCTGCCGCGAACAGACGCGGATAGAGCAAGGCCATGTCGCGGTGCGACCAGGTGGCATCTGCGCTGCGCCGCGCTTGACAATCGGGACAGGTGCACACACCATAATCTCCTGTCTCAAAGTTGATCCCCCCGATCTCGAAGGTCTGCGCCAACCATTGGATTGCCTCCTCGTGATAGCGCGCGTTTTCGGGCTTGGACGGGCAGGCGGCATCCGTGTAGTGCGTCTCAGGGAACCACAGTTCAGGGAGGTCGGGCAGGTGGAAAGCTGGTGGCCTGTCGAACGCAGCGCGCAGCTCAGGATGTCGGCGCAGCCAGTGGGTGAGGTTGTAAGGATGGTCTCCTTCCCAGTAGATGCCGCCATATGCATTGATGCCCACACCGGGAAGTATGCGCACGCCACGCTCTGTCGCGTAGCGGCAGAGCTCTTGAGCGGCCTCGATGCCACCATGGTTGTCGCGCAAGAAACCATAGATGGTGACACCGTTGATGCGGTGCAAGCTCATGAAATCCACCAGACGGCAATAGTCCTGTAAGAACCCCTCACGCGGCTTGGAATAGTAGTTGAGCGCGCCGATCTCTTGAATACCCACCTGTTCCAAATACCAGTTGGTGCTGTGATCCCACGTCCAGAACAGCCGGTAGGGCAGCGCTGGCACCTGTACTATGTCAAGCGTGGGAACCTGAAGCGATCCCTCGTGCTCCTGAAGATGGCGCATACCCAGCTCGTTAACGGCATAGATCAAACCCGGACGCCCACCCCCTGCGACGAGGAGTGTTGGCCATCCGCGCCACGTGCAGCTGTGCAGGGCAAAAGCATCTTCGGTCAGCGACTGCCATGGAATGCCGAGAGTGAGTTCGTGCGGCAGGGCAGTTCCCGGTTCACCAAGGACGATCAACCAATCAACTTGTTCGACTGGCAAATCTGTCAGTGCGGAGGGTGGCACCAACTCCAGGGTGTGCCCGGCAAGGTAATGGCGCAACTGACGCACGGCATGTATCTGACGATCTGCGTCTGCTGCGACTACGATGTGCGCACGAGAGGAGAGAGAATAAAGGGAAGGAGCGGGAGAAGTCGATTTTGACATAACGCGTTACTGCTCTCACCTATATGGCATTTATGGCAACATCATAGTAGCAGCGTTCGCAGTGAGGGGCAAGTATTACTCAGCGCGTTCCCCGGAGTCTCTTTGCTCACCCCTCTTAAGCGGGGTATAATGGCATTCCTGCTGCATCGACCTAGCTGTAGAGGTATTGCGTTTTTCAGGTGGATGAATCTTGATTGTGAAGGCAGAGGGCATATCTTGCCAGTGCCTGGTGGCGTGTCCTCCATGTGCATAGTATTTGTTGCCTCATTGCCACGCATCAGCGCAGCCGCACGACAGGGTTGACAAGGAGCTATGGCGATGACAAGGGTGCTTATTACTGGCATCACTGGTTTCGCTGGAGGGCATCTGGCTGCTCATCTGGTGGAACGCGGCTGCTTTGACATCTATGGTGCCGCGCTGGATAGGGGTTACGGGCTCGATTTTCTGCCTGGGCGCGTCTCCGTGATGCTTCTCAATTTGCAGGATCCCCAAGCCGTCGAGACACTGCTGGAAGAGGTACAGCCACAGCATATCTACCATCTGGCAGCACAGGCCAATGTGCCTGCGGCGTGGGAAGATCCTTGGGGCACCTTCGAGAATAATGTGCGGCCCGAGTTGAACATTCTGCGTACCATGGTGCGTCGGAATCTCGATTGTCGTTTGCTTGTCGTCGCCTCTAATGAAATCTATGGTGTTGTGCCGCCCGAGCAGCTGCCGGTGAACGAGGATGCTCCGCTGCGCCCGGTCAACCCATATGGCGTCAGCAAGGCGGCACAGGATTTGCTGGCGCTGCAATATCATCTCAGCCATGGGCTGGATGTCATTCGCGTGCGTGCGTTCAATCACTTGGGGCCGCGCCAGAGCCCCCAGTTTGTCGCGGCCAGCTTTGCACGCCAGATTGCTGAGATCGAGGCAGGTATGCGTGCGCCAGTGTTGTATGTCGGCAATCTCGAGGCAAAACGCGACTTTACCGACGTCGCCGATGTGGTGCGCGCCTATGCCTTGTTGATGGAGAAGGGTGAGAGCGGTCAAGCGTACAACGTCGGCTCCGGTCACGCGCACTCGGTACGGCAGCTGCTCGACGTCCTGTTATCCATGAGCACTATTTCGATTCGCATTGAGGCAGATCCGCGGCGCACACGCCCGGTAGATGCCCCTCTGATTGTCGCGGATATCACACGATTGCAACGCATTACTGGTTGGCAGCCTACCATATCGTTTGAAGAGAGCTTGCGACGGGTGTTAGCCTATTGGCGCGATGTGGTGCGCCAACCAGGTTATCAGCCCGGATAAGATTTGCTTTGGGACTAAATCGACCGAGAGGGAGGTTAACAGAGCCTGTATGACCCGCAGAAGGGCATTGATCACTGGCATCACCGGTCAGGATGGCTCGTATCTGGCAGAGTTTCTGCTGGAGAATGGGTATGAAGTGATCGGGATGGTGCGGCGTACGAGCACGGTCAATTTCGACCGCATCCGCCATATTCAAGACAAGATTACTCTCGTGCAGGGCGATCTGCTTGACCAGATGTCGCTGGTGGACATCCTGCGCGAGTATCGGCCGCGCGAGGTATACAATCTGGCCGCGCAATCCTTCGTGCCAACGTCATGGAAGCAACCGGTGTTGACCGGCGAGTTCACCGCACTGGGTGTAACCCGCATGCTGGAGGCGATACGCATTGTGGATCCTGAGATTCGTTTCTACCAAGCTTCCAGCTCTGAGATGTTTGGCAAGGTGCGCGAGGTGCCGCAAAATGAACACACCCCCTTTTACCCGCGCAGCCCCTATGGTGTGGCAAAAGTATACGCACACTGGATCACGGTAAACTACCGCGAGAGCTACAACTTGTTTGCCTGCTCCGGTATTTTGTTCAATCACGAAAGCCCACGCCGGGGACTGGAGTTTGTCACCCATAAGGTCACCTATGGGGCATCGCGCATCAAGCTGGGGCTCGACCATGAGCTGCGGCTGGGCAACCTGGACGCGCGGCGCGACTGGGGGTATGCCGGTGACTATGTGCAGGCGATGTGGCTGATGTTGCAACAGAACGAACCAGACGATTATGTGATCGCCACGGGCCGCACTCATTCGGTGCGTGATCTGTGTGAGCTGGCTTTCGGTTATCTGGGCCTTGACTGGCAAAAGTATGTGATCAGCGATCCACAGTTCATGCGCCCGGCTGAGGTGGATCTGTTGGTAGGAGATGCCAGCAAGGCACATGCCAAGCTGGGCTGGGAGCCTACCTGCACGTTTGAGCAGCTCATCCAGATGATGGTAGACGCCGATATGCAAGCTCTGCAGGGTAACAGACGATAAGGGTGGGCCACGGGTGGAGCTGATTGACACTCACTGTCATCTCGACTTTGCACCCTTTGATGGCGATCGCGATCAGGTGCTGAAGCGTGCCGTTGAGGCCGGCGTCACAGTGCTGGTCAATCCGGGTGCCGACCTGGAATCAAGCTGTCGTGCTGTGGAACTGGCCGGGCGATTTTCGCAGGTGTATGCAGCAGTCGGTGTCCATCCCCATGACGCCACCACCTTGGACGAAACCGTGCTGCATAAGCTGGCCGAACTGGCACGCCACCCGAAGGTGGTTGCTATTGGCGAGATCGGTTTGGATTACTATCGCGACTTGTCGCCGCGCGCACAGCAACGCAATGCTTTCGAGAGGCAACTCACCCTGGCCGCTGAGCGGAAGTTGCCCGTGATCGTCCATCAGCGCGAGGCAGCTCAGGATGTGTTAGCAATACTGAAGCGTTGGCGCGCTCAACACTCTGATCAACCCGCAGGGGTGTTGCATGCCTTCTCCGGTGATCTGGTAATGGCGCGGCAGGCGCTCGAGCTGGGCTTCTACATCGGGATAGCGGGTCCGGTGACCTACGCCAACGCACGCAAGCTGCCGGAGATGTTGCCCCGCCTACCTGTGGAGCGCCTGGTGATTGAGACTGATGCCCCGTACCTGACGCCGCATCCGCACCGCGGACAGCGCAACGAGCCGGCTTATCTGCCCCTGATTGCACGGCGGCTGGCCGAGCTGCTGCGCATGCCACTCGAAACGCTGGCGACTCAGCTCACTGAGAACGCGCGGCAGATTTTTCGTTTGAACATCCCCTCCGGGTAGCTCCACTGGAGCGCTTCTGAGGCGCCTGATGCCTGCCACCTCTGCTGCTGGTCCCGATCTTTCCATCGTGATTGTCAACTGGAACGTGTGTGCGCTGTTGCGGCGCTGCCTGCACTCCATCTTGGCAACAATGGGGGTGTGGCCCGTAAGCGAGGTAATCGTGGTGGATTGCGCTTCCGCAGATGGCAGCGTCGCGATGGTGCAGCGTGAGTTTCCCAGCGTGCGACTGCTGAGCGCATCGGAGAATCTAGGGTATGCGCGCGGCGCCAATTGGGGGGTAGCTCAGGCCGCCGGTCGTTACCTGATGATTATGAACCCAGATACAGAGATAGTGGATGATGCCCTTGCCACGCTGGTGCACTATATGGAGGCGCATCCGGGCGTCGGAGCGGTCGGTCCACAGTTGCGTTATGCTGACGGCAGCGCACAACCTTCACGGCGACGTTTCCCCACCCCGATGACCGCCTTCTGGGAGAGCACCTTGTTGCAGCAATGGTTCCCTCGCAATCGCTTCGCCCAGCATTATTACATGGTCGATCAGCCGGCTGATCTTACCCAGCCGGTGGATTGGTTGGTGGGTGCTGCGCTGATGATCCGACGCGCTGCATGGGAGCAGGTGGGCCCGCTGGACGAGGGATACTTTATGTATTTCGAGGAGCTGGATTGGTGTCGCCGCTGCCGGGCTGCCGGCTGGGAAGTCCATTATGTGCCGCAGGCAGTGGTGATTCACCATGAAGGCAAGAGCAGTGGTCAGGTGCCGGCAGCGCGCACAGTGCGTTTTCAGCGCAGCAAAGTGCGTTACTTCCGCAAGTATCACGGCGCCGCGTGGGCGTTTCTTATTCGCGTTTTCCTGTTTATCACCTTCAGTCTGCAACTGGTCGCTGAGACGGCCAAATGGCTGATTGGACATAAGCGGCCGCTGCGCCGTGAGCGCATGAGCGCGTATTGGCAGGTTTTGCGTTCGAGCCTGTTTGGGGACATCCGATGAAAGTGTGCCTGCTGACGGGGGAATACCCTCCCATGCAGGGAGGCGTAGCGGATCACACGCAACACCTGGCGCGCCACCTCAGGGATATGGGGGCACAAGTCAGTGTGCTGACCTCCCACCGGGCAATGCCACCCGATAACACACCCGATGTCGCAGTCCATTCCGTCATTCGCGGCTGGGGATGGCACTGCTGGCCTCAAATCGAGGATTGGCTGAGGGCGCATCAGCCACACGTACTGCACATTCAGTATCAGGCTGCAGCTTATGACTTAGCGGGCTGGATCAACTGGCTGCCTTGGTGGTTGCGCCGTCGCCGGGAGCGGCCGCGCGTGGTGGTCACTTTCCACGATTTGCGCGTGCCCTATCTCTTCCCCGGGGCAGGTCCGCTGCGACGCTGGTCGGTGTTGGCGCTGGCACGTTACGCCGATGGGGTGATCACCACCAATCTGGAGGACGAGCTGGCTTTGCGTCATCACTCTTGGGCAGGCCACGTGCGGCGGATACCGCTGGGCAGCAATGTGGAAGTACAATTGCCTGCCAACTACGACCGTCGCGCCTGGCGCGTCAAACTGGGCATTGGCGAGACGGCCTCCTTGCTGGCCTACTTTGGCTTCCTCAATCCTAGCAAAGGAGCCGAGGAGCTGGTCCTGGCGCTGGACGAGCTGATGCGCAACAACTATGATGCCCATCTGTTGATGATCGGTGCCCAAGTGGGCGATGTGGACGCGACCAATCGCCTCTATCTGGAACGGGTGCAGCGGCGCATCCGCGAGTGCGGCCTGGAGGCACGAGTGCGCTGGACAGGACACATCCCGCCTGAGGAGGTCTCTGCTGCGCTGCTGGCGGCTGACGTTGTGGTCATGCCGTATCACGACGGCGTCTCCTTCAGACGGACGACTTTCATCGCTGCGCTGCGTCACGGCTGTGCCGTGGTGACTACAGCCCCATCGCTCACACTGCCTGAACTGCGCGACGGGGAGAACGTGCTCCTTGTGCCGCGCAACGATGTGAGAGCACTGGCTCAGGCAATTGCACATCTGCTGAAGGATGAGGGGCTGATGGCACGTCTACGCGCCGGTGCATTGGCGTTGGGGCGCACGTTCGATTGGGAGCAAATCGCGCGTCAAACGTATGCGCTTTATCAGGAGGTGCTCGCGTGAGCGAGCTCGCCTTAGGGCCATCTGCTGCCTCCACCGATGTTGCGCCGGCTACCAGCGGCGCGCGTTGGATTCTTGTGGCAATCCTGGTGCTTTTTGGGGCCTTGGGTGTCGTTTACAGCGTCGTGACGCCGATTTTCGAGGCCTCGGACGAACGCTGGCACTATCCGGTGGTACGCCACATCGCGCGCACTGGCCAGCTGCCGGTGCAAGATCCTGGAAGGCGGACCGATTGGCACCAGGAGGGCAGCCAGCCACCTCTCTACTACCTGATGGCTGCGGCACTGACCGCCTGGGTGCCGACAGGCGATTTCTCCGCTGTGTACGTCCCCAATCCCCATGCTGTGGTGGGTGAACCATTGGTAGTAGGCAACAAGAACATGATGGTTCACACGGCACGCGAGGATTGGCCCTGGCGCGGTACGACGCTGGCAGTGCACCTGATTCGCCTCTTCTCACTTGGGCTGGGGGGTGTCACTGTCTGGCTGACCTATCGCATCGGTCGCTTGGCCTGCCCGGCAGACGCGCGCGTGGCACTGCTGGCTGCGGCGTTGACCGCCTTCAACCCTATGTTCCTCTTCATCAGCGCGTCGGTGAACAACGACAACTTGGCTGCGCCATTAGCTGCCGGTGCTGTGCTCGTCTTGTTGCGCGTTATGGAACGTGGTCAGCGGGGGCGGGATGGATTGTGGTTGGGCATTCTCCTGGGGCTGGGTGCCCTGACCAAGCTGAGTGTGCTGACCCTGCTGCCGCTGGCTGTGTTGGGGCTGCTGTGGGATGCCTGGCGCGGCCAACGTCAAGGGCGTTCCCACGTATGGCGCGACACCGGGGTCAATCTGCTGCTCATTGCCATCTTGGTGATGTTCATAGCTGGCTGGTGGTACTGGCGCAACTGGGTGCTCTACGGCGACCCAACAGGCCTTGAGCGCATGCTGGACATTGCTGGCCGTCGCCACGAACCGCTGACGCTCGCGCGGCTGTGGTATGAGTTCGAGGGGTTTCGCATCAGCTACTGGGCACTCTTCGGCGCGCTCAATATCCCGGTGGCGCGCTGGATTTACACTCTGCTGGATGTGCTGAGCATCATCGCGGGAGCAGGGTTGCTGTTCACTATGGCACGCCTGAGCTGGCAGGCCCGGCGCGGGCGTTCCCCCAATCCAGCGTTGATGTCCATGTCCCGGCTTCTGCTGCTAGTTGCTTGGGTGGTGCTGGTATTGATCGGGCTGCTGCGCTGGACCAGCCAGACTTATGCCACACAAGGGCGGCTGATGTTCGTTGCCATCGCTGGCATTGCCACCTTGTTGGCGCTCGGGTTGCTCGGGCTGACGCCGCATCGTGCGCGTACCCCGGTGGCTGCAGCGGTTGGCGGTGGATTGTGTCTGCTGGCAATGCTCAGTCCATGCCTCTACATCGCGCCTGCCTACGCGCGGCCGCCCTTGTTGCGTGCGAATCAGCTGCCGGATGATGTGCAGCGCGTCAATTGGACAATCGACAGCACAATGCGCGTGCTGGGATACCGGGTGGGATCGACAGGTGCCACCCGAGCGTTCCCCACGCTGCGCCCTTACGAGCAGCTGCCCCTCACGGTCTATTGGGAGACGTTGGAGTCGCCGGCGACCAACTACAGTGTCTTTGTGCACCTGCTGGGGCGTGGACGGGGCGTAATCGGTCAGGTGAACACCTACCCCGGATTGGGGCTGTGGCCTACTACACAGTTGCGACCGGGGGACGTGGTAGCGGACACCTACCTTGTGCCAGTGGCAGCAGATGCCCTGGCGCCCACATTAGTGCGCGTGCACGTTGGCCTATATCGGTATGAAGAAGCAGGGCGGCCCGGGTTAGAAACGCGCAATGCAACGGGTGAACGGATTGAGCCATGGCTCACCACGGTTAAGCTGATCCCGTGGGAGTGGCCTCAACTTGTGCCGACACACCCGCTGGCGGTGCAGCTGGGCGATGCCATCCTTCTCCATGGCTACGACTTGACACCCGGTGCGGAGAACACAGCCGGCCGGTACACGTTGACGCTCTATTGGGAAGCACTTGCACGGCCGGCGGCGGATTACACAGTTTTCATCCAGGTGTGGGACGAAGGGCGCCAGGTAGCCGGATTCGACGGTCGTCCTTTGAACGGCGATTACCCCACTGACTGGTGGGAAGCAGGCGAACGTATCGTGGATCCCCATGTGCTTGAGCTGAGCGACCTGACGGCCGGGCGCTATCGCCTGCTGGTGGGGATGTATCGCCTGGACACCGGTGAGCGCCTGCCCGCCTACGGAGCGACCGGTCCCTTGCCGGATTATGCGGTCGAGGTGGAGCTGGTGCTCAGGTGAACTGGGTGGACACAGTCCGGGTCAGAGCCATGCGCGTGAGCAAGCGGCAACACATACCGCTCCCTGACGGTCGCGGCTCGGATCAATTTAACCGAGCCGCGCGCGTAAGCAAGCGGCCAGAGTGCGCGCGTAAGCAAGCGGCCGGAGTGCGCGTGTGAGCAAGCGGCAACACATACCGCTCCCTGACGGTCGCGGCTCGGACTTGATCCGAGCCGCGCGCGTAAGCAAGCGGCCAGAGTGCGCGTGTGAGCAAGCGGCAACACATACCGCTCCCTGACGGTCGCGGCTCGGATTTGATCCGAGCCACGCGCGTGAGCAAGCGGTATAATCCGCTCCCTCACGGTCGCGGCTCGGATTTGGTCGCGGCTCGGACTTGATCCGAGCCGCGCGCGTGAGCAAGCGGTCGGGGGCTTGCAACTCAGGCCATAAGGGAGGGTGCAATTTTTAGGCACTTTTTGAAAGAAGCCTTACATGCAACACCATGTAGAAAAGTTCTCGCAAATGGCCCCAAAATCGCGCTCCAGATCGAGTGACCATCCCAGAGGGCTAACTGTTGGCTGAGAGCCAGGGGAGAAGAGAAAGTTAATCAGTTAATGTTGGAATGCGTATTGACACACATTTATTTGTATGTTATGGTGAAATATGTCATGTCCTGCATATGATAACTGCTGGTGAGTGTGCGCCAAACGGCGGGGGAACAATAGCACAACTGCCAGTCTGGGGCAATTACCGGGCTGGCAGTTTCGTTTTGAAGAGCAACCGCTTCGGCGGATTTGCTCCTTGCTGAGTCGATATTCTGCACAATATGTCATGATAGGGGATAAGGCTACCATTGCATATTGTGCAAAGCCACCCATCGGACTCGAACCGATAACCCGCCGCTTACGAAGCGGCTGCTCTGCCGATTGAGCTAGGGTGGCATAGCGTTCCAACTTCTATTTTACACAGCTCACCAGAAGCTGGCAAACCACAGCGTTCGGGAGGGGTAGCTTGGTGCCAGATCGCTTTGAATTGCCAGAAGGAAATGTGAGAACACCTCCGAATCCAAGTAGATTTGTTTTTTCCACTTGTAGTACTACTTTCCCATTCAGGCACTTTCTTGCATATGTTACAATTGTTCCTGAGACATCGGGTGACGAGATGATACGACAGCCACCGTAATGCAGGCTCAAAAACCTGCGACAGTGAATTGTTGCGTGATCGACGGGTAATCGGTGTCCAATAGTCAGCCAATCGTCAAGATGGGATGCATGTCCTCTGTTATGCTAACGGCACGTGGATGATGGACAATCAGGTCGGAATGTCAGAGGCGGTTAGAAACAATAATGGACTTGCAAAAGGCTTGGTCGGGCTGGGCTTTATGGTATTGTCGCCGCATCGCAGCACTTCTTCTTGCTAGTACGATCGGGGGTCTCTGTCTGGTTCTGGCGCCGGGCGCATATGCCAGTGAACCGGTAGCAGGACAGGCGAATCCAGCTTTCCAGAAAGGCATCTCGTACGCGACGTGGTGGTCCGGGGTCTATCGCACGCCTGGCGCCGAGCTGTCGCTGCAATGGTTGCGCTCCACGGGTGCTGATTGGATCGCCCTCATCGTGACAGCTCATCAGGACGGCATCTCGGCAACCACCATTGACCGCACGCATCCCTCGACCCCAACGGATGAAGACCTCATCCGGGCCATTGAGCTGGCGCACAACTTGGGGCTCAAGGTGATGCTCAAGCCACACCTTGACCTGTTCAACGAGGTCCCCGGGGGACCTTGGCGTGGCGACATCGGCAAAGCCTTCACTACCGAGGCGCAATGGTCTGCCTGGTTCAATGCGTACAAAGCGTTCATCAACCATTATGCTGCTTTAGCGCAGACCCATGGTGTCGAGCAATTCTGCATCGGGACCGAGTTGCTGGGTACCACTCATCGTGCCAACGACTGGCGCGCCGTCGCCGCGGGTGTGCGTGCCATCTATAAGGGCCCAATCGTTTACGCCGCGCTCAAAGAGGGCGAGGAAACTTCCATCACCTGGTGGGATGCAGTAGATTACATCGGCGTGGATGGTTACTATCAGCTGAACCAGGACCTGGGCATCCGTCCCACGGTGGAACAAATAGAGGCCGCCTGGGTCGGCCCCAAGGCAATTCTGTCCGGGCTAGCGGCGAAATATCGCAAGCCCATCCTGCTGACCGAAATCGGCTATCGCAGCCGGCATGGCTGCACGGTGAAGCCATGGGATTCGTGGGAGACCTCTCAACTTGACATGGAGGAGCAGGCCAACGCCTACGAGGCTGCCTTCCGCCAGCTGTACGGCCAGCCGTGGCTGGCGGGCATCTTCTGGTGGATGTGGTCGGCCGATCCCTTTGAAAGTGGGCCGTGCGATCGGGGGTACACGCCTGCGGACAAGCCGGCAGAAGACGTATTGCGACGCTGGTATGGCGGCCCGGCGCGACCTGCTGATCCGATTTTAGTGCCTGATTACTCTAACCAGCTGCCTATCTATGACGGCACGCTGGCAAGTGGCTGGCAGAATTGGTCATGGGGCATCGGCGCGCTGGAAATGGCGTCTCCGCAGCCGTCTCCAGAGGGTGGTCCTTCCATAGCACTCACCGTGCAACCTTACGGTGCCCTCTCCTTGTGGCGCTCCGTTCCACAGGATGTGAGCCCTTACTACTGGCTAGAGTTCTACGTGCGCAGCGCCAATAGCACCTCGCCCCGTTTGTCGGTCTTCCTGACGGGAGAGGATGGAGTGGAACAACTGCGCGTGCCGGTAAATCACTGTCGCCACATCAGTGAAGGCAGCATCAGCAGCGAGTGGAAGCTGGCACGCCTGCGCCTGAGCGATCTGAATCGGGCTGGCAAACGAATCATACGGGTGAGCATCCAGGAGCAGGGTGGCCAGAATGTATCCATCTATCTCGCCTGGCTGCGCCTGGTGGCTGCCAAAAAGCCAGATCACTGGATTGCGCTGCCAGTCATTGCACGCTGACCGATGGGTGTTCCACCTTCTCGAACAGCTCGATCTGAGCCTGGCTGTTGGTCTGTGTCGGGAAAGTGGCAACCAGGCGATAACCATGTTGCATGACCGGTAGCAGCTGTCGGTCCAGTTCACTCGTCACGCTGTAGTCGAAGATAATGTAGTCGAAGCGCTGCTGCGCAATGGCGCTTTCATACAGTGCTCTGTCCGATCCGCTTCCTGTTTCATCCTGGTAGTACCAGGTGTCCCACACCTGCGCGGGGATGTGGCCGGGCTGGCCATGCGCAATCAGATAATAACGCCCCACAGCCCCCTGTTCCATCAGGAGGACGTCCCCATCGTCTACCCGGCTACGCAGGAAAGCCATGAGCTGGGTGGTATCCGGCCAGTAACCGCGCAGGCCAGGTAGCACCTTCTGTCCGGCAAGGCCGATGTAGCCGACAAGCGCAAGGCTGAGCACCAACCCACCAGCTGCTGCTGCGCGTTGCGCTGCCTTCGTATCCCAGCCATGTGTCAGCGACACCAGCCCGCCGCCGGCCGGGATCGCCAGGCCGGCTGTGATATAACCGACCTGTGGCACCAAGCGCGCCGTATCCTGAGTATACCATTGGTGGACGATCAGGCTGAGTGTCACCGTCCATAACCAGCCGGCAAACAACCCTCGCTTGGGCCAGTCAAAGGCAAGCAAGGCAGCCAGGAAGGGGGCCCACAAATAGTCGCGCAGTTGCTTGAAGAAATCCCAGGAAATGAGAGGCTCGGGCAAGCGGAAGGGGAGCACATGCATTTGCCACAACTGAGAGAGCTCGGCACGATACATCCACGCATACACGGGCAACAGCAGGAAAGGCAACCATAGCCACACCAACCATTCCCAGGCAAAGGGCTGCAGCCACCGGCGATGCTCCTCGCTGCTGTATCGTGCAGCGGATACCGGGACAACGATCATAAGGTATAGCACAGCGGCTGCTGCGGCAATCAACACTGTGTAATTGGTCAGCACTGCAGCCACCATAGTCAGGCTGCCCAGCGGCAGCAGCCAGGCACGTCTATGCAAAGTGGCCAGCGTCCACAGGTAAAGCGCCAGGCACATAAGGAAGAGGGCCATACTGTCGTATGATGCAAATGTGCTGAGATGAATGGCTGGGCCATAGACAGCCAGGATGCCCCCAGCCGATATGCCTGCTGCCGTGCCGAAGGCGCTGCGAGCGATCAATGCTACCAGCAGCACGCTCAACACACCCCATAACGTGCTGAGCGCCCGCGCAGCGGCCAGGCCACCCCAAAGGTCTGCCAGCCCAAACGGAAGCATGCCCAGATAGGGCCAAGTAGGTTGATAGGCCATTGTGTGGACTGATTGCCCTTTGATCAGGAGCCAGCCATTAAACAGGGTGCTCGCTTCGTCCACGGACGCGCTTCGGTAGTCCCAATTCCAACGCAGTGCAGTGCTCAGGAGCAGGAGTAAGAGGATCCCGAGGATGTCAGCCAATCGCGATCGGCGTGATATTGTCATCACATACCCTCGCCGCACTGATCAGCTTTCTCCATTCGATGTAGCAGTAACATCTGGGATACTTTGCGCGCCTGGCCCATTAGGGCAATCCTGCGAGAGGGCCTCGCCGCACAGCTCGCATTCGCCGGGAGCCGGGTTGACGTCAATACGCACGACCATACCGCATGCCAGGCAGTGTGCCTCAAAGATGGAATAACCTTCCCGCCAGCGCACAAAGGGACTCAGCTCACTGTGTCCGTGAGCCTGCACCGACTGATATGCTTCTTCCATCAAGGCCTGCCGCTCTTGGCGGCAATAGTCCAGGTTGCGACAGGCTCCTAGATGGAAGGCAACGCATTCCTTACACAGTCCCATGAGACCCTCCCCGCCTTGCCACGACTCCACCACGTCACATTCAGGCTGCTGTCACCTGTCCAGAGCTCTCCCTTACTCGAAGTAGGGATCGCTAATTGCCTCTTTAAACGCCTTCAGCGCTGCCGGGCTGGAAGTCACCGACCAGTTGATGGCTGGCCACTCTCGGTCGGATTCGATCTCGACTAACAAGACGCCGACCACGAGGGGATAACGAGTCTTGAACGAGGCAAAGCAATCACGCAGCCACTGCGCCTTGTCGCCTCCCTGTTCAGCCGAGGCCAGCTCGGTCAGTATGACTGGCTTGTTCCACTGTAGGGCTGCCTGGTACTCCGGAGCGAACATCTCGTCGAAAGTTCGCCACTTGGCCCACTGCTCATCCGGCACCGTGCCATGGTTCAGTTCGGTGGTGCCAACGTAGTCCACCACGTCGTCGCCGGGGTAGTAGAGGCTGGCCCACTTGTGCAGCCACATAGCGCTCCAAAGGTATCGGACGTTGGTGGCGCCCTCCTCGCGGAAGAGGGTGACAATGTGCCGGAAGGCTGCCTTGAAGTTCTCGGGATCGCCCTGCCATGGGTACCAGGAACGCACACCCGGCTCGGTGCTCTGCTCGTGGGCAAAGCGCAAGATGATCGGCACCCCGCTGTCGCGTGCGGCATGTGCCCAGCTGCGAATGTAATCATCGTGCGCACCGGCCGCGATGGTGCTCAACGCATACTCAGGCTGTACCGTCATCCGATCGTCGAAAGCACGCCGCCACGGTTCCCAAGTGATCACCGGCGTGTAACCCTTCTTAGTAGCCAGATTGACATAATAAGAATAAAAATCTGCGTCCCCGTCACCCCATGCCTGGAACCACAATGCCATATGCAGCGGGTGGTTGACCAGCCGTCCCAACCGGTCCAGCGCAGCAAAGTTGTCATAGGGAATCTGTGCAGTGAACGCACCCAGCATAACGCGTCCAGAGGTCGGCCATCTGGTTCCTTGAGCCGCCACCGTTGCCACGCCCATCGTTCCCAAAACAACACACACCAACCACACGATCACACTATGTATTTGTCTCATGCCCATACTCCATAATTTGCATTCGTTTCTGACCGGAATCGCATTGTTCTTTCTGACACCTCCTGCTCACCGCATGATGGCCGGCAGATGGACACCGTGGTACGCCGTGATCGGTTGCGTGGCGTTAGCTGCCGTGCCACCTGTGTCCTTCACCGTCAACGTCGCACGGTAGATGCCTGGCAGTGTGTACGTGTGCAACACAGTTATCGAGCCGGTGGCCGTAATGGCATCCCCGAAGTCCCAGTGGTAGCTCAGAGGTGTTCCCTCCGGATCGTATGAACTGATCGCCGAGAAGGTAACCGACAACGGTGCGATGCCTGCCACCGGCGCGGCATTGAGGACTGCCACCGGCGGCAAGCTCTTGGTTGCAGTGATTTGCACGCTGGCACTGCTCGACAACCCCATAGAGCCCACAGGCATTCCGACCATCTCAGTGACCATCAACGTGGCCGTGTAGCTGCCGGGTTGGGTGTAGACGTGTGTCACCATAACCATGCCGGTCGCAGTGATAGTGTCGCCGAAGTGCCAGTCATACCTCAGCGATGCACCTTCCGGATCATAGGAGTTGACACCGGAGAAGGTAACCGACAGCGGTACTGTGCCACTCAGCGGTGTGGCGCTGATCAGAGCGACTGGCGGCATATTATGTTCCATATACAGCGGGATACACGTTGTGTCCACTAACTGGCCCAACCCGTCCTGACCAGGGATTCCATTATCGGTTGCAGTAAGACACAGCCCGAGCCAGTACATCTCACCCCCGCCGTGTTGGGGGAAAACAAAGCTGCCGCTCCCGCCCGTCGCCCGGAACTGATCGGGGTGCACGTGGTCCTCGTGGTGCAGTAACCCCACCCATTGCAGCTGACTCCCTGTCAGCGTGCCATCTTCCGGGTCGCTGGCCTCACCGACGAAGTCAACCACCTCGCCTGCGTAATAGCTGGTGCCTGATACGGGCGCGGTGATGCTCGCCTGAGGCGGGCGGTTGCCTGCGACCACATGTATCTCGGCTCTGTCTGAGGCGCCCTGCGGGTCGGTAACTTTCACACTGGCGGTGTAGACGCCAGACGTAATGTACGTGTGCGATATCTGCGCCAGCCAATCAGGATTCGTGATGATACCGTCGCCGAAATCCCACTCAAACGTGAGTTCTCCTTCCTCTGGGTCAGAAGAGGCAGCCGCGGAAAAGTCAACAGTCAGGGGTAACTCACCATACGGCGGCGTCGCACTCAGATGGGCGGTGGGAGGCAGGTTCTCAACTGAGTAGCCAATGCGTCGCACCTGGCCGGGTCCGGTGCCGTTGAGCACCACGTAGTACAGATAGCCATCGTGGGGATTCAGCGCCAGGTCCACCGGGCCGGCATAGGGGCCGACCATATCGGAAACCCTCTCACCCAGTGTGCCCACATCGGGTGGGTTGGTCTCCAGGTTCAGGAACTTGATCCAGTCCTGGTCGCCGGCATAGTCGAAGATGAATAGCTTGCCACGAAAATCCGAGGGATACGGAAGGTTCGTGCCGGTATAGACCGGTCCGGCCATCGCTGAGGCGTCGTGTTGCGCGTCGTTATACCAGTGGGGATAAGCGTAGTAAGGTGGTTCCACCGGTCCAAGTGACCCGTTGTACACCGCCTGGCACTGCGCCGCCGTGGCCAGGTTCTCCTCGTAGCTCTGCTCCGGTCCATTGTAAAGGCCTTGGTGCTCGTTACCCTCCCAGCAAGGCCAGCCGAAGTTCTTCCCGCGCCCAGTGTTGATCTCCTCCCACGAGAACCAGCCCACGTCGCCGTGATAGGGCTCGTTAGTGGTGGGGTCGATTTTCATGCGGAAGGGATTGCGCAGACCGGTGGCGTATACTTTGCAGCGATTCTTGGACACATTGCCCGGGTTGTCGCACCACGAATTGTCGGAATAACCCTCCCCGGTGTCGGGATTGATGCGCAGGATCTTGCCAGCCAGGCTGTCAACGTCATAGGCACGCAATGCGCGCGGGTCTACTACCGCAAAACGTGCCCCGTCGCCTGTGCTGACAAACAGGGAGCGATCTGTACCGAAGGCCACCGAGCCGATAGTGTGTGAGGTGCTATCGGAAGGGATGCAGTCCTCTACCGGATTGCCCTGATCGTCCTGGCACGAGGTGTGGGGGCCGCCGCCATCGGGATCATCGGCTGCGCCGATGTTGGCATAGGTGCTGTTCTTGCCCAGAATAACCTCTTTTGTGCTCGGATCAGCCACATCGGGATTGTTGGGATTGGGCTGCACACGCACCAGGCGCGCCACGCGCTGGCCGTTGCCGTCTGGCCCATCGGCTGCGTTGGGAGTGCCCGGCAGCTCAGGTGGGTCGTAGGTGTAAAGCAGATATACCCATGGAGAGCCAGTGTCGAAGTGGGGGTCGACCGCCAGCCCAAGCAGTCCGCGGTCGGCCACATCGTTCACCTCACTCGACAAGTCAATGAAAGGAGTTGACAACAGGTGGCCATTCTTGTAGACCAGCACCTTGCCACTCTTAAGAGCAATTAACATGCGTCCATCGGGCGTCCAAGCAATGGCGGTCGGGTTGGTCAGTCCACCCACCACCTTCTGGCTATAGAAACCGGGCAGCCACCCGGTGGCTGCAGATGTCCTGTCGGCACGCAAGGCAGCCATCACGACCGTCAACATAGCCGCCGCAAGCAACCCAGGGGATGCCAGGCGGTGCACACGGTTGGTGGTGCTTTGCTTCAGAATACTTACTATACCCATCCTAGTTCTTCCATAAACTATCTGCCAACACCATTCACTCAGAATATGCGCAAGAACATCCTGACCGCAGCCCAACGCCTCAGGTAACGTTGTACCTGCCCCTTCAGCGACGCGCCCAGATTCATCCCGTGCCACGCATTGCGCACTATCCTGCTCAGTGCCAGGATGAAGAAGGTGGCCCAAAACAAGCTGCCCAAGTCGGCGCTGCGCAGCACGGAATAGACTGCCAGATGGTAGCCGCTTGCCACAACCAGCGCCACAAGCAATCCGCTCTGCAGCAGGACCTCTCGCCAATAGAACCCGTGGGCGTGCTCCTTGCGGGTCACGCGGTAGCCAGGTTTGCGCTGAGGGCCATAGCGCAATGTGACCCAAAGCGCTTTCAGATAGGTGGGCGCCATGCCGATCATTATCGCCCTGAAACGCCACAGCTCCTCATACGGCAACCCGTCTGCCAGCGCCACCAGTGTCAGCTCCATTGCGGCCACGTAGGGCCATAAATGCAGCGCATAGTCTATCGGACTGCTGTAAATAGGATACAGGCCGAATGCCAGCGAAAGAATGGGGATGACTGTGAACACCAATATGGGCAGGCTCAACAGATAGAAAAGCCCTATTTCCACGAATGAGAGATACTGCAGCCATGTCAGGCCATGCTTGTCACCCCAGAACATCAGGCGCAGTGTGTCAATCGCCCATGTACCGCGCTGTTTGAACACGTTGGGGAGATCCTCCGGCGCCGTCTGGCCGATAGCACCCACTATGGGCGGGTACACACCGCGCCAGCCTCGTCGCAGTGCCTCGATGCCGGATTGCAAATCCTCCACGAGATTCCATGTCGGAAAGCCACCGATGTCTTGCAACGCGGCGCGTCGCCACACCACACCCGAGCCACAAGGAAAGACCGAGTTGGTGGCATTCTTGGAGAGCATTAGCCGCTGGTAAAAGAGCGGTTCCAGGTTGCCGAACGGATCGCCAGGGCTCACCCGTGCCTGCTTAATCGTCTGGACGTAGGCGATGCGTGGATCGGCCAGCAGCTGCCCGATAGCCTGACGCAGAAAGTTCTTGTCGCCTACCAAATCGTCAGCGTCGCGCGTCTCAAGGAAGGCGATCTGTGGAGCATATTGCTCGATTGCATCCAGCACTGAATTGAGGTTACCCGCTTTGCCATCGCCACGGCGTCTGGGGTCACCGCGGCGAGGTGGCTCATGGTAAGCCAGCAGCGCGCGTGGATGCTCGCCCTTGAGGCGTTCCACCACCTCGCGGATGCTCAAACGGTGCGAGTCGTCGCTGATCACGAGTCTGATCTTCTCGAGGGGATAATTTTGCTCCAGCACGGAGCGAGCGGTCTCGTAAACCATCGCTGGCGGCTCACCGTAAGTCGGGATGATCACCAGGACTATGGGTTCTTGGCCGGGTGGCACTTCGCGCTCGATGGGCACTTGGCGTCGCCAGCTGGTTATCACAGCGATCAGCATGAGCAGTGCTGCCAGGGTCACTGAGAAGGCAAAGGGCAACGCGAGCCATGGCGCTGCCCAATTCAGGTTGGCATACACCCATGGCAAATACCAGGCAGTTGCCAGGGCCAGAATTACGCCGGCCACTCTAATTTTCCAGCTACTAACGTCGCGCACCGCTCTATCCTTGTGAATTATTCTGCCAGATCACGATCTTGACCGGTGCGATCGTGTAATCGAAGCTAAAATTCAGCATACTAACCGAGCTCAAAGTGGAAAAAACCGGTCGAAACGTGCCACACTTTGCCAGCTGTTCCAACACCTCCTGCGGCCAGCGTGGCGTGTAATCCGAGTCCACGAACCAATGGTAATCGCACAATTCCATGCCTGCTTCTTCACGACTGTAGATATCAATCACGTCTTGGGGTTGTTGAATGCGCTCATTGGTGTACAGGTACAGCGTGTACGGCCAAGAATCGTTGATGAGCAGCTTGTCGCCCGGTTGCACGCGCGCCGTCAGGTAGTCTGCAGCGTGGCGCACGTCCGGCCAGATGTGGTCCAGTTGCTGCCACTGGATGACGCCCACCATTGTGAGCGCCACGCAAATGGCAATCACGGCGGCCCGATGCCATCGCTGCCATAGTGTGCTCAGCGCCAGACCGACGAGTGGATACCCAAACAGGAAGCCAAACGCCACATGCTTGGACAAACTCACGACCAAAGATTGGCGCAGGTGATAGGCCGGCCAGATCATCAATCCGAGGAGCAACACAAAGGCCAGCTGTCGCTTGCCCTTCGCCATTAGCCAGCCAGGAATGGCCAGCACCAATGGCAAGCAACCAAAGTAAATCACGCTTGAGGTAACCACCAAAGAGGGCTGACGCAACATCTCCTGTGGCGCCAGGCGTGTGCCCAGCTGACTGAGTGGCGCGCGCAAGGGAATGTAGAGAATCAACACGACCGCCACGGCAGCAAACCCTAAAACTGCCAGATCCATCACAGCCCTGCCACGACGCAGAGCCAATGTCACCCCCATGAGCGGCAGGAGCATGAGTCCAGTCGGATACTTGGAGAAGAGCGCGAACACATAGGCCAAGGCAGCCAGCAACACCCAAGCACGGTTGTCGTACCGATGCAGCATTGTAATAGCCCAAAAGCTCACCGCGATGCCGGCCAGCGCTGACGCGTCGTACACTGCCAGGCGCGCCAACGCGAGGATTGGACCGCTAAGGGCTAGGGTCAGGGCTGTCCAGAAGGTTGTCGGCTGGCCGAACAGGTTACGTGTGGCAAGTATAGTGGCGACAAGTGCGATAGTGACAAATATTGTGGCAACAGCGCGCGCGCCGAGAAGCCCTCCTGCGTGGTAGCCCAGCGCGGCAAAGGTGGGCCACAGCATACTCCCGGCAAACCAGGACAAGTAGTTATCGTAGGCAGCATAGCCCTGCAACCCGCGCAGGCCGGCAGTGATGTAGATGGCCTCGTCAAAGAAGGGGCCATTGTAGTTGAGAGTAGCCAGACAAAGGAGGAACCACAGCGCTACTACCAACCAGGTAGCTATCTCGTAACGGCGGACGCTCGTTGCATCCACACTCGTCTTCTCCTATCTCCCACTATACCTCAGGCCACCCGTTCCAATTTAAGCAGGTTTGTCGTGCCCGGCACTCCCAACGGTGTGCCGGCCAGCACCACAATGACGTCACCAGTGTGCGCCAGCCCATTGCGTTGTACCTCTGCCAGTGCCTGCACACTTACTCCGGTCAGCTCCTGCAGTGGCGCGCACACCACAGGATTGACACCCCAGCTCAACGACAGTCGCCGCCGTGTGGCAGGACACGGTGTGAGCGCCAACACGGGGGCTGGCGGCCTGTGGCGACACACGCGGCGCGCTGTGCTGCCCGATTGCGTGTAAGTGACAATAGCAGCTGCCTTCAGGTCGCACGCTGCCACATACCCCAACCGCGCGATGGCAGCGTCAACGTCACAGGGTGGGTGCAGCTCGGGTGGGCGAACTACCTCTCCGTTTATCCAAGCTTCTTCGGCGCGTGCAGCAATGGTGGCCATCGTGGCGACGCATTCGACTGGATATCTGCCTATTGCTGTCTCGCCCGACAGCATCAGCGCATCGGTGCCGTCAAACACTGCGTTGGCAACATCAGTGGCCTCCGCACGTGTGGGGTGATCTTGCTCGATCATTGACTCCAACATTTGTGTGGCAGTGATGACCGGCACGGCAGCAGCACGACACTGCGCGATGATGTGTTTCTGCGCTACCGGCACTTCCTGGAAGCTCATCTCCAACGCCAAATCGCCACGCGCTACCATCACCCCGTAGGCCTCGTGGACGATGGCATTCAGGTCGTCCAGTGCGCCTTTCTTCTCGATCTTGGCGATCACCGGGATGTCGCTCTTGTGGTCCTGCAACAGAGTCTTAAGCGCATGCACATCCTCGACACACTGAACGAAAGAGAGCGCCAGAAAGTCGATTTCGTGTTCAATCGCAAATGTGACGTCTTCTTTGTCCTTGTCGGTCAATGCCGGTAAGCTCACCCGAATGCCTGGCAGGTTAATCCCACGACGGCTCGAGATGGTGCCTCCCTCCATCACCACACAGTGAATATCCCGCTCCGGTGTGACGTGCTGCACTTGCAACACCACGTCGCCGTCGTCAATCAGCATAAGATCACCCGGATGCACGTCGTCCGCCAGGCCGGGAAAGCTCACCGAGATACGTTGCGCGTTGCCCACCACCGTTTCAGGCGTGAGCACGATTGTCTGACCGCTCGCCAGGTTGATTTGGCCGTCCGCAACTTCGCCCACGCGGATGCGCGGCCCGCGTAGATCGCCCATGATGGCCACGGGAACGTCAAGCTCATCGCTCAGCTGACGGAGCGTGCGAATGACGGCAGCGTGGCTTTCTGGGCTGCCGTGAGAAAAATTAAGGCGGGCCACATCCATACCCGCCAGAATCATGCGGCGCAACACATCTGGCGTGTGACTAGCAGGCCCAATGGTAGCAACGATTTTGGTACGCTTGTGTGGACGTTTCACACACCGATGAATCATCATCTTGGTTCACTTTTCTTTTTAGAATTTTTCAGTGCTTTTATCCGATAACTAGAGGGAGATATTAGTAATAGGGTGGTGCTCTGTCAAATTGTGATTGTTCATCGGTTGGGTCTCGGTTACAGGGCGGTGGCGCTGGGGGAGACGAGTGTATATCTGGCGGTGCAGGCGGCAGCGCAGCGTGTGCCTGGGCCGAGGCGAGCGTGTGTGTTTGAGGGTGTGTGAACCTGTGCGCTGGGGGACGATGTGACCGGTGTGCGGTGTCGGGGGCAGTGGCTTCCGTTGGGGTTGATGGTGGAGGCGCTGCGGCCTGCCGTGGCGCATGATGCGGATGGCTCGCTGGCTGCCATTGGGGTGGACGCTGCGCAAGCCGTTGCCGACTTGGATCAATTGGCCGAGCTCATCCGTAGGCGTCGCCCTGAGCAAAGTGTTGCATTGGCACGCTTCCATCAACGCTACCTGGCGGCTGCGCTATCGCGTGCTGGAACGAAAGCCAGCCTGGCGTAGCGCTTGCGCCTGTTGTTTCTGGATCGCTGGAGCCTGTGGCCACGCCTCACCTGTTACTGCACCTGGCGGGGTAGGCATGGTGAGGCTTGGACGGTCCCCGTAACGCTGCCGAGCGGGCCATTGGTTGCGGCAGGGCTGACCTGACACCGCTGGTTGTCTGAACTATGCCCCATGCCTTGCTCGAGGCATGGGCTCATTCAGGCTCACTAAATGATAAACCATCACGGTTTCGCAACATTCACGTGCCCCATCCCCCCACCCATCCAGCGCCCGTCGGCCGCCTCAGCCGCTTCCATTACAATATCGAATGTGATATAATAGGAAGTAGAACATAAGTTCTAACACCCACACCCATGTCCAGACAGTCCGCTCTCTGAG
>Ga0116210_1000276_pt1 | contig 54535 bp, 51 predicted proteins | sample TshhotsprinmetaG_FD_94483 | JGI IMG/M metagenome (GOLD analysis project Ga0116210, IMG submission 94483) | Hot spring microbial communities from South Africa to study Microbial Dark Matter (Phase II) - Tshipise hot spring metaG | ecosystem: Environmental > Aquatic > Thermal springs > Hot... | reverse complement strand
TAGTAGTAATTAATAAAATAGCAAAAAATATCAGAATGATTTTTTTCATAAATTATTTAATTCCATATTCGATAAGTTTTCTATAAAGCGTTCTTTCACTAATTCCCAAAGCACGTGCTGCCATTCTACGATTATTGGAAAATTTACTCAAAGCAGCAATTATCATCTCTTTTTCAACTAATTCTAAAGGTTTTATTTGAATTTCATTTTCTAAAATATCACTTTGAAAATGGAGGTTTTGCTTTAAAGAATGGATTTCTTCAAATAATAAATCAAAATTCCCAGCAATTCTACCTAAAAAATGTTTGATATCAACAATATCATTTTTAATTTCTAAAATTGATTTGAAAAGAAGGTTGGTATCTGTATCCGGCAAGTCTTTTGAAATAGAAATAATTGAGTTTGTCTTAGGTATTTCGCTACGTTTATATTCAGGCAGAGCTGGTGGAATATATTTAAGTAAAATTTCACGAGTAATAAAAGCACCTTTTTCTAAGGTAACTATTGTTTCGATTAAATTTTTAAGTTGTCTGATATTTCCTGGCCAAGGAAGCGATTTGAGTATTGTGATTGCTTCATACGAAATTCCTTCAAATTTGAATTTATATTTTTCAGCGATACGTTCAGCAAAAAATTCAACCAGCAAAGGAATATCTTGAACGTGTTCTCTTAATGGAGGAAGTTCGATTTGGACAGCATTCAGCCTAAAATACAAATCCTGACGAAAATCCCCTTTCGCAACTTCCTCTTCAAGATTACGATTTGTAGCAGCAATTACTCGCGCATCCACTTTTCTTATTTCAGGTGAGCCAAGCCGAGAAAATTGCCCCGTTTCAAGGACACGTAATAATTTTACTTGTGTCCCAATAGGCATCTCTCCTATTTCATCAAGAAAAATAGTGCCTTTATCTGCTGTTTCAAAGAAACCTTTACGAGTTTCGACTGCACCGGTATAAGCACCTTTCTCGCTTCCAAACAGTTCAGATTCAAGCAAGGTTTCAGGTATTGCTCCGCAATTAACACTCACAAATGAGAATTTTTTTCGGTTACTTAATGAATGAATCGCATTTGCAAAAACTTCTTTGCCAGTTCCAGTTTCACCTGTAATGAGAACAGTTAAATCAGTAGGTGCAACCATTTCTACGGTTTCAATAGCTTTCTGAATTTCGGGTGAATCACCAATAATTCCGTATCTTAACTGCAGCAAATATCTGAAATCACGCTTAATATTAGTATCGTCCATTGATTTAGCTCCTAACCTTTGCACTCCATTCTTCCCAACCACCTTCGTATAAGAACACTCTTTTAAAGCCAAATGAATGTATCAATATTTCCGCTAAATGATGACTTACATCACAAGAACCACCATCACAATATACAATTATTGTTTTATCTTTAGGAAGAGATAATATTTTAGGAATTAAAGTTGCTTCTTCCTCGTAAGCAAATATGTTTATTGAATTTGGTATATGAGCAGTTTGATAAGCCTCAGGTTGGCGAGCATCAATAATAATAAATTTATCTGATTCAACAATTCTTTTCATTTGTTCAAAAGATACTATTTTGAAATCGCCGTGGCTTTTGGCATCACTTTCATCACTTAAAATAATATTTTTATTTGCAGGTAGGCTATCTTTAACAACTGTTTTAAGGGTATCAATTTTAGAAAGTGGTTGATTAATTAGTGTGTCACTCTTAGCTTGGTCAATGAGATTTGATTCATCGAACAAAAGTGAATCCGCTATGATTTTACTTTTTTGGGGTAGCAAACCAAGACCGTTCGGATTTAAAGCATTATAGATAATAGCAATTACAATTGAAAACGAAATAATTATTAATGATTCATTAAAAACTTTTTTATTAAACATTAAAAACCTCTTTTTTTCCGTAATAAGTTATAAGCTTCATTAATTTCTTTGGTCTTTTGTTCTGCCAACAATCTTATTTCTTTTCCCATATTTTGTACTTTGTCTGGATGATACTCCTTTATTTTAGATAAATATGCTCTTTTTATTTCATCATTCGATGCATCAGATGCAATTTCTAAAATAGAGAAAGCCATTTGCTCATCTATATCAATAGTAAAATTACTTTTCCGATCATTCTTTTGATTATGAGATAAATTTTCAAACTCTTTTTTTAAGTCATTATCCAAATCAACATCAAAAAAATCATTACTATCGGTTGAATTCAATTCTGATTTCAATATATTTTTAATTCTATCAAAAATTTGTTTCATTTAGCTATCCAAAGTACTTATAAATATTATCAATAACATCATCTATTGTTTCGGCATAATCAATTAAGTAAGATCGCTCAAGAAGTGCTTCTGAATAAAAAGACATAGTTTGTATAACTTCATTCCATTGGTCGCCGTAACAAACGATTGGTTTATTTTCTCCCATAACTCCTTTTTCTTTCAAAGCCCAAACAGCAGCGAATTCAAGAAGTGTTCCAGTTTCTCCAGGAAGAACAATATAAGCATCACCTATTTCAATTAGTTTTTTCAGCCTATCGAAATAATTATCCAATCTTATTTCTTCATTAATATATTTATTAGGTTGCCTATTCTCAAAAAAATTTGTTGTAACTCCGATCCTCTTGATGTTGTAATCTTTTGCGCCTCGTAAAACAGCTTCCATAATCCCGGAATATCCACCAGTAGCAATATGGAAATTCTTTTCGGCAAGTAATTTGCCTATTTCCAAGCCACTTTGATACTCTGGTGTACCTTCAGTATAGGTCCCACCACCAAAGACAGTAATAACCGGCATAATAACACCTAAAAAAATACTAGTTTTTAGACGTAAAAGTATGTTGTTTATTAACAAAGATAAATAACATAGTTGAAAAATTATGCTATTTTTTTATATATTTGCAATTATTAACTAGTAGGGAATATCAAAATGGCTAAAATACTTGAAGGTTTTTTTAGTGCAAAAGGGAAAAAGTTCGCAATTGTGGTTTCTCGCTGGAACCAGTTTATAGTTTCCAAAATGCTTGATGGAGCTTTAGATGCTCTTAAAAGAAATGAAGTCGACGAAGAAAACATAACAATTGCTTATGTTCCTGGTGCATTCGAAATACCACTTGCTGTAAAGAAATTTGCCGCAACTCAGAAGTATGATGCAGTAATTGCTATCGGTGCTGTTATTCGTGGGGCAACACCACACTTTGAATATATAGCATCGGAAGTAACTAAAGGAATAGCTTTAAGTTCATTAGAAACTGGTATCCCCTGCATTTACGGAGTACTAACTACCGATTCGATTGAACAAGCTATAGAACGTGCTGGGTCGAAATCAGGTAATAAAGGCTTCGAAGCAGCAATGAGCGCTATCGAGATGGTTTCACTTTTTGATAACCCAGAATTCAAATAAGATGTGGAAAAAGATTCTATTCCTAGTTTGCTTATTATTCTGCAAATCAAGCATATTTTCACAAAATCTTTTTTTGTTTGATTGGCAACTATATACCTCATATAAAAATGTTACTGTTTCAACCGTTGATAATTATGGTAATATATGGTGTGGAACTAATGGTGGTATTTTTGTCTACTCACCATCAGATAAAAGTTTTAAAACATTTAATTCGATGAATGGTCTTTTGAGTAACAACGTTTCAGCTATTCATTCCGATTCGATTTCAAAGTTAATTTTTGCAGGTTTTTCAGACGGAATGATTGAAATTTTCACTAAAGACTTCAATATTCGCCACATAACAAGTATCTCGACAAGTGATTTTCCTAACTTAAAAATAAACAAAATTATTTCTTATAATGGGTTTTTATATATTGCAACAGGTTTTGGAATCGTTGTATACGACATCAATAAAGGAATTTTTACAACAAGTGTTGTTAAAATTGCAAATTGGGATAGAACGGAGAATATAAACAGTATTTATATAGCAAACAATAAAATTTGGGCTTCATCTAAAAGCGGAATTGCTTATTGCGAACTAACTAAATTCATTGAAATCCCAAGCAATTGGGAAGTAGTTGAGTTTTTATCTACAAACCAAAATGTGGTTTCAATTACTCCTTTTCAGAATCAATTGCTTTTTTGTAATTCAAGAGAAGTATTTGCTGTTGATAATAATTCAATAATAAATATTGCTGAAGTGAATGATGAAATTATTGAACTGATTTCAAGTAGAAATTCATATTGGATTGTTACTCGAAATGGCATTATAGATAAAGAGGGCAATAATATTTACACGAATGAATGTAATGGTGGATTCCTAAATGACAATCTAATGCTTATCAATACAACGTCGGGAATAGTAATTTTTCAAAATAATAATTCAAGCAACCCAATTTCTCCAAACTCACCTTCGAATAATACTTTTTCGAGCCTTGCAATTGACAAAAATGGCGTTTTATGGTCCACAAGTGCACACTTGCAAGCACTTTTTTATAAGGGTGGTATTACAAAATTTGAAAACGGTATTTGGGAAAATTTTACATCTAAGGAATTCCCGATATTTATTACAGACAATTTTTACAACGTTGCAATTATTAACGATCTTCTTTATAGCAGCAGCGTTGGTGGAGGTGTTGCTTATTGCAATCCTTACCAAAGACCTTTACAATTTTCATTTCTTTCAGAAAGAAATGAAAAATTTGTTGGAACGAAAACTGAAACTGATACTTTCCTATTTGTTGGCGATTTTAAATCTGATGCAAAAGGCAATACTTGGTTCACAAACTGGGGAAAACAAACTGCCGGTCCAATCCTTTTAGTAAGGGCAAGTGATGGGAAATCTTATCCATTTTCAAATTGTTACAAATCAGATGAACGCCGTATATTAAAACTTGAAATTGATAACTATGGGACAAAGTGGATCGGTTCGTATCCAGGAGAAGGTATTGGCATTTTTTACTTTAATGAGAAGAATACTTTTGAAAATACTTCTGACGATGTTTGTGGAATAATTTCTACTTCTACGTATACTTCACTACCTGATAATTCGCCAACTGTTATTAAAAAAGATCCAAATGGTTGCTTGTGGCTAGGATTCAGGCAGGGTTTGAGCATTATTTTTAATCCTTCGGCTGTCCTATCAAACAACCAACTCATTGTGCGGCAAATTAATCACTTGAATAATCAATATATTAATGATATTTTAATTGATCCAACTGGAAATGCGTGGATTGCAACACAAAATGGAATTTTTGTAGTTTCGTATAATACTTTTGAATTAGTAAAAATTATTAATTCGAGCAACTCACCACTAAAAACAAATAATATTTACTCTGTATGTGGTAATTTTGACAATGGGACAATATATTTGGGCACTGATAAAGGGCTTTATTCAGTAAGAACAAACATTATCGAACCAAAAGATAATTTCGATATTGTTTGTTACCCGCAACCCTTTAAAATAAGTAAAGATGAATACCTTTCAATAGACGGGCTCGCATCAAATACAGAATTAAAAATAATTACAGTCAATGGTGAGTTTGTGCGTTCTTTACGGACAAGCAGCAGAAAAACATTTTGGGACGGACGAGATACAAATAATAAAAAAGTATCGAGTGGCGTCTATTTTGTTGTCGGTATTTCTGAAACTACAAACTCAACTGGAGTTCAGAAAATTATAGTCATAAATGAATAAACTATCGGAGGCGATATGGCAAATTTATGGTACAAATGTAAGGGTGAAGTTTGGTGTGAGTTATTTAAGTTGGACATGGAACATCCAGTTTTGAAAACTGCTGAGGGAGTGTATATAATTTGGACAGGAGTTGATGAAAGAAAAGTTTTGAAAGTGGGCTCAGGCTTAATTCGTTCACATTTGATGACAGCACGACAAGATGTTACAATTAATGCTTTCGCTACACGAGGTGTATTCGTTACTTGGAGCGAAGTTGGTAAGGTCAAGCGGGATGGTGTAGAAGCATATCTTATTAATACTCTTTCGCCATTGTTTGTTTCATACAAGCTTAAGGCAATACCAATTAAAATAAAACTTCCCTGGGAAGAATAATTGATTGCCCATTATTATATTCACTAACCGAAAATACTCAATCTTCGGAAACTCTATGGTATTATTTACGGTAAATAATTTGACAAAAAAGTTCGATAAAATCACACTTTTTGAAAACATTTCTTTTGGAATGAACTTATACGATAGAATTGGACTGATTGGAAGAAATGGAATTGGCAAATCTACTTTGTTGAATATTATTGCTGGGAATGAATATGCAGATGAAGGTGAAGTGATTTTTAATAAAAACATTACATTCGGCTTTCTTGAACAAAATCCATTGTTTAAATCTAATCTTACAGTAATAGAAGAGGTATTAGATGGAAGAAGAAAAGATTTCGCATTAATAGAAAAATACAATTTGCTGTGTAGCAAAAAACTTCTTCCTAACTCAAACGAACATTTAGAATTACAACAGATTACGCAAAAAATCGAGGAACGTGGAATATGGAATTTAGAAAGCGAAGCTAAATCTATAGCTTCTGCACTTGGAATATCTGATTATTACAAACTTTGTTCGGAGCTTTCTGGCGGACAGCGCAAACGCATAGCCCTTGCCAAATTGCTTTTTTCAAATGCTGATTTACTCGTTATGGATGAACCAACTAACCATCTGGACACAGAAAGCATTCAATGGCTGCAAGATTTTATCATGAAAAAGTCAAAATCACTATTTTTTATTACTCACGATAGATATTTTTTAGATGCAGTTGCGACAAAAATATTAGAGTTGGATGAACAAAAAATTTTTTGGTACGATGGTGATTACGAAGATTATCTTGAAAAGAAAACCAATTATATAGATACAATTAATTCTACTGCTGAACATACAAAAAGTAAGCTCATAAAAGAACTTGAATGGTTGAAGAAAAGTGCTCCCGCTCGCAGAAAAAAACAAAAAAGTCGAATTGATTGGATTAGCCAAATTTCTGCTGAAATCAAAAAAATTGAAGAGAAAAAAATAAAAATCGAGTTAGGAAAAACTTTTTTAGGCAATAGAATTATTGAAGCTCATTATATTTCAAAATCAATAAATGATAAACTTCTTTTTAAAGATTTCTCATATATTGCTAAGCCAGGCGACAGAATTGGATTAATTGGTCCTAATGGTTGTGGTAAATCGACTTTACTGAACATATTAGCAGGAATTACCAAACCTGACAGTGGAACTATTAAAATTGGCGATACTATTAAAATTGGCTATTACAAGCAAGAACTAACTGAACTTGATGAAAATAAAACAGTATTAGCAACTTTGCGAGAAATTGCTGAATATATTGATTGCGGAGTTGGACGCGACAGATATCTGACTGTACGCGATTTACTCAACAAATTCTTATTCCCTCCTGAACAACATAATGCATTTGTTTCTACTTTATCGGGTGGTGAACGTCGAAGACTGGCACTTTTGAAAGTACTTATGCAAAATCCAAATGTCATCTTGTTAGATGAACCAACTAACGATTTAGATATTCAAACTTTAAATTCATTAGAAGAATATCTGGAAGATTTTTATGGCGTTCTGCTTATTGTTTCGCACGATAGAGCTTTTTTAGATAAAACAGTTCAATTTATCTTTGCATTCGAAAATAATGCTAAAATAAAAGAATACCCCGGGAATTATTCGTACTACTTAGAAAATCGTGAAATACCAATTATTGAAAAAAGTTCGAAGGAAAACACTCCTCCCAAACAAGCATTGGAACCTAAGATTAAAAAAATAAGCTATAAAGAAAAAAAAGAATACGAAAATTTATTCATTGAAATCGAAGAACTTGAAAAGAGTAAATCTTTGATTGAACAAACAATCGCAACATTGAACAGCAGTAATTTTCAAGAAATGAACCGACTTTATTCTGAACTAAATAACATAATACTACAAATTAACCAAAAGACAGAACGTTGGTTGGAACTTGATGAATTAATCAATTCAGAGAAGAAATGATTACTGCTCTTGCTTTTGTATTAATTGATCAATGTGTTTCTGTATAGTTTCTTCCATTTTTCCCTGTACTTCCTGGTGCTCTTCCCCTTTTATCACTAAACCAAGCTGAGGACAATAAGAAGAATAATCTTTATCTCCACGTCGCCTGATTAATATTTCATAATCTTTTCGATTTATACTATCAGATTTTTCCATATCTTTAAATCGAATTCTTGAACAAAATAATTGGCAAAATTATGATTTTTTTACTTATTTTGTAAAATAAAAAATAGTATAGGATAGCTATGAGAAAAATTGCATCCATTTTATTTATTTTCTTTTTTACCCTTAATTGCCTTAAAGCAGAACAAACAAAAGTAGTAAGCATAGGACCATTTCTTGGCTACAAAGCTGGAGTTAGTGCGGTAAATACTCCATTAGGTAGAAAAAATGGATTAAGTTTTAACAATATCCCCGATTTTGGTGCTTGTGTATATTTCCCATTAACAGAGCAAGATAACATTGGATTAAAAATTGGTGTATCTTATTCTGCATATTCTTATATGATGATTTCAGCCCATAAAGATAAATCAGAATATCAGATGTCGCATAATTACTTTTTATTATCACCTAACTTTTATTTTAATAATTTTCTACTTGGGATCTCATATCTCATCCCGATTAATTCAAAAGTTGAGGGTTCGGAAATAAAAACGAAAATTCAAAATAATGTATTTGAACTCAGGGTTGGATATGAACACCCAATTTATGCAGATGAATCTGGAGAATTAAATGCATTTGTTTCAGGCGGATATTTTTTAAGTGGAGTTTACAAGCATTTTCCAAAGAATGATCCATTAAAAACGCTGCTTAAAACTGACGAAAATGTTACAAATGTTCATAACCCGAGGATTGCTTCTATCCAAGTTGGATTTAATTTTATGTTTAATTTGAGAAAACGGGAAATAATAGGCGTACCACAAGATATATATTAAATTATCTTAATCCAATTTTTCAAATTGATTTGTTAATTTATTATAGCTAAAAACTGTTCCTGAACCGATATCAAAATACCAACCGTAAATATTAACAGAATTACTCACATATTTTTCTTTAATAAAAGGATAAGTCATTAAATTGTTTAATTGTAAAATGATATTTTGTTTTTCAATCTCTTCGAATATTTTATCATCGTTAAAGTTACTACCAATATTTTTGATTATTTCACTTGATTGTTCAAGCCATTTAATTGTATGGGGCATATTTTTGAACTGCTCTTGCTGAACTAATGCACGACAGCCTCCACAATTAGAATGACCGCAAACAACTATGTTCTTCACATTCAATCCCAAAACGGCAAACTCAATTGCAGAAGTTGTAGCAAGATATTCCTCTGATAACCTATACTTAGGAACTATATTGGCGATATTTCTAACAACAAATAAATCACCAGGCATACTTCGTGTAATTAAATCTGGAATCAGTCTCGAATCAGAGCATCCAATAAACAAAGTATGTGGTGATTGTTGAGATTTCAGAGATTCAAACAATTGTTTATATTCAGGATAAATTTCATCCTTAAATTGCTTCACACCTAAAAGTAAATTATCCATTTTTCTAATTTATAGGTAATGAAAAATAAACAGTTGTGCCAACTCCAACTTTGCTATCGACCCAAATTTCTCCACTTTGCTTTTCAACAAATTCTTTAACAATAATTAATCCTAAACCTGAACCTTTTTCGTTATCTGTGCCTTTTGATGCTTCAATATCAGAAATACTGAATAATTTATCTAATTTTTCAGATTCTATTCCTACTCCATAATCTCTGACGAAGAAAACAGAAAATGGTTTTTTCTTATCATAATATTGCTTAAAAATAACTTCTGACAATCCTATTTCAATTTTACTTTCACTATTAGAAAACTTAATAGCATTGGTCAATAAATTTCTTAAAATAGTAGAAGTCATTTCAATATCACAGAAAATAAAAGATTTCTCTGGAATACTATTTACAATTTGAATATTTTTATTCTGAGCAAGAGGATGCACAAGTGAAATTACTTTATATGCAATTTCTGTAATATCATGAAGTTCTAAATGAACTTGAAGATGCCCCATCTGAGCACGCGACCATTGAAGTAGGTTTTCAAGTAGATTGTAGGTAGATTGCGATGCTTGCTTTATATTTGTAATCAGTTCAATTTTCTTGTGTTCATCAATCCTATCATAATAACGCATGAGCATTTCAGAGTTGTTCAATAAAGTTAAAAATGGATTTTTCAAATCGTGTGCAATAATGGAGAAAAACTTATCACGAGATGCAATTGCATCTTGGAGTTCTTCATTTAAACGAATAATTTTTTCAGCATCTTGTTGCATTTGTTGATTAAGTAGTTGAAGTTCGTAGTTGGAATTACTCAGCTCCTGCAATGCTTTATTTAATTCTTCAGTTCTATTTGTAACAATCTGTTCTAATTCATTGTTAATTTCTTTGAGCTTATCTTCTGCAATTTTTCTTTCAGTAATATCAAGAAGAGAAAAGATTAAATGCTCACTACCTCTAATAATAATTAAATCACAGAAAACCAGTATGTTTCTTACTTCTCCATTTGGAAGTTTCATTATAGTTTCAAAATTCCTTACAAAACCATTTCTGTTAAATTTATCAATAATACTTAAATAATCAGATGTATTACACCAAAGAGAAAGTTCATCAACACGTTTGCTAATTATATTTTGCTTGGTATTGAAAACTTGAATAAATGTGTCGTTAACATCTTTAATAATATTTGTTCCCTTTTCAACAAAAAACTTGATTAACGGACTTGAATTAAAAATAGTTTTGAATATTTCCTGACTTTCTTGAAGCTTTTCAGTGATAATTTTTAAAGGAGTAATATCTCTACCTACGCAAAGATATTGCAAATCACCATCATTTGCTTTAAGAGCTCTAATTTTCCAAAGAATGAATGTTTTTGAACCAAATAAATCAATTTCTTGCTCGAAAGATATTTCAGACTTTTCACCAAAATTAGCAAATAACTTTTCAATCCGTTCCTTATCAGAAAAAATTGAGAGATATGAATTAGAATGTTCCTTTTTGTTAAAGAATTTTGTAAAAGAATCACTTCGATATATGTAATTAAAAGAACTGTCAATTTTAACAATAAAATCAGTAATATTATTAACTAAAAGGCGATATTTTTCTTCTCTTTCTCTAATTTCCTCTTCAATAAGATGTTTTTCTGTAACGTCGCGAGTAATACCCATAATTCCTATTGGTCTATGGTTATCATCTCTGATGAAAGTAACAACTGCTTCTGTAATAACTATTTTCCCATCCTTGCGGATTTCTTTGAAGCGTACATCCACATATCTATCTTTATTTTCTGGGTATTTTGCCTCAATTTCAAACTGTTCTTCTAAAAGTTTCATTGCATAGTTGTATGATTCAGGAGTAAGAAGGTCAGTAGCTTTCTTGTTTTTTCTTTCCTCAATAGAATATCCATAAATACGCTCAACCGACGGAGAAAGGAATAAATAATTTAAGTTTAAGTCTGTCATCCAAATGAAATCTTTTGAATAATCTGTAATTAGTTTAAATTTATACTCGGATTCTTTCAAATTTTTCACTAACTCACGCAATTCAATTTGGTAAAGTATTATTCTTCCTATAAATACTGTTGCTAATGGATAAAATGAAATAACAGTAATTGAGATAGTTTTCAATGTTTCTACAGCTAATTTTGAAGGAAGAGTAAACATCAAAATTAACATTGCAATATGGACTAAAACTCCCAAAATATATAGATTAATTAAGTTTAGCTTAATTTTATTCTTATGCACTAAACGATGAAAAATCCATCCAATCAGAAAAGAAGAAGTGATAACTGAAACACCTGTGATTGCTCCTATTCCCCCGAGGTAAATTCTTCCGATTGCAGGTATAATGGCAGAAATTATTCCTGCCAATGGTCCATAAAAAAGAGTACAGAGACTAATAATAACGGAGCGTCCGTCAAAAATCAATCCTGGTTGTAAAACAAATGGATAAAATATTCCAAGCAGAGCTACTACACCAAAAATTAATCCTTGTAATACAATTACTTTTTTTGTGGTAGTTTTCCAGATCGAATCCACAAATCCAGAAATAATACTAGCAGCCACCAATAAACTTAAATTAAAGATTATTTGTATAATTATCACATTTAATTTCCTATTCTAACAATGTTTTAATTTAATTATTATTCAATTAATAGTAAATAAAGTAAAGATTAATATTTTTAAATTTTATTATGCGTCCCATCACAATAAGGTGGTCTCTTTGTTTTTTTACAACCACATAAATAATATTCCTTCTGAGCAAAAACCTCAAATGGAAGAGAACGAAATTGTCCTTTCTCTTTATGTGATCCATCGCAAAATGGTTGAGCTTTTGACTCTCCACATAAGCACCAGTAATATTTTTTATTAGGTTCTAATACAACAGGATAAGGCGAATGCTGAGCAACTTTGGGTTCATCCATTTTTATACTCCTAAAATACAGTGAAATCTTAATATCTATGTTTATTAACTAATTTTTTTGCAAATTATTGTAGTATTGAAAATAATTTTAACATAAATATTAATAATTTATTAATCATAAAAAAACAAGTAAAATCGTTAATAAACGTTAATAAAATTAATAAATAAGTGTGTAACTTCAATAGCAGCAGAATAATTATGAACAATATTGGCAAAGAACTAACTGAGCGTGAGCGCGAAATATTGATACAAATTGTAAGACTCTATATATTGAAAGCTTCGCCTATTGGTTCCAGAACGCTTTCGAAATATCTTGAAGGTGAGTTAAATTTAAGTCCGGCTACTATTAGAAATGTTATGGCTGACCTTGAAGAATTAGAATATATTACTCATCCACACACTTCCGCTGGACGAATTCCTACCGATAAAGGATATAGATTTTATGTTGATTCGATTAATGATTACATTCAAGTAACTGAAACGGAAATCAATAAAGTAAAAGAGAATCTATCAAGCACAGACACATCAAATATATTGCGTGATACTTCTAAAATTTTGGGAATGCTAAGCAATTATTTAAGCATTGTTAAGATCCCTAAAATTATTGACTGTAAAGTAGTAAAACTTGATATAATTAAGTTAAGTTCTAACAGACTATTAATTGTGCTGGCACTTGATTCAAATATTGTGAGAACTATTTCTCTCGAAGTAGATTATGAAATTGATGAAAAGAATTTATTCCATATTAATCAATACATAAATGAGAAAATTTCAAATAAAACAATAAAATTTATTAAAGATAATTTCCATAATTTAATCTCCGACTATCCATTGAAAAATATTCCTTTATTAAGATTATTTACTGAATCATTAGATGATATTTTCACTACCAAAAATGAAGAACAATTACTTGTTGCTGGGACTCAAAATTTATTGCAATATCCCGAATTTGAATCAAAAGAACGTATCAAAAGTATTATTGAATTAATTGAAAATCAGGATATAGTAATTCATTTGCTTGATGAATACGAGGAACCAGGCAATGTTAAGGTGCTTATAGGAAGTGAGATGAACGATAGTATTTTAGATGAATATGCATTAGTATTGAGTTCGTATAAATTGGGTTCTAGTTATGGATCGATTGGGCTGATTGGTCCGAAAAGAATGAATTATCCAAAGATTATTTCGCTTGTTAAAGCAGTATCATCAGCCTTGTCTTCAGCTTAGTTATATCGTTATATAAAATATACAATTGTTACGTAATTACTTATAAAATTATTGGGGCGTATTGCTCGCCCCCCAATTAAAAAGATTGTAATCAATATTATAAAATATTATAATTAGATTATAAATCATACCCTATTTCTTTTGCCTTAAGACAAATTACAAAAAATTAATTTAAGATACTAATTTTAGAAATTCCAACATTTTTATTAGACTTGGCAATTATTATATAAATTCCATTGGAAAAACTACTAAACGGGACAAATATACTTTCTTGCTGTCCATTAGAAAAAAATGATTTAGAGAAAATATTTTTACCATCTAATGAAAAGACATTAATTTCGACATCACCAAGTATATCGTCAGAGGAAAGCATCAAATAATCCCCATTTTTTATGATGTTAATAGCATTGAATGCAATTCCCTTATCTTTAATGGAAGCAATTAAATAATTGCAAAAAGTTTGACGTGTCTCAATATTAACCGCTGGGAAAATAAATCCCTTATTATTGGTAAGTAGAATATATGCACCCCAAACAGGTATATTAGCTGGCAATTCATCAAAATTAGTGTTATAGAAAAGTCCGAGATTGAAAAACTCGGGTTTTTCACCGGAACTAGCAAAATCAACGTAAGGTTGGCAGGTATTGAAATAATAATTAGCACTATCACTATCCAGCCATTCAAGATTGTCGAAATAATGTTCATTCAAAAAAGGAAAATCACCTGGATCAATATCTTCTGGGTCAAAAACTTGGGAGAAATAAATAAATAATTTAAAAGTACCAACGACTACTTTCTTTGTGGTATCCTGCCCATCAACAAAACCATAAAGCCAGAAATTAGCTTTCCCAGTTTTCAAATCATATTTTAGCTCACCTAATACTTCGTTATCCATAAAGGTAGTAGCTACAAAAAATAATTTTGGCTCCATAAGGACAGTAGAAGCTTGATCGAAAGCAGATTCATAACCATTTTTTGCAGTAAAATACTCTAAAACCTGTTGCGCATTAACAACCTGTATGAAAAATAGAAATAAAAAAGGTAAAAACTTTTTCATATTATACCTCAAAATGTTAATTTATGATTAATAAACGAAAAAAATATGGCATTATTTTTTTAAAAAAAGGCTGAAAACCAGCCCTTCAAAATTTCAAGAAACATTAATTAACAAACTGCTTAGCATAGTATTTAGGGGTTAATTTTTCGCCGGTAGCTTTCTCTATCATATCGTTCCATTCATATTTCGCTCCAACAGAAAAAACCTTGTCAATGAGGAATTTACCAACTTCTTGATGACCGGTGAAACTTAGAACTTTAAATGGATCATCCTTCAATATTTTTTCAGCAATTGTAAAATAAAGTTGCGAAGCAAATAATTCCCCTAAGTGATAGTTATGATAATAACAAGGGCTTGTTGCAATATGAATTTTTGTTGCCCAATCTGGTGAATTACGATTTTCTTGGCGCTTGATCATTTGGTATTTTTCAACTAAATCCCACCAAAGTTTATTTAAATCTTGATCTGGATTTTCATACATTGATTTTTCGAAGCGATACATTACCTGAGACCAACGGCTAAATACCAATTGCTGCAATTTTAGACGTTTATTAGCAATGTCGAAAAGCCTTGCTTTTTCATCATTTGAAATACCCACCATATCTTGAATCCATTGTGCTTCAGCACCTTTGCGACCAAAAAGCATAGCAATTGCCTCTGTGGTAAATATGTGTGCAGGAGTTCTAAGCAAATAAGGCAAATCTTTCGCATAATGCTTTTCATAGAGTGCATGTCCATATTCATGAAGCATAGTTTCCATCCAACGAGCATTAGGACGAACGTTACAAAGAACTCTTATGTCGTTTTCTCTATCGATATTAATACAGTAAGCATGTTGATTTTTATTTTGTTTTTCATATAAATCGCTGCGAGCAATAATATCATCAATTGGAAGGTCTATGCTTGCATAATATTTTTCGGTCAACTTAACAATGTCTTTATCTTTGAAATATTTGTCGAAGTCCACTTCAAAGATATGTGGAGCTTCTTGGAAAAATCTATTTTGATAATGCCAAGGCATCAGTTGTTCCGGCTTTATTTTCAGTCGAGCAGCAAGGAATTCATCAACTTCAGATTTCAATTTTTTGAATTCATCACGAGTTAAATTATCAAGTTCATCAAATAAGCGGCTAATTTCTTCTGGATCTTGTTCAGAAAGTTTCAAACTCATTTCGTGGTAATTTTTAAAGCCCAGTTCACGAGCTATTTCGTTACGTAATTTTACAACAGCAATAATACTATCTGCAACTATTGGCCCAATTTCTTTATGAGCAAGCCAAACTTTTTTCAATTCTTCATTATTAGTGGAGCTTTTCAGTATCTCCTCCACATCATTATCAGTTAGCAGTTTATTTCCAACTTTAGCACGGAACTTGGAATACATTTGTTCGATATTCGAAACCATGTCTGTGAGGCGGTTAATTTTAGCGGTATCAGCTTGCTTCGATAAATACATATTGTAAAGAATGTCCAGCTGACGTTTTAAGAGTGGATCTTTGACAGCATTTGATTCTTTAATTTGCTTTAAAGTATTAAAATCATCTTTATTGAAGAAAATTAGGTTATACTCTTTCTCGAGATTTGCAACTTTAGCCCAATTTTCTTCTTTACTATTGATAGAAGCATCGAAATAAGCAGTATTTAAAGCTTTTTCTAATGGTTTTGCTTTCTCCACATACTTGTTAATAAATTCAGTTAATCTTTTTTCCATTTGAGCAGTCCCTTCTGTTTTTTCTGTTTTCTTGCAAGAACTACTTAATAATACAATTGCGAAGATTGCGGCAATTGTCAACAAAGATAAAGTTTTCTTATACATATCAATTCTTCGAAAAATGAAACATACAAAATAGAATATTTTGGTATACTAATACGTGATAATTCATTAAAAAGTTTCAAAATTAAAATGGTGTCCAAACAAAACTTACAAACGGAAATGCTAACGGCTCAGTAATAAAAGCCAATCCGAAATCCGAAGAAAATTTAGTGCCAGCAAGGCGAATACCGAGTAAAATCAGAGTATTCGAGGGATTATTTACATCGCTGTTCCAAAGTTCGCCTATAAAATGCAAATCATTTCTTGAAGAAAATTTAGTGTCGAGCCCTAATGCAATCCCAAAAGAACCATTCGGGTAGATTAATTCATAGAGTTCATTCTTGAACCTAATTGGATATATTTCTTTATTCCCGTTTTTTAGGAAAAATAATGCAGAAACAGAAGATTTTTCGCCTTGATATGTGGCATTTGCGTAATAATGTACAAATTTATTGCTAGAATTTATGAAAGCAAGATTTGCTCCGCCTCCAAACCAAATAGTAGCAGGTATATCGCTAATAGACATTGCAGGATAGGAAAATTTCACATTAGTTGTGCTTATTTCCTGATTTGGATAAGCAAATGGTAATATGCTATGTCCGGCATACACAGAGAAATAATCCCAGATACCAACACCCGCATAAAAAAATCCTAATTCGAAATTCCCTGCAAAATGATGATTACTAACCGGTAATGCAGTCGGAAGCAAAAAAACCCTATGGCTGTGTCGATAAATTTCTGATATTTTCCTGATTTCAACTATTTCATTTTCAAAAATGGTTGTACTACCAATAATTGTACTGATCTTTAAAGAAATTATATCGCTATTAATATTTTTCCCCAATACCTTAGCAGTAATTACATCACCATTAACAAGACGAAAATAATATGATTGTTCAACTTCAATATCTTGAATTTTGATCCCTGATGAAAACAGATTGGAATTTACTATAATACAAAATACAAATATGCACAGAATAAATTTCATAAGTAAAAATTAAAATATTATTGAAAAATATATAAATTAAAATTTACATATTTTTTGCAGAATTTTACAATAAAAGTTTAATAGCAAAGTACTTGTTCCCACAAAAAAAGCTACACAAAAAGTGTAGCCAAAAAAATTTCAACAAAAAGTTTATATTACCTGATTACACCAAATTTCCCTCTTTCATTTATCTCTTTTATATGATAGAAATATATTCCATTTTGTAACATACTGATTGGAATATATACTCTACCGTTGTTGATAAATAACTTGTTCTCACCAATCTTATTTCCAACTAAATCAAACAAAGTAATAGTTAAATTTTGAAAATTCGAATTATTTATTTTGACAATAGCATAATCCCCGCTGAAAGCGTAAAAAGTATTTTTGGGATCACCCCCTTTGTCATAATATATTTCTGTTGGGAAATCTTTAAAAAAAATCATAGCAACTCTAATCATTTTTACTGAGACATCGCTATCTGTGTAAGGATCTGCAATTGCTGAATAATATACAGTATCTTCACTCCTAATTTTAGCATTGAAAATTTTAACAATATACTGATTGACAGAAAAATGATTAAATTTGAAAGGAGTTTTAATATATATATTCGCAGAACCATTGTAACTGGAATCAGTTTCAGAGCAAATTTCCCATAGGTTCTTCCTTGAAACTGGTCGAAAAAAATAATAAGTCATTCCAGGATATGAATCGAAAAATGATAGGAAAACATAGTAAAAACTTCGAGGCTTATCTCGCTGACTACCACTAACAGGAATTGGTGGTTTCCCAGACAATTCACATACTTTTGAGAAAGAATTAAAAGTATATTCTTGGAACTCATATTTATTTGAAGAATTTTGATTATACAGTTGGATTAAGTGTTTCCAAACTCTTTCATCTTGCCTAAAACCACGCCAAATTTTTACCTGACCGTGAAGAATTCCATCAGTAAAATCAGCATATTGTTCAGCATTATCTCTACTTTTATTTAACAAATTGAAATTAGAATCAAAAATATGTATACAATATCCCCAATAACAATCAGAAATATGGTAAATGCTTACCACTCCAATTTCTCCATTTTCTGCAACCGAAACGTCTTTTGCTATCAGAGAATGCGCTTTGTCTCCTATTGTATATGTTTGTAACATCTCTCCTTCCGTATTGAATTGAATGAGTGTTACATACGATTTTTCTCCATCATTTTTTACTGTATAAATACCTGTTAATATTTCTCCATAATTTTTTCCCATCATTAATGGATTTTCTGCTAACATCAAGTCGTTACCAAAGACTAATCCAAGCTCTTTGTTTGAAATTATTTCCCCATTAGGACTAACGTCCACAATCCTTATCTTACAGTGCTCTTCATCTACTTTTTGCATTAATATTAATCGTACATTATTCCCAACATTATAAACAAGATGTTTTGTCCCTAAATAGTATTCATTAATATTGCCAAAGTATATGTTCCATTCAATATTGTCATCACGATATTCAATGCTGAGATGATAGTGCTCTCCACTTTTTATTTTAAAAAATTTTAAAACACCTACGTTCCCAGTATCAATCAACACATATAAATATCCATTATTTACTGTAAAAATTTGCTCCAAAAGTATTGGGAAATATGTTATCTCTGTCCGATAGATATGCATTGTAAACGGATTTAAGTTCTTGGGAACTCACTTGGTAAAAACCATATAAATAAAAGAAAAAAGTTAGCACGATAAGAATTTTGTTCATTTTCCTTAATCCTTGAAATAAACAACATAATTATTAACCTTTCATTAATTGATCCATAATATCGCTCATTTTTTCACATTTTGAGATTTTTACTAAAATACTATTTGAAAGATTTGGAACTGTCATCGGAGTATCAGGACAATAAATATTAGTACTTGGGTAATTTATGACAAAATTTGTAATACATCTATTCTCCTGATGATCATAGCATTTCGAATATACTGCACAACATTGAGATTCACCCCCACAAGATAACAATATTTGTTGAATTACACCGGATGTGGTATCTTTATATGTTGCAATTGAATAACAATCTCGCCAGAACGGTACTATATAAAGTTGCTCCTCACCATTACAATCAGGAATAGACTCTCCTAATGTCTTCATTAGTTTTTCCGTACCCATATATAGCAAAACTGCACTAACCAAAAGTGGATTTGAACTTAACAATGAATCGAAACCTTTACATTTCTCGTTGTCATATTGCGAATAAAATCCAGAAATAAAATAAAATGATTTACCTGTTGAAAGAACCATACATCTAAATAAATGATAACCCAATTTAATTTCACAATGAGGGAAATCCTAACCATATTTGTTGTTTTCTTTGGCTAACGTAACATACACATAACGAACTTCACTTTGATTAGTTGTGTCACAAACAATGTCATTTTGATTAGAAATTAATGGACAATCAATTGTATCGGCTACAGAATCTGAAGAAACTAACATAATACATAATACTACCTTTAAATAAGGTTGTTTTCATAACAATCTCCTCTTTAAAATGATTGGACATAAGGGAAAAAACTTATCAGTTCTTTGTCTTAAAATAAGGTAATAAAAATCAATTAATATTCCAAACTATTTTAATAAAGATTAGTAATTTTTTATAAACAATAAATTTTAATACTAAATAAAAGTAATATTATGTATAACTCAATTATAATTTGAACAGTATGTTTACTGATATTCACAGAGTTGGATAGATAATTAATATCTTTTTGGATTTACTTGCTTATAATACAAAAAAGGCTACTCCAAAAAGAGTAGCCACTTATTTTATTATCACAAAAAGTATTATTTAGTAAATTTCTTAGTTCCGTTTGGTTGGAAAACATATTTGAATGAGTAGGTTCGATCAATCCTGTTATAAACATCAGATGGAATACTATCTGGATAACCATAGTAATAACTTAATATCTTAACTTTTGCATATTTACCGTCAGCAGTTCTAATAGCAAGAACAACACCCGGAATCGGAGTAATCTCAAAAGTAGAATGATTATAGTTGTACCAACCTTTGCCACTACCTATTGGAATTGCGCGTTCTGTTTCAGACTTTTCTTCATAAAAAGTTGAATCCTTCGGTAATTCCGCAAGGGTCTCAAAATCTACTCCACGAAGCACAAATGCGCCACCGTTTCCAGGACCACGGTATCCCTGATTAATATAAATGCTTGTTCGATGGAAGCAAATATCCCATTCGGTTGTATTAGCGCGTGATTTGTCAATAATTTTATTCTCGCGAAGGCTAAAATAAGTCATTGTGTCGCCTTGTTCAGGGTTGAAAGTTTTGATGTTTTTCACAGTGATACTTGGCAGAAGTTCACCATTGCCACCATTGGTAGTATTATTGTCATCATCATCAGAACAAGCCACAAATAATAAACCAAACAACGCAACAAATAATAATAAATATTTTTTCATAAAAACCTCCTAATTAAATGAAAAATTATATATAAGATTAGCAAAATAAGTTCTTCCAGGATTAGATGGCAGATACATAGGTTTTTTCAAGTCAAAGATATTATCGCAACCAATTTGCAAAGAAAAGTTGTAGAAGAGCTCTTTTGAAACAGTTAAGTTCAAAATTGAGTATGCAGGAGCATATTCATTATCTTGGTCTAATACGTTACTGTTGTTTCTATCTTTAAAACCATAACGTCCGCGGTAAGTTCCACGAAGAAAAGCATTTAAACCATAATTTGCATTATTGTATTCAAATTTAACATTTGCAGAATGTTTTGAGCGATTCCATAATCCGCCATATTCTGAAATTTTAACTCGACGGTCGCCATCGGTGGTAAGCATAAAAATCTTGCCTTTTTTTATATCATCGTAAGTTTCGACATCAATAGCTTCTAAGTACTGATAACCCAAAGAAAGATTAAAATTCTCAAAGAAATTAATTTTCAAATTAGCTTCCAATCCTTGTGTATAAACTTCACTTAAATTAATATACGACCATACCTGAGCACCATTGTTTTTGTTAGCAACTGGAATTGTTTCTATCATTTCAGAAATATTATTCCTGAAAATGTTAACTTTTGTTTCGATAAATGGATTAATATCCCAAATGAAGCCAAAATTAAATGAAATTGATTTTTCTGGTTTTAAATTGCTTATTTTTCTCAAGTCAAAAATTGTATCAACAATTACACCATCATTGACAAGTTTACCAAACAGATCGTTGAAAAAAGCAACTCCAAAAACACTGTATCCTGCGATGGAATTTGTAAAGTTAAGATATAACTGCTGAAATGTAGGTGCTTTAAAACCAGAACCGACAGATCCTTTGAGCACAAATCCATCAAAAAGGCTGTAAGAGAAAGCAATCTTTGGGCTTAAATTATCAGCATAATCGCTATGCCAATCATATCTTAAGCTTGCAATCAGGTTAAGTTTTTTTGAAGCAATCCAATCTTCTTGCAAAAAAGCATAATAAGAATGAGCGTAAACTTTGCCATTATTTAATCTTTGAGCTTCGACAGATTCATAATTGCCGCCTCCACCAAATGTTAGTATATGTTGACGGGAAATCATCCAGTTCCACTGAGTTTCTAATTTGGTCAAAGATTGAGTAAATGAGTATTTATCATATAAAGCACCACCAATTCTATAATTATATTTCGATTCAGTCCTATATTCTGTATGATACAGGCGTGATTCTACATTGAAAAGGTCTGAATATTGATGTTTGCCAGAAATAGAAACACCATAGTCACGCAATTTGCTATTGTCATCGATAGTAAAAGTGTCAGCATTTTGACGAACATTAAAGTAGTTTTTTTGATCCTCAGTATTTATGCGCAAACCGACTTTGACAAATGTATTTGGATCAAATTTATATGTGAAATTATTATGAATAGTATAATTGACATATTCAGGCACGGCTTTTCCATAATACTCATCAGATAATTTGAAACCATCACTCGAAAGCCTATTAACAAATAAGCTGTTTGACAACTTGCCATTAAAGGAATTGATGCTATTCTCAACTCCCAAATCTAATGTATTGTATGATTCATAACGAGTATTAGTACGAATTGTAGTTGCATCCTCATTATCATCTGTTATAAGGTTTATAACACCAGCGAGCGCATTCGAACCATAAAGTGAGGATGACGGTCCTTTGATAACTTCTACTCTTTTAACATTGCCCATAGCAAAACGACGAGTATCGAGTATTCCACCACTCCTACCAATAATAGGTTCACCGTTAATTAGAATCAGAGCATAATCTGGGTCAAGCCCTTGAATTTGAACGCCTCGACCGTGGTCTTCTACTACCACCATTCCAAGCTCTTCACTTAAAACATTATCAAGGCGTAATCTTGAAGCAGATTTTATTGAAGAACCAGTAACAACATCAGTAGCGATTGGATTAGTTTCAATTTGTTTTGCAGTACGAGTACCGGTAACAACAACATTTTCTTTTAATCTATAAACGTCCAGCATAGTTATTTCTAATTTCAAGGGTAGCTTGTCAACTGTAATTACAGTATCTATAGAGCGACATCCTGCTCTTGATAGTTTAAGACTGTAAGTTCCCTGTTTGACATTTTTAATAACAAAAACACCATTAATATTTGTCGATGTTTGCATTTTAAGATCCGGGATACGTACTGAAACAGCGGAGAGCGGCTGCCCTTCTGGATTTTTAACAATGCCTTGAATTTCAGAAGATAAAGCAAAGACTGAATTACAAAAAAGAAATGCTATTAACAAAAAAATTACTTTCATATGCAAATATTTTGATTATACATAAATAATAGTTTAGTTGTGCTTAACATTATTTTTAAATTATGAAAAATAAATAAAAAATCAATAAAAAAATTCAATCAAAAATAAAAATTGGGTAAAAAACTAAAAAATTTTGAAATATTTAAAATAAAAAAAATAATAATTCGTATTTTTGTTAGCACTCACTTATGTAGAGTGCTAATAATTATTAAAATGTAATTTAATAGGAGGTACAATATGAACTTAACACCATTGCATGACAGAATCATCGTAAAACCTGCAAAAGCAGAAGAAGTTACCAAAGGCGGTATCATTATACCTGATACTGCAAAAGAAAAACCAATGCAAGGCGAAGTCGTTGCAGTTGGGAAGGGCAGAGTTGCTGATGATGGTAAGTTAATCCCAATGAATTTAAAAGTTGGCGACAAAGTCCTTTATGGCAAATATGCAGGCACAGAAGTAAACATTGATGGTGAAGAATATTTAATTATGCGTGAAAGCGATGTTTTTGCAATAATTAACTAAACTTTTAAATAAAAATATTGTAATATAATAATAAAAAAATTTAAAAATGTATCATAAACCAAGGAGATAAAATAATGGGTGCAAAAATCATAACTTTTGATGTTGAAGCACGTGCAGCATTAAAAAGAGGCGTGGATCAACTTGCTAACGCAGTAAAAATAACTTTAGGCCCCAAAGGTCGCAATGTAGTAATAGATAAAAAATTCGGTGCTCCACTTGTAACTAAAGATGGTGTAACCGTAGCAAAAGAAGTTGAACTTGAAGACCCAATCGAAAATCTTGGTGCAAGTATGGTTAGAGAAGTTGCATCCAAGACAAGCGATTTAGCCGGCGATGGAACAACTACTGCAACTGTTCTTGCTCAAGCAATTTTCCGTGAAGGTTTGAAAAATGTAACTGCTGGTGCAAACCCAATGGATCTAAAACGTGGTATTGATATGGCAGTTGCAGCAATTACAGAAAAATTGAAAGAAATTAGTCGTGAAGTTGAGAGCAAAAAAGAAATTGCTCAAGTCGGAACAATTTCTGCAAACAACGACCCAACAATCGGTGAACTTATTGCTGAAGCAATGGAAAAAGTTGGTAAAGATGGAGTGATAACAGTTGAAGAAGCAAAAGGAACAGAAACCTCGATGGAAACTGTTGAAGGTATGCAGTTTGATCGCGGTTATCTTTCGCCATACTTCATTACTGATGCTGATAGTATGGAAGCAATTTTGGACAATCCATACATCTTAATTCACGACAAGAAAATTTCTTCAATTAAAGATTTACTCCCTGTTCTCGAAAAAGTTTCGCAAGCTGGTCGTTCGCTTTTAATTATAGCTGAAGATGTTGAAGGCGAAGCACTTGCAACATTAGTTGTAAATAAACTACGCGGCACTTTGCGTGTTGTAGCTGTCAAAGCTCCTGGATTTGGTGATAGACGCAAAGCAATGCTCGAAGACATTGCAATTCTCACTGGTGGAACAGTTATCAGTGAAGAAAAGGGCTTTAAGTTGGAAAATGCAACTCTTGCATATCTTGGAACAGCAACTCGCGTAATTGTAGATAAAGACAATACCACAATTGTTGAAGGTGCTGGCAAACAAGAAGACATTAAGAAACGCATCAACGAAATTAAAATTCAAATTGATAAAACAACGTCCGATTACGACAGAGAAAAACTACAAGAACGACTTGCAAAACTTGCCGGTGGAGTTGCAGTTTTGAAGATTGGTGCAGCAACAGAAGTTGAAATGAAGGAAAAGAAAGCTCGCGTCGATGATGCTTTGCACGCTACTCGCGCTGCTGTTGAAGAAGGGATTGTACCTGGTGGCGGTACTGCATATTTAAGAGCTCTTTCTGTTTTGGAAAATTTGAAACCAGCAAATGAAGATCAAAAAACTGGTATCGAAATAATTCGTCGTGCATTGGAAGAACCTATCCGTCAAATTGTTTCAAATTGCGGATTAGATGCTTCTGTTGTGGCTAATAAAGTAAAAGAAGGAACAGGTGCATTTGGTTTTGATGCTGCTCGCGAAGAATATTGTGATTTGTACGAAGTAGGCGTAATCGACCCAACTAAGGTTAGCCGCGTTGCTTTGGAAAACGCTGCATCAGTTGCAAGCCTTATGCTTACAACAGAAACAACTATTGTTGAAAAACCTGAAAAAGAAAAACCAATGCCTCAAATGCCAACTGGAATGGATTATTAATAATAGTCCGAATAATCGAAATAAAAAGCTCCGCTCTGATCAGAGCGGAGCTTTTTATACTCTCTTAATAATACCACACCCTAAAGAGTATATACCCAATATAAAATAATATAGATAAAGTAATTATAGATGTTAAAAAAATAATTTTAGCTTTTCTTGATGTAAATACAAGTTTACCATCTTCAATATTTTTATCATTGTAATCTTTTTTATCGTTTTCGTAAGGTACTAATTTAAAGAGTCGTCCTTTTATTAAACGCTTAGTAAGTAAAATACTTAGCACTAAAGGAATAATGATAACAATGATATACTTTAACATTTCTTTTAAAACTTCTTCTATCATAACTTTTCAACCTTTACAATTTTAAAGATTTAATAATCAATTTTTTAATTGCAGGAGATGCAATTTTTGCAGTAGCTAAACCACCTAAGCCCCTTCCAGAACGTGATAAACAATTTCTTCTTTAGTAGGTTTTTTCACTTGATCTATCCACTTTTCAATGTCTTCAGCAGCTGACATAATAGCTCCTGCTAAATCTAGTAAAGCAACCCATCCCAATACACTACTAATTTCACTATCCTCATTTTCAGCATCGAGAACTGGGATATATCCACTCCCTGTAAAGTCAGGATATAATCTATCGTTTACTCGAGGACCAGACCAAAACTCTCTAACTGAAATAGCAAATGAACCAACAAAATTGGTATATATTTTTTGCAATTCATTATATGTTTCATTCTTGTATGAATTTTGAATTTCCAAAATAATTTTGTTTTTATAGCCTGTTTGGAGCATTAAATCAATTATCAAATTTGTTTTATTTGAATAGAATGTATCATTAGTATTAATATCCAATTTGTGTTGAATAATATTTTTCAATTCTTCAACAGTAATATCTTTATCTTCAAATAACCAAAAGGTAGAGTACATCCCACCAAAATACCTTGTTTTATAATCTTTTATTGGATTAAAAAAACTTAATGATGGAACGGAACTCTTAAAAGTATTAAGTAAGCGTAATCCTGTTGTTTCCCAGAATCTATCTCTATTAGACAAATAATAGTTATGAAATGCAATAGAATCGATATTATGAATCTCATTCACTACTGGGTTTATCATTAAATTATGCCATTCACCAGATTGTGAAACAAACAATGAATCAGCTTCCAAATTTTCTTCTTGGATGATCGCGCCTAGGATAGATTGATTTGAAGTTATGTTTTCATTCTTTCCGCAAGAACTAAATGATAAAATCATTAATAAGAAAGATACATACATTTGTGATTTGTGATTATCATAATAACACCTGTAATTATTTAAACAAATACTTACTTGTGCTTTGAGTTTATTAATATTTTTTTATTCGCCAAATGCTTTTTCATGATTTTCTGATAATCATTTTAAATTAAGTTGTATCTTGATGAAATTATCATTAAAGAAATAGAAAGAAGGTGAACTCGTATTGGATTTTGATTCTGGAACAAAAGAATAAATTAATTTATGCGAAACTGCCGTAATCGACTAAACTAAGGTTAGCTGCGTTGCTTTGGAAAACGTTGCATCAGTTGCAAGCCTTATGCTGACAACAGAAAAAATAATAGTTGAAAAACCTAAAAAAGAAAAACGTAACTATTGTGTTACGTTTTTTTATATTTTAGTAAATTAAATAAAGTCTGAAACTATGGTTTTATTATTGTATCGGCTCTATCAGGGCTTAATGAAGCAATCTTTATTTTTGCTCCTGTGAATTCTTCAATATAATTGAAATAGTTTAAAACTTCCACTGGTAATTTATTCCAATTATCAATTCCTTTTAATTTTCTTTTCCATCCCTTAAATGCTTTATATTCACATTTAACATTATTAAGGGTATGAATATCAACAGGAAACGATTTTAATGTTTTCCCCTCGTAAGAATAAGAGATACAGGCTTTTATTTCATCGAAATCATCAAGAACATCTAATTTTGTTATGGCAATTTCTGAAATACCATTAACCATAACAGAGTATTTTAAAGCAACAAGATCGAACCAGCCACAACGACGTGGGCGTCCAGTTGTTGCACCAAATTCAGACCCAATCTGTCGCAAACGCTCACCTGTTTCGTCAAGCAGTTCCGTTGGGAATGGGCCATTGCCAACGCGTGTAGTATATGCTTTCACAATACCAATAACGTTGGAAATCGACGTTGGAGGAATACCAAGTCCAGTGCACGCTCCGCCCGAGGTAGGATTTGAGCTTGTAACATAAGGATAGGTTCCATGATCAATATCAAGTAAAGCACCCTGCGCACCTTCAGCAATAATTTTTTTGCCTTCTTTAATTGCATTGTTAAGATAAAGTGTTGTATCAGTAATCAAGTCGTCAATTTCGGCATCAAACGAAAGATATTCTTCCATTAGTTCATCAATATTGAACCTTTCAAAACCATAAATTTTATGAAGAATATTGTATTTTTCTTCCAAATTATTACGAAGTTTTTGCTCGAAACCTTTTTTATCGAGTAAATCAACAATACGAATACCAACTCGAGTAGCTTTGTCGAAATAAGCAGGTCCTATTCCCCGTCCAGTAGTGCCGATAGCGTAACTTTTGGCATCTTTTTCGCGAACCTGGTCGAGTAATTTATGATACGGCATAATAAGATGTGCTTTATGGCTTATGAATAGTCTATTATGAACATCAATACCGTTTTCTTCGAGCATTTTGATTTCACTTTTTAGCGCAATTGGATCGATTACAACTCCATTACCAATAACACAAATGCAATTTGGATGAAGAATACCAGAAGGAATGAGATGTAATACGTACTGCTTTCCATTTATTACAATTGTATGCCCTGCATTAGCACCACCTTGGTATCGAGCAACTATATCAGCGTCTTGACTAATTAAATCTACAATTTTACCCTTTCCTTCATCTCCCCATTGAGAGCCAACAACTATTGTAACACTCATAATTATCCTAATTTGTTTGAAAACAACGATTAATTTAACAATTTTTCAATTAATATAAAGTTTATTTTCAGTAATATATTCTTCCACTTCTTCTGGGACTAAACCCGAAATACTTTCCTTGTTTTTTAATTTTTCGCGAATTTGAGTTGCTGTTATGTTAATAATTGGAGCGTCAATTAAATGAATTTTATCTAAGTAATGTCCCAATATCACCTTAATATTTTGCTGTAAATAAGAATTATCAATATCTGGACGACGAACGATACAAACATTTGAGTTAGCAAGAATTTCTTCCCAGTTTTTCCATTTGTCGAATGCAATTGCTTGATCGGCACCGATTAGTAAATAAAAATCATCTTCGGAATGAATGTTTTTTAGAAAAACAATCGTATCAATTGTATAAGAAACACCACCTTTGACAATTTCATAATCCAAAACTTCAACATTTTTAAACGTTTTCAGTGCTAATTTAAGCATAAAAAGCCTATCGTAATCAGTAGCTTGATAAACTGAAAAGTTTTTTTTAAAGGGTGAAATAGCAGCTGGGACGACATAGCACTTATCAATCTGCATATGAGAAATAAATTTTTCAAGCATTACTAAATGCCCATTATGCACAGGGTTAAAAGTGCCGCCGAAAATACCAACTTTCATTTTCTAATCTTTCGTAATAATAATAGCAAAAATAACAAATACTATTCATTATAAAAAAGAGAGACATAAAAATTATGCCTCTCTAAATAAAATATTTAGCATTCAATTTTAAAAATTTTATATTAGTCGATATATTCCATTTTAACAGTAAAATGACGTAAAAATTCTGCTTCCCATACAATTTTCATCTTCTTAAGGTTATCTCTATTCTTATATGCTTCAATAACTGCTTCGGCTATATAGTCAAGATGATTTTGAGTATAAACACGGCGGGGAATTGCAAGTCGAACAAGTTCCATTTCTGGTGCTATATGGTTGCCGTTATGATCTTTTTTGCCAAACATAACGGAACCAATTTCCACAGTTCTGACACCACTAATTCGATATATTTCGTTTGCAATAGATTGACCTGGGAAAAATTCTGGTGCAACATGTGGAGCAAAACGCTTTGCATCTAAATATACACCGTGCCCACCTGTTGGTTCAATAATAGGAACACCTGCTTCGAGTAATTTATTGCCTAAATATTCGATTTGGCCAATTCTATATTCCAGGTAGTTTTCATTCAATACTTCTTCGAAGCCAACAGCAAGAGCTTCTAAATCGCGTCGAGCTAAACCACCATAAGTAGGAAAACCTTCTGTAACAATAAGAATTGTGCGTGCTTTTTCGGCAATCTTATCGTCATTTGTTGCAATAAAACCGCCAGTATTAGATAAACCATCTTTTTTAGCACTCATAGTGGCACCATCAGCGTAAGAGAACATTTCTTGAGCAATTTCTAAAATTGATTTATCTTGGTAGCCTTTTTCTCTCTTTTTGATGAAATAGGCATTTTCAGCAAAACGACAACAATCTATGTAAAATGGAATACCATATTTACTTAACACTTCTTTAGTTTTGCGTATATTTTCCATCGACACGGGCTGCCCACCACCACTATTATTAGTTACAGTAATCATACTTAATGGAATATTTTCAGCGCCATATTTTTTAATTACTTCTTCGAGTTTATCAATATCTATATTCCCTTTGAAATCATAATGAAAAGCTGGATTCTTTCCATTTTCATTTAGTAAGTCAAGAGCAATTCCATTATTATATTCGATATTGCCGCGAGTTGTATCAAAATGTGTATTATTTGGGATATATTTTCCTTTAACATCAAAACATTGGAACAGAATACGTTCAGCAGCTCTCCCTTGGTGAGTTGGGATAATGTGTTTAAATCCAGTTATCTTTTTAACAATATTTTCGAATTTGTAGTAGCTTCTTGAACCTGCATATGCTTCATCTGAATCCATCAATGCTGCCCATTGTTTGCTGCTCATCGCGGTAGTACCACTATCAGTTAAAAGATCAATTGTAATTTGTTCAGATTTTAAATAAAATGGATTGTAAAAAGCATCTTTTAAATATTTTTCTCTTTCTTGAACAGTAGTTATAGGAATTTCTTCAACAGTTTTAATCTTAAATGGCTCAATTTTTGTCTTCATTTATCACCCATTAAATATTTTTAATTTTGTTAAAAATAGAAAAGCAAATTAATTATTATTTTACTTAAATCAAATCAATTATTTTATTGAAGGATACATAAATAAAAAGCCCGCTAATAAGCGGGCTTTTTTGAAATTATCATCTTATAAACTCATAAATTTTTGTTTTTCTGTTTGCATTTTATCGTAATCTGCTAAAAACTTTTCCAAGCCCAAATTAGTAAGCGGATGTGCTATGGACTGCATAAGAACCTTGTATGGAACGGTAGCAATATCCGCGCCAGCGAGTGCTGCATCAACAATATGTTGAGGATGTCTAATTGAGGCAGCAATAATTAAGCTATCGTAACCTTGGACATCCCATATTTCACATACTTCATCTAAAACTTGTTTGGAACTTGAAGCGATGTCGTCAAGTCGTCCCATAAAGACAGAAACATACGAAGCACCTGCATTTGCAGCGGCTATAGCCTGAGTTGTGCTAAAAACAAGAGTAACATTTGTAGGAATATTACGAGCAGATAATTGACGCACTGCTGCTAAACCCCCAGGTATCATAGGAATTTTGATAGTAGCCTCAGGAAACCAGCTCAAAATTTCATCAGCTTCTCGAAGCATTCCGTTAGTATCAGTTGAAATAACTTCCACTGATAAATGTCCGCCAATAGTCTCATAAATTTCGAGAATTCGTTTTTTAATATCTACCGATGGATCTTCAAGAGCAAGCAGCGAAGGATTGGTTGTTACACCACTGACAAAACCTAATTTTGCACACTCGCGAATATGCTCAATATTTGCAGTATCAACGTATAATTCCATTTTTCACCTTATAATATATCTGAAAAATTACACCTTTTTTTCGTTCACAAGTCGCACAAAATGCTCGAAACTTCTGTCATAAGTTCGTTCAGCGCTATTTGGGAAGAAACAAGCAGGCAACTGACGGGACCGCCTATGATATACGATGCATTCACAACATATTCCTTTTCTTGAACAAGGTTCGTATGAGCAATTACACATTTGCAAATTTCTTTCTTTTTTGCATTCCATAGACTATTCCATTTTTCTTATGTAAACAATCTTTTTGTCATCTTCTTTAAATTTCGGATAACCGAAGAAATCAATATTCATAACATTAAAGTTGAGTGAAGGAAATTTTTTCATTGCAGTATTTAATTCTTCCGAAATATCTCCTCCTTTATAAAAAACAAAATTAGCATTTTTTTTTGCAATTGGCATAGACCAAGTTAGCAAATCGCTAATTTTTGTTACCGCCCGGGCAAAAATGAAATCAAAGTATTCAAAATACTTATCGTTTTGAGCCAGATTTTCAACTCTCATAGAAATTGCTTCAATGTTACGAAGGCCAGTATGCTTTGCGAGCATATTAGTAATTTTAATTTTTTTAGCAATCGAGTCGATAAGAAGCATAGATATGTTTCCAGCAGCAATTGCAATTGGTATTCCTGGCAAACCACCACCAGTTCCAATATCCAAACATCGCGACTTTGCAGGTACTTCAATATATTTTAAAAGCGAAATGCTATGCAGAATATGGTTTTCTAACACATTTTCTTCATCTTTTCGACTTATAAGATTAACTTGTTTATTCCAATAAACTAATTCTTTAGCATAACGTTCAATACGTTCTAACTGTTCTTTATCAAGAACTATTCCATTACCTGATGCTATTGTCCAAAATTCAGTTAAATCCATATTAAAATTTATTTACAATTTTCAATTAAAAACTTTTCAATATTAAGCAGAGAATTTGGTTTATCCAAACCGAAATAATTGCCTCCAAGGTATGGTTTTAATTCTATGTATGGAAATTTGTGTAACTCAAGGTGGAGCATAGAGCAATTATTGCTTGCAGCTATTCTTTGAATATACAATGGAGAAAAGATAGATAATTTATCAGGATTAATTACTTTCCCGACTAAACCAATTACTTGCCCTTGCTTTATGTGTTGGTGTTTACTAACAAAAATTTTTTTCATCTCAGCATACTTTAAAATATAATCATATTTAAAAGATTTAATTAAAACAAAATAAGTAACATCCCAATAATATATGATATTTGGACCAGTAAAAGTTCCAATCTCTAAAACATAGCCATTTTCACAAGATAATACAGGAGTACTTTCCTCGCAATAGAAATCAATACCACAATGAAAACGGTCCCCACGACTTTCCCAAAATGAACCTTTTTCAGGAAAGCGTGGGAGACAATTTAATTCATAATTTTCTATAGGAAGAATAAACTTATGCATTACTTTTTAAATTGTTTAGCTAAGTTAAGAAATTCAATTCCCAACGGCAAAGATAATTGGCTATTACTCATACGTTCTGGATGCCATTGTACAGCAATAATTGGAGATTTATCAGAATCATCGAGCCACTCGAATCCTTCAACAATTCCGTCTTCCGCAAGCGCGTTTGGAACTAGTCCAAGCGCTAAATATTCGACAGCCTGATGATGGGAAGAAGTCACATTATCTCGGAGAACGCCTGTAATTTTGTTTAACTTTGTGTTCGGAAGTATATCAACTGCATGACATTTTTGAAACTTATCATTGCATTGATGAGAAATATTGGATGGATGATCTTGAGGAATATCAACGATCAATGTTCCACCAAGAGCTACATTTAGAATCTGCATACCTCGACAGATTGCTAAAATTGGCATTTTCAAAAGTAAAGCCTTTTCAATTAATTTAAATTCCAGTGTGTCTCTTTCAAGATTAATCTGACAACGAGATGAATCTGCTTCTTTTCCATATCGACCCGGATGAACATCTGCACCACCAGATAGAACCAAACCTTGACAAGTTTCCAATAATTTGGCTGCCTCGTCAGGTGAATAATTAATCATATCAACAATTTCAATATCAATCCCAGCGCTTTTAAGCCATTCTCCATATAATAAATAAAAGTCCGAACCACTTGCTTTTGATATTGCAATTCTAAGTGGCTCGGATTGAACAGATTGAGATAAAAGCATTGTGGTCATTATTATAAACAATAGTTTTGACATATACATTCTTAAATTTCTAATGCAACAACACCCGGAAGCTCTTTTCCTTCTAAAAATTCAAGCGATGCTCCACCGCCCGTTGAAACGTGTGATACTTTTTTATCGAAGCCCATTTGATTAATAGCAGCAGCTGAATCACCGCCACCAACAATAGTTACAGCACCATTTTCGGTAGCTTTAGCAAGAGATTCAGCAATAGCATAAGTTCCCTTTGCAAAATTGGACATTTCAAAAACTCCCATTGGGCCGTTCCAAACAACTGTTTTTGCCTGCGAGATAATCCTTGCAAATTCTTCTTGCGTTTTTGGTCCGATATCCATTCCAATATCTCCATCCCCTATTTCATCAGCTGAAACAACCTTAATATTTGCTTCATTTTCGAACTTGTCTGCAACAACAATATCAACAGGAAGCAATAATTGTACGTTATTTTCTTTTGCTTTATTTAACAAATTAGCTGCTAATTCAATTTTATCGTCTTCTAAAATTGACTTGCCAATATTGTATCCCATAGCTTTGTAGAAAGTAAAAATCATTCCTCCGCCAATAATTATAGTATTGCATTTATCAAAAAGATTATTTATAACATCAATTTTACCAGAAATTTTCGCTCCACCGATTACAGCAACAAATGGCTTTATTGGAGATTTTAAAGCTTTGTTTAAATAATCGAGTTCATTTTTCATAAGAAAGCCGGCATATCTTTCTTCAAAGAGCTTTGCAACCGCTTCGGTCGAAGAATGAGCTCTATGAGCAGAACCAAAAGCATCATTTACATAAGCATCTCCTAAGCGTGCTAACTTTTTGGCAAATTCCATGTCATTTTTTTCTTCTTCGGAATAAAAACGAACATTTTCGAGTAAAACAATTTCTCCTGGAACAGCCGACTTAACTGCTTTTTCTGCAACCTCTCCTATACAATCTTCTGCAAACAAAATTTTATAGCCGTATTTTTCAATTAAATGTTCTGCAACTGGTTTCAGCGAATATTTTGGGTTACGTTCTCCTTTCGGACGACCAAGATGTGACATAATCACCGGGATACCACCATCGTCAATGATATAGTCAATCGTTGGAAGAGTCATTTTTATGCGTGTGTCGTCTGCAACTTTTCCATCTTTATCGTATGGAACATTGAAATCAACACGCACCAAGACATTTTTTCCATCAAAATTACCATCAAGAATTGATTTTATCATAGCTAATTCCTTTTTGAAGTGGAACAGTTTAAAATTGTAAAGATAAACAGAAAGCCAAAATATTGTATATTATTTAAATAGAGCAATAGATGCAAAAGAAACAGCTGACTTTGTTGGCACCTCGTTCCAAATTGCATAATCAATTAATTTTCCTTTTGTAGGATTAATTAATTGCATCAAGGCATAAATTGACGAGACACCACAAATTTTCCATTTATCTTGATCTGCAATTATTTTGTCAAAAAATGTGTTTCTGTCACCTCGTTCGATGGAGTTAATAAGTATCCTATCTTCAATTTCCAACTGCTTAAGACGGGTTTCAGCATCAAAATCATCGCCAAATTTTCTTCCAATATGTGCAAAATCTACACTTGCTATGAACATTACTTTTTTGCTTGATTTTTCAATAACTTCATTAAGAGAAGCCAAAAGATTGTTAATGCTATCGTTTTCGGGTAATTGTCCATTTACTATAAATTCGTATGGAGATCCAACAAGAATAGGCAGAATTTTGAAATTATTTTTGAAAAAATATTTGAGCAACACAACTTGATATTCAACAGAATGCTCAAATTTATGAGAAAAATCGCCAATTGTAAGTTTTTTTCCAATTTTTTCTTTCAAATTATTAAGAATTTCGAGGTCGCATTCTGCAACTCCGAGAGGGGTCTGATAAGGTTTTTCAGAAAAGATAAAATAGTCTGAATATGAGCGATGAGAAGTTCCAAAGATCACAAATAAATCATATTGATTTTCTGCAATTGAGCTATATCCTTTTGCATAGACATCCGTAGTTAAATGACCTATTGAAAAATCTATATGCGGCAGAATCAATGCAGCAGGTTCATTTTCAAATTTAATATCGATGAATTTTTTGAAATATTCTGATGCGAAAGCAAGAAATTCATTGGCTGTTTCCGGATATGAACTATTTGCTGTAAGCATAGGTCGATATGGCTCTATGGAATATTGCTCCTGCACTTCTTTTAGTCTTTGGAAATAATTAGCAGAAAGCAAATAAGCATTTTTATCCAGAAATCGCAAAGAATCTTCAATTAACTTATAAATCTCATCATTTTCCACTTCATTCTTTAACTGCTGAAAGGTAAAAGCACCATTTAGAGAGCGAAGCAGAATATAAAAATCCTTCGTCAACATCAAATTCTGATTTGCTATGCCAAATGGATCTTGCAAGATGATATATTTTTCGCCATCTATAATTGTTTCCACCGTATCGATATCATATCTCAATGGAGAAATAAGTTGTTCGGTCATATCATTCATCTCAAAATAAAGCTTAAACAAAATATTAAGCAAAAGAATAGCATAAGAATAGAATTTAATGCTATAAGTAAGTTTAGTTTCTCACCGGATTTACGAGTAATATCTATCATCAGTTTAGCAGCAATTGGCAAACTAATTAAGACAAATAAAAAAATTAAATTACTGGTAATATAGCTTAGTATTATTGGTGGGATGTAGCTTAGTAACACAAACGCTTTAAAAAGATACAGAGCATTCTGTCGGCCTATTTTAACAGCAAGTGTAATTTTGCCAACTTTTCTGTCAGTATCGATATCGCGAATATTATTGATAGCCAAAAGATTAACAGAATGAAACGCAGGAGTCAAAGAAGAAAGCAGTGAAATTAGATTTACCTCTCTTGTGAAAACATAGAAAGTGCCATTTACTGCAACTAATCCAAAAAAAATAAAAACAAAGATTTCGCCCAGCCCTTTATATGCAAGTGGATAAGGACCGCCTGTATAAGCAAAAGCAAAAAATAGGGAAAGAATTCCTACAATCAATATATAAATATCTGAATATTCGACAATTTCAAGCCCTATTGTAAATGTAATAACAGTTAAAAAAATTGAAACAAGCGACATCTCATTAGGTGAAATAATTCCGGAGGCAACCATCCTTTTGGGCCCAATTCTTTCATTGGTATCAGCACCTCGCTTGAAATCATACAATTCATTAAAATAATTAGATAAAATTTGTATAAAAACAGCACAGATCAAAATAAGAACAAATATTTTAAAACTAATATAGCTATAATTTGAAGCAGCAGCAGTTCCAATAAGAACTGGGACTACACTTGCAGCAAGAGTTTTGGGTCTTGTTGCTATAATAAACACCCTTATTTTGTCTATTGCGTTCATTATTACATCTTTTCAGGCGCAGAAACACCTAAAATGCTCAATCCATTTGCAAGGACAAATCTTGTTGCTTCGCACAAAGCATATCTTGCCGAAGCAATTTCTAAATGGGAGCCAATTATTCTACAATTGTGGTAAAAAGTATGGAAAGCTGAGGCAACTTCCTTCAAGTACTCGGCTAAAATGTATGGTTCAAATTTGTTCGCTGCTTGAAGAACTATGCTTGGAAACTTATAAATATGTTTTATTAAATTTTGCTCATCGGAATTTGTTAATACTGATAAATCAGGGTTAATAATAATCTGGTGATTTTCGTTCTTGATTTTGTCAATAATAGAGCATATTCGAGCATGAGCATATTGAAGATAAAAGACAGGATTTTTTTCGCTTTGTTCTTTTGCGAGCGATAAATCAAATTCCAAGTGAGTGTTTATACTTCTCATCAATAGGAAAAATCTAACAACATCAGCACCGACCTCGTCAATTAAATCATCAAGTGTATAGCTTTTACCAGTGCGCTTACTCATTTTTACTTGTTCTCCGTTTTCAGTCAAAGTAACAAATTGATGAATAAGCACTTTAATTTTATCAGTATCGTATCCCATTGCTTTTAAAGCTGCAAGAACATCCGGGTAAGTAGCAATATGGTCGGCACCGAATAAATCTATAATCAGGTCAAATTTTCTCTCCAATTTTTCACGGTGGTAAGCAATGTCAGGCAGACGATAAGTTGGTTCACCCGAAGATTTAACAATTACTCTATCTTCTTGTAATCCCATTTGAGATAAAGCTAACCATAAAGCTCCATCTTTTTCATAAGCTAAATTGTTATTCTTAAAGTACTCAATTACTTCCTTAATTTTACCATCTTTATATAGACTATCTTCATTGAAAAACACGTCTTGTTTTATATTAAGCTTTTCGAGCGTAGCTTTGATTTTTTGGAAACACCAATTTTCACCAAATTTTCTAATCTGGGATAAATCCTGAAAATCTCCCGTTTTCAACTTATCACCGAAGCTTTTGTATAAATCAGTAGCGATTTCTTTTACGTAATCCCCGTGATAGCCATCTTCGGGAAAAGGGAAATCTTTATCAACAAAAAGTTGCATATATCGTGCATAAATTGAATCAGCAAGTACTTTCATCTGGTTGCCAGCATTGTTGAAATAGTACTCGCGAGTAACATCATAACCAATCCATTCAAGTAAATTGGCAACTGTATCACCAACAACAGCATTCCTCCCGTGTCCTATGTGAAGAAGTCCAGTAGGATTGACGCTAACATATTCAACATTTGCAGTTTTACCACTTCCGACTAAGCTTTTACCAAAATTGCCGCCTTGAATTAAAACTTCTGATAACAATTCTGTCCAGAATTTTTCAGTTAATTTGATATTAATAAATCCAGCACCAGCAACAGTAATATTGAATATCTTGTCTGGATTAATCTCCAAATTGTTAATAATATCATTTGCTATTGCAATCGGTGATTTTTTCAATTGTTTAGAAAGTTTCATAGCAACATTTGTTGAAAAATCACCAAAATCTATGTTTTTAGGTTCTTCGAAATACAAAAAATCAACATCCTTGGCACCAATTTTATCTAATGCAGCAGAAAAAACTTCAAATAAATACTTCATTATTCTATTTCTCCATTGGATAAAAGAAACAAATCAAAAATTTTGGATTGATCAAGTTTTTTGAGCCTTCCGGCTTCACCAAGCGTGTAGAAAATCCCATCAGCCCAAAGTTTTTCAATTTGGTAGTATTTACGAGATTTATCAAGCATAATATGTGCAATTACATCAAAGAAGTCAACAAGTACCCATTCTTTTACTTCAAGTCCCTCACTACGAGGTTTATCTAATTCTATCTGTGTGCAATATTTATAAATTTCATCGATAATCGCTCCTACTTGCGGCTGGGAATTACAACTACAAATAACAAAAAAATCAGTTGGAGCTGTATCTATTTTTCTCAGGTCAATAACGATAGTATTTACTGCAAGTTTATTTTCACAAATCTTTGCAAGCATAGTTGCGAGCTGCTTCGAAGTTTTAGGCTTATTAAGTTTTGCCAATTTATCACCTAAGTTATTAAACAAAAAACAAAAATAGCAAAAAGTTAGGTAATATTAAAATTAGATAATTATAAATCTCAATGGTAAATCAACAGATTTTGAAATTCCTATTCGTTTCGTAGCAACAAACTCAGCTTTGTAGTTATCGTCAAGCAAAAATATATTGCTTTGGTTGATTATCTTAAAATTGTCTTGAATGGTAATTCCTAATGCCTGCGTCAATTTCCCTGGGCCATTACACAAGTTTTTTAAATTATTAGTATTACGATTATACATCATAGTTTCTATCCCAAATAATGGAATAATCGAGCGAATTAATACAGCCGCACCAATATTCTCAGTCTCAGAGACTATGTTCATACAATAATGAACACCATATGATCGATAAACATAGATAGTTCCTCCATTGGCAAACATTGCAGCATTTCTTTGTGTTTTTCCTAAGAAAGAATGGCTTGCCTTATCATTTTCTGAAAGATATGCTTCGGTTTCCGATATCCTACCGCCAAGAATAGAGTCTTTGTTATAAACGATTAGCAATTTACCCAATAAAAATTGAGCAACATCTTTCGTATTTTCTTGAAATTTTTCGCTCGGAATTAGTTTGCCAATTTCATTTAAGGATAAATTTTTATTAGCCATACTCTTAATAATAATTCAATAAAAATCAATAAAAAACAGAATAAATATAAATAATATTTGTATTCAGTATATTCAATTTTTTGAAAAGTAATATAATCATTTTTTTCCAATGAACTTATTTTATTATATGTTTCAACCAATTTAATCTCATTTTCGGAATTAAAATATAAGCCGCCAGTTATTTGGGCAATCTCCTTTAATGTTTTTTCATCTAAATGAATGTCCACTGCAATTAGCTCACCTGAACCATCAGCATATCTTGGCACAAAGGCTTTGCCCGTTGCTCCAATTCCAACAGTATGAATTTTAATATTTCTCTCTTTTGCAATCTCAGCTGATTTGATTGGAGTTATCAATCCACTATTATTAACACCATCTGAAAGAAGTATTATGATTTTACTTTCTGATTTTGAGTTTTCAAGAGCGTTTATTGCAGAAGCTATACCCATTCCTATCGCTGTCCCATCTTGCAAAATACCGGATTTAACCTTTTGAAGTTGAAAAATCAAGTAGCTTGTACTAATTGTAAGTGGACACAACAAAAAGCTTTCAGCAGAATACAAAACAACACCTATTCTATCCTGTTTTCTTTGTTCTATGAACTTCGAAGCTTTCTCGATGGCTACTTTTAATCTGTTAGGGGGAAAATCCGTTGCAAGCATAGAACCTGAAATATCAATAACAAGAACAATGTCATTGGATATGATTTTTTTTTCAATTTGTGTCTCTTTACTAAATGGTTCAGCTATTATTAAAATAATAAATGTAATTAATAAAACCCTTAACAAATGAAGGACTAATATTTTAAAATTAAGCCTATTATTTTTACAATACGGCGAAGTACTTGGGAAAACAACAGCACCTTTCTTTGCTATGTTCCAAAAAAACAACAAATATAAAATCCAGGCAACTGGAATAAGAAATAGCAAATCAGGATATTTAAAGTAAAAATTCATCGACAATATTTATTAAGTATTTTAACTAAGTTATTTATAATTAAATTGATTTCGTCTTTCGAAATGTGCCCGTTATTGTATAATATGTGTTCAATCTTTATTTTTATATTAATAAAACCTGTTAAATCATTAATTTCAAATTTCTTACTCAATTCTAATTTGATATTATTAGTGTTCATTTCAGAGTAATTTAATCCAATTTGATTAATTAGAAAATGAACCAAAACACAATTAACACTCATAACTAAATCATTTTCACTGTACTTATTAATATTTCTTAATATTTTTTGTAATGTTTTGGTATAATTATCTTTGATTCTTTTTCTTTTATAATATTTTATTGCTACTGCGAAAATTAATAATAGAAATAGAACAATAAAAAACACATATAAATAGTTTTGATTACTATAACTTATAGTGTTTTGATTTGCAAAAATTTTATCATAAAAATTAAAATATGGACGATTTGTATCAACTTTTGGATACAAGTATTCAATTTTTAAAGGGCTTAATGTTTCTATTGAAATATTATTATTGTTAATGTTAGTAAAGATTATCTTAGTTTCAGGAATAATGTAGGATGCTTCCACAAAAGAAGTAATAACGAATTTATATATTATCTTCATTAAACCTGCATCATAAGTTGTATCAATGTGCTTTTTCAATAAAAATATGTTATCAGGAAGGATAATATTAGGTATTTGAACAGCATAGTTTTGAGGTATATGGATAGTGAGATTAATCTCATTTGGCGCTCCTATTAATATAGAAGTGTCGGAAACAGCCAGAGAAGCATATCCACAAAAAACTTTTCCCGAGGATATCAATAAGATAAACAAAATAATTAATTGAATTCTCATAACCCTTTGAATGTTTTCAACTTAATTTTCTCCAGCAATGAAATAACTCTTTTATTAGGTTTTAAATTTAAATACTTGCGTTTTGTAATGTTAGAATGATAATTATAGTATTCTTCAATGATTTCATCTTTTTCAAATTTGACAACTCTTTTCTCAAATACATCATATAAATTATTTTGATGTGAGAAACTTAAAATTTTAGTAGTAGCCTTTAAAAAAATATAATTTTGTGAATTATTTTCTCGAAAGTCGAACCAAGAATAATGAATAATTGTATCGCTGTTGATAAATTTTCTCTTTGCATAATTGTAATAATTTTTTGAAATAAAATTTACAATACCATCATCTCCGTAAGAAAAAGCAATCGAATAGTGCTCAAAATCTGGTTGAGAAAATAAACTATCTTTAAATGGGATTAGCATTCGAACCATATTTAGTCCATCTGTTTCAATTTTAAAAAAGATTTGTTTATATAAAGTGTCTTGTTTACGTATTTGCTGGATTTTAGGAAAGCCTCTTTCATCTAATATCGTCTGAATACTTTCTATTAGTTTGCCTGCTGCTAACTTTTCATTTTTTACCTTTCTATGCCTTCGTTTCTCAACTATTTTAGAAGGTTCATAGTATTTATAATATTCTGATAAAAATAAATAAGGAGCTATACATCCCTTGTACCGAGTAATGGTATCAGGAAGAACAAGATACAAAAACCTTTCTGTAATATTGTTGCTATCAGAATTAACAAAGTTTCGGTTTAAAGAATAATGGATTATTTCAACAAATCTCAAATAATTACCTTCATCATAATGATATTTTTCAACGTAAGATATATTGCTATCAACTACTTTACTTTTGCTAATTAAGAAATAGTTCTTTGGGGAATATTCATAGTAATATTTTTCTACTAATGTATCATTTTTAAATATTTCTTCATAGCTTGGGGTTACCCATTCGTTAAGAGATACATTTTTCTTAACAATTTTGTCACTTGATTTTATTTCAATCAAAAATGGAAAAAAATCATTTTCTTTTTGGTAATAATAAAATGCTGTGTCAATTTTATCTACATCCAAATATTGTATAATCTGTTTACTTATGCGAAATGAAAATTTTGAAGGACTTTTGGAAACAAAATTGAAAAAATGGTTATTTTCTTCGCAAGAAGATAAAATAAGTAACAAAACAAGAAAAAGATAAAATTTCATCATTACAAAAGCGTTTTATATCTCGATAGAATTTATTAGATTAAATTAATGAAAATTTGTTTGTTAATAAAATTAAAAAGATTGTAATATGACATCTATTCCATCATATTTGAATCAATTGTTAACGAAACACGTTGGAAGTCAACTTTTTTGTATTTGGATTGAAGGAAACAAAGTAACACTTAAAAGCGGCTTGTTAGAAACTGTACTATCTGACAAAATTATATTAAAATTAGAAGGAGAAGCAGCTAAAACACCTTTAAATTTCTTTGAAAAAGACAAATTGCTTATGCTGAATATTTATAATCTCAATGGGATTGATTTAATAAAAGCGAAAAAAAACTTTAGCTTAGATGATAAACTAAAAGTTAGAGAAATTAAAAAACAAATCTTACAAAATGTAAGAACTTCTCTTAGCAAAGAAGTTTCAGTAGTCTATAAACTTGGCGATAAAATTGTCCTCAACAGAGGTATCTTTGCAAATATGGGAATTTCAGGTGTTGTAATTAAACCTGCACCTTTCTATAATACAGAAGAAAATATTTTTTACAGAAACGTCCTACATATTTACAACAGCGAATTTATAGATTTACTTGAAGTAAAAATATTAGTAGGAAAATAAATGATCTGGTTTGGTAAGTCTAAAATTTCAAATGAGGCTACAGAATTAGTTGAAATGCCAGATGGGCTTTGGGCAAAATGTCCCTCGTGCAACGAAACAATATACAAAAAAGAACTTGAACTTAATTTATTCACGTGTTTTAAATGCAATCATCATTTTAAAATTGGTATAAATGAATATATTAGCTTGATTTTTGACGAAAGTTCTTTTAAAGAGTTCAATATTAATTTAAAAGCAGTTGATGCAATTAATTTTATTGATAGTAAACCATATATCGAAAGAATCAAAGAAGCAAAAAATAAGTCTGGCTTTGAAAATTCAGTCATATGTGGAATTGGAGAAATTTTTTCTCACAAAATGGTTTTCGGAATAATGAACTCTTCCTTTTTAGAAGGTTCATTGGGAAGTTTAGAAATTGAAAAGATTTATCGTTCTGTTAGATATTCGATTGATAACAGAATACCTTTTGTGTTATTATTTAGTTCAAGCGGGAACAGAATACAAGAAAGTGCAATTTCTCTTATGCAAATAGCTAAATTAACATCTGCTGTAAATGAACTAAGAAGTGAGGGAATATTATTTGTTACTATTCTTACTGAACCAACTATTGGAGAAACTGCTTTTTTATATGCAATGCAAGGTGATATTATAATAGCTGAGCCAGGAGCCAACCTCGGATTATCCAATAAAAGCAGCTTAGAACAAAAGTCTAAGAAAAGAATATCTGATAAATTCCCAAAATCTGACTACTATTTTAACAACGGGCAAATTGATATTATAGTCGACAGAAAACAACTTAAAGCCACTATTTCTAAAATAATTGATTGGTATAACAAATAAATTTCATATATGGATTTTTTTGTAGAATTAGAAAAGTTTTTCGGTAGTGAACTTTTTGGATTGGTGATAATGCCAGTTTTTATTGTTTTAGCAAGAGTTACAGATGTAAGTTTAGGGACACTGCGAATAATACTTATTGCGAAAGGTTATAGAAAAATTGCACCGATGTTAGGTTTTTTTGAATCATTTATTTGGATACTTGCTGTTAGTCAGATAATGAAGAATCTGGATAACTTATATTATTTTGCAATGTATGCGACAGGGTTTGCTCTTGGCACATATTTTGGAATGTTCATTGAAAGTAAGCTGTCATTAGGCGAAGTAATAGTAAGAGTAATCACTAAATATGATGCATCTGAATTAGTCTCTCGATTAATTAGCGACAATTATAATTTAACAACAATAGATGCCGACGGACAGTTTGGTAAAGTTAAAATTATCTTTATGGTATTAAAACGCGAATATCTTAACGAAGCCATACAGATAATTAAAAAATATAATCCGAATGCTTTTTATACTGTGGAAGATGTAAAATTTGTTCGTGAAGGTTCTCTCCCTGGAATGAATAATTATCCATTTAGAGGTAAAAAAGATAAAATTAATCGTGCATTTTCAATGAAAAAGTAGATTTTATGAAAATTTTTCTGATCGGCCCTATTAAATCATCATTCGTTCAAAACGATATTAAGATTTTAAGTAAAAAAAATAGATTATTACTTGAAAACTCAGTAATTGGCAGAGGAATTAAAGGGATTTGGAATCTATTCCTTTTAACGCTCAGATCTATTTTTAAAACAACGAAATGTGACGCTGTTTTTTGTTGGTTCGCTGATTATACAACATTAATTCCATCGTTATTAGCAAAAATTTTTGGGAAAAATATTTATGTTGTTGCGGGTGGTTTTGACGTAACTAATCTCCCTGAAATCAACTGTGGTGCAAGGTTACGCCCACTTAGATGGTTTTGTGTGAAAAACACTTTCCGATTAGCTGATAAAATTTTTCCAGTTTCTAATTATGCCCAAAAACAACTTATTACATTAACAAATGTAAATGAAAAAAAAGTAAAAATGATATATAACTGTATAGATACCTCTTTATTTAGTGAAGAAATAACTCAATCGAATAGGAAATTCGTTCTTACTGTTTCTCAGGGTGATAATTGGATAGAATACATTCGCAAAGGAACAAAAAGATTTATTGAAATAGCTAAAGAACTCAAAGATACAAAATTTGTGATTGCTGGGCTGCGGGATCAGGCTTTGCACTTGGCGAGAAAAGATGCCGAAAATGCTTTAAATATCGAAATAATACCTGGTCCTCTCGATCTTTATAATGAAATAGTTCCGCTATATAAGAAAAGTGTTGCTTATTGTCAGTTTTCTATCGAAGAAACATTTGGGGTGGCCGTCCTTGAAGCAATGATTTGCGGTAGTCTGCCAATCGTGTCCGAAGGAGGTGCTTTGCCAGAAATAGTATCCGGTAGCGATGCAGTAGTTGTTCGAACAAAGGAAGATATTTTTAATGCAATTGCAAAAGCAAAAGCATTATCGAATACTGAAAGAGTAAAATTGAGAGATTTTGCTTTTCGCTTCGATATCAGTGAACGTGAACAGATTTTGTTAAATGAAATTAGGTGTAGATAATGAGAAATTGGTTGATATCGACCGAAAAAAAACAGACCGAATATTATGACGGGATTGAAATTCACGCTGACATAGGATTACACGAACAAGCATTCGAGTTTTTTACAAAATATGTGAAAAAAGGAACAAAAGTGCTTGATATCGGTGCAGGTGCAGGTGCTTTTTCCAAAAGATTATATAATAATGGTTACGATGTAGAAGCCATTGATGTAGAAATATTCGAATGGGGACCAAAAGAAATACCATTTTTAAAATTAGACTTAAATAAAGGACTTAAAAACTCAGTTAGTAAAAAATATGATGCTCTATGTTGTCTTGAAGTAATCGAACATCTGGAAAATCCTTGGGGATTTTTTCGTGAAATAAACAGCATCACAAATATCGGAGGAAAATTACTTCTGACGACACCTAATATTACTTCTTTCTGGTCAAGGATATATTTTTTGAGATTAGGTCATTTTCATGGTTTTATGCCTTATGATTTAAGTTATGGACACATCAATCCCCTTTCTGGCTACGAAATAGAACTAATAGCTAAAAACACGGGCTGGAAAGTGCTTGAAATCCGACCTGGTGGTTATTTGCCTGTTTTTGATTTTTCTGAATTTAAGCCAAAGTTGTTAATATCTAACTTATTCAGGTGGCTTGCTTATGTAATTTCTAAAGGACATAAAAGGGGTTGGGTTCTTATGTTTATGCTTGAAAAAATTGATGAAAGTGAAAACGTTTATAAACCCGGTGTATATGAATATTAATTAAATCAGTATTTTATTCTATCTATAAAAAACACAAAAAAATATATTACAATTATTTTTTCGATGGTTTTGCTTAAGCAAATTCCTTCATTTTTCAACTCGTTTAAAAATAATTGAACATATTTTCATCACATATTTAATGTATACGAGATTGAGTTAATTTTCAACTCAATACTAAATTAATAGATTTCGATTGTAGTTCTTCTGAATTATAATTGTTCTTTGTTCGACCATTAACTAATTTTGCAATTGTCGCCAATCAATAAGAATAATTATACTGCAACTTTTATTCCTGCATAAACTGTTCTTGGACGAGCCGGACCATATAAATAACCAGCATCTCGATTTCCGCCAATATCTAAATCTTTTTGAAACGCATCAAAAATATTATACATACCTAAATACAAATTGATTTGTGGAAAAGATAAAATAGAATAATTTAATTTTGCTCCTAATTCAAAAAATTGAGGTGTTTTTCTCAACTCATCTTGTTCAATAAATCCTGCGTAATGAGGAATATACATAGGACCAGTATAAATGCCAGAAATTGACAAATTAACTTGTTTTGAAAAATTGATATTTGAGATGACATTTCCATATACACTGGGAGATTTAAACAATTTATTGGAAAATTTTGGTTGAATTCCACTATTAATATCGCCTGATGACCATTCAATTTGTTCGTTATACAAGCCTTGCTGAAAAGTGAAGCTCGAACGAAAATCAAAATATTTCGAGATTTCTGTTTGTATTTCAAAAGTAACACCTTTAATTGTTGCAGTTCCATCATTTATTCGCATAAAGATTAAATTATTGTTTTGATCGCGTCCAAAGTCTTTCAATACAAAAACATCATTCAATTTTGTTAAGAAACCTTCTATTGAGACGGCAAAAGGAATATTGAATAAACGTGTTGAATAATCAAAGGACGAGGAAATAGAAACAGAATATTCTGGTTTTAAGTTGTCATCGACAAGTATTAGTAACGACTCACCACCAACTTGAGTAATATGCAGATCTTCATCAAAGGCTTGAGGAGGACGGTAACCTTTAGAAATACTGGTTCTCCAATTGAAAGAATTTGAAACCTTACATAAAACATTTAGTCGAGGAGAAATAATTAGGTTTTCAATTTTATTATGCTTCTCAAAGCGAATACCTACAACAGCATTAAGCCAATCAGTAAAATTCCAATCATCTTGAATAAAGAATCCATTGGAAAAAGTAGTTTGATCAATCCTTCTTCCATAAGCAGGCGCTTTATCTAACATCCAATCGTAATGGTATTCATATCCAGTAGTTAACAGATGATAGCCCAACAAATTATTAATCAAATGATCATATTGAACACCGAAGCCAATTGTTTTATTATCAGTAGTACCATAAGCATTTGGGTCGTGTGCGGAACCATAGTAGCTTTCTCTTTTAGTGTTTTGATAGCCCAAATTAACAGTAATTTTATTTAAATCATCGTTTAGATAACGTTCATATTTCAATGTAATAAAATTAGAATTATGAGATGCTTTTTCAGTAATGTAAGTTTGGTGAGGAGGATTGTTAATTGAATCACCGCCACGGATAACGTGATATATTGCTTGATAGCCCAAACTAATTTTACTTTTATGGTCTGGTCTATAAAAAGAACGGATACCAAAAGTTTTAACATTTAATTTCCCAATATCAGAGAAACCATCATTATTTGCATCCCAATTTTTTCTATCGCGTTGAAAGCCAAACACATAGGCACCTAATTCATTATTATCCGATACAATACTACCATTAAAATTAAGCGAATAATCAGGATATTTATTACGCATAAAAGATTGAAATAAATCTATATTAAAGTTGTTTGAATAAGGCTCTTTAGTAATAATATTAATAATTCCAGCAACAGCGTTCCCACCATAAAGAGAAGAACCACCGCGAATAACTTCAATTCTATCAATCATATTAGCAGGCATTTGCTCAAGTCCATAAACTCCATTTAAAGAGGAAAAAATTGGGTTGCCATCAATTAATATTTGGGAATATCGTCCATCGAGTCCATTAATCCTAACTTGGCTAAATCCACAGTTTTGGCAGTTAATTTCTGTTCTTAATCCTGGTTGAAAATTTAATCCATCACGAATATCAACCGAACTCGTAGCCTGAAATGCCTTATTACTAACTACAGATACCTTAACAGGTACTTCTTCGTAAATTTTTTCCGAGCGAGTAGCTGTAATAACAACATCTGCTGTTTTAACGGCAGATTCCTCCATTTCAAATTTAAGTTGTAAATTATCTCCGAGATCCTTTTCAATCGAAAACTTATGATGAATTGGTTTAAGACCAACACCTGTTATGACAAGTTCATAATTACCTTTTGGAATATCTTTAATATGAAATACACCGTTTCTATTTGTGATTGCGCCGAGTGAGGTATTTAATATTCGAACTGTTGCACCAACTACAGGTTTTGCTTCACCATTTTTATAAATCACAACACCTTCTATACAGTTTTCATGAGCAAAAATATTAATTGTCAATAAAAACCAAAATAGAATAAATGCAAATACTTTGTACATAATTTCCTCCAATTTTCAATTAAAAATTTTTCAAAAACAGATTTTAGTCCCATCTAATTTCAAATTTAACTTTTTATAACTTTATAACAAATAAATTAGTAAATTTTTATCGAGATTTTTAGATAAATTAGGGTGAACTTAAATAAATATTAAATTTAATTCAAGATTTTTTAAAAAAAATATTTAGATTTATTTAAGAAATTTATTAGTTTAGTAAAAACTGTCGGATTAATATAATGGATTAGTTATGTTAAGTCAAGCAATTCAAGATTATCTTAAAACAATATATAAACTTGAAGAAGATGGCACAGTATCAACAACAGCAATTGCAAAGGAACTGAACATATCAGGAGCGTCTGTTACGGGAATGTTGAAAAGATTAGCATCTATGAAACTTGTTGATTACAATTCATACAAAGGTGTTCGTTTAACAAACGAAGGAAGAAAAATTGCATTAGAGATTATTCGCCACCATAGATTATTAGAATTATATTTAAGAGAAGCACTTGGATTTCCACTCGAAAAAATTCACGACGAAGCTTGCAGATTAGAACACGTAGTATCTCAAGATTTTTTGCAAAAAATCGAGGAAATCCTTGGCAATCCTGAATATGACCCTCACGGTCATCCAATACCTTCGAAAGACGGTGATATTGAAATTTCAAATGAGAAACCTCTTGTGAACTTTCGTAATGGCGATGTAGTTATAGTCAAACGTTTATCAGACCACGACCCGCAAATGTTATCATACTTCGAAAAAATGAAGATTTTGCCATCAACAATAATTAGGATTGTAGATAAAGCTCCATTCAACGGACCTATAACAGTATTTTTTAATGGAGAAAGCCAAATAATTGGAAATGAAATCTCAAAAAATATATTCGTAGAACTATACGAAGAAAAAGAAGAAAATTAGTTCCAAAACTAACAAAAAAGAATAGAGATGAGGAAAACTCTTCATCTCTATTTTTTTATCAATTCAGAAATTACCTCTACGTGAAAAGTATGGGGGAACATATCCACTGGTTGAACAAAACTCACCCTATAAGAATCATTCAGGAAAGCGATATCCCGAGCTTGGGTTACCGGATTGCAGCTTACATAAACAATTTTATTTGGTGCGATTTTCAATAAATGTTTGATTAGATTTTCATTCATTCCTGAACGAGGAGGATCTACAATAACCACATCTGGTTTAGCAACTGAATTTAACAATTTCGGAATAGATTTTGAATGAAGGTCTGCTTGATAGAACTCAACATTCGAAATGTTATTATTTTTTACATTTTTAGTAGCATCTTCAACTGCGGAATTGTTTAGCTCAAAGCCGAATGCTTTTTTCACTTGCTTGGCAGCAGGTAAAGTAATCGAACCACAGCCACAATATAAATCCCAGATGGTTATTTCATAGGAAAGGTTTGCAATTTCTAATATTTTACCAATAAATATATCTAACTGAACTGAATTAGTCTGGAAAAAAGAAAATGGCGATATATTGAAAACTACGTCAAGAATTTTTTCCTGCAAAACATCATAATTATTGGACATTTGAATAATTCCAGTGGCAACACTGCTTTGCTTATCATTGACAGCCCAGTAGGTAGTTTTGATAGTGTCAAAATCACCTGGTAATTCGTTTACAAACCATTTTGCAAATGCTTCTTCTTCGGAGTTTTCAACTGGGTTTGTAATCAAAATTGCCATAACTGCTTTTTGATAAGAGGAAAAACGAAGAACGATATTTTTCAGAAAACCATTGTTTTTGTAGTAATTATAAGCAGAAATACCCTCATTAATTGCTTTTGAACGAACAGCATTGATTATTTGGTTACCAATTTCAGGTTGAATAAAGCAACGGTCAATATCAATAATTTTATCATAACGACCGGGATAATGCATTCCCAAAGCAAAGTTTTTAATATACTCTTCGCTTGAATTTATTTGTTTTGGAGTAAGCCATCGATGAGAGCCAAAAGAAAATTCCATTTTATTACGATATTCAAAAATATCAATCGAAGGCAGCACATTTTCAATTTTCTGGATCTCGATTTTTCCGATACGAGTGTAAGCATCTTCAATATGTTGTTTTTTCCAGCGAAGCTGCTCGTTGTATTCAAGATTTTGCCACGAACAACCACCGCAAGTACCAAAGAAATCGCATTTTGGCTCAATTCTATTTGGAGATTTAAGAGTAATTTCCTTAATAAACCCTTCCGAAAAGTTTTTCTTATCTTTTGTAATAACGGCAACAACACGCTCACCCGGGAGTGCACCGCCTTTAAGCAAAATCGCCTTCCCATCTAAATGAGCAACTGAAATACCTTCGAAACCAATGCTGTCTATTTCAACTTCTATTTCATTGTTTGATTTCATATTATTCAATTAATAATTTTCTAGAAAAATAACCTGACAAAGTTTTACCATATAAGAACAAAACACAATTTGAACAAGGAAGATGAGACTTAGGAATTCGAATAAAATTCATATTTGAAATATAACGTGAAAAATCAAGGACTTTTCCTTCAATAGAATAAACATATAGCTCATTAAAGCAGCTATTATCAATCTCAATAATTAGTGAAGTTGTATTCTGAAAAGCTCTTATTAAAGGATTAAAGTCATTAACAGATGTAAAATTATTACGAACCTTGAAAGTAACTGGAATTAATGTACTATTAGAAAAAAATATATTCAAATCTGCTTCAAAAGAATCGTCGACTGGTTCATTTGCCTCTAAATATACTTTTACTTTTTCAATTTGACGCGGATAAATTACCAAACCACTCAATTCTTTATCGAGTTTGAAACGGTAGGATTTTCCGTTGTTCCATTGATTGAATGAATAGTTAATAATTGAAAGTGTATCATCGCCGTAATTCGCTAAGAATAAAAATGCCTCTGAATTATTCTGATTTAGAAGATAAATATTTTGGCTGGAAACAATAGGATTAGAAGACGGAATAAAATCTGGATTTTCGAAATTATTTATTCTAAAAATAAAGTAATTGTTATCAATGAAAGGATTTCTATTATTTTGCACTTCGGAAATGCGTATGTTTCTGACAAACTCAGAGCTATCCACTGGATCCAATAAAGCAAATTCTCGTAAATCTTTTAGTTGGTTATTAATAAACCCATAAGGATTATTATATCTTAGCGCAAAGTAAAACATACCACGAGCAATATCACCTTTTACAGAAGAACGCGGTTCAAAAACTAAGTTTCCACTTCTATTTAAGCCAAGACGTGAGCCGCCATCTTCATATGAAACATTACTACTAACAAATCCAAAAGGATAATTTGCTCTTTTGGAATTAGCAATTTCATATGATGGGCGAATATGATATAAATCGCTTTTAGGCGGATCGTTGTCAGCTCCGTATGCCTGTGGCCACGTATGTTCAGTATTAAAGTTGGTAGTATTTACATCGGGAATGCCAGTAGTTTGGACTTTACGACCTGTATAAATACATTCAACATAACCATTTACATTATCGAGGGAGCCCCACATAAATTCGCGAGCATTTTTATATCCAAGCGAGGTATGAGGCTCGACAAATTTTTTAAGCTCCAATAAGAGCTGACGCCCACGCAAATTATCAGTAGTGCGATAAATTTCCAATGGATGAGTTGCTTTTCCAACAATTTTAGATAACAAAGAATATTGGGAGTTATTTGTGATAACCTCACAATTTAGGAATGCATAGTAATTAATGTTGTCTCTTGGAGAAAAAGTGATTGGCAATAAAAATTTTTCACCTGGATTGATTTTCTTGTTACTAAAACCAGAAAATTGAAAAACTTTTGCGCTATCAATTAAGTGCGCGTTTAGTAATAATATTTCGTGCTGAGTGTCGTTTAATATTTCTGCATAAAAGGTAGTATCATTGTTAACAATAACATTTTCGAGTTGGATATCAGCAACCACTTGCGAGTAAAGCAAGTAATTGCTAAACAGGAAAGACAATATTAGAAGATATTTTTTCATTTTTTTTAAATATAGTTTATTTAACATATAACAAAGATAACATTTCTCCGATAGTATTTTCTAAATTTTTATATTCACCTATTGCCCACCCATTTGAAACAATTGCGAAAGCGTAAGTATCTCCATCTAAAGAATTAACATATCCCACTAATGCACTAACGTTTTTATGAGTCCCAGTCTTGCCAATTAAGTTGTTTTCAGCTTTTGTTCCAATCATACGTTTTTTTAGTGTGCCATCAACACCGGCAATAGACAATGATTTTCCAAAGCAGTCTGCGAAATCTGAATTAGCAGCAGAAACAAGCAATTTTATGATAGTTTCGGCAGTAACTTTGTTGCGTCGGGACAATCCTGAACCATCATTTAGAAAAATATTGCTAAAATCGATGTTAAGTTTTTTTGCAAAATCTTGATAACAATTTATTGCACTAATCTTATTATTAGAATTCGAATGATAACTTGCACCAACAATTTTAAACAAATTTTCTGCTAAATAATTATCGCTATTCTTATTAATTTCAGCAATCATACTACATAAATCTCTGCCAAATTCTGACAACTTGGTAACTTGTTTGAAATCAGGAATTCTTTTTAAGTCAATAGTTCCTGTAACTTCTATTCCATTCGCTTTCAATCTATCGTAAAAGGTCCCAGCAACAACTAATTCAGGGTTTTGAATTTTAAAAGAATATTTTTGATTAGAATTAACTGGTAAGCTACCCGAAACTGTAATAATTTGCTTGCCATTTTTTTGTAGATTAGTTTGAATAGATATTCCTTTTGTTGATAATCTTTGTTTAGTACGGCGTTTTCTTTTATCTCCAAAGTTTTGCTCATACGCATAGTAATATGATGAATTCAACTGCTCGTTATGGCCGGGAGAATGTCCTAACGATTTTTTAGACCCACCACCATATATCTTCACATTGTTATTAAGGATAAAAGCGGTGGAAGATGGAATAATTTGGATATTAGCAGGACGGCCCGGCACTGATCCAGCAGAAACAATTATCATTCCAATGTTTCGATTTAAACTTAATGCTGTAACAGGTGGGACGTATTCAACTTCCTCAGTGTCACCGCTATAATGAAATCGAGAAGTTTGCCAATCAAAGAAACTACCGTCAGCATATATATTCCCAACAATTTTTTTTATACCTAAGTTGAGCAAAGTTTCGATTAAATAATCTAAATCGCTCAGAGATAGTAACGCATCTCCTCCACCACGAATATAAATATTTCCCACTAAAATGGGTTTAATTTCTTTTGCATCAGTATAGATTGTGGTTTTAAGTACTGGTTCGGAATGTAAAAGTTTAAGAGCAAAAAATGAGGTAAATAAC
>Ga0116210_1000265_pt1 | contig 55395 bp, 51 predicted proteins | sample TshhotsprinmetaG_FD_94483 | JGI IMG/M metagenome (GOLD analysis project Ga0116210, IMG submission 94483) | Hot spring microbial communities from South Africa to study Microbial Dark Matter (Phase II) - Tshipise hot spring metaG | ecosystem: Environmental > Aquatic > Thermal springs > Hot... | reverse complement strand
ATGCCGGGCGACAACGTGAACCTGGAAGTGGAGTTGATCGTGCCGGTGGCGTTGGAGCAGGGCTCGAAGTTCGCCATCCGTGAAGGCGGTTTGACCGTCGGCGCCGGCGTGATCACCAAGATTTTGGAGTAAAATAGATATGGCGTCGAAGAAGAAAGACATCCGGCCGGTGATCACGCTTCAATGCACGGAATGCAAGGAACGTAACTACACCACTGAGAAAAATCGACGCAACGATCCGAACCGGCTGGAGTTCAAAAAGTTCTGTCCGCGATGCCGCAAGCATACTCTGCATCGCGAAACCAAGTAGGAACATGCCATGTGCCGAGCATGGTGTAACGGTTTGACATCGTACGATGCTAGGCACGTGGCGAGCGTAGGCCAGTAGCTCAATTTGGTAGAGCACTCGTCTCCAAAACGAGCGGTTGTGGGTTCGAGTCCTGCCTGGCCTGCCTAAGGTGATAACGCCGTCGTCCCTGGCGGCGTTTTAGCCGTAAAAAGGAGTGATCTGTGACCGCAGAGAAGAAGCCAAATGCCATCACACGTTATATTCGCGAGATGATCGGTGAGCTTCGCAAGGTGAACTGGCCGACCTGGCCAGAGGCGCGGCAATTGACCATCATCGTGCTTGCGGTTATGATCGTGGTGGGAATCTATCTGGCTATGGTTGATGGCCTGGCAGAGTATCTGATTAAGCTGGCTATTGGCACTTAGCCGATGCTCAGGTAGGAGACCGGGAAGTCGAGGTCGTGATGAACGCGCAGGAACCCGAAAAGGAATTTGTGCAAGAGCCCATTGAGCCGGAAGAGGCCGTTGCTACGCCGCCGGCCGGAGCGGCTTCGGCTGCTTCGGAGCCGGCCTCAGCCTCGATCTCGATGAAGGCAACTTCTAGTGGTGAAGCCGCCTCCTCTACCGACCTGCCTTCGTCCCCTACCACTCCCGCTGATCAATCCGCTGAGGGAGGGCCGGCCTGGTATGTCATCCACTGCTACTCGGGGTACGAGAACAAGGTGCGCCACAATCTCGAGCAACGCATCGAGACGATGGGCATGAAAGACAAGATCTTCGACGTGATCGTCCCCACTCAAGAGGAGATTGAAATTCGGGATGGCAAACGTCGTACAGTAGAGCGCCAGATCTTCCCCGGCTACGTGTTGGTCAATATGATCATGACCGAAGAGTCCTGGTATGTGGTGCGCAATACGCCCGGTGTGACCGGCTTCGTGGGGATGGGAAACGTCCCCACCCCGTTACGGCCGGAGGAAGTGAACCAGATCCTGAAGCGCATGGAAGCGGAAGCGCCGCGGGTTAAGGTCACCTTCAAAGTAGGGGAACGTGTGCGGATCATTGACGGCCCGTTCAATGATTTCCGAGGCAACGTTGCCGAGATCGATATGGAGCGTAACAAGGTACGTGTGATGGTCAACTTCTTCGGGCGTGAGACGCCGGTTGAGTTGGACTTCTTGCAGGTTGAAAAGGCTTAACGTGCGGTCAAACGGCTCTAGAAGCCGATCGTCGATCTCTGATTCTTGTGGGAGGGCAAAACGCCCGCTGCGACCACAAAGGAGTAACCATGGCAAAGAAAGTCAAAGCAATCGTTCGTTTACAAATCAAGGCCGGCAATGCAACCCCTGCCCCGCCGATTGGGCCGGCCCTGGCCGGCCACGGCATCAACATCATGCAGTTTTGCAAGGAATACAATGCCCGAACGTCCAATCGGATGGGCGAGGTGATTCCGGCCGAGATCACCATCTACACCGACAGCTCGTTCACCTTCGTGCTCAAGACGCCTCCGACAGCGGTGTTGCTCTGCAAGGCTGCTGGTATTGAGAAGGGATCATCTGTCCCCAACAAGACCAAAGTCGGCAAGGTCACACGCAAACAAATTCGCGAGATTGCCGAATTGAAGATGAAGGATCTGAACGCCATCGATATTGAAGGCGCTATGAAGCAGATCGAGGGAACGGCCCGCAGTATGGGCCTGGAGATTGTTGACTAAATTTTAGTGGGAGGGTCGCTTTCGCCTGGGCGGATCCAGACGAGAAGGGTGACCCGTTTGCACCACGGAGGAAATCATGGCAAAACACGGAAAAAAATATCTGGCTGTTGCAGCCAAAGTGGATCCTCAACGACTGTATTCCCCGAAAGAAGCTCTAGCGCTAGCGCGGGAAACGTCTCCGACCATGTTTGATGCCACGGTTGAAGTGCATATCCGCACCGGCCTCGATCCGCGACAAGCTGATCAACAGGTGCGCGATGTGGTGGTGTTGCCCCAGGGCTTGGGTAAGACGGTGCGCGTCTTGGTCTTCGCCGCTGGTGATGCTGCCGCTGCTGCTCGTGCGGCCGGCGCCGACCTGGTGGCAGATGACGACGAGACGATCAAGAAGATCGAAGGCGGCATGTTGGATTTCGACGTGGCGATTGCCACGCCTGACATGATGGGCAAGGTGGGACGTTTGGGTCGTGTGTTGGGCCCGCGTGGGTTGATGCCCAATCCCAAAGCTGGCACAGTGGTGGCGCCCCACGACATCCCACGCGCCGTTCAGGAGGCCAAAGCCGGCCGCGTGGAGTTCCGCCTGGATAAAACCGCCAACATCCACGTTGCGATCGGCAAAGTTTCCTTTACTACTGAGCAGCTCCATGAAAACTTTGCTGCGCTGATGGAAGCCATTCGCAAGGCCCGCCCGGCCGGCGCAAAAGGCACCTATATCAAGCGCATCACTGTCACTACCACCATGGGCCCCGGTATCAAAGTGGATCCAAGCGCAGCTCAATCCTTGGAGGTAGGCGGATAGTCCTATTCGCTTAACTTGATGTGCCACTTCCCCGAAGACGGCGGGTGTTCCCATGCCTGGGAACTTAATTTCCTGCCTAGGTGAAGACGAAACGCACCTATTCAACCCACACGGGTCAGAACAGGGCCCAGATTTTGGGCCGGTGAACGTCTTTGCCGCAGGAGCGAGTGGCAAAGACTTTTTTTCTGAAAGGAGGTGATTGTCCCTTGGCCATTACTCGACAGCGCAAGGAAGAAATCCTGAAGCAATATGCCGATTGGCTGAAGCGCAGCCAGGCGGTTATCCTGATGGAATATACCGGCGCCAAGATGAAAGACTTGGATGTCATCCGGGCCAAGATCCGCGAATCAGGCGGGGAATTCCATATCGTGAAAAACACCCTGGCTCGACGCGCTTTTGAAGCTGCCGGCATAATCTTTCCGGCCAACCTGTTCGAGCAGAGCACGGCCATTTCCTTCGCATTCAGCGATCCGGTGGCGACGGCCAAAGCCCTGGGCGAGGCCGCCAAAGGCATGGCGTTTGCCCGCATTAAGGGCGGCTTCATGGGCGGACAGATATTGGACCCAGCCCAGGTGAAAGCCCTGGCCGACCTGCCCCCGCTGCCGGTGACTCGGGCTCGCTTGTTGGGCGTTTTGCAAGCTCCGGCGGCGAAGTTGGCACGCACCCTGGCTGAGCCGGCCCGCTCGCTGGCGGCCGTCCTGCGCGCTTACTCTGAAAAATCCACTGCTGCCTAGGGCAGCAAAACTCGCTATCTCATCTCTCTGAAATCTTCATCTCTTAAGGAGTACACAACAATGGCTGCAAATCTGGAACAATTGGTTGCTGCACTGAGTGAACTGACCGTTCTCGAAGCGGCTCAACTGGTCAAAATGCTGGAGGAAAAATGGGGCGTCTCAGCGGCAGCGCCGGTCGCTATGGCTGTCGTCCCCGGAGCGGCTGCACCCGGTGCGCCCGCCGAACCTGTTGAGGAGAAGACCGAGTTCGACGTGGTCATCAAGGATGCTGGCCCGAAGAAGATCGAGGTCATCAAGGCCATCCGCCAGCTCACCAACCTGGGTCTGAGCGAAGCTAAGACCTTGGCCGAAACCCCCGGCGGCAAGGTGCTATCGGCAGTGAGCAAAGATGCGGCTATGGAGGCCAAGAAGAAACTCGAAGAAGCCGGCGCTGTCGTCGAACTAGCCTAGCCTCAAGCAACCAAGCGGAACAATTGCGGCAGACGGGCGAGCAGGGGGAAATTGCCCGTTGCCGTAAATTTTCGTTGCATCATTGCCTCTGCCCAGGCAATCTCCCCCTGCTGGATAGCACGCCACACCTCAACATCCACGCGGATTGTCAGGCGGGCAAAATCGAGTTCGCCTTGGTGCAGCGTACACTTACCGTTGGCGATCCGCAAATAATAGGCTGCCGAGTCGGTTCCGTGAAAGAGGAACTGGATTTCGGCGTTTAGTCCTTGTGCGGCGTTTGGATCAAAGCGAGCGATCAGGTCGTTGAGGAGAGATTCGGCTGTAGAAGTCATTTCTTGGCTCGCTCCTGTAAGAAAGCGATGACCGCTGCGGAATCGCGCTGAGCCAAGGCGGGTTCTACCAAGGCTGCAGCTTCTTCGCGGCTCCAACGCCGCAGCGTTTCCTTAACGAAAGGAATGGAGGCGGGGGCCATACTGAATTCGTCTAATCCCATGCCCAATAGCAAGGGTGCAGCAAGCACTTCGCCGGCCAGCTCACCGCACATCCCTACCCAGATGCCTTTTGCGTGAGCATACTGAATGGTCTGATAGATGAGCCGTAAGACGGCCGGGTGGAAGTGATCGGCGATCGAGCGCACCAAAGGATTGGTGCGATCAGCGGCCAGGGTATACTGGGTTAGATCGTTGGTGCCGATGCTGAGAAAATCCACCTCGGCGGCCAGCAGGTCGGCGCATAGGGCAGCCGCAGGCACTTCTACCATGATCCCGATCTGAGGCTCTCCGAACGGTTGTTGACGGGCGAGCAGCTCGCGTTGCGCTTCTTCGACCATCGCTCGAGCAGCCAGAATCTCAGCATGGGTGGTGACCATCGGGAACATGATGGCGATTTGCCGGCCATGGGCGGCGCGCAAAATCGCCCGCAGCTGGGTTTTGAACAATTCGGGTTGATCGAGCGTGAAACGCAAGCCTCGTTTGCCTAGAAACGGGTTGGACTCGTGCGGCAAGGAGAGGTAGGGCACAGATTTGTCTCCGCCGATGTCCAGAGTGCGGATGATCAGCAGGTGATTCTGTAATAAGGTGGAAATGGTCAGGTAAGCTTCATATTGCTCGTCCTCAGTGGGTGCCGAAGCGCGATCCAGGAACAAAAATTCGGTGCGCAACAAGCCTACTCCTTCTCCTCCAAAGGGGAGGACTCGCTCGGCCTCGCGCACCGACCCGATGTTGGCCGCCACCGTCACCCTTGTGTCGTCGGGCAGGATCACCGGCTGGGCAGCGTTCTTGAGCGCTTGATCCAGGCGAGCTTGACGGTCTTGGCGAAGCCGGAGATAGGTTTGTTGCGTATCGACATCGGGATCAAGGATGACCTGGCCCTCCTGACCATCCACGATCACCCATGTGCCGGGCGAGATCGCCAATACTTCGGGACCCAGGCCGACCACTGCCGGAATGCCAAGGCTACGGGCCAGGATCGCCACATGGCTGGAGGGACCGCCGCCAGCGGTGAGGATCCCCAAAATCAGCGAAGCATCCATCTGAGCGGTATCGGAGGGCATGAGCTCATCGGCCACCACCACGACCGGCTCGTGCACCTGTTCCCAGCCGCTGGAGGCGATCCCCACCAAGGAGCGTAGCAGACGAGCGCCTACATCCGCCACGTCCACGGATCGAGTGCGAAAATAATCGTTCTCCATGCCTTCAAACATTGCCTTGAGGGTAGCCGTGACGCGTTGAACAGCGGCCTCGGCTTGGATGCGTTCTGAGCGAATCGTCCGCTCGATCTCCTCACGGAAGGAGGGATCGATCAGGATCAGGCGATGGGCTGAAAAAACCTCAGCTTCAGCCCGTCCAATCCGCTTTTCTGTGTCCGCTTCTAAGCGGCTCAATTCTCGATCAACATGCTCGATCGCTTTGTTTAGTCGCTCAATCTCCGACTGGGGATCGGCGATCGGTTTGGGTTCAATGGCCGGCAAGGGCGTCGAATAGAGGAACGCCCGGCCCATTGCCACCCCAGCGGACGCAGCAATACCTTGAAGCTGTTTCATATCGTTTCGCCGTTTTCCCCGAAATTGTTCTCGATTAACTCGCGCAAGGCTTGCAGCGCTTCGTTGGCTTGCTCGCCTTTGGCTTGGATTCGAATACGGTGTCCACTGGAAACGCCCAAGCTGAGGACACCGAGAATGCTTTTTGCGTTAGCCGGAGGGTTGTTGTTTTCGAGATTGGCCACTAGGATCTCACAAGGGAATTGGTTGGCCAACTGAACAAATTTCGCCGCCGGCCGGGCATGTAAGCCCACCTTATGACGAACAACGATCTCGATTGATTCCATGTCTGAAGTCGTCGGTTCAGGCATGGCCGGCGCAGGTTCACTTTCCACGCCTAGGACGGCGCTCAGCAAGTCGTAGGCCTGATTGGCTGTTTCTACGTCAGCGAGCTCTTGAAGCTTTTCCGTATTTTGGAAAAAATCCATCAGGCGATGCAAAACGTCGATCTGAACCGCCGGCTCGACGACCGAAAGCAAAAACACCAACTGCACCGGCACCGACCGCGTCGGTTCGCCCATGGTGCGAAATTGCACGGGCAGTTTCAGAATCCCAACCGCAATGGCCGGCTTCAGGCAATGCTCTACGTTCGTGTGAGGAATGCTGACTGGCAACTCTGTGGGCATGCCCGTAGGGAAGGTTTCCTCGCGCTGTAAAACGGCCTCGAGAAATGACTCTTTAACGTATCCCCCCTGTTGCATCTTCTCGGCCATAATACGGATAGCCTGCTCGGCCGTGTGTACGTCCAATCCGACGAAGATCAGTTCTTTGTAGAGCATAGCCTACCTTAATGCCGAAACTAAGAAGCCAAGAGTCGACCCATCAGCGCACAGTAGGCCGAGACATCCACTCGCTCTAGGGCATCAAAACCGCTATCCAGGTCCTTGGCGAACACGAACACACCATGGCGCGGCGCCAAGACTACCGCTGCTTGTTTGCGCACCCGATCCAACTGTGGTTCGATAGCGGCACAAATGGAATCGGCCAATTCTTGGCTATGAGCAGGAGCATCGGGAATCAGACCGATCTCTGGGCCGAATTTATCGGTGGCATAGAGCATGGAAGGGATGGGCCGTTCGACAGCGCAAAACACCAACGCATTTCGAGAGTGGCCGTGTACCACTGCTGTCCCATCAGGATAGAATTTAGTCAGCAGGTCGCGGTGCACGCGTACCTCGCGCGAGACCTGCCCTTCTCCTTCCAGTTTGTTGGCCTCTAGATCGAGTATTAGAATGTTTTCCGGCTTGAGCTGCCAGTGGAAGGCGCTTCCCGCATAACGGGGGGTCATCAAAATTACATCACCCATGCGCACACTGAGGTTTCCGCCGGCCGTATCGGTGAGAAAGCGAGCATACATCAACTTCCCTACCTCAGCGATCTTCTTGCGCATGTCAAAAATATCGGACATTTAGGCTTCCTTCCTGTCTACGATGAAGGGAAGTGGACCGCTTGAACGGCTACCCGGTGCTCCAACTGACGCACCAAGGCTGGGTCAATAAAACCGGAACCGATCACCTGGGTGTTGGCGGCGCCGCAGGCAACGCCGCGCCGCACGATGCCCTCTAGATCGAGACCCTCCAAGATGGCTGAGGCCACGCCGGCCAACAACGAATCGCCGCATCCCATCACGTTAATCACTCCGTCCATCGAGAGTCTTCCTTCCAGCCAAACTTTGCCGTCGGTGATCAGCAATCCTTCAGCGCCGCGCGAGAGCGCTATCAAGCTGATGCCCATCCGGTTCAGCTCGTGCATGGCCATGAGCTGAGCAGGCAAATCATCAAGGGAACGGTCAAAAAACTCGGACAGCTCTTCACGGTTGACCTTGACCAGATAAGGCCGAGCTCGGATGCCTTCGCGCAGAGCCAAACCAGAGCTATCCAAGCCACAGCGTAACCCCCGCTGTTGAGCAGCGTGGATCAATTCAGAATTTAAGGCTGCTAACTCAGGTGTTCGTGCTGTTCCGCAAAACAAGACCATCTTGGCAGATGACAAACGGTTCAGAACCCGATTACGAAAGCGTTCTCGCTCGTCCGCCTCGACCACCTGACCCGGTTCATAGAACGAGTAGGTGTGGCCGGTCTCCTCCTCAATGATCATCAAGGAGGTTCGAGTGGGAGCACGGCACATCAGAAAATCCGTTCGAATACCTTCTTCGGCAAAGCGCTGAATGAGCGTTTCGCCGATATGCCCACCTTGGAATCCCATCGCCAACACAGGAACCCCTAGGCGGTGGAGCGCACGCGCCACGTTGTTCCCCTTGCCGCCGCCGTATTCCATCACGATGTTGACGCGCGCAGAATCGTTCGGTCGCAGGCGCGGGGTGCGAACGATTTTGTCCAGAGCCGGGTGAAGGGTGATCGTCAGGATCATGGTGGGCTCATGGGATGGGGAAGGGGTCGCCTTTCGGGGTGAGCGGTTGCGTAGGCGACCCCCTGACAAGAGCCGAATTAATCGCCGGCCTCCGGATAAGGGAGGGGGTTGCCAGAAATGCCTCCACTGGCAGCCGCTGCTACGTTCTCGCGACGCTTCATGGCCCGGACGTAATACCAACCACAGAACGCCAGAATCACGATTGAGATGGCGCCAAGCAGGAGGTTGCCGTTCAGCATGTCCAGAATGGAGAAGACCATCAGGCGCATGCCGGCCGCATTGGTCTCCAACCACGTGATCATGCCATATCCCTCGGGGACGTTGACTGCGCCGGTGGCCACTGCCAGATCGGTCAGGTAAGGGGCGAAATAGGTGGCTGCGCCGAGGTAGACCGGAATGCCGATCAACCCCAGAATGAATGATTTGACCAAATCACCCTGGGTGACAACGGTGACCGTCGCCACCAGCGATACGGCGATGATCGAAGCAAAGGGCAGAGTCTGGTTGTAGGGCAAGATGATCGCAAACAGCAGGATGAACGGCGCCAACAGGATGCCGGTGACCCACAGCGAGTCGATGCCGGCCAGCACTGGCCAATCCAGGCCGATATAGAAGGATCGGCCGGGGAAGCGCTTCTGCATGAACTCCTGAGCGCCTTCGGCAACCGGTGCTAGGGCGCGGGCAAACAGGCCAGCCAGCAAGGGGAATAGGGTGATGATGGCGGCACACTTGATCATCAGAACAGCGATGTCGCGCAGGCTATAGCCGGCCAGCAGGCCAAAGATCAAGCCGAGGATAGCACCTAAGATGTAGTTCTCGCCGAAAATGCCGATCCGGCGGCGCAGATCGGCCGGGCTGGTCTTGATGTTGTGGATCCATGGGATCCTCTCAATCAGATCAAGGATCGGCGCCATCCAGATGATGTCCAGCAACATATTGTGGGATACGGCGATGCCGGGGATGCGGGTCAGGTTATACACCTGTTCCCGGGTGTGGTCGGCGCTGATCAGTTCAAGTACTACCCAAATGGCGGCCACCAAGAACCCAAACGCCAACGCTACGCCGGCCGGATAATTCTGACCGAGCAGCGCCGAGACAAAGGCGCCCAAGGTGGCTTTATGCCAAACATTCCACATGTCTACGTTTAGGCATTTGGTCCAGCCGGCCCAAAGCATGATGATGTTGATCGCAATTTGCAAGGGGAACATCAGAAACGCAAACGGCCAGGCCCAAGAAATCACCGACGCTACGGTCCATCCCAAGTCATAGGCCGTGAAGCGCAGGCCGGGAAAGCGTTGGATCATCGCCTGGCCGGCTCCACCGAGCGTGGGGAAGGCAAAGTCGAACAGCACAAACATACCGGTAAAGGCGACGCCCAACATCAACCCTGCCCCCAGGGCTTTGCCGGGCTTCATACCGATGACCAATCCCAGGATAAACATGATCAGCGGCAAAGCGACATTCGGTCCGAGGTCCAGGAATGCTCGAATGACATCAAGAGCGGCTTGCATGGCGTTTTCTCCTTTCTTAGAAAAGCTTGTAAGGTGAATACAATCGTTCCGATCGCAGAGTGTTAGCCCGGATAGATCGCCTTGAAGATGTGAACCTCCTTTCTCGAGTCGTAAGGATGGGCTACGAGCGAATCATCTCGATAATCTGCTCGAGCAGATCGTTTACTCCCACGCCGGTCAGAAGTGGAATGCCGTTGAGCGAGGGGATCGGCAGTTCCTTATCTCGGATAGCATATGGGGTAATCGAAACCAACAAGTCGGCCACCCTGGCTTCGGCTTCGAGACTCTTGATGTCCACGGCGCGCACGTCGGCGTGGACGCCCCGCTCGTCGAGAAGGACTCGCAACTTCTCGGCTGCCACATTTGATGTGGCCACACCTGAACCACAAGCGACAATGATGCGTTTCAACGGCATAGCACCTCCAAATTGGTCAGATCCTTAGCAAGGCTGGAATTCACACGTTAAAACCCCAAAGATTGAAGTGCGACTTGATGCGGAGCACATCGTCTTCGTTGAGAAAGGGGCTAACGCAAATCACCGGAATATCCTTATCGATGATGTTCCGGGCGGTAGTGATGATCGCGTCAACGTTCGATTTATCCAAACGGGCTAGTTCACGCAACGAAACGTTGGCCGCGATCTCCAAGTACGGGAGTTCGGTCCGCAGCCGAGAGACCAGCATCCAGACCGAGATCCCGCCGGCCGGGCAGACCACCACCACGCGGGGCGCGCGAACCGTCTTAGGGTTGCTCTCCAACTGGCGGGCGAGCACGAAATACATCGCCAGGAAGGCGATCTCTTCGCGGCTCAGCCCTTCTAACTCCGGCCCGAACGATTGGATCGCCTCTAGCGTGGCCTGCCAAATGTCCGGATAGGAGCGAATCACATCGTCGGCAAACGGATTCTCCACCGGCAGGCCGTATTTGAAGCGGAACAGCATCTTTGAAATGTGCTTGACCAGATGATTCAACAACGCTTGGTTTTGGATCTGGTATCCTGCCTGATGGGCAACCTGTTCCACCAGCCGGTTGGCCAGCGACAACACTCGGCTATCCTGCGGGGCTTCTCCTTGTTCCCGCTCACGCCCATCTTCTTCTTCGTTGGGTGGCGAGGAAAACAGCTCCAACAAAAAAACAACCGCCTCGGCGTAGGGCACCTCGTAGCCCCGTTCTTGTCGGTAGGCGGTCATGATGGTGTGAATCACTTGGCGTTCCTGATCGCTCAGGGCGGCCTCGCGGTAGTCGGGTGGTAGGGCCACGATCTGTCCTTGTAAGAAGCGTTCGGCCGAGATCGCCCAATACAGCACTAGATAAAGAAAGCGGCTATCGCTCAGTCGCAGAGAGAGCATGCGCTCCAAGCGCGTCGCCAAGCGCATCGCCCCTTGCAAGTCCCATCCCTGCAACACGTACAACATGTCTCGCTGAATTGGGTGTAAGAAGAGATCGCCGGACAAACGCTCGGAGAGGCCCCACTGAATTAGGCGAAACAAGACCACTTCGGAGAGAGTTTCCATGATAAGCAGCACCAACGTGTGGCGGATCACGATCTCTGACCCGACCACGCGCGTGCCGCGCCGCGGACGTTTTTGGAGAAACAGTTGCCGCTCAGCCAACCAGGCCTCCACCACGCTTAATTCGCGCAGCAAGGTGGACTTGGAAAGCGGGAGCCGCTCGGCTAGTCGATCTAACGACTGGTAGTCGGCATTGGATAGCAATTCAAACAACAAGCGCTTCCGCCGTTCTTCTGGCGGATACACCATCTGCACCTTGCAGCGGCACAGTTCTTCTAGGAGCGATTGGCGAGATGACTCGTCAATCTCGAGTTTGTAGCCGTAATTGGGACGGGAGACGATGCGGGCCGAGCGCGGCTTAAGCCAGCTGTTGATAGCCTGGATGTTGTAGCGAACCACCCCTGCAGAGAGACCCAACCTGCGGGCGATGACCTCAGCTTGGACAGGCTTTTGCCGTTGCTGAAGTTCCAGCAGGATAGCCACTTGGGTCGAGGTGAGGATAGAGTCCATCATGGCCAGGATAGGCAATTGCCTCACAAACAAGGGGTGCTAGGAGATGCCTTTCACCAGAGCTGACAAAGTCGAGGTAGAGGGGGCCCTTCCCACCCACCATTATCCCTAAGCTTCGCCCCGGTTAAGGTTCAAGCAGGAGGCTTTGTTCGCCTCTTCACGAATCTTCAGGGCCTTGAATAAAGTGTAAAGTTTGCAAAATTATAGCAAATCCATCGTTTCCTGATCGATCACATTCATGTCATTTTTGATAAAACAGAAATTGGAAAACGAACCAAAATCGGTCGCATTTCAGATGAACAGGTATAATGCCCTACATGCGCTACTACTTGCCCTTCACCGTCTTCGTGGCCGGCATGATCACGTTGGCCGCTGAGATGGGTGCCGCACGCTTATTACAGATGCGCTTTGGGAATGCCAACCTGGTCTGGGCAGTGATCATCGGTCTGATCTTGATCTATTTGGCCGTGGGCTACCTCCTTGGTGGTCGTTTGGCCGATCGATCCCCCGTTCCGAAGACGCTCTTCCTGATCCTTGCCTGGGGTGGGACCACACTCGGCTTGGCGCCGATCGTCGCTCAGCCCATTCTGCTGGCTGCGGCCCAGGCGTTCGACGCGCTGAATTTTGGGGTGATGGCCGGTACTTTTGCCTCGGCCCTGATCCTGTTCAGTGTGCCGGTCACCCTGCTGGGAATGGTCTCGCCGTTTGCCCTGCGCATCTTGCTGCACGATTTGCGCCGGGCCGGCAATGCGGCCGGCAGCCTATATGCCCTCTCGACTCTCGGATCGGTGATCGGTGTTTTCTTGCCCACCTTGTTCCTGTTTTCTTGGATTGGCACTAGCCGCACCCTCTTGCTTTCGGGGGTGTTTCTTTTGATTGTAGCCGTCGTTGGTCTGGCGCTCAGCCGCGCCTTCCGATCGGCTTGGTTGTTCGCCTTGGCAGCGCTGGCCTTGCTTGGCTATGCCTTCTTCGGCGACTTTCGCGTCAAGGCTACTCCTGGTCAGGTGTTTGAGAGCGAATCAGCCTACAACTATATCCAGGTGTTGCAGCAGGATGGCTATACCTTGTTGCGCTTAAACGAAGGTCAGGGCGTGCACTCGATCTATCACCCTCATATCCTCTTCTACGGAGGAGTCTGGGAGCTGTTTTTGGTGGGTCCCTATTTTTATCCGAACGTCCAGCCGGCAGACATCCATCGAATCGGCATCGTTGGCTTGGCGGCCGGCACCACGGCCCGCCAGGCGCTGGCTATCTATGGCCCAATCCCGATAGATGGCTGGGAGATCGATCCGCAGATCGTGCAGGTGGGGCGCACCTACTTCGGCATGACCATGCCCAACCTGAACGTATTCATCGAGGACGGTCGTGTGGGCTTGGAACGTAGCCCCCATCGGTATGACATCCTCGCCGTAGACGCCTATCGGCCGCCGTACATTCCACCCCATATGACCACGCGCGAATTCTTTGCGATTGCCGCCTCCCACCTTACCCCGCGCGGGGTCCTGGCCATCAACGTGGGCCGCACCCCTTCTGATCGCTCCCTGATCAACGGCCTAGCCACAACCCTGGCCACCTTCTTCTCCAGCGTCCACATCGTGGATGTCCCTGGTTCGCTCAATTCGATCATTTACGCTACCCAGCACCCCACCTCGCCGGCCGATTTCACAGCCAACCTGGAGCGCCTACAAAACGATCCGTCCACCCCGCCCTTGCTGATCCAAACCATGCTCTTGGCTATCGAACAGCTACAGCCGTCCTATCAAACCACTCTGGTCTTTACCGACGACCGTACTCCTATCGAATGGCTGACTGATCGACTGATCCTAAACTTCTTCCTCTACGAACAGTGATCCCATCTTTCTGATCGGATTCCCATTTTGCTGTTGAGACAGATGAGGCCCACCTTCCTGATCCACCTTTTGACGCTGCTCTTGACGCCGTTGGCCCTGCTCGGCTTGGCAGTGCGTATCTTGCTCACACCGTTGTTCTTGGAAGTCGAATATCGCATGCCTGGCTTCCCCGACGATCCCTACGGCTTCACTCGTGCTGAGCGCTTATATTGGTCGCGCTATGCCCTGAATTATTTGCTCAACCGCGAAGACATCTCGTATCTGGCCGATCTGAATTTTGAAGATGGCCGGCCCCTTTTCAACGAGCGAGAGCTGCGCCACATGGAAGACGTCAAACGTGTGACCCAGGGCGCGCTGCGGGTGTTCTACGGCGCGCTGGGCGCCCTGATCCTGCTCGGGGTGGCGGGTCGCTCGGGGCCGGCGCAGCAGGCCTTTCGGTCCGGATTGAAGCGGGGCGGTTGGCTGGTGGTCGGGTTGGCTGCCATTGTCGGTGGAATCGTCGCCTTGGGCATGGTCGCCCTTCCCGAGTTGTTCTGGGCTTTCTTCAGCGGGTTTCACGCCCTGTTCTTTGAAGGCGATACGTGGATCTTTGCCTATTCCGACACCCTGATCCGCCTTTTTCCCTTGCGTTTCTGGCAAGATGCTTTCTTGGTTGCGTCGTTGATTGTCCTTGTTGCAGGCCTGGGGCTGGGGATCGGCATTTCCACGGATGGACGACGGGGTGCTTCGGACAGGGTATAATTTTATTATGGAGGTTTCATCATGAGTGAGCTCTCGTTGAACGGTAAGGTGGCCGTGGTAACCGGCGCTTCGCGCGGCATTGGGCGCGCCATTGCGCTGGAGCTGGCGGCGCGCGGGGCGGCAGTGGTGGTGAATTATCACGCCTCTCAGCAGGCCGCCGAGGAGGTTATTCAACGCATCGTGGCCGCCGGAGGACGGGCTGCCGCCTTTCAGGCCGATGTCTCCAGCCTGCAACAGGCCGAGAGCCTGATCCGCTTTGCCATTGAAACGTTCGGTGACCTGCACATCCTGGTCAACAACGCCGGCATCACTCGCGATATGCTGATCATGATGATGAGCGAAGCCGATTGGGATGCCGTCATCAACACGAACCTGAAGAGCGCCTTCAATTGCTCCAAGGCCGCCGTCAAACATATGATGCGCAAGCGCTACGGCCGAATCATCAACATCGCTTCGGTGGCCGGCCAGATGGGCAATGCCGGCCAGGTCAACTACTCGGCCTCTAAAGGCGGGCAGATCGCCTTCACCAAAGCCCTGGCGCGCGAGGTGGCAGCCCGCAACATCACCGTCAACGCTGTAGCCCCTGGCTTTGTAGATACCGATATCTTGAGCACCATGCCTCCTGATGTGCTGGAAGCAGCTCTGAAACTGGTGCCTCTAGGTCGAAAAGGTAAACCTGAAGAGGTGGCTTACGCCGTGGCTTTCTTGGCTTCTGATCAAGCTTCGTACATCACCGGTCAAGTCCTAGGCGTGGATGGCGGCATGGCTATGATGTAATCCACCCTATGGGAGCATTTGTTATGAGCGAATATACCCCCTCTGGCCGAACCACCGTCTCTCCAGAAGTATTGATCACCATCGCTCGCCTCTCCACCCTGGCTGTGCCAGGCGTGAGCCGCATGGCCCCTGTGCCGGGTGGCGTGAACCGCCTGTTCCGTCGTGGTGAGAGCGAGGGCGTGCGCCTCGAAGTGGAAAACAACACCGTGTTTGCCGATCTATACATCGTCCTCAAATCCGATGTCAACATTCGTGAGGTCAGTCGCAACGTGCAAAAGCAGGTGGCGCGCGCCATCCAGGAAATGATCGGCATGGAGATCGGCCATATCAACATCCATATCGTGGACATCGACTACGAAGATACGAACAAGACATAAGCCTTATGAAACCGCGCACTAAGGCTCGTTCGTTGGCCTTGCAAGTTCTCTACGAAGTCGACCTGGTCGATCATCCCCCTGCTGAGGTCTTTCGTGCCCGACTGGAAGAAACGCCGTTGAGCGACGACCTGGCCGAATTTGCACGTCGCATTATCTTTGGCGTCTTGCCTCTAGTGCAGCAGCTAGACGAGGCGATCTCCCACTATGCTCCTGAATGGCCATTTGATCAAATTGCTGCCATCGATCGCAACATCCTGCGCATGGCTGTTTGGGAGTTTGCTGTTCAAGGCGAGACGCCCCTCAAAGTGGCCATCAACGAGGCCGTGGAACTGGCGAAGCACTTTGGCTCCGAAAGTTCACCCCGTTTTGTCAACGGCGTGTTGGGTAACTTAGCTGAACACGCTCAAGTCCTCCGTCAGCGATTTCGCGTCCTAGAGAAACAGGAGCAGTAAAATGGAGTTTTTAGGAGTTGGCCCTGCTGAATTTCTTTTCTTTTTGGTGATCCTCTTGATCGTCTTGGGACCCAAAGACCTGGCCAAAGCCGGCCGTACTATCGGTCGCTGGTTGAACGCCTTTGTGCGCTCAGACACCTGGCGGACCCTGATCGAGACCTCGAGGCAAGTGCGTCAACTTCCCTATCAACTGATGCGGGAAGCCAATCTCGAGGAAGATGGGGCCTCGATGGGCCCAATCGCCCCCCCGAGCGCTTTCGCTTCTCCGAATTCGCCGCCTCCGACTCACCCAATGCCTGCCCAAGTCGCCCCGAGCGCTTCTGCCGCCCCGAAGGTAGGCGTCTATCCGCTCAAGCCGGTTGTCCAGCCTGACGCTTCGCCCCTGCCGGCCCAGGCCGTCCCGAATTTCGACGATTCGGTTGATCCCCTTGGATCAACGTCCACTAACTCGACGGATTCTACCCCTCATAAGATCAAGCCCTATCCCGTCAGACGGTGGAATGTGCAGGCTAAAGCTTCCTCAGAAGATATGCCATCTTCTGAACCGTCGGATACCGAGTCGCATCCCAATCGGTTCACCTTCCTCTCTTCCTAAGCTTGGTTACCTTGCTTTAATCCGTCCACTTTGGGTATGCCTATTATGCGCCCTCGCCAGCACCGCTTGCTCGCCCCCCTGCGCGCGCTGTGGTGGCTGATCACGTGGCCCTATCGGTTGCTGACCCAGGCCATTGCCTTTCTCAAACAAGAGCCGGATGAGCGTTCGATCAGCGATCTCGTGGTCAACCTGAGCGAGAAGAGCGAGGTGCGCATGGATCTGCTCCAACATCTCGAGGTCCTGCGCCGGCACCTCTTCCGCGCTGTGATCTGGCTGGCCTTGGGCGTGAGCGTGGGCGTCATCTTCAGCCAACCCATCCTCGACTTCTTGGCTCGGCCGGTGGGAGGGGTTGAGCAACTGCGAGCGATCGACGTCACCGAGCCGATCGGCGTCTTCATGCGGGTGGCGCTGCTGGCGGGCATCGCCCTGGCCTTCTTGCCCATCCTGTTTGAATTCTGGCTGTTTGCTGCTCCCGGCCTGCGCCCAGCCGAAAAAGCGTGGAGCCTGATCGCCATCCCGTTTGCCTCGGCGCTCTTTGTGGTAGGGATGGCCTTTGCCTACTACGTGCTGTTGCCCAATGGTTTGCCCCTGCTCCTCAATGTGGCCGGCATTCCTGTGGAGCTGCGGCCCTCCTCTTACTTTCGCTTCGTTACCGGCTTGATGTTCTGGATGGGCGTAGCGTTTGAGTTTCCAATCCTGATTGTCATCCTGACCGTGATGCGCCTGGTGCGGCCGCAAAGTTTGATGGAACACGCCCGCCTGGCGGTTGTGATCTTTGCCGGCTTGGCGGCCATTATCACCCCCACCGTGGATCCAGTGAACATGGCCCTGGTCTGGCTCCCCACGGTCGGTCTATACTTCTTGAGCATCGGCCTGAGCTACTTAGTGGTCTTTTTGCGTGATCGCTCTATCCGCGCCCAGACCACCCCAGCTTCTAGTGGGCAGGAGGCAGGGGCTGAAATGCCCGCTGCAGATGCTCTCTCCGACGACGCTCCCACGCCGGCCTGAAAGGTTCCACTCGGATCGCTTTCATCACAGGAGGAGAACGATGAAATCGTCCCTTGCGCGCTCTTTGCTGCCGGCCCTAATTGTGCTCTGGCTGGCCAGCCTAGCTTGCAGCTTTAGCCTCTTTGAGTGGCCCAACTGGGTCCAATTCACGCCGGAACCGCCCACTCCCGTCCTACCCACCCCCACGCCTCATCCACTCGCCCAGCTGACAGTGCGCGTTGTGCTGCCGGCTCCCCTGCCAGCCGGGGAGACGCTGGCCCTACGCCTGCTCGACGAGGTCACTGGCCTGCCCTACCATTACACCGACATCCCCCTAACGCCCCACAATCTCCAGACCTATACGGCCACCCTTTCTCTGCCAATTCAATCCGTCGTCCGCTATCGCTACGTGCGCCTTGGCGCTACTGGGCGCGAGGAGAACGATGTCTTCAATCGTCCGATCCGCTACCGCTTGTATCACGTCCTTGGGCCGGCCGAGATCGAGGATCATATTACCGCCTGGTCCGATCAACCCTTCACTGGGCCGACCGGTAGCCTGCAAGGTGTGGCCCTGAATGCCGAGAACGGTGCTCCCATCCCCAATCTGCTGGTCTCAGTAGCTGGCATGCAGACCCTGACTGATTCGGGCGGCCGCTTCTTCTTCCCTGCTCTGCCGGTAGGCACCCACCTTGTGGTCGGCTACGCCCTGGACGGGGGCTATACCACCTTTCAACAAGCTGCGGTTGTCGCCGAAGACCTGATCACGCCGGTGGAGATCCGCGTTCGTCCAACGGTCTTCGTGCCGGTGGTCTTCACGGTCCACGTTCCAGCCAACATTGTGCCCGGCGCGCCGCTCTATCTAGCCGGCAATCTCCTACAACTGGGCAACGCCTTTGCTGATTTGCGGGGTGGGATGGGCGTGGTTGCTAATCGCCTGCCGCGCCTCAATTGGGTCGCCGAACGCATCTACAGCACGACCCTTTCCCTGCCTGTCGGCGCCGACATTCGCTATAAGTACACCCTGGGCGATGGCTACTGGAACGCTGAACAGCAAGCCGACGGCGGCTTTCTGACTCGGCAGTTGATTGTTCCTCCCAACGGAGCCATGATCGAGGACATAGTTGCGACCTGGCAATCGGGCTCATGGGCCCCGATAAACTTTGAAGTGAAGGCGCCTCCAGAAACCCCAGCCGGCGATGTGATCTATATCCAATTTGCCGCCTTGGGGTGGAGCGAACCGATCCCGATGTGGGCGGTGGGCAACCACGTTTGGCGTTACCGCCTATATGGCCCTTTCCCCAAGCGCCTGCTAGATTATCGCTATTGCCGCAACGGTCAATGTGGCGTGGCTGATGACGTCGCTACCGCCGGCAACCCGCAGATCGGCCGCCAGATCGGGGTCGTTCTCACTCCTCAAGATCTGCGCGATGGCGTCAGTCGTTGGATATGGTGGGAGAGCAGCACCTCTACTCTGGTGGGCAGCAATGTGATCCCGCGCGGCGCCAACTTCATGGCGGGCGTCGAATTCCAAGCGGCGTTCCATCCTAACTGGCTGGCCTTCATGCCTCAGGCCATGCAAAACCTACAGGCCATTGGCGCCAACTGGGTGGTGCTCACCCCCACTTGGACCTACGAGTCGATCCAGCCGATCCACTTCGGCGTTCGACCAGGCCCCGATCCGCTCTGGGCTGACCTGACGAACATGATCGCCCAAGCCCGCGCTCACAACCTGAACGTGGCCCTATTCCCCCAGCCGCGCTTTCCCGGGGCCGCGGCCGATTTCTGGCGGAGTGCGCTGCGCACCCCACTCTGGTGGCAGAGTTGGTTCGATGCCTATCATCGCTTTGCCGTGCACCACGCCGACCTGGCGACCCAGGCCGGGGCACAAGCCCTGATCTTGGGCGGGGATTGGCTTGGGCCGGCCCTGCCCAATGGCAAACTGAGCGATGGTAGCCCTGCCGGCGTCCCCGACGATGCCGAGATCCGCTGGCTGGCCATCTTGAACGACGTGCGCGCTCACTTCCAGGGAGGCCCTGTCCTGTGGGCCTTGCCTTACACGCCGCCTGATCTGACCCTGCCATCCTTCCTGACCCAGACCGATGGCGTGTATCTGCTGATCTCTGGTCACTTGAGCGATGCCTCACAGCCCACCAAGGCCGATCTAGAAACGTCGGCGGCGTCGATCTTGGATAGCACCGTCCAGCCCCTACAATCATTGCTGGGCAAACCGGTCTACCTGGCCTTTGCCTATCCAGCGGTGAACGGCGGCGGAGCGACCTGCCTGCCGGCCCACCAGGCCTCCTGCCTGGATTGGACCGCCCTCAACCAACCCACCTCCGACCGACCTGAATTGAGCCTGAACCTACAACTACAAGCCGACATCTACGAGACCCTGCTGGCAGCGGTGAATACTCGCCCCTGGGTGAGCGGCGTGGTCAGCCGTGGCTACTATCCGCCCGCCCTACTGCGCGACAAATCGGCTTCCATCCACGGCAAACCGGCGGCCGATGTGCTGTGGTACTGGTATCCTCGCTTCCTCAACCCCCAACCCTGATCCTGAGCTTTCCTAGGCATTTTGCCCCATCCTTATCATCCCATTCCACGAACGAAGAAGGAGATTGTCTAATGAGCAAATCCATTCTGATACGACTGGCGATAGGTCTGGTCGTCCTGGCGGTGCTCTTTGTGGGTGGTGTGTTGTTTTACTTTAGGTACTATCTGCCCAATCGGGTTGCACCGCGGTCGTTCCCACAGATCGATGGCGAGCTGCAAGTGGCCGGCCTCAAGGCGCCGGTGGACATCTACCGCGATCGCATGGGCATTCCCCACATCTACGCCAGCAACATGTACGACCTGTTCTTTGCTCAGGGATACGTCCACGCTCAGGATCGCTTCTGGCAGATGGACTTCTGGCGTCATGTGGGTTCGGGCCGGCTCTCCGAAATGCTCGGCGAAGGCGCGGTGAAGACCGATATGTTCTTGCGCACCCTGGGCTGGCGTCACGTGGCCGAGCAGGAATACAACCTGCTGAGCGACGAAGCGCGGCTCATCGTGCACGCCTATGCCGACGGCGTGAACGCTTACATCAAGGACCGTCGTCCTGATGAAATTAGCCTGGAATACGCTGTGTTGCGTCTGATAAACCCCAACTACCTCATCGAACCCTGGACGCCCATCCACAGCCTGACCTGGGGCAAGGCTATGGCCTGGGACCTGGGGGGCAACCTGGAGGCGGAGATCGAACGCGCCATCCTGCTCAAGACGCTCACCCCCCAGCAAGTAGCTGAGCTCTTCCCCGACTATCCGCCGGAACATCCGGTCATCGTCCCCCAGATCGGGGAAAACGTGCAGCAAGCCCCGCCGACCGCCGGCACACTGGGCCTGGCGTTTGACCTCTCTCAGGTCGATCTGAAGCCGGTGCGGGAGAACCTGGCCCGGCTGGATTCGGTTCTCGGCCCCCGACGACTCGGAATCGGTTCCAATAGCTGGGCCGTCGCCGGCTGGCGCACTGTGACCGGCAAACCTTTCTTGGCCAACGACATGCACCTGGGGGCTCAGATGCCGTCCATCTGGTATCAAATTGCGCTGCATTGCAAGCCCAAGTCGGAGGCTTGTTCCTTCGATGTGACCGGCTTCTCGTTTGCCGGCGTGCCGGGCGTGATCGCCGGCCACAACGACCGCATCGCTTGGGGCTTCACCAACCTAGGGCCAGACGTGCAGGATTTGTTCATCGAAAAAATCAATCCCGATAATCCCAATCAATACGAGGTCAATGGTCAGTGGGTGGACTTTGAAACCCGCGAGGAGACGATCCTGGTGGCCGGCGGCAAACCGGTAACGTTTACCGTCCGTATCTCGCGCCACGGCCCGATCCTCTCCGACACCTTTGGCCTGCTCAAGGACGAGGTGGAACCCGAAGCCAAGGCCACTCCTTTCAAAGATCGGGTCGGGATTGATCTTCCTACGCCATATGCCATCGCCCTCTCCTGGACAGCGCTGACGCCCAACTCACCCTTTGATGCACTGTGGGGCTTTAACCGTGCCCAGAACTGGCAAGAATTCCGCGAAGCGGCTCGCCAGTGGTCAGTGCCGGCCCAAAACCTGCTCTACGCTGACGTAGACGGCAACATCGGCTACCAGATGCCGGGCGTCATCCCCATCCGCAAACAAGGTGACGGCACTCTCCCTGTCCCCGGCTGGACCGGCGAATACGACTGGGTGGGCTTCATCCCCTTTGATGAGATGCCCTATCTGTTCAACCCGGCTTCCGGCTACATCGTCACTGCCAACAACCAAGCCCATCCGCGCCAGTATCCCTATCTAGTAACCAAGGACTGGGATCACGGCCATCGCGCCGCCCGCATCGTGGAGATGATCGAAAACGCCCCAGGCAAAATCGACGTTGCCTACTTGCAGGCCATGCACGCCGACTCGAAGAACCCGATTGCGGCGGTCTTGGTGCCAGTGCTCCTCTCCATGCCGATGAACAGCGATCTGGCTGCGGTGCGCGATCAGGTCTTTTCTGGCTGGGACTATCAGCAAACTGCCGATTCCCAAGCTGCTACAGTCTTTGAATGGTTCTGGTGGTATTTGCTTCAGGATACGTTCCGAGACGATCTGCCCGAAGACTACCTTCCCACGGGCGGTTCGCGCTGGTATCTGGTGATTCAGCGCCTGCTTGAGCAACCCAACTCGCCTTGGTGGGATGACCGTAAAACCGAACAGGTGGTCGAGAACGCTCAAGACATCCTGCGCCGAGCCTTTGAAAAGACGGTGCGCGATCTGCGCAAGGAATATGGCAACGATCCGTCGCGCTGGCCCCACTGGGGAAAGATACACACCGTGACCTTCGAAAACCCATCGCTGGGTCGCTCCGGGATTGGGCTGATCGAGGACCTGTTCAACCGCGGCCCCTTTGAGACCGGCGGCGGCACCGACATCGTCAACGCCACCGGGTGGAAGGTGGGCGATTCGTTTCGCGTGAACTGGCTGCCTTCAGAGCGCGCGATTATCGACCTGAGCAACCTGGATGCCTCGTTGGCCATTCATACCACCGGTCAATCCGGTCACGCTTACCATCCCCACTACATTGACATGGCACCTCTCTGGGCCGCTGTCCAATACGCCCCGATGTGGTGGGAGCAGGAATCGGTGATCGCCAACGCCGAGGGGCACCTGCGATTGGTTCCGTGAGTCCCCTTTGAGGTCCAGAAGAGACTGGCTCTCGAAAGGCGAGGGAGCCGGTTTTTTTGCGGGGCCAGGCATATAGGTTCCGGGAGGCGATTCGTCGTTCGTTTTCTCTCCCGGCTATAGCACCAGATGGGCGTATTTCTCGGCAAACAGGGCCGGCTGGCCGCCGGTGTGCCAGAATAGCACGATCTCATCCTTGCGGAAGAATCCCTTGCGGATCAGATCGATCAGCCCTGCTGCGGCGCGACCGGTGTATACCGGATCGAGCAGTATCCCTTCGGTGCGTGCGAAAAGATGAATGGCTTCGCGCTCCGCTTCGGTCAGGACTCCATAGCCGGCGCGGCAGTACTGGTCGTTGGCAAGCACCTCGTCTGGCCCGATCTCGATCCGCTCTCCGATCAGCTCACTGGCCTGGGTTGCTAGTTTGGATACGGTCTGTTGCAACCACTCTACCGATTCGTCGATGCTGATCCCTAAGATGCGGCCCGAAAAGCCAAAGCGACGCCGGCCCAACGCCAGGCCGGCCTGCGTCCCGCCGGAGGACGAGGCGCATACGATCCAATCGGGCCTGGCGGCGACGCCCTGAGCCGGCCACTGCTCGATCAATTCTTGCATGGCGAACACATATCCCAGGACGCCGGTCGGGCTAGAACCGCCGTAGGGGACCAAATAGGGCCGCCGTCCTTCTGACCGAGCGCGTGTCATCGTCTCCTGCAAGGCTTGTTCGCGATCGCGCCGATCGGGAACATAGATGACTTGGGCGCCGAACAGGCGATCGAGCAGCAGATTGGCCGAGGGGTGAGACGGTGGTTCGCCAGTGAGCACCAACGTGCAACCTAGGCCGAGGCGAGCGGCTATAGCGGCCGTCTGACGGCAATGGTTGGATTGGATGGCGCCGGCCGTGACTACCAGGTCAGCGCCTTGCTCCACCGCCTCAGCCATCAGGAACTCCAACTTGCGGGTCTTATTCCCGCCCAAGGCCAGACCGGTCTGGTCATCGCGCTTAATGAACAGCTGCGGTCCGCCTAGCCTCTCCGACAGGCGGGACAAGGGCTCAATCGGTGTGGGAAGATGGGCAAAAGGCAATCGAGGGAGCATGGTATTCTCCTGCCACAAAGGATGAATTCTTGAGGGATGTCTCATTATCTCATTTTCCCCCACATTTGTGTCATCTGAATCGCCCGTGGCCCATCTGTATCATCCGTGTAATCTGTGGCCTATCTGTGACCAAACTGAGAAAGTGGTACAATACGCTCAAACTAACGCCTCATCTTTTCTTCTCAACCCATGCCTCCGACCCTGTACCTGATCGACGGTCACGCGTTGGCCTATCGAATGTATTTTGCCCTGACGGCCGGCACCGGTCCGCAGCGTTGGCAAACCTCCCGCGGCGAACCGACAGCCGGAACCTACGGCTTTGCGCGGGAGTTGGTGCGCATCTTAGAGCAGGAGCAACCCGAATATCTAGCCGTTGCTTTTGATACCGGGAAGACCTTTCGAGACGATCTCTTTTCGGAATATAAGGCCACGCGCGATAAGATGCCCAACGATCTGCAGCCCCAGATCGATCGTATTCGCCAGATCCTGGATGCTTTCCAAATCCCGCGCCTTGAACTCGAAGGATACGAAGCCGACGATGTGTTGGGCACCATCGCTCGTCAGGCCGCTCAGCAAGGCGTGGGGGTGAAGATCATCACCGGCGACCGCGATCTGTTGCAGTTGGTAGGCGATCGGGTGGCCGTATACCTGGCCGGCGATGACAAGACCTACATCACCCCCGAAGAGGTTCAGAACAGTAAATTTGGGGTTCGTCCCGAGCAGATCGTGGACTATAAAGCCCTGGTGGGGGATTCATCCGATAACATCCCTGGGGTGCGCGGTATCGGGGAGAAGACCGCCTTGGAACTGCTCCGACGTTTTGGCTCTCTGGATGGGATTTATGCCCACCTCGATCAAGTTGAACCGCGCTGGCGCCTCAAGCTGGAACAGGGGCGGGATTCGGCCTATTTGAGCCGCACGTTAGCCGCCATCCGCACCGATCTGCCGATCCGTTTGGAATTGGAACGGGCGCGCACTCGTCAATTTGACCCCGAGGCGGTGATCGCTCTGTTTTCGGAGCTGGAGTTCAAATCGCTGATCGGCAAGATCCGGGGGTTGAGCGGCGGTTTGTTCGCCGAGCACGCGGCGGGGTCGGCGCGAAGCGGGGCGGCACAATTGTCGTTGTTTGAGAGCCCAGCAACGGTAGTATCTGTGTCGCCGGGGCCGGCCGATCTCCAGATTCGCATCGTAGATACTCCGCAGAAGTTGCTGGCTTTGCAAGAGGAGTTAAGCCGCAGCACCACCATCGCGTTTGATGCCGAAACCACCTCCACCGAAGCCATGAAAGCCGACTTGGTGGGGTTGGCGCTGGCTGTGCGTCCCGGCGAGGGGATTTATATCCCCGTTGGGCATCGCAGCGGACGAAATTTGCCCATCGAGCAGGTGCTCGAGGCGTTGCGTGGCCCGCTGACCGAGGCGCGTATCGGTAAGGTGGCCCATCACGCCAAGTATGACTTTATCGTGCTTGCCCGACACGGATTGCGTATCTCGCCGATCACTTTCGATACGATGTTGGCTGAGTTTATCGTGGATCCGGCCTCGCGCAACATGGGCTTGAAGAACTTGGCGTTTGCGCGCTTGGGGATCGAGATGGCGCATATCGAGGAGTTGATCGGGAAGGGCAAAAAGCAGATCAGCATGGCCGATCTGCCGGTGGAAAAGGTGGCGCCTTATGCTGCAGCCGATGCGGAGGTCACTTTGCGGCTGGTGCCGGTGATGCAAGAGGCGCTGCGCAGCGTGAACGGCGAACGTTTGTTGTTTGAGATCGATCTGCCGCTCACGCCTGTGCTGGCTGATATGGAAATGACCGGTGTGTTGCTCGATCTGCCGTTCTTTGAGCGCATGTCGGGCGAACTCGCTCAGCGCTTACAGGAGATCGAACACCGTGTATATGAGCTGGCGGGCAAGCCGTTCAATTTGAATTCTACTCAGCAGCTTTCCGATGTGTTGTTTAAGCGCTTGGGGCTCAAGCCAGATGCTTCGTGGAGAACAGCCAGCGGTTTCTACTCGACAAGTGCAGAGGTGTTGGAGGCGTTGAGCGGTCAGCATGCGGTGGTGGATTTGATCTTGGAACACCGCGAGCTTTCGAAGTTGAAGTCCACCTATGTGGATGGTCTGCCTGCGGCTGTGGAAGTGCATACTGGCCGCGTCCACACTTCGTATAGCCAAGCGAGCGTGGTAACCGGCCGGCTGTCCTCGAACAACCCGAACTTGCAGAACATTCCGATTCGCAGCGAGGTAGGGCGGCGCGTGCGCCGGGGGTTTATTGCGGCCGATGGGCATCTTCTGCTCTCGGTGGATTATTCGCAGATCGAATTGCGGATCGTGGCCCACATTGCGAAGGACCAGGCGATGATCGAGGCCTTCCGTCGCGGCCAGGACATTCATGCCACAACCGCCTCAGTGATTTATAACGTTCCGTTGGATCGGGTGACCAAGGAGCAGCGCCGTCATGCGAAAGCTATCAACTTTGGCCTGATCTATGGCATGTCGGCCTTTGGGCTGACGCGCGCTACTGAATTGACCTTGGCCGAGGCCGAGGAGTTCATGAAAGCTTACTTCCGCCAGTTTCCCGGCGTCAAGCGTTATCTGGAGGAGATTCGTGAGTTTGCCGCCGAAAAGGGATATGTGGAAACGCTGTTCGGTCGCCGGCGCTATTTCCCCAATTTGAAAGGGCAGCGCAACCGCAGCCTGCGCAATCGGGAGGAGCGTGAGGCGGTCAACGCGCCGATCCAAGGCACGGCGGCTGATATTATGAAGATCGCCATGATCCGCATTCCGCCGGCCCTTCAGGCCGCCGGCCTGCGCGCTCAAATGCTGTTACAGGTGCACGATGAGTTGGTGTTGGAATGCCCCCAGGAGGAGTTGCACGAGACGGCCCGCCTGGTGCAGCAGGTGATGGAGTCGGCATATCCGTTGGATGTCCCTTTAGAAACCGAGGCGCATGCCGGCCGGAATTGGGGCGAGATGGAGGTCTTAAGGTAAAATAACAACCATGCCCGGACGCGAGGATGTCTTTCAGAAATTCATGAATGAGGGCCATTCGGCTGCCTGGGATCAGCAGTGGGAGAAGGCGGCTCTTTCTTATCAGGCCGCCCTGAAAGAAGTCCCCGATCATCCCAAAGCGTTGAGCAACTTGGGGCTAGCGCTCTCTCAATTGGCGCGCTTTGAAGAGGCTCTGGACGTGTATCGGCGATTGACCCAGGTCTCGCCTCAGGATCCGGTTCCGTGGGAGCGGATTGCGCATCTTTCGGAGCGGCTTGGCGATTTGCCGGGGGCTGTGGATGCCGCTATGCGCGCCGCCGAGCTTTTCCTAAATCAGCGCGAAGTGGAGAAAGCCATTGAGAACTGGTCGCGAGTGACCACGCTACAACCGGAGAACATCAAGGCCCGCGTGCGGCTGGCAGCGGTGCACGAACGGTTGGGGCATGTCAGGCCGGCGGTTGCCGAATATCTGGCCTTGGCCAGCTTGTTTCAGCGTTCTGGAGAGGCGAACAAGGTGGCCGAGTTGATTGAAAAGGCCCTGGCTCTGGCTCCCGAGAGTCCGGAGGCCCGTCAAGCGCAGGCGTTATTCAAGGCCGGCCAGCTGCTCCCCAAACCGGTCCGCCAGAAGGGTGGAACTGGCCCGATCGTCATGTCGCAGATCAAACAGCTGGAGGCGCCCAAACCCCAAGCGTCTGGAGGTATGGATCCAGTAGCTGAGGCTCGCAAGAAGGCCCTGACGCGTCTGGCCGAGATCCTGTTCGATTACAGCGACGAGAGCCCAGCTGCCCAGGAGCGGCGCGGCTTACAAGCGATTGTGCGCGGCACTGGTCAGCTTTCCCTGCAACAGGCCGAACAGGCCAAGGTGGTCTTGCATCTCGGGCAGGCGATCGATCTGCAGACCAAGGGTCAGGATTTGCAGGCCGCAGAAGAATTGGAAAGGGCCGTCGAGGCCGGCTTCAAGCATCCTGCGGCCTACTTCAATTTGGGCTATCTGCGCTTCAAGAGTGAGCGGCTGGAGAGCGCCCTGCGTCACCTGCAAAACGCCGTCCGCCATGCCGATTTTGCCCTAGCGTCGCGCTTATTGGCCGGCCAGATCTTGTGCAAGATGGCGCGCTACGCCGAAGCTGCGACCGAATACCTAGAGGCCCTCAAACTAGCCGACGCTCAGACGGTAGCTCCCGAACTGACCGCTGAGATCCGCCAACTCTATGAACCGATCCTCGAAGCCCAACGCAACCAAAAAGACGAGAGCCTACTCAAGAACTTATGCGACAACATCCGCCAGATGTTGCTACGCCCCGATTGGCGCACTCATTTGAGCGCCTTGCGTCAACAGCTTCCCAGTGCGGAAGGCGAGCTTCCCTTGCCCTTAGCCGAATTGGTGATCCAAGCCCAGAGCACCCAGGTATTGGAGGCCATCAATCGGGTTCATGCCCTAGCGCGACAAGGGCGCATGCGCTCGGCCATGGATGCGGCGTTTGAAGCCCTGATCCAAGCCCCTCAATACTTGCCTTTACATGTGTTAATTGGGGATCTGTTGGTCCAAGAAGGCCACATCCCCGATGCAATTTCCAAATTCACCGTCGTTGCTCAGGTCTACAGCATGCGCGGTGAAACCCAACAGGCCATCAAATTGCTGAGGCGGGTGATCGAACTTTCGCCGATGGACCTCGCAGTGCGTTCGCGACTGATCGATCAACTGATTGCCTCTGGCCAGATCAACGAGGCTGTGCGCGAGTACATGGACCTGGCCGAGATCTACTATCGTCTTGCCGAGCTGGACATGGCGCGTAAAACCTATACGACAGCCCTGCGTTTGGTCCAGCAAGCCAATGCCGATCGCTCCTGGAACGTCCACATCCTGCAACGTATGGCTGATATTGACATCCAGCGGCTAGACTGGAAGCAAGCCGTGCGGGTGTATGAGCAGATTCGCACCTTGCGACCGCAGGATGCCGGCGCACGCAAGCAGCTGATTGAATTGAATCTGCGCCTAGCGCGCCCCGAACAAGCCATGGCTGAGCTAGAGAACTATCTAGCCTATCTGGAGAGCAACAACAAGATCCAAGATGCCATCATCTTCCTAGAAGACCTGGTCAACGAACATAGCGATCAACCTATCTTACGACGTTTCCTGGCCGGGCTGTATTCCAAAGTTGGGAGGGTGGCCGATGCCGTAGCCCAGTTGGATGCGGCCGGCAAACTCCTGCTACAAAAAGGGGATCGAGACGGCGCTGCCGAAGCCATTCAGCAAATCTTGCGCTTTAACCCTCCCAATGCCGAAACCTATCGCAATCTGTTAACTCGGATCGTCGGTCGCTGAAAGGGTTAATTTTCCTCCTAAACAGATATGGGGAAGGGCACTACTCCATCGAAGAGATCGCATTCCACCTTCCGGAGAGTCCGATGGCCAGACGAACAAAACCCTCTCGAAGAAAGGCGCGCAAACCTTTCGCCGGCGCCGGCTATGTCCTAGATGCACGTCGAGGCACGCGCTTGTGGTCGTTCAACTACTTCCGCTCCATCGTGCTTACCCGCCTGCTGGACGATCTCTATAACCTGGAAAAACAAGGCCTTCCCGACGAATACTGCCAACAGATTCTGGCTGTCCTGAACTATTTCGGCAACGCAGCCACCGACATCCCCTCAGCGCCTCCCTTTCTTGGACCGATCTATCAGGACATAGAGCAATTCACTCGCCTCTACGAGCGCTGGAATGCGGTGAAAGGCGTTGGGGCCAGTCAAACCCAAGAGCGCGCCAAGCTGCGCCTAAAGTTGAAGTACCAACGCCAACGGATCACCGACAAGGCGCGTCGTCTGCAAGTCGCGATCGATCAAAATATGGACATGGCCTTGTTGCAAGCTAGCTACCAGGCCCTAAAAACGCTGATCGCTGCTGCCCCCGATTTGTTTCGCGGCTTGAGCAAAGCGCTGGAGGTCTACGTTCAGCGTGGCGGTATTCTCTAAAAAAGGGATGAGGCCATCATGACCGACCTGTCTCCTCCCCCCATCTATCGAATCGCTGATCTACACGAATCGGATCGACCACGCGAACGCCTGGCCACTCTAGGCCCCCAAGCTCTCACCAATGCCGAGCTGCTGGCCATCCTGTTGCGGGTGGGCGTGAAAGGCGAAAGCGCTGTCCATCTCGGACAACGTCTGTTGAACACGTTTGGTGGGCTGCTTGGTCTGCATCGTGCTCCTTTTTCTGAGCTGCAGAACCAACGCGGCGTTGGCGCTGCCAAAGCCGCCCAGATCAAAGCCGCTATCGAGTTAGGACGTCGCTTGGCGCTGGAGTCCCCAGAAGAGCGCCCTGCCATCGCTAGCCCTGCCGATGCGGCTGCCTTGGTGCTTTACGAAATGTCTGGCTTAGAGCAGGAACACCTGCGGGTGATGCTCCTGGATCGCAAAAATCGCCTGTTGGAGATTGTGGAACTCTACAAGGGCTCGGTCAACTCTTCCCAGGTGCGCATCGGCGAGATCTTCAAGGAAGCCATTCGCAAAAATGCATCAGCGGTGATCGTGATTCACAACCATCCTAGCGGCGATCCCACCCCCAGCCCAGACGATGTTGCCGTAACCCGTGCTCTGGTTCAAGCGGGAAGGTTGTTGGATGTGGATGTGCTGGATCACCTGGTCATCGGTCAAGGGCGCTGGGTTTCCTTAAAAGAGCGTGGGTTGGGATTCACAAGCTAGGGTCCCGGCTCTTCTTCGCCGCTAAATACTTCGGCGCACATCGAAGTCGGTGAATTCCCCGGTCGGTTCTTCCCATTCCACGTTAGACTCGACCACCCGTGAAGCACGCGGCCCTTCTTTCATCCAGTGAATGAAGCGTTCGATTTTGTCTCGCTCGCCTTCGGCAACAGCTTCAACCGTATCGTGGCCCACATTGCGTACCCAACCCTTGATGCCGAGTTGCCAGGCGATTGACTCGGCGTAGGCGCGAAATCCTACACCTTGCACACGTCCCCGAACCCAGATGTGCGCGCGGACAATTTCTGCTTGGCCTTCCTCCATAACAACCTCCTTACCTCTCTAATCTCTCTAAAAGCACTATTTCTTGGCGGGTTCGGTGCCCCAAGAGATATCCCACTGTTCCCCACAGCGGGATCACCAATATTAAGCCCAAAATCAACAGATAGGGAAACAGGTTGATGAACACCGCATGCGCTCGATTTTCTCCGAGGGCGATTTCGCGCCAACGTCTCTCCAACGTGCTTAGGGGTTGTTCCAGGGCGCGGCGCGCTCCGGTCTCACAGTCCATCCCATCGGCGTATGCCGTGATCAGGGCGAACAGGCCGGTCACCCCATATTGCTCGATCAAGAAGCGGACAAACGATTGCGATTGAGCATAGGCCACGAACGCCCGGCCGGTGTCGGGTGGAAAAGCCGTACACAACTCAGTCATTGACAGCAGCGAATTCGTCTCCAGAGCGGTTCTTAATGCTGCTTCGAAATCTGGGTTCGGATACAATTCAGCGTTCATCGCCATTCCCTCGCGCAACCAGACCGGGAGGCGATCGTAATTGATGCCGGTCATGCGATAGAGCAGCACGTGTGTCAATTCGTGAGGGATCTGACGTTCCAGCCATACTCGTAGATCGGTTCCGGGCTCGATAGCGACCAAGACGGTCCCTAGTTTTGGGTTTGCGTGGCCGGCCACCCAACCTTGCCCGCCCAAAGCCAGGGCACTCTGCAAGTCGATCGGCGAGGCGTAGATGTAGATATCGATCGGGGCCTCTAGGTTCATCGGAACCAGACGACGCGCTGCTTCAAGGCCCCGCTGAGCTACGTCTAGCGCAAACGCGCCGAAGGCAGCATCTCCTGCATACCAGTGCACGCGTAACCTTGAATCACTGCGCTCCTGCCAGGCAAAACGGTTATCGGTGTATACGTATTCCTGTGTGGAGCTGGAAAACTGAGTGCCGTCGCTCAGGGTGAAATCAAAACGGTATACGATGCGGCTGAACGGCGGGAGCAAGTTCTGCTGAGCATCGTAACGGAAAGTAGCTGTCCCGTCGGAATGCAGAGAGAGGGAGCCGATTTGGGAACGCTCGCCGGGGATGCCAAAGGTCACCGTTGCGTTCAGGACAGGAACTGAGGTGCGGATGCGAGCAAAGAAGCGGATCTCCTCCCCGAAGCGATGCTCTACCCGCGTCTCCACCACCTCGCCTCCCGCTTGACCCGCAACCGGTCGCGGCCACCCGAGCAGGATCGCTAACCCGAACCCGATTATTCTCAAAAGCAGCTTGTGGTTCATGTTCCCAAATATACCAGCAAGGGCGTCAGGGTGAGAGGGCTAAGAAGGGTGCTGAGAAAGACAATTGCTGTCACCAGCGACGAATCCAGCTTGTATTCTGTCGCCAAGACGGTATTGGTCACTGCGGCCGGCATGGCGCTTTCCAACAGATTGGCCTGGCGCGCGGCTCCTTGCAAACCGAACGGGATGGCCAGCAGTAAGCCAATCAGGGGGCTGATCATCAAGCGTAGGCCGGCCCCTAGCAATACCGTGGGCAGGCTCTGCGACCATTCGAAGCGCGCCAACTCTACCCCTAGCAAGATCAACATGAGCGGAATAGCTCCGCCGGCCGCCAAATCGATAGAGCGCTCTACCGATAGAGGCAGTTCAACCTGGGTCTGATTGAGCAGGCCGGCCAGGACTACAGCGTATAGCGTGGGCACGCGCAGCAATCCTTGCGCTGCCTGTTTCAACTCGAAATGCCCGAGCGAGGCGATCAACACCCCCACCGTGTTGAACAGCACGGCGCTGGTGACAAAAAACAACGTTGCGTGGGCCAGGGCCTGCTCCCCAAAGGCAAAAGAAACCAGCGGCAAGCCATAATTGCCGGTGTTAGGAAACATGCTAGTCAGCACCACGGCGGTCAGCGTTAGGCGACTCAGGCCGGCCAGCTTCCCTAGAATCAACGCCACAATGGCCATGCTTCCGAAGACGGCCAGCGCAAACCCGATCGTGCGCACCATTTCGCGCAGCGGCAGATCGTTATGCAACAGCAAGTTAAACACCAGGAGAGGGCTAAAAAAATAGAAGATGACGCGCCCAAGGGTGCGCGAATCAATCGAAAACGCTCGGCCGAGGAAAAAGCCGGCTGCGCTAAGCAAGAGGATGGGGAACAGGTTATTGGCAAAGGTGGAGAGCAATGCCTGAAGCGACATAGGGGTGGGGGTGGTGATCAGCGGTGAAGCAATTTACAAACGAGCAGCACGACCCCCTGCTGTTTCATGCTGCTCGGTCCTTTCAGCGTCGAAGCAAGAAGTATCTTGATCTTTCGAGCGTTAGCCGTGCCCTTTCTTTTTGGGCTTTCTCGAGTTGGAGGATTGCTCGTCGTCCTCGTCTAGCTCGATATCCAAATCGTAGGCCATTAGATCGAAGCGCCCCAGATCTTCGGTAAATGCTAGGTTATCCAAGGCATCTTCCAGAAAAGCCATCTCTTCTTCGTCATCGGTTTGATCAAGTAGACTTTCTAGATATTCGCGGACATCCTCTCCGCCGATCTGAGAGAGCGACCAGACAATGGCCGAGAAGATTTCATCGTCTTCTTCCTCTTCCAGCATCTGCAACAACGGACGGCGCGCCTCCGTCAGCATCAGATTGCCGGCTGCTCGAACTGCTTCTAGGCGGACTGCGCGATCGTCGCTCAACATGAAGCGCAACACTTCCTCCCCCCATTGCTCGTGATCAAACGAGCGTCCGATGGCGATCAGAGCGCTGGCCTGCCAATCGGGGTCTTGATCTTCTAGGGCGGCCTGAATCAGGGATGGCACTTCGGGGCGCGAGGAGTATCCCAGCGATTCCAGCGCCCTTCGACGCACTTCAAGGAAGCTGTCGTGCATGGCGGCTAGCAGGGCGTCTTCGGCGCGACGGTGCAAGGTGGCCGGAATTTCATCCAATTCGCCGAGTTCTACAAAGAGGTTCATCACTTGCGCTGCCTCGGCCCGCGCTTCTGGCGAAGGATCATGGGCTAGGATGTCCTCGTAGATCGGCAGCAGTGTGACGTCCTCACACTCAGACAGCAGGCGCAGAGCACCGGCCCGCACAAAGGCATCTGGATCGTGGAGCAAAGCGCGGGCAAAATCGTCAAACGAGACCAGGCTGTCTTCGCTCAGCAAGGCGTCCAGGTCGTCTAGCAAAGCCCGTTTGCGTTGGAGGGTGATCCGTGGCCAAACCTGCATCAACAGCTCGAGCGACTCAGGATCGAGATCGGAAAACTGAGCCAGATACCGCTTGGGGAACGGTTTTTCGGTATCCAGCAGGGCATTAATTACGGTTTGGAAAGAGATAGAGGTCATGGCATAGAGAGGACAAGAGGGTCGATGAAGTCCATGATGTTGATGTAGATCATGAACAGAATGAGCGTGATCATGCCGGCGGCGTGAACAGCGTTCTCTAGCTCGTGGGGGACGCGCCGACGTACGAGCAGCTCCGGCAGGACGAAGAGGATGCGCCCTCCATCTAAGGCCGGGAAGGGGAACAGGTTGATCAAACCGATCGAGATGGTGAGCGAAGCGATCAGGTAAAGGGTGCTATACGTGGGGGGGGAGGAGGCTTGCGAGGGGAGAGCCTGCTCGCGGTTTTGCATGTCCATCGTGACCGAGAAGTTGAAGATGTCGTAGATGCCCTTCAGTCCTATGAAGCGCCCTTCTTCGGGTGCGAGGCTGCCGCGCATCAGTTGGGCCGGCAGGAGCAGTAGGGCGCGCACCTGCTGATAGACACTTAGGCCGGCGTAGCGGATCACCTCGCCCACCGAACGAGCTAGGACGATCTGCTCGCTCATCCGAATACCTAGCGGCCCCTCGCCTTTCGGGGGCTGGACGCGCGGCGTTGCCGTCACAGTGATGATCTGGTTGCCACGCTGCAAGACCAAGGTCACAGGTTGACCCAAGTTCAAGCGGATGATGTTGCCCAGGGTGTCGAAGTCGTGGATGGCTTGTTGGTTGGCATAAAGCACGACATCTCCTACCTGCATGCCGGCCGCCTCCGCCGGCGAGTTGGGCGCAATTTCGGCTAGCATTACTCGGCTGAAATCACGGTAGCCATCGCGCGATACTAGGAATAGGAAGATCAGAAAGCCGGCCAGCAGATTCATGGTGGAACCAGCGACCAAGACCAACAACCGCCTCCAAGGCGTGGCAGCCGCTAGCCCACCGGCAACGCTTGGGTCGTTTTCGCCTTTCGGACGGACAAACCCTCCCAGAGGCAACCAGTTCAGAGTGAATTCCGTCCCCGGCGAGGCCTGTTCGAGCAAGCCGTCGAAGCGGTATCGGCCGTCCGGCAGTGGGGTCGGTTCGGGAGGCGTGGTTCGGAGGAGATCCTCATCGAGGGACGAAAGGTCTATGGTCTCTAGAATCCAGCGTTCTCCTTGGCGGCGCGCCGTGGCGGCGACCCCACGCTGAAGCAAATGGGGAAGATCGATCGGAAAATCGAAGTTGGGAGGGATGTCCAGGGTATAATGGCCAAGGGTCAGCCGGCCCCCAGAACGCCAGAAACGCCAGGCGCGGGGCGGTAAGCCGATCCCGAATTCTTCCACGTCAATGCCAAGCCAGCGCGCAGCCAGGTAATGACCGAATTCGTGGACTAGGATCATGCCCACGAAGACTACAAAAAACACTAAAGCAGCCAGCAACGAAGTATCCATCTTGCTCCTTACAGAACAAAGAACGCGCCTTGGCGCGTTCTCATTATATCTTGTTTTGCATCGGGGTGGTTAAGAAACTCTAAGTTCATCCGATCTCAAGAGCCTGTCAGGGACATTGGACGATCCCCTGCGCCCACAGACAGCCTCCACACACTGGTGGGATGGTATTGCCCAGGCAGTCTTCGAGATTGGCTTCGGAGAGATCGCAGCCGCCGCAGAAGGTGCAGGGTGCAAAGATAAAGTTATGCAGGCGCTCGCGATAAGCCAGGTATTCTGGATCCAACCATAGATCCTTCAACGATCGTTCATGAACGTTGCCGATCACATGCTTGTAGTTGAGGCGCGGTTTGCCATGGAGATAGGTTTTGTGGGTGTGCATCAGGGGCCAACATGGGCTGATATCTCCCGTCCAGGCGATGGACATAGTGCCGCTCTCGACGAAGTTGCACGTATCGTTGGCGCCGCCCCAGTTGTTGCCGGCGTAGGTGATGTTCAATTGGCTATTGAACACCTGGAACAACGTTTGTTGGGTGTGTTCGTTGAAATCGATCTTGGGCAGGTTGATGCGCGGTAAGTGGTCGGCCGTAAGGTAGGCGATGTTGTGCATGGCCCGCTCAAACAGGATCTCCGATTGCAGATCTCCAGTGGGCGGTTGTAGATTGCTCACCGAGAAGTACTTGGCCTTGACCGCCCGACCGATTTTGATCACCTCGGGCAGATCGGCAATGTTGCGCTTCATGGCTACAAAGGCAATGCCGATCTCTGGCTTAGGGAAGTGACTGGCCGGCCGCATGCGAGCAAAACGCTTGAGGTTGGCGATAATGGTCGGGAGTTCAGCTCCCAAGCGCACATCAGCATACGTTTCCGGTCGAGCGCCGTCGATCGAGACCCACAAAATATCCAAACCGCTCGCAATCAGCTTACGAGAGATGTTCTCGGTGAGGATCGTGCCGTTGGTGATCAGTTCTACTTTAACGCCTAGCTCTTTCACCCGCCGCACCCATTCTATGGTCTTTGGATGGAACAAGGGTTCGCCGATGCCGCCAAAGTACACGTTTGGAATGGGCGAAAACTCCTTCAGACCTTCGAAAATCCGCTCGAAGGTCTCTTCGCTCATACGTCCTATCGACTCTTCCCAAGCGTTGCGAAAACAGGTGATGCAGTCCAAGTTGCAGGCCACGGTGGGTTCGATATAGACCTTGGTCAATTGGGTGATTGGCCGATGCATGCGCAAGAAGTTTTCCCCCTTATCCAAGCGTACTTTTGAGCCAGGCGTTAGGCCATACTCCTGAGCGATTTCGGCCGGGAGAACCAAACGGCCTTGCTCATCTACCTCGGCCCAGGCGACAGTTGGTTTGACGGATAACGTAAACATAGACTCTCCTTGGCTGCACCGCTAATTCTTACTAATCTTACCCAGATTTTATCCTGGCATAGAGTGACAAAAGTTACAAAACCGTCTGGAGAACGTCGTGAGTTCTTGAGTTGCTTTCCCCGCAAGATGTTATAATACTCCACACTTCATCAATCGCCTGAGCGGTTCCGGTCGCTGAAGGACACTGATCCGTTCTAGACCTCTGGGCGTAGCGTCCGGCATCCGCTTTTTGTTGGGGCCGGGCGACAAGTGCCAGGGCCGGCTGAGGCGGGTGAGCAATTCATGTGCTCTGAATTTTCTCGATGGAGTATGCCTGTGACCGATTCACGCGTTGAAAAATTTGCCGATGTGCTGGTGAACTATTCCACCTGCATCCGCCCGGGAGACCGCGTCTTGATCGAAGCGACCATCTTGGCAGAGCCACTGGTGCGAGCATTGTACCTCAAGGTGTTAGAAGCCGGTGGACACCCTGTACCTCTGATTCAATTGCCGGATACGTTCTTCCCAGGTCACGAGGACCTGCTGCTGCGCTACGGCAACGATGCTCAGTTGGATTTCGTCCCGCCGCTTCAAAAATTGGCCTACGAACACTTTGAGAGCCGCATTCGCATTCATTCGACCGCCAATACCCGATCTCAATCTTCCTTTGATCCGACGCGCTCTCAGCGTCGCGGACAGGCCACGGGCGTGATCACTGAAGCGCAGATGCGGCGCGGTGCCGATGGGTCCTTCAAGTGGGTCACGACTCTCTTTCCTACCCAAGCCTATGCCCAAGAAGCCGAGATGAGCTACCTGGATTATGAGGACTTTGTCTTTCGTGCTTGCCGTCTCAATGAAGACGATCCGGTGGCCTACTGGCGCAAGGTGGAAGAAGAGCAAGCGCGGGCCATTCGCTGGTTGCAAGGCAAGAGCCAGGTGGTATTGCGCGGCCCGAATGTGGATTTGTCTCTTTCCATCAAAGGCCGGACGTTTATGAACTCTTGCGGCACCCACAACATGCCCGATGGCGAGATTTACACCGGCCCGGTGGAGGAGTCGGTGAACGGCTGGGTGCGCTTTACCTATCCGGCCATTTACAATGGAGTAGCTGTGGAGGGTGCCGAATTGACCTTCAGCAACGGCTGGCTCACCCAGGCCCGAGCGGCCAAAAATCAGGACTACTTATTGCAAATGGTCGAAACCGACCCCGGCGCTCGTTATCTCGGCGAGTTTGCCATCGGCACCAATTTTGAAATCAACCGCTTCACCGGCCACATCTTGCTCGATGAGAAGATCGGCGGGTCGTTCCATATCGCCCTCGGGGCCGGCTATCCAGAGACCGGCTCGAAGAACAAGAGCGCCATCCACTGGGATTTCATCTGCGATCTGCGCACCGACTCGGAGATCCTAGTAGACGGTGAGCTGTTCTACAAAGATGGTCGGTTTGTCTTCGAGTAAGTTCCGCGGCTTGTAGTTCGACAAATCATCAGCCCTGCGGGATGACGCAGGGCTGTTGTTTTGGCGTGGCAAGGTGCAATTAGATGTGGATGGGAGCCCCTATCGCGCCGTGGGCTGCCTCCATCAGAACTTCGGAGAGCGTGGGGTGAGCGTGAACGTTGCGGGCGATCTCATGCGGGGTGAGTTCCATCATCCGGGCTAGGGTCAGTTCGGGGAGCAGCTCGGTGACCTCGGGCCCGATCATATGCGCGCCCAGGAGTTCGCCATATTGTTCATCCACTACGATCTTGACGAACCCGCTGTACTCTCCCAAGGCCAAGGCCTTGCCGTTCGCCTGGAAGGGGAAGCGCCCGATCTTCACCTGATAGCCGCGTTGGCGCGCTTGCGCCTCGGTCAGGCCAAACGAGGCGATCTGGGGCTGGCAGTAGGTGGCGCGGGGCATCATCTCATAGTCGAGCGTCACGGTTTCGGCGCCAGCGATGTTCTCGGCGGCCACCATGCCCATTGCCGAGCCGACATGGGCCAGCATCAGCTTGCCAGTTACATCGCCAACGGCGTAGATGTGCGGCACACTGGTCTGCATCTTCTCGTTGATCTCGATAAAGCCGCGCTCGTTGATGTGCACGCCGATCTCCTGAAGGCCCAACCCTTGCGAGTTGGGGCGGAAGCCGATCGCCACCAGGGCCTGTTCGGCCTCCAAGGTGGTTTCCCGGCTATCGGCGCTCACCGTGACGCGCACTCCGTCGGTGGTCGCTTCCACTACTTCCACCTTGTGGCCGGTGAGGACCTTGATGCCGCGCTTCTTGAACTCTTTTTCAAGTTCCTTCGAGATTTCCTCGTCTTCCAAGGGAACCAAGCGCGGCAACATCTCCACGATGGTCACCTCCCTCCCGTAAGAATTCCATATTGTAGAGAACTCTACGCCGATGGCGCCGGAGCCGATCACAATCGCCGAGGCCGGCAGCTTTTCTTGCAGGATCGCCTCCCAATAGGTGAGCACCCGCTCCCCATCCACCTTCCAGCCGGCCGGGACCATGGCGCTGGCGCCCGTCGCCACGATGAAATTCGACGCCCTGAGCTCGGCGACCTGGCCTTCCGAATCGGTGACCGTCACCGTATTTGGATCCTTAAACTTGGCCTCTCCCATAAACACGGCGATGTTGTTCTTGCGCATCAGGAACGAGACGCCCTTGGTCAAGCGGTCAGAGTTCTGGCGCGAACGTTTCACCGCCGCGCTGTAGTCCAGGGACAGATTCTCGAAGGAAAGCCCGAACTCCTTGCTGCGATGGCGCAGCAGATAGGCCACCTCGGCGTTTTTCAACAGCGACTTGGAAGGAATGCAGCCGACGTTTAGGCAAACCCCTCCTAACCATTTCTTTTCAACGATGGCCACTCTTTGCTTCAATTGGGCGGCGCGGATGGCGGCCACGTACCCCGCCGGCCCAGCGCCGATCACGACAACATCAAACGTCTCGGTCATGGTTCACTCCAGACGAAAAAGATGAGCGATGAAAGAACGCACCAATTGTAACCCGTTTCGCACTGCTGGTTTGGACCTTCTGGCGTTTCCCCCTCATCCTCGGCGGCTCAGAGGGAGCCATAATCAAGACCTGCGGCGGGATGCGCCGGCCTCCGGCGGGGCCCTTTCCCGTGTCCGGCGAGCTAGGTTCTCGTGATCGCCGGCGAGGGGCGGCGCGGCCGGCTCGGGCGGGCGCGCCCAGCCTGGGCGGGGTCGGAACCGCCGTGCTTCGGGAAAGTAAGCCCCGAATCGAGCACCGATCGACCCGGAGCCGGGCCTCCGGTTTTATTTGTCAGATTTCGGCAACTGAGAGATCAACCAGTTCAGGAAGGCTTGGGGGGAGCGGGTTTGAATGTACAGGCGGCCTGGACCAGTGAGTTCCACCACCAACCCTTCTTCGCTCAACAGGGTGGATTTCAAGCCGCCAACAGTACGAGGGGTGGCGTTCACTGAAGCATCGAAGGCCACCAAGTGCGATGAGTCGACAATGTACTTCTCCCCGACTGCCAAGGTCGTTTCATGGATTGCACCATAAGAAGAAATCAAGAGCTTCCCTGTGCCGTTGGCCTCTAGAATGGAGATGCCCTCAGCAGCCATGAAGGCCTTCAGGCTCATTTTGGTTTCTAGATCAACGCCGCTTTCGGAAGCCAGATAAGAGCCGGCTTGCACCATCACCGGCTTGCCCGACAGCTCGATCACGGCGATGTCGCCCGCCAGGGTTGGCGCTAAGGTGATCTCGCCTCCTTGCGGCCCAGCTTGGAAGAAATTCTGGAAGAAGGACTCTCCACCCAGCACAGCGCGAGTTAACGATTTGAAGATACCCCCAGCCGCTTGAGTTTCGATTTTAATATCCTGAGACATGCTTACCATAGCACCCGCCTCGGCGCGAATTCGTTCGTTGGGATGCAAGCGGAGCACAGCCAGCGCGTACGAAGGACGATGTTGAATCTGAACATCCATAAAACTTTCTCCTGAGAGAGGATATGCTTGCTGCCAGCCAGAGAGCGGTGGTGCGTGTCGGCTCAGGACCTTTGGTGCTGCTTCCTGGTATCGGCAAATTGGACTGCTATGGTCATTATTATAATGTGAGCACTGAGAACAGTCAAATCGATCGGGGGTATTCTGCGTTAAAATCAAGTTATGGATCGCGATGGAGCGATAGCCCATTGGTCCCATTTCTTACGACTCTTCTGACCATTCTCTTTTCCGAAAGGATCTTGTGATCTGCTATGCGTAACTTCTTGCGTTGGTTGATTCGTTCCCTGGTGCGCTTGGCGGCCCATGTTGAAGTGAATGGGTATGAGAATTTGCCGCAAGAGAAGAGCTTTGTGCTGGCCTCCAATCATCTAGGTATTTTGGATCCGGTGTTGGTGTTTTATGCCCTCGATCGCTGGGATATTTGCATTCCTGTAGCCGAGAAATGGCAGAAGAATCCCTTGCTGCGCTGGTGGGGCAAGTACTTTAACTTCGTGTTTATCGATCGCTTTAACCCGGACATCAAAGCGATCCGAACGCTGATGCGCCTGATGGACAATGGCCATGTGCTAGCGATTGCACCCGAGGGAACGCGTAGCCGCGTAGGGTCGTTGATCGAGGGGAAGCCCGGCACGGCCTATATTGCGACGAAGTTGAATCGGCCGATTGTTCCGGTTGCGGTGACGGGCACGGAGGACAAGCGGTTGTTTCGCAATCTGTTGCGCTGCAAGAAGACCCACATTATAGTGAGAGTCGGCCAGCCATTTCGATTGCCCCTTCTGCCGGCCCGCCAACGCGAGGCCGTGCTTCGAGAGTACACCGATGAGATTATGTGTCGGATTGCCAGTCTGTTGCCTGAAGAGTATCGCGGGGTATATAAGGATCATCCACGCACCCGTGCTCTGCTGGAGACGAGCACCTAATACCAAAGCTTGGCTTTGGAATACACTCTGTGATTTGGAAAGTGGATCAGGATTCCTGCAAGCGAGCGAGCAGGGCCGGCAGTTCGGCCAGCGTGTGAATCTCGGCGTGGGGTCGGAGGGTAGGGTCAATGTTGTCGGTATGGGCGCGGCGGTCGATCCAGATGGTGAAGAACCCGAGCCGCTGGGCGCCGCGAATATCGGCTTCCAGGCTATCGCCGACCATAGCGGCTTGATGGGCCGGCAAGTTCCAGCGCTGTAGCGCTAGTTCAAATATATGCGGGTGAGGCTTGCGATAGCGGCAAGCGGCCGAGGTCAAGACGAAGTCAAACCAAGGTTCAAGTCCGAAGCGGCGCACCAGTTGTAGCACGTCTTGATGATCGCCGGCATTGGAGGCGATCCCCAAACGATATCCTTCTGCTTTCAGCGCTTCCAGCGTAGGCAAGGCATCCTCTTCCAGCGCCCAGTTGGCTTGGGTGTGGACAAAAAAGGCATCTAGGGCGCGGCGCAAGAGAGAGAGCTCGACGTGGGAGCAGCCTTTCTCAACCAGTAGTTGGTGCAGGATGACCAGATAGGTGGTTTCTATCAGGTCCTGTCTGCGGCGGACGAAGTATGAATTGATTTGAGATTGGATCACCTGGGGGAGCTCTTTGCAGTCTAGAGGCAGGCCTTGGGCGCAGAGCACGTCGGCTATGGCTTGATAACCGCGCTGAAAAATCGGGCCCCAGGGCTGGAGCGGATACATCAACGTTCCCCCTAGATCAAACAGCACAGCGCGCAGAGACGACCTCATGCCTTCACCCCGATCTTTACCTTGTTCTGACCTTCAGGAAAAGAGGGACAATAGTCCCACGTTCAAGCCTATGATGATGTATCGCCGCCAGCGCTCTCTGTGGGTACGACTGAGATCGGGTTGTTTGGGTTTGTCCTGATAGAGGGCGGATCTAAAAGATTATTTCGGGGAGGCAAGGATGCCGTGTTTGAGATGTTCGTGTAAGGCAAGCAAAGCCAGTCCGGAAAGGCTATAGGCGACGAAGTAGGCTATGGCGGCCAGGGTGTCTAGGGCGAGGTAGATTGCTTTGGGCAACCACTCATATCCGCCTATCCAGAAGAAGATGGTCAATCCGTCGGCCAGGATGAATACGATCAGTCCCCACCAAGGCCGGCCTAGGTAACCTAAGCCGAACAGGAAGAACAGCCATAGAGCGGCGGCACCTTCGAACAAATCTAACACTGGATAGAGTGTAGAGAGATAAAGGGCCCACCAAGAAATATCCCGTCCTAATCCGACCTGGCGCGCCAAAACAGTTAGTGCGGCAGTGAGCAACAGTGCCAGTGCGATCAATCCAAAGAAATATAAACTGGATGACGTTTTCTTGCCAGCGTAGATCATCCAAAGTTGATAGTACAACGCTAGGCCAAAACACACATACCCACTTAACCAAAAAACATCGCTGACGGAGAATTCCGGATACTTGCCAGACCAGTAGATAGCATCGTACACGAGACTCGAGATTTCACCGCCGAGCCAGGCCCACCAACCAAAGCTAAACCAGAGCCACACGCGACGGGGTGGCTCAGAAGAGGAGAATAGGCGAGCAAAGCGGGTGCTCAAAATGGCCGTAGCTAGCGCCACCGCAATCAGCATCCCGTCGTTGATCTTGTCGTTCCAGTAATCAGCGGGTTGAATGAGTTGAAGCGGTTCGAAGAAGTAAACCCAGCCGAAGAGAAGTGTGGCGATCGCAGTAATGGTCGCCCAACGCCAGACACGTGTGGAATGCTTGAGATGCAGTTTGAGGTTTGAAGAGTTCATCATTCGTCATCCAAAGTTGATGGTCTTTTAGGAAAATGCTGCTGGAATCAAACGATGAGCTTGAAGGGCTCGACGTTGCTCTTCGTCCAAGTCCTGATAAGTTTCGTCGAGGATGTGTTGCGTTAGACGGTTGCCAATCACAAAGCCCATTTGGGTTCCCAAGCTCATGAACAAAGCTCGATATGCGTGGGCGGTGGCTTCGAGACTAGGGAAGAAATGATCGTCGTTCACCGTAGCGTTGCGGATGGCGATCTTCCAGTTCCAAGGTTGGATGCTTTGGTTCACTTCTCGGCAGGTCAACTCGAGGAATTTTTGCCCAGCTAGGTAGGCATAGTGAGAAAGGAGGCGTTTAGCCCAGGAAGTGGCGCTTTCGCGTAGGTTGACGCACTGCCAAGCGTTGGAGAGAGGGGACAGGAGGTACGTTGTGAAATGCCAGATTCCCTTTTGACCGATCCCTTCCGGCAAGCGATGCTCGTATCCTTGGCCGTTGAAGAAAACGGCTTCGTTCTCCAATATCCTACCCCGTTGGATTACAAAGAAACCCTGAATGATCTCGGAATAAAATTCTATCACCCTGCTAAATTTCTCTTCTCTCCAACGTTGCAATAGGCGCTTCCAGAGGTGTTCATCGTTCACTTCAAATTGCTCATGGGAATGCGATTCTAGGAGCAACCAGATCGAGCGCGCCATCCGATCGGGTAAAGGCACTAGCGTCAAGGTGAAGGTTGCTCCACCCCAAAGGAGGAACAGCTCGGTTAGGTTAAAGGGCCGGCTATATCCCCCCTCGACCAGGTAAATCCCGGCCGAAGAGCCGTTGGCGTAGAGCAGCATGGCGCGCCGATGCACTCCTATTCCAACTTCGATCAGAGCAGTGGCGTTTTGCTCGCGCAACTGGCTCCGTAGGGCGTTTAGTTTTGCAGGCGAGCCCTGGGATTCGATGTGAGCATTGAGAAAAAAACGTCGTTCCATGGTCTTTGGGCATTGCAACAGGGAGCATGACAACGATTGCCAGCGGAAAATGCAATGTTATGGTCGAGAAAACCAGGCGATCAGAGTGGAAGAGATGGGTTGTAAAATTTTACTCTAAATTCCGACCTGATATCTTCGGATTAGCCACCGCCCTTGAGATAGATGCCTTGCTGGTCCAGTTCCTCGCGTAAGATGATCAGTTCGCGCTCGGTCACCGGGTCGGTGATGCGCAAGTTGGGAGCGACTTTCAGGTCCCAGCCGGTGTTGGCGCGGGCCTCTTCCACGGTGCGTCCCGGGTGGAGGGCGGTTAGGATCAATTCGCCGTTCTCGTCCGGCTCCAGCAGGCCGATGTCGGTGACAACGGCTACCACGCCGCGGCCGCGCAACCCCAAGCGCTGGCGCTCGTTGCCGCTATCCAGGGCGCTGACGGAGGTGCGGAAATCACAGCGTTCAGGAAAGCGACGTTTCTGGTGAGGGGTCATGACGTAGCACCGGTTGGCCCAAGCGGCAATCTCCTGGGAGCCGCCCGACCCCGGCAGACGCACTTTCGGGTGGGCATAATCGCCGATCACAGTTGCGTTGATGTTGCCGTATTTATCGATCTGGGCGCCGCCCATGAAGCCAACGTCCACATTGCCGCGCTGCAGGTAGTTGGCAAAAATATCGTACATACTGACGACCGAGAGCGCTCCGCTAACCAGAGTGGGATCGCCGATAGAAAGCGGCAGGCGCGCTGGTTCGGCGCCGATCACCCCGGCTTCGTAGATCATCACCAGGTTAGGCGCATGGGTGCGTTTGGCCAAGTTGCAGGCTAGGTTGGGCTGCCCGACGCCAACAAAGACCACATCTCCATCGCGCAGTAAGCGAGCAGCATTGACGATCATCAGTTCGGCGGAAGAATAGTCCATCATGGTCTCTCCTTGTCCGATCTCCGGTCAGCAGGATAGGCGTTGACAGAACCGGCGAATGTGTTCGGCTATCTCGTCGGGTCGTTCGAGAGGGACGAGATGGGTGGCTTGCTGAATGGTTTCGATGGCGATCGCCGGGTTGACGCGCTGCACGCGCTCAGCTGTGCGTTCCCAAAAGGTGTCTGTCTCGGCGCCGCGCAGGATCAGAGTGGGGAGGCGCAGGCGTTTTAGCCCTTGCCAGAGATCAAAGTCGCGCCAGACACCGCTGTAGTAAATGCGCGCTTCCCATTCTGGTGAGTAGATCAACTCGTAGCCGCCTGTGGGTCGTGGTTTCAGGATGCCGTGGATGTAGGCGCGTAGGTGTTCGTCGGAGAAATAACGGAATACTGACCGCCGGCGGTAGCCACGGAAGACTATTTCGAGGTCGTCGAACGAGCGACGGCGGTTCAGCGCGCCAGGGATTTTGGGGTGGAGTCGCCAACCTAGACCCAACCAGCGCACCAGGTTCCAGAAGACGATCATGGCCGGCGGGAAAAGCACTGGGTCGATCAGCACCAGGGCGCGGAAGCGGTGTGGCTCCCATAAGGCTGCTCGCAGAGTGACGATGCCGCCGATGGAGTGACCAACGCCAATCACTGGCTGGCTAACTTGATCGGCGAGGAATCGCAGCAGATCGTCCGAGAAAGGCCGCCAATCGTCGATCTGGTCTGGCTGGGAACCAGGCCAGAGGGGACGTAAGTGCATGGCCAGGATACGAAAGTCGGTTTGTAAACGTTCAACTAGAGGTCGATAACAGGCCGGCGGATAACCGTTGGCATGTAGAAAGTGCAACGTCTTCCCAATGCCGCCAAAATTGGTGAAGGGAATGGAGAGCGTCATGGGAGCGAGGGCGAATTTTAGGTCTAGGGAATATTATACGACTCAAGTACGATCGTCTCTAGGTATTTTTGTCCGCCAAGTTGGCCGTAGCCGTTGGATTTGATCCACCCTATCCCTGGTGCATACCAGACCGTGTAGGTGCTATCCGCTGTTAGGTCCGCGACGTTAGTAGAGGTGGTGATGACGAAATCGATCACAGTGTTGACTTCGATGGCAACGGCCTCGAACGTGCCGGCCGGCACGGTGACGCTCGCGCGGTTGCCAGCCAGGTAGGTGACCGAGAGCCGACCGGTCATGGTGCCGCCTTGGGTTCCATCCGGCTTGATCTCTACACCTTGGATGTCTGCCGCGTAGGACCACTCGGCATTGGGGGTGAGGGTGGCCGGCAGGGCGTATCCTGAGATATTCGAGAGGGTGATGTTGGCGAAGCGCCGGAACGCCAGCAGGCCGAGCATATCCACAACGCTCAATTGTTGGGGAGTCAGGCCTTCTGAGTGGCATACCCAGTCCTGCGGGATGGTTTTCCCTCCTACCTCGGTGACGATGGTGAAGCCGTCGGCGCGCACGTTGGTGATGCGGCGCGTGAAGGCATAGGAGCCGGAGGGACTATCGCTGCTGGTGTAGCGGTAGGCGGCGTTTTCTTTCAGGGGGAGGAGTTCGTTGAGACAGGGGTTGCTCGATGAGGTGGGAAGCGGTGTGGTGGCCTGCGGCGTTTCTGGAGGATCGGTGGGAGCGACCGCAGGGGGTGGTGTAGGACGAGGACTGCAGGCAGTGACGATAAGGTGAAGGATTAGTAGCAAGGAGAAAGCACTTTTTCTCAGAAGCTGGTTTGTCATACGCGAGTTCCTCTTTCAAAAGTTTGTGGTGATGAGCACAAGCGGCAGGATTATACACATAGAAGTGCCGGCTGCAAGCTTTTCGGGCAGTGGTTGTTTGTGATTGGCTCAACGTCGAGAAGTACACTACAGCGACTTTTTGGCAGCACTGGGCCGGCGCACATGCCAGCTAGGCGGCAACGTTTTTTCTTCAAACGCACGAGGGGGGAAAAAGGTTCACGTTTTGGATGGGTAGAGGTAGGTCCGTTTTCAGAGAAATGCGCTTTTCAGGATCGGATTGACGGCGAAGGGCCTATTCCTGAGGGAGAGGGGCGTTTGCCAGAGGGCGATCGCTCCAGCGGAGTTTCTCTGGGGTCAGGTCGGCCAGGGTGGCCGCTCCACAGGCGAACATGGCAACTTCGATCTGGCGCTTGGTCAAGCGCAGCATGTCCACCGCTTGTTCGGTGGAGTGGGCAGCCGCCTTGAGGAAGGGGCCGGCCATGCCGCCCAGGGTGGCTCCCAAGGCCAGGCATTTGGCGATATCTAGGCCGTCTTTCAAGCCACCGCTGGCAAAAATGCGCACGCCTGGCGCAGCTCGCCTGACGTTGAAGATGGAATCGACGGTTGGGATGCCCCAGCCGACAAAGGTGGCAGCCAGTTGACGTAGGAAGTGATTGGGGGCGCGATGCATTTCTACTTGCGACCAGCTGGTGCCGCCGGCGCCGGCCACGTCGATGGCAGCAACGCCACACTCGGCCAAGATGCGAGCTGTGCGCTCGGAGATGCCCCAGCCGACCTCTTTGACAATCAACGGCACGGGCAGTGCGCGGGCGATTGTCTCGATCTTCTTGCTCAGGCCGGCAAAGTTGACATTGCCGTCGGGCTGTAATGCTTCTTGGAGTGGGTTGAGGTGGAGAATCAGTGCATCGGCTTCGATCATCTCTACTGCACGCAGGCAGTGGTCGAGCGTATAGCCATAGTTTAATTGGACAGCGCCCAGGTTGGCAAAGAGCAAAATGTCGGGGGCGACACGCCGCACTTGAAAGGTGCGAACCTGGTCGGGGTGTTCTAGAGCGGCGCGTTGGCTGCCCACGCCCATCGCTACGCCTACGCTTTGGGCGGCCTCAGCCAGTCGGAGGTTCAGGGTTTCGGCTTCGGCGGTTCCGCCGGTCATCGAACTGATCAGGATTGGGGCGGCTAGGGAGCGTCCGAAGAGGGTAAGATGGGTGTCGATCCGGTCTAGGTCGAGTTCGGGTAGGGCTTCATGGGTGAAGTGGATGTGTTCCAGGCCGGTAGTGAGCGCCGATCGGACGTCTTTCTCAAGATTAATCTGAAGGTGATCCGCTTTGCGGTTGACAAGCTCCGTATCTTTTTTCATGGGAGGGTGTTACCTGTCATTGAATGGGGCTGGTATAATCCTGCCAACTGACTTGCAAAAACTATCCACTTGGAGGAACCATGTCTGATACATTCGAGGAAGTCAAGAATGTGATCGTGGATTTGCTCGGCATAGACGATCCAAGCAAGGTGACGCCGGAGGCTCGCTTCCGCGAGGATCTGGGAGCCGACTCGCTCGATCTGGTGGAGCTCATCATGGAGTTCGAGGAGCGGTTCAAGATGGAGATTTCTGACGAGGACGCGCAGAAGATTTCCACCGTTGGTGAGGCGGTGGCGTACATCGAGCAGCATGTAAAGAAGTAATCATCGTCTCTGCGATTATCAGTCATAGAGCCGCCTCTGCTTAGGCGGCTCTCGTTTTCGGTCGGTTAGGCAAAGAGGATCTCTTGGTCGATTCGAACGAGTTCAGGCCCGGCTCGAACGATCAGCAGGCCGAAGGTGCGATCAGAGATCCTTGAGCAGGGTAGCGATCTCTTCAGGGTGGCGAGCCACTTTGACGTTGGCCGCTTCAAGAGCTTTGATCTTGTCGGCAGCGGTGCCTGTGCCGCCTTCGATGATGGCACCGGCGTGTCCCATACGTTTGCCGGGAGGGGCCGTCTGGCCGGCAATGAAGGCAACCACCGGTTTGGTCATATGCTTGGCAATGAATTCGGCCGCTCGTTCTTCGTCATTACCACCGATCTCACCGATCAGCACCACCTTTTCGGTTTGAGGATCGTTCTCGAACATTTGTAGCACGTCAATGAAGCTGGTGCCGTTGATCGGGTCGCCGCCGATGCCAACGCAGGTTGAGGCGCCCAGGCCAAGGTTCTTCATGGCGTAGAGCACTTCGTAAGTCAGGGTGCCTGAACGGGAGACGACGCCTACCTCGCCGGGGACAGCGATGTCGCCGGGGATAATACCGACCTTGGATTCGCCGGGGGTGAGCAGGCCGGGGCAGTTTGGACCGATCAGGCGAATGCGCTTCTGATCCAGGTAGGCGCGAACGCGCATCATGTCTTGTACTGGGATGCCTTCGGTGATGCACACGATGAGCGGGAGGCCGGCATCGGCGGCTTCAAAGATGGCATCGGGCGCAAAACGGGCAGGGACGAAGATCACCGAACAGTTGGCGCCAGTGGCCTCCACGGCCAGTTTCACCGAGTCGAAGACAGGGATTTTTCCGTTCAGCACCCATTCGCCGCCCTTGCCCGGGGTGACGCCGGCCACGATATTGGTTCCGTAGGCGTGCATCTGGGCTGTGTGGAACAGGCCCTCCTTGCCGGTGATGCCTTGAACGAGGAGGCGGGTGTTGCGATCAATCAGAATGCTCATGATGGTTCCTCACAAAACGTCCTTGGATTTGGCGGGGCGAGGGGCGATCAGAGTTCCCCTCTAGAGGCCTTCACCGCCTTTTGCGCGGCTTCCACTAGCGTCTCGGCGGTGAGCATGTTGGCGTTTTCCAGCAGGCGACGCCCTTCTTCGGCATTGGTGCCGACCAGGCGCACCACCATCGGCACATTCGGCTTGACTTCGTCCATGGCGGCCAAGATGCCGCGAGCGACCTCGTCGCAACGGGTGATGCCGCCGAAGATATTGAAGAGGACGGCCTTGACATTCGGATCGCGCAGGATGATGCGTAGGGCGGCGGCCACTTTTTCGGCGCCGGCGCCACCGCCGATGTCTAGGAAGTTGGCCGGTTCGCCACCGAAGAGCTTGATCACGTCCATGCTGGTCATGGCCAGGCCGGCGCCGTTGACCATGCAGCCGATGGTGCCGTTGAGTTTGATGTAGGAGAGGCCATATTTACGGGCTTCGGTCTCTTCGGAGGCTTCTTCGTCCACGTCACGCAATTCTGCCAGATCGGGGTGGCGGAACAGGGCGTTGTCATCGATCAGCATTTTGCCATCCAGGGCGAGCAGCTTGCCCTCTTGGTTGATGATCAGGGGATTGATTTCGGCCAGGGTGGCGTCGTGTTCAGTGTAGGCCCGCCAGAGGCCGAGGGCGATGGCGCTGAATGAGCGCCACAGTTCGCGCGGCAGGTCGATCGCAGCGGCAATGTCGCGCATTTGGTATTCGCGCAGCCCCAGCAAGGGGTCAATGTGCACCTTGACGATCTTTTCTGGCATGTCGCGCGCTACTTCTTCAATGTCCACGCCGCCAGCTGCGGAGGCCATCATCACCGGCCGGCGCGCCAGACGGTCATTGGTGATGCCGAGATAGATCTCGGTTTGGATCGAGGCCGCCTCATCCACCAGCACTTTGCGGACCGGCAGGCCTTTGATCTGCATTTGCAGGATTTGTGCTGCCAACGCTTCGGCTTCGTCGGGGTCTTTGGCAACTTTAATGCCGCCGGCCTTGCCGCGCCCTCCTACCAACACTTGGGCTTTAATGACAACGCGGCCACCGAGTTCACGAGCGATCTGTTTAGCTTCTTCTGCGGTAGCCGCTACCCGTCCTTGAGGGATCGGAATGCCGTATCGGGCAAAGATTTGTTTGGATTGATATTCGTGGAGTTTCATGCTCTCTCCCGTGAAATGGGCTGATGCACCGGCATTATACCAGCACTGTTCTAATAGAGAGACAACCCCCCGCCTGTCAACATGCAACCGGCTTGAGCGGCGATCGACGGGGGGACGGAACTCAGGGCAGAGTAAAGCGCAGGATGCGCTGGTTGCCGGCATCGGTCACCCAGATATGCCCCTGGGCGTCCACGGCGATGCCCGAGGGCAAGCCAAACTGATCCAGGCCGATGCCGTAATCGCCCCATGTCTGCAAAAACCGGCCGTCGGCGTCAAACTGGAGGACTCGGTAGCCCTCCGGATCGGTGACGAACACCTGGCCGGCGGCGTTGATGGCGATGAAGGGCTTGTTCTCCAGCGATTGACCGAACCAACCGTAGATGTCCCACTGCAGGGTGGGAATGAAATCCAGGCCGTCTAGGATAGGAGTGAAGACCTGCACTCGCTGGTTCCAGGTGTCGGTGACATATAGGCGACCATCGGGAGCGATGGCGACGGCCACCGGCTCGTCGAACCGGCCGGCCTCGAAGCCGGGACCTCCGAACTGAGTGAGGGGCCGCCCCTGCGAATCAAACACCACGATGCGCTTGTTTCCCGTATCCGCAACGTAGACCCGGCCCTGGGCATCCACGGTCAGCCCTCGGGGTCCCCAGAAGGTATCGGGTCGTTCGGGCGCGCCGTAGGTGCCCCAAGCGAGCAAGAAACGTCCATCGGGGGTGAATTTGAGAATACGAGAATTCCAGGTGTCGGCTACATATACCGATCCATCTGGGCCGACGGCCACTCCCCACGGTTCGCAAAAGGTGTCGCTCGGGACGTTGGGTGGGGGATTGGCCGTGAAGTACGGACAACCTGGTGAGACCGATCCCCAACTGCGTAGGAAATTCCCCTCGGCATCGAAGTGCAGGATGCGGTGATTGCGCGAGTCGGCCACATAGAAGGTGCCGTCGGGTGCGAAGGCGATGGCACGCGGGGCGTTCATCGGGGTTGGCAGTTGGATGGAGTCGATCACCTGATCGGCTATCAGACGGATGGCGTTGGCGTAGGGGTCTTCTTGTACTGACGCTTGGGCCGGCCCGACGCCGTAGTTCCAGATCTGCTCAACCACGTCCTTGCGGATGTAAAGGCGCATTTGATCGGCCGGCGACCAGTTGGCCAGCGTGAACGACGAGGAGCCCACTGCGGCAGCGTAGCGTGTGTAGTCACGGTGGAACCAGATGTCCCAAATGCCAGCCCGAATCTGGGGATCGCTCAGGGCATTGCAGACCCGCGAGAAGTCCCGGCTGCGGATCAAACGGAAGACGCTAAGCAAGCCGCGGCAGGGATAGGTTTCTGGGAAGGGCAGGTTGGGGTCGCGCGGGTAGTAGAGGCCAAAGTAATCCTGGTTGGGCCACCACATGCGGATGTAGTCGAAGCGGTAATAATTCGGGCCAAGGGCGGGTTCAATCTTGTCGAAGTTCTTTTGATCCACGATCACAAAGGCCGCGTCGCGCAGAGCACGAGTAGGCACGTCGAACGAGCGTTGGTTGGTGTAATCGCGCAGATACCAGACGAAGGGCCACGAGACGCCGGTGTCGGGCGCAGAAGCGTCGTAGGCGATGGAGAACCCCATCCCGCCGGTAGTGCGCTGAGAGATCTCATAAGCCTGGGCCATCACTTGCTTGACACCGGTGGCGCTATGGGCATACACCAGGTATTCAGTGGCCTGATCGTAGGTGATGTATGCGGCCCGGAAGGAAGTCCGAATGGTCAAAACCGCCAGCAGGGTGAAGAACGTTAGGGTGAGGATGCGCAAAGTTTGTTTGAGAGACCAGCTGCGCAGCAGGTAGCGTAGACCAACCGCTGAAGCCAAGGTGGAGAAGGCAGCTAGCAGAAAACTGCCGGTGGCTTGTAGGCTGAATAGGTCCTTGCCTTGGAACGGCGGGTTTGGCCCGAGCAGGGAGAGCAGGCTGGAGGTCAGGCTGATGACGAACAGCAGGAACAGGCCGATGACCCATCCAAGCTGTTTGCGCCGCGCTTCTTCCCAGTTCACCGTTTCTACCACATGGCCGAGCGCCCAGCCGCTGAGCAAGATAAAGCCCAGGGCAATGTGACAAGTCAGCCAGGGCATCTTCTCGCCGGCATAGCTGAAGGCAAACAGGCTGGAGAGGCTCCACCACGCCAGCAGGGAGAAGGTGTTATGGAAGTTGCTCTCTTCGGGGGTGAGCGGCTGGGGATCGTCGGGCGAGGCGGGGCGAATGCGCCGCCTGAGGCCGAGGAGGATGGCCAAGATCAGGCCCAGAGCCGGTAGGAATTCGTATACTGGAAGTTGGATCAGAAGGTAGTAATACCAGGGTTGGCTGCCGCGTTCCACACCGTGTTGCACCAACCAGTAGCCCAATGACCCCAAAAGGCTGGTGAACACGCCGGCACTGTTGGTGAAGAGGGTGGTGTGGAGGACGAAGAACACGATCCAGAACGGCAGGGCGGCCCTCCACCAGACCTCCCAATTCCACCACCACCCGATGGCGAGACTGAGCAGAAAGGCCGGGACGATAAACACGCCTAGGCGCAGCAGGTCGAGCGGCAGGCTATATCCGCCGATCGTCCACAGGTTGCTTTGGGAGAGGGTTTGGAGTTCTTCGGCGGTGGTCGGGATGGTCCAGCCGACAACATTGATCGGGAAAGGTGTGAGCATGGGCAGGACGAGCGTTCCGATCACGATCAGCAGGTCGAACGATCGCTCGGCTCGGATGCCGACCCAGGAATAGCCGACAATCAGGAAATACGCTGCCATGCCCAGAGCGCCGAGGGCTAGCAAGAACAGGACGGTAGCCGCCGAGAATCCGCCCTGGGGGAGTTCGAGAGGCGAGCGCATTTGGGTGGGATCAAACGGCATGACGGTCTCGGTAGCGCTCAGGGTCTCGGCTTGCCGGCCGGAGAACATCAGGCCCAGCCAGGTGCCGGCCAGCAGGATGGCGAGGATCAGGAAGAGCAGGAAGGTGCGATAGGATTTCTCGGCGCCAGGCCAGGGCCGGCGGGTGACGCGAGCGATGAAATAGATCGCCAGGTAGAGCAAAGCCTGTGCGGTGTAGAGGAAGGCCGTCTCTTTGGAGGTGAAATGCAAGACCAAGGCAGCAGAGAGCAAGTAGACATATTTGCGTTCGCCGGTCTCCAAATAGCGCAGCATCGCATACAGCATGACGATGCCAGAGAAGACCACAAATGCTTCGTTGCGAACGTAGCGCCCATAGTAGAGCATGTAGGGGGAGATCAGGAGCAAGAAGCCAGCAATCAATCCGCCGGCGCGGCCTAGGTAGCGCCGCCAGTACCATGCCATCCAAACCGTGGCAATGCTGAATAGGGCTGCCGGAATGCGAGAGATGAAGTCGTTTACGCCGAACAGAAAGTAGATCAGGGCCAGGATATGGAACTGGAAGGGGCCGTGCATCATCGGCGTATGCGTATAGCCTTGCCCCTTGTAAAGGAGATAGGAGAAATAGGTATGAAGGGACTCGTCGTGACTCATCACGCGCGTTTCCAAGTCATAAAAGCGCGTGACGATGGCGGCTAAGACGATCAAGCCGAAAATCACGATTTCATTGGTTAGGGCAGGGAGAGAAGGATGGATCGGTCGGTCAAGCCAGCGTTTTGTTTCCATAGAGCAAAATTATAACGGCAAATCGGCGAGACAACGCAGCAAGGTTATTGTTCTAAAGTTGGTAAAAGTGTGGGTTAATTGGTTGTGAGGTAGCCCGAAAACCACCTCACAACCGAGCCGACCGATGAATCCGCGCCCTCGCCGCTCAGGGCCGATTTTTTTTCCGCTTCTAGGGCGGGCCTTTCACGTATGTTTTCCGTGAACTCGCAATCGAGCGCCTGGACAGCCTGATGGTCCTGGAAGTCAGCATGGACGGCGCGCCCCTGCCCGAAGGTGCAGGCGTGGGCCAGGCCGAGATTGCCGGCGCAGACCCCGTCAGGGTTACCTGGCATTTTGCTCCGACCTCAGATTCCACCCATACCTTCATCTTGCGCTACCGCGTGCAGGGCGCCATCGAAACCAGCCCGGAGGGAGACCGTTTGCGCTGGTTTGCCATCCCGCCTGACCACGGCTACCCCATCGCCTTCCCGAGCGGCAGCCTGGTCAGCGCCCCGCCCGAATGGCAGGCGCGCGAGCAGAGAATCGTCGCCAACGCCCTACAGGCGCTTCCCTTTGGTTTGGGCGCGGCCGTGTTGACCTTGTTCAGCGGTCTGATGGCCGTGATTGCCGCAGCGCGCTCTT
>Ga0116210_1000263_pt1 | contig 55431 bp, 48 predicted proteins | sample TshhotsprinmetaG_FD_94483 | JGI IMG/M metagenome (GOLD analysis project Ga0116210, IMG submission 94483) | Hot spring microbial communities from South Africa to study Microbial Dark Matter (Phase II) - Tshipise hot spring metaG | ecosystem: Environmental > Aquatic > Thermal springs > Hot... | reverse complement strand
ATCCTTCAGCGTTTGCAGTTCTCCCAACTGCGCAGCCGCATCGCCGACCAAATCGCTCATTTCCACCCGCAACTACGGAAAACCCTGTTGCGCAACTTGAGCGAGTTGGTCGCCGCCGTGACGATGGCTCGCAGCGTCCACCTGGCGCGCATCGGGGAAGAACTGCCGGTCACCTGCACGGAAGAGGCCCGCGAGCAGTGGGTACGCCGCCAGTTGAGCAACGACACCGAAGATACGTTGCACCTGTTCCGGCCGGTCGCCGAGAGCTTGCTGGCGGGCTTTGCCGGTCGCACCGTGCGCTTGATCCTTGATCCGACCGACCTGGCCCCCGACTTGACGATCGTGACCATTGGGCTGGCCTACCGCGGCCGCGCCTTGCCTTTGGCCTGGATGACCGTGTATATCAAGCCCGACACGGTCCAGGACGCCATCCAGCTCCTCTTTGCCGAACTCAAACAGTGGTTGCCTCAGGATGCCACGGTCTATCTGCTCGGCGACCGCGAGTTTCACGGCCAGGAAACCCTGCAACTGATCCAAGACCAGGGCTGGATCCCCGTCGTCCGCACCCTGGGCGCCATCACGGTCGAACTGGAAGATGGCCGCCAGTGCAAGGTGGAAGATTTGGCGCCCGCCCGCGGCAAGACGGCCTTCTATCAGCAAGTCTGGCTGACGCTCTGGGGTTGGGGGCCCTACAGCTTGTCGTTGAGTAATGCCCTGCAAGCCAAGCGCGGCCAGAAACCCGAAGATCCCTGGTACATCGTCAGCACCGAACCGGCCGGCCCCCAGATTCTGGCCCTGTACAAGTGTCGCATGTGGTTGGATGAAACCTTCCGCGACCTCAAAAGTCAGGGCTTTCACCTCGACCAAACCCGGCTTGCTCGGCCGGAGCGGATTGATCGCCTGCTGTTGGCGCTGGTGCTCGCCTGCTGGTGGGTGATGGGCTGCGGGCTGGCTGTAGAGCGCACGGGTCAACGCCGCCAGGTGGATCGCGTCAAACAGCCCAAATGCAGTCTGTTCACCAGCGGCCTGCGCTGGATCAATCAACTCCTCAACCGTGATGAAGTGCCAGATGTCATTCTTGTGCCCGTTTTATAAACTGAAAGCCAGTCAGCCCAATCACAGACGTAAATCGTGTATTGCCAACACCGTCAAACGCGCGCCACAGATGAAGCGGGCGACAACGAGATATTACACCACCTGGCCGCGGCTGTCAATGGCCCAGGCCCAGATGCCCTGCTTGCCGTCTGTGTCACTGTGCCGCGGCCGGCGCGCTATTCTCCCCACAGAATGCGGCCGCAGTTTTCGCAGTAGACCAGGTCATCCCCCTCACGAATGGCAGCAATGCGGCCCGGCGAGACGGCCACCCGGCACTCGCTGCATGTATCATCATCGAGTCGCGCCACGGCACGGCCTCCACGCCGCGGGCGCAGCGCATCGTAGACGCGCAGCAGATCGGCCGGCACGGCCTGGCGCAACGCGGCTTGTCGCGCCCGCTCGGCGGCCAGGCGCTCGGCCAGCTGTGCCTGTTCCGCGCGAAGCGCCGCCTCCGCGGCCGTCCACTCGCGCGTGCGCTCGATCAGCTCGGCCTGAGCGGCCGTGTGCGCCTCGGTGGCCGCTTCCAGGGCGATCAGCGCGTCCAGCAACGTATCTTCGGCCTGGCTGTGTTGGCGGCGTTGCTGGGCTACATCCCTCTCGACATCCTCAAGTTCCTTCGGATTGCGCACCGCGCCGCTGTACAGTCTCTTCTCGGTCTGCATCAGCCTGGCCGCGATCTGGCGCTGGATCTGCTCGCGTTCGGCCTGCACCGCACGCCAGTGCGCCAGCTCTGCTGCGGCCGCCGCCAGCCGATCGCGCGCCGCGCGCAGTGCCGTCGGCTCCTGCAGCGCTGCCGCGATTTCGCCCGTTCTGGCGCGCAACGCATCTATCGCCAGATCCACCTCGTTGAGCTGCGCCAACAGATAAATCGGTCGCATGGCTTTCCCCCGTTTCGGAAATCAGATGTGCCGCCTGGATGGAAAAGATTATAGCAGAGACAGCACAGGAGCGAAATCGGCGCGGCCGGTATACCGGTTGGCGGGCAAGCCGGATTGTGCGCGCCGATGATGCTTCCATCGTTTTGACAAAGCAAACGGGGCGTGCTAACATTTCTGCGCATCATCCATTTCATCATACGGAAGCGACGAGACGTTATGCTCTCATGGTATGTCCTGCACACCAAGCCACATGCGGAGAGCCTGGTCGCCCGCGTTCTGGTCGCCCGTGGCTTTGAGACTTTTCTGCCGCTCCTCCCGACGCCGCTCGCCGAGCCGATTCAACCGCTTTTTCCTGCCTATCTTTTCGTCCATTGCGATTTCGAGCTGGTGAGCGTCGAAAGATTGCTTTGGATTCCCGGCTTGCGGCGCATCATCGCATTCGGCGGACGGCCGGCGGTCGTGCCAGAAACGGCCATTGCGCTGATTCGTTCCCAGCTCGCCCAGATCGAGGCTCAGGGGGGCTTGCCCTCGCACAACTTCAAGCCCGGTGACACGGTGATCATAGACGAAGGCCCTCTGGCAGGACTGCGCGGCATCTTTCAGGGCCCGCTGGGCCCGGCCGAGCGGGTGCACATTCTGATTCGCTTCCTTGGGCAAGTCAATCGCGCGGAAGTGCCGGTCTCTGTGCTGCGCGCTGCGCCCGCTGAGCCCGTGAGGCTGCCGCGCCAGCGCGGCACGCGCGGCCACGGCCGTCGCATTCGTTATCAGGATGGGGAGCCCGGTGAGGAAGAGGTAGCGAGAGTTCCCGATTTATTATAGCGATCGTTGGCGTAATTCCGAGCAAAGATTTGCGCCTTTCACGACTCCCTGTTATAATCTCGCCCGCATTGGACAGAAAGCACACATGGCGGCAAAGAATCGCTTGGCGAGAAGTCTCCTGGTGGAACTGACAATCGCAGTAAGTTTGTCGCTTCTGATGCCGCTGCTGCTGGGCCTGGGGCTGGATGCGTTGCTCGGCCGCGGGCCGGTGATGTTCTTCATCGGGGGCAGCGCCGGCATCGTGATCGGCACCATCGTCGTAGTGCGCATCGTGTTGCGTCGTCTGCGGGCGCTTACAGAGCCGATGACAGGGACTGCAAACCCACAAGAGTTTTCTTTCGGAGAGGAGGATCGAGCATAGTGCTCAAAAAGCTACTCACCGTCCGCAACCTGGTGATCTTGCTCGCCATCGTCGCCCTTTTCGTGGTCTCCAGCCTGCTCGGCCTGAAGGTGCCCAGTCCGGTCGTCTCGTTGGCGGCGGAACCTATCTTCCACATCGGCCCCCTGACCATCACCAATTCGCTCTTTACAGCCTGGATCATCATGATCCTGCTGATCGTCCTGGCGCTGTTGACGACGCGGCGCATGCCGAAGGACCTGGCGCGGGCTGGCGACCAGGAGCTGGTCCCCAGCAGCGGCCTGCAGAACTTCATGGAGATGATCGTCGAGGCGCTCTACAACATGACGCAGAGCATCGGCGGCCGCTGGACGCCGAAGTTCTTCCCCATCGTGGCGACCATCTTTATCTTCGTGCTTACTTCCAACTGGCTGGGGCTGGTGCCTGGCTTCGGCTCCATCGGCATCCTGGAGCACCCCCACGTCGCCGGTCAGACCGGCTTCGTCGCCAACGGCCCCATCCTGACCGGCATCCCGGCGACGGCGACCGAAAGCCACAGCGAGACCTCGGCCAAGCCGGAGGCGCAAGATGAACACGCCGCAGCCGAGAAGCACGCCGACGGTTACATCGTGGTGCCTTTCTTCCGGCCGCCTTCCACCGACCTGAACTTCACCCTGGCCTTGGGCCTGATGGTGGTCGTGCTGTCCCAATATTTCGGCGTGAAAGCGCTGGGGCCGGGTTATTTCCGCAAATTCTTTGACACCAGCGGCTTCAAGCAGGGCGCCTTCAACGGTGCGGTCGGCATCTTCGTGAGCATCCTGGAGCTGATCTCCGAGATCGCCAGGGTGCTTTCCTTCGGCTTCCGTCTTTTCGGCAACATCTTCGCGGGCGAAGTCCTGTTGGGCGTGATGGCTTTCCTGATCCCCTACATTGCTTCGCTCCCGTTCTATGGCCTGGAGGTCTTCGTCGGCTTCATCCAGGCGGCGGTGTTCATGATGCTGGCGCTCGTCTTCTTCGTGATGGCCACGGTCGGCCATGGGCACGAGGAACATCATTAATGCCTTTAGAGAGGAGACACACATGGATCTGACGGCTCTTGGTACGGCTCTCGCCATTGGCCTGGGCGCCATTGGCCCTGGCATCGGCATCGGCATCCTGGGCAGCAAGGCGATGGAGGCCATCGGCCGCAACCCCGAAGCGGCCGGCGAAGTCCGCACGAACATGATCCTGGGCATGGCCTTCGCCGAGGCCATCGCGATCTACGCCCTGGTGGTGGCGTTGATCATCAAGTTCGTCTGATCAGTCATGTGGTCGGATGGTCGCATAGTCGGATAGTCTCGTGATCGGGTAGCCGAACAGGCTCCGGATCAAATTGCCGGAGCAGGAGCGGACGATGACAAGACGACAAGGCCAGGTGACTACCGGACCGGTGGACTGCTAGACTACCAGACTGGCGGACTATCAGACCAAAAGGGGGGCCATTGGAAAAGCTCGGCATTAACCTTGGGTTCTTCATCTCGCAGCTGGTCAACTTCGGCCTGTTGGCTGTGCTGCTTTATTTGCTGCTGTACAAGCCGATCCTGAACATGCTGAACCAGCGCAAGGAGCGGATCGCGCGCAGCATGGCCGACGTGGAAGCGGCGCGCGCGGCGGCAGCTCAGGCGCAGCTGGAGTATGATCGCAAGATCGCGGAAGCTCAGCGCAAAGCGCAGGAGATCATCGCCCAGGCGGCCCAGGCCAGCGAAAAGGTCGGCGCCGAAATCAAGGCCGAGGCGCAACGCGAGGCCGAGCTGATCCGGCAACGCGCGCGCGAAGAAGCCGCTGCGGAAAGAGAGCAGATCCTGGCCGAGGTGCAAAGCGAAATTGCCAGCCTGGCCATCACGGCCACTGAACGGATCCTGGGCCAGGCCATGGATGAGGCCACACAGCGCAAGCTGATCGGCAACGTCATTGCCAATCTGGGCAAAGTGCAGCCATGAACACGCAAGACCGCGACTTAGCCCGAAGCTATGCGGAGGCGTTCTATGCCGCTGCCTTCGAGCGCTGGCTGCGCGTGTTGAGCGGGGCAGCCGACGCGTTGGCCCTTGACGATAGCCTGGTCGAACGCATCCAGGCCGAGCAGACCGACTTTGACACGCGCAAGGCCCTGCTCGACGGCCTTTTGCCGGCCGATGCCGACCTGCCCGTGCGCAATCTGCTCTACACGCTGGTGCAGCGCGGCGATTTGGGCCTGCTACGCGATATCATCGGCCTCCTTGCCGCAGCGGTAGCGCGCGGCCGAGAAGTCACGACGCCGGTCGAAGTGGTGAGTGCCGTGCCGCTGACCGCAGAGGAGCGCGCCGCGTTGACTCAAAAGCTCACCGACCAGTATGGTTCCGGCCTGGAATTCACCTATCGGGTGGATCCGACAATCCTCGGCGGCTTGATCCTGCGCGTCGGCGACAAGCTGATTGACGGCAGTGTGGCAGGCAAGCTGGCCGCGATGAAGCAGGCGTTGGGTGTGACGGTGGTTCAAGGGGAAGGGTAGGCCATCGGGCTCCTGCGTGAATCCTGTTTGACCCTCGTATCACGGGAGGAAGCCTCGTCTGCGCGGGCCGCGCGTGAAGGCGCGGCACGGCGGGTCGAGGAAGATGCGCTGCCTCTGGCCTACGCATGAAGCATCCGATCAATGAGAGAGAGCAATTCATGGCTGTACGAACCGAAGACCTGGTAGCCCAACTCAAACAACAGATTCTCAGCTTCGAGGCGCCTGTCCGCGCCGTGGACGTCGGCTCGGTACTCCAGGTGGGCGACGGCATCGCGCGCGCCAGCGGCCTGGCCAATGTGCGCGCCATGGAGCTCGTGAAATTCCCCAAGACCGGCACTGTGGGCATGGCCTTCAACCTCGAACGGGACAACGTCGGCATCATCATCCTGGGCGACTACACCGAGATCGAGGAGGGCGACCAGGTGATCGCCACCGGTGAGATCGCCTCTGTCCCGGTGGGGGACGCGCTCATCGGCCGCGTGGTGAACGCGCTCGGCCAACCCGTGGACGGCAAGGGCCCTCTCAAGACCGATCGCACCCGGCCGGTGGAACGCATCGCGCCCGGCGTGGTCATCCGCAAAAGCGTGGACACCCCCGTCCAGACCGGCATCAAGGCCATTGATACGATGATCCCCATCGGCCGCGGGCAGCGCGAGCTGATCATCGGCGACCGGCAGACCGGCAAGACCGCCCTGGCGATTGACACCATCATCAACCAGAAGGGCAAGAACCTGATCTGCATCTACGTCGCCATCGGCCAGAAGCTGGCGCAGGTGGCTCAGGTGGTGGCCACCCTGGAACGTTACGGCGCCATGGAGCACACCATCGTGGTCGTCGCCTCGGCGTCGGAGCCGGCTGCCATGCAGTACATCGCGCCCTACGCCGGCTGCGCCATGGGCGAGGAGTTCATGGAGCAGGGCCAGGACGCGCTGATCGTCTACGACGACCTGACCAAGCATGCCTGGGCCTATCGTCAGGTCTCTTTGCTGCTGCGCCGTCCCCCCGGGCGCGAGGCGTATCCCGGCGACGTCTTCTACCTGCACTCTCGCCTGCTGGAGCGGGCGGCCAAGATGCATCCTGACCACGGCGGCGGCTCGCTCACCGCGCTGCCGATCATCGAGACCCAGGCCGGCGACGTCTCGGCCTACATCCCGACCAACGTCATCTCGATCACCGATGGCCAGATCTACCTGGAGAGCGACCTGTTCTACGCCGGCATCCGGCCGGCCGTGAACGTCGGCCTGTCGGTGAGCCGCGTGGGCGGCGCCGCCCAGGTGCGGGCTATGCGTCAGGTGGCCGGCCGCCTGCGCCTGCAACTGGCGCAGTTCCGCGAGCTGGCCGCGTTCGCCCAGTTCGCCTCGGACCTGGACAGGGCCACCCGTAACCAGTTGGAGCTGGGCCAGCGCCTGGTCGAAGTGCTGAAGCAGCCGCAATATGAGCCGATGTCCCTGGATCAGCAGGTAATGATCATCTTCGCGGCCACCAACGGCTTCCTGGACGACGTGCCCGTGAACAAAATACGGGAATGGGAGGCCGACTTCCACCGCTTCATGGCCACGCAACGGCCTGACATCGGCCGCACGATCATGGCCGAGAAGTCTCTCAGCGAGAAGACGATCCAGGAGCTCAAGGATGCCATCACCTCTTTCAAAGCGCAGCGGATAACGGGTTAGCATGGCCACTGCACGCGAAATTCGTCGCCGCATCCGCGGGGTGCGCAACACCGCCCAGATCGCCAAGGCGATGGAGACCGTGGCGGCCTCCAAGATGCGCCGGGCGCAGCAGCAGACGTTGTCTTCGCGGCCCTATGCCGAGAAAGCGCTGGCCGTTCTGCGTTCCCTGGCCCGTCAGGCGCACGCAGGCGGCGGCGTCCTGCTCCACCCGCTGCTCGAACAGCGCGAGATCAAAAATATCGGCCTGATCCTCTACACGGCCGACCGCGGGCTGTGCGGCGCCTTCAACTCCAACATGATCCGCAAGGCGATAGACTTCGTCAAGGCGCAGGAGAAGCCGTACAGCATCATCGCGGTGGGTCGGAAGGGCCGTGATTTTCTCGTGCGCTATGGCTTCCCCGTGGTGGCCGAATTCACCGGTATCCCCGATCGCCCGACCATGGCCGATCTGTCCCCCATCGCCCGCCTGGCCATAGACGATTTTCAGGTCGGCCGTTGGGACGCGGTCTACCTGGCCTACACCAGCTTTGTCAATACCCTCGTTCAGCGGCCGACGATCATGCGCCTGTTGCCGTTGGAGCCGGTGTGGGAGAGCGGGATGCCGACCAGCGTGGACTACATCTACGAACCGAACCCGCAGGCCATTCTGAACCAGGTGCTGCCCCGCTTCACGGAGCGAGAGATCTACCAGGCCATGCTGGAGTCCATCGCCAGCGAGCAGAGCGCGCGCATGGTGGCCATGCGCAATGCCCGTGAAGCCGCCACCGACCTGATCGCCGAGCTGACGTTGAGCTACAACAAAGCGCGGCAGGAGGCGATCACCAAAGAGCTGCTGGATATCGCCGGCGGCGCGGAGGCGTTGACGCAGGCCATGCGGGCGCAGTGAATGTTCTTGGATTTTTCGGGATCAGGAGAGTAGAATGGCCGAGAGGTTTGAAGGCAAGATCACACAAATCATGGGCCCCGTGGTGGACGTCGAGTTCGCCGAAGGACAATTGCCCAACATTTATGATGCCATCGAGGTGCCTCGTGATGGCAGCCGGCTGATCCTGGAGGTGCAGCAGCAGCTCGGCAACAACAGCGTGCGCTGCCTCGCCATGGACACAACCGATGGCTTGCAGCGCGGGCTTCCGGCTTTCGCCACCGGCGCGCCGATCAAGGTGCCGGTCGGGCCGGCCAGCCTGGGCCGCGTCTTCAATGTGTTGGGCGAGCCGATTGACCGGCTGGGGCCTGTTGAGACCCAGGAATACTACCCCATCCATCGGCCCGCGCCGCCTTTCGAGGAACAGGTCACCAAGCCGGAGCTGCTGGAGACCGGCATCAAGGTGATTGACTTGATCGCGCCCTTCACCCGCGGGGGCAAGACCGGCGTCTTCGGCGGTGCAGGGGTGGGCAAGACGGTCATCATCATGGAGCTGATCCGCATCTTTGCCACCGTGCACCAGGGCTTTTCGGTCTTCGCCGGCGTGGGCGAGCGCTCGCGCGAGGGCAACGACCTGTGGCACGAGATGAGAGAGTCGGGCGTCATTGACAAGGTGGCCATGGTGTTCGGCCAGATGAACGAGCCGCCCGGCGTGCGCTTTCGCGTGGGCCTCACCGGCCTCACGATGGCCGAATACTTCCGCGATCAGGGCCGCGACGTCTTGCTCTTCATTGACAACATCTACCGCTTCGTGATGGCCGGCATGGAGGTCTCCGCGCTGATGGGCCGCATGCCCAGCGCAGTCGGCTATCAGCCCACTCTCGGCACCGACATGGGCGAGCTGCAGGAACGCATCGTCAGCACACGCCGCGGCTCCATCACCTCGATGCAGGCGGTCTACGTGCCGGCCGACGACTACACCGATCCCGCACCGGTGACCACCTTCGCGCACCTGGACGCCACCATCGCGTTGGAGCGTTCCATCGCCGAAATGGGCATCTATCCGGCCGTGGATCCGCTGGCCTCCACCTCCCGCATCCTCGATCCGCGCGTGGTCGGCGAGGAGCACTACAACACGGCCCGCGAAGTGCAGCGCGTGCTCCAGCGCTACAAAGACCTCTCCGACATCATCGCCATCCTGGGCGTCGAAGAGCTGAGTGAAGATGACAAGTTGACCGTGGCCCGGGCGCGCAAGATCCAAAAGTTCCTCTCGCAGCCGATGTTCGTGGCCGAAGCGTTCACCGGCCGGCCGGGCAAATATGTGCCCGTGAAGGAGACGGTGCGCAGCTTCCGCGAGGTGCTGGAAGGCAAGCACGACGACATCCCCGAGCAGGCGTTCTACATGCAGGGCGGCATTGACGATGTGCTGGAGATCGCGGCGAAGATGAGAGAGCAGGGGTGAAAGTACCCAATGCCCAGCTTGCCGTCGTAGACATCAAGAAGCTACGAGATTACAGTCTCAATCCGAATCACAAAACAGGCAGACATAAGGCACGAGTATTTGCAGCCGCGTTGGGCATGACCGCCGAGGACGCTGAAGCCTTGTGTGGTATTTTGTTGCGAGCTGTTGTAGAATATGATGCAAAACCAGGTTTGCAAGATAGCTACGGCCAGCGATACCTGGTTGACTTCCCTTTGATTTGGAGGGGGCGGAGCGCGATGATTCGCAGCGCGTGGATCATCGAGCCTGACGTGCCTTATCCAAGATTGACTAGCTGCTATGTGTTGTGAGAGGCGTGAGGTGACAACATGAAGGAGTCTGTTAATTTGCTGGATGTGGTGGCGTTGACAGTCAATTTGCCTGAACATAACCTCTGGCGTGGACAGGTGGGTACGGTGGTTGAGGTATTGGCGAACGGCAAGGCATTTGAAGTGGAGTTCAGTGACTCTGACGGCCGCACGTACGCGTCTTTAGGCTTGCGGCCCGATCAATTCATGGTATTACACTATGAGCCGATCTTCGCAGATGATCTGATGCCGGCATAGGGAGCGACGATGTCACCGATACGATGTGACGTGGTGAGCGTGGAGCGCACCGTCTTCAGCGATGACGTGGACATGGTGCTGGCGCCGGGCATCGAGGGACAGTTGGGCATCCTGCCGCACCATGCGCCGCTGATGACGGCTCTGGTGCCGGGCGAGCTGATCATCCGCCGGGCCGGCCAGGAAGACCTGCACATGGCGGTCGGCGGCGGCTTCATGGAGGTGCGGCCCGACCGCGTGACGATCCTGGCCGACTCGGCCGAGCGCGCCGACGAGATCGACCTGGAGCGCGCCGAGGCGGCCCGCCAGCGCGCCGAGCAACGTCTGCGGGAACGGCCGCCAGGCGTGGACATCGCGCGCGCGGAGACCGCGCTCAAACGGTCTCAGGTGCGGCTGAAGATCGCACGGCGCTACAAAGCCACGCGCGGCGGCGTCGGTCCGGGCGAGAGCGGACGTGAACCGTAGGATCCCCGGCGAATTGAGGCCCCTTGGGCATTCGCTCGATCTGATGTTGTGCACAGGACTCAGGTGCGATGCAAATCCGCATCGCACGTTTTGTTTTTGCGCACCATTCGCATTTCGCTTATAATTTCACTATTCCAGGCGCGACGCGCTGTTCGCGTGCGGCGCCGCTTTGTTTGCCAGGAGCATGCATGTTCGAACGACAAATCGGCATTGACCTCGGCACAGTCAATGTCCTGGTGTACGTGAGCGGCCGGGGCATCGTGCTACGAGAGCCCTCGGTGGTCGCGATCTCGATTCGTGACAACAAGATCGTCTCGGTGGGCCAGGAGGCCCGTGAGATGATCGGCCGTTCGCCCGAAAGCATCGAGGTCGCCCGGCCGATGCGCGAAGGGGTCATCGCCGACTACGTGGTCACCGAGGCCATGCTGCGCTACTTCATCCGCAAGGTCATCGGCCGCAATCCTCTTTTAAAGCCGCGCATCATGATCAGTGTACCGCGCGGCGTTACCAGCGTCGAGAGCCGCGCCGTGCACGATGCCGCCATGCAGGCTGGCGCCAAAGAAGCCTATCTGATTCCCGAGCCGCTGGCCGCCGCCTACGGCGCGGGCCTGCCCATCGGCACCCCCACGGGCAACATGGTGGTGGACATCGGCGGCGGCACGACCGAAGCCGCGGTCATCTCAATGAACGATATCGTGGTGTGGAGCAGTGTGCGCGTGGGCGGCATCCGCACGGATGAAGCGATCATCAACTACGTGCGCAAAAAGTACAACCTGATCATCGGAGAACAGACGGCCGAGGAGATCAAGATCCAGATCGGCAGCGCGTTGCCGCTGGCCGAGGAGCTCAGCATGGAAGTGCGCGGCCGCGATCAGGTGGCGGGGCTGCCCAAGACGATCCGGCTGACTTCCGGCGAAATCACCGAGGCGATCGCCGAACCGCTGGCCTCCATCATCAGCGTGGTCAGGCAGACGCTGGAGAAGACGCCGCCCGAGCTGGCCGCCGACATCATTGATCGCGGCATGGTGCTCAGTGGCGGCGGCGCGTTGCTGCGCAACATGGATCGCCTGCTCACGAAAGAAACCGGCGTGCCGTGCTTCGTTGCCGAGCATCCGATGGCCTGCGTGGCCATCGGCGCGGGCAAGGCGCTCGAGAACTACCACATCATGCGCCGCAGCCTGCCCACGGTATAGACGCACAACGGCGGACGGGGCGGTTTATCTTTCCCGTTCGCCGTTTGCCATTCATCGCTTTTGCCTCGCCCTGATTTGGGCCAACGCGGCCAGCGCAGCTTTGCGCACTTTGCTTTTGGCATCGTTCTTGCTGGCTGTCTCGAGCGCTGCCTCGACGCTGCGATCGCCGATGCGGCCCAGGCTTTGCGCCGCGGCTTCGCGCGCCATGCTGCCGGGATCATGAAGCAGCCGTTCGCACAGATCGGGCAGCGCGGCCGGATGGCCCAGGTCGCCGAAGGCCAGTAGCGCCGCGGCCCGCACCCGCACATCGTTGTGCGTCAGCGCATCGCGCAGCGGCTGCAGCGCAGCGCGCTGTCCGCTGTGGCCCAACCAGGCCGCAGCCTTCTGGGCGGCCTCCACATCATCCCCGTAGAGACGCTCAACGTAGGCCTCGAACGGCAACATCTCGGTTGGCCGGCCGCGCTTCTCTGAACGTTCTGCGGCGAGAAAACCGACATAGATGTCGGCAAAGGCCGGATCGCGCGGATCGGGCGTGTGCTTGCCGCCAGATGATTGGTCGCGTTCGGCCGACCGCACCAGCTTTGTGACGAAATCGCTGGCGCGCACGATGCTGGCGCCAACGGCTTGAGCCCGCCACATCAGCTCGACATCGTTGGTCACCACCGCATACTGGCCTGGCTGAGGGCGGCCGCGCAGAAAAGTCACGATCGCGTCATCCGCGGTCTGGCCGGGCCGCGCAAAACGTACCGACACGCCCGGGCTCGACCAGTTTGCCGCAGGACCGCCCGCCGCTGCCCAATCGCCGCTGTCGAAAAAGACGATCAAATCCTGGCCGCTGAAGGCGCGATAGGCGCGCAGCCGTGCCAGCAGTCGCGCTTCGTCTGTCGGTTCGTTCAACTGAATATCGGGCAAGGCGCCGATCAGGTTATGTCCGTCAATGATCAGAGCCATGATCACCTGCATCCACTTCATGCGTCAGATGTCTCCATCGCGCGGGCCGATCTCTTCGGCCTGGTGACCAGGACAGATGCCCACGCCTGCGCCGGCGTCACGGCCGATGAGAATCCCCCACGTGCCAGGCACCCTTCCAGGTGCCTGGCACGTAAGGCGATTTTTGGGCCAGACCGACCGTGTCCGCCGTGAAAGACAACGTTGACGCTGCCCCTAGTGTATGTTATCATGCGCTTGAAGTCAATGTGCACGGAGCAGGCCCGACATGAAGATCACGCTTGCCCAATTGAACCCGACCATCGGCGACTATGTCGGCAATCTCGCCAAAATCGAGCGCACGCTGGCCGCCCACGCGGCCGAAGCGCCTGATCTCGTCGTCTTTCCCGAGCTGTTTCTGAGCGGCTATCCGCCGCGCGACCTGTTGGAGCGCGCCTGGTTCATTCGCCAGGCGCAGGAGGCCGTGGATGGCCTGCTGGCGCTGTCGCGCATCTGGCCGCGCACGGCGTTGCTGGTCGGCGTCCCGCTGCCTACCGGCCGGCCGAATGGCAAAGGGCTTTACAACGCCGCCCTGCTAATCCAGGACGGTCGCGTGCGTTTTCAGCAGAACAAATCGCTGTTGCCCACCTACGATGTCTTCGACGAGGCGCGCTACTTCGACGAGGCGCAGTCCATCGCTACGGTGGCGCTGGCTGGCGAGACGCTGGGGATCACCGTCTGCGAGGATGCCTGGACCGATCCGGAGCTGTGGCTGCGGATGCCCTATGAGCGCAACCCGGTGGCCGAGCTGGCAGCCGCCGGCGCAACCCTGCTCATCAACATCTCGGCGTCTCCGTTCTGGGCCGGCAAAGAACAGATCCGCTATCGGCTGGTGAGCGGCCACGCGGCGCGACATCGGCTGCCCTTCGTCTTCGTGAATCAGGTCGGCGCCAACGACGAGCTGATCTTCGATGGCCGCAGCCTGGCTGTGGATTGCGCCGGCCGGCCGGTCGCTGTGCTGCCGGCGTTTCAAGAACACGTGCAGACCGTGGAGATCACCGCGGCAACTGCCGTCGATCCGACCGCTTCCTACACGCCGCAGCCGCTCATCGAATCGGTCTACGAGGCGCTCCTGCTCGGCATTCGGGACTATTTGCGCAAGACCGGCTTTCGTCAGGTCGTGGTGGGGCTGTCGGGCGGGATTGACTCTGCGGTCGTGTGCGCCCTGGCCGTGGCGGCCCTCGGCCCCGAGCAGGTGCTGGGCGTGACCATGCCCTCGCGCTTCTCCTCGGCGGGCAGCGTGGCCGATTCCCGCCAGCTCGCCGCCAAACTGGGCATTCGCCTCCTGACCATTCCGATCGCCGAGGTGCACGATGCCTACCTGCGCGTCCTGACGCCTCACTTCGAGGGCCGGCCACCGGATGTCACCGAGGAGAACATCCAGGCGCGCATTCGCGGCAACTACTTGATGGCGCTCTCCAATAAATTCGGCTACCTGGTGCTGACGACCGGCAACAAAAGCGAGCTGGCGGTGGGCTATTGCACGCTGTACGGCGACATGAGCGGCGGCCTGGCCGTCATCGCGGATGTGCCGAAGACGATGGTGTACGAGCTGGCGCGTTTCATCAATCGCCACGGCGAGATCATCCCGGCTCCTTGTCTGACCAAGCCGCCTTCGGCCGAATTGCGGCCCAACCAGACCGATCAGGACACCCTGCCGCCGTATGACATCCTGGACGGCATCCTGAGGCTTTACATTGACGAGGGACGCTCGAAGGCGGAGATCGTGGCGGCCGGCTATGATCCGCAGACCGTGGCCTGGGTGTTGCGCACGGTAGACCGCAACGAGTACAAGCGCTGGCAGGCCGCGCCTGGCCTGAAAGTGACGTCGAAGGCGTTCGGCATGGGACGGCGGATGCCGGTCGCGGCGAAATACGGCGCATGAGCAACGGCTGCGATGCGCCATCGGGCCCGATCTGCCGGTCACACGGGTCGCTGCGCGCATGAACGGAGGCCATTATGGCACACAGAAAATTGCACACCTTTCTGCTCGCCCTGTTGGGTGTTCTGCTGCTTGTCGGCCAGGCGCACGGCCAGGACACGGGCAGCGTCGTCCTGGCCGTCTTCAAGGGGCCGGTGACGCCCGTGCTCTCGTCGTATCTCGACCGCGCCATCAGCCGCGCCGAGGAGACGGGCGCGGCCGCTGTGATCCTGCAGCTGGACACGCCCGGCGGTTCGGTGGACATCACCAAAGAGATCGTGCAGCGGATTCAGGCCTCGACTGTGCCGGTCATCGTCTATGTGGCCCCGCGCGGCGCTCATGCTGGCTCGGCGGGCACATTCATCACGCTGGCCGGCCATGCCGCGGTCATGGCGCCGGGCAGCAGCATCGGCGCGGCCAGTCCGGTAGGCAGCGAGGGCGCTGACCTGCCGGAGACGCTCAGAGCGAAAGCCACGAACATCCTGGTGGCCGATATCAAGAATCTGGCGGCGCGGCGCGGCGAAAAGGCCGCCGCCTGGGCCGAGAAGGCAGTCTCCGAGGCCGCGGCCGCCACAGCCGACGAAGCGCTGGCCCTCGGCGTGGTGGATGCAATTGCCCGAGATGTGACCGAGCTGCTGGACAAATTGGATGGCAAGGAAGTATCGCTCCACGGGGAGACGGTCAAGCTGGCCCTGCGCGGCCGGACGGTGCAAGAGATCCCGCTCAATCCGTTGGAGGGGCTGTTGAATGCCGTCACCAACCCGGCCATTGCGGCGATCCTGCTCACCATTGGCCTGAACGCCATTCTGTTCGAGCTCTCGAATCCGGGCGGCTGGGTGGCGGGCGCCATCGGCGTGGTCTGCCTGCTGCTGGCATTTTACGCGCTCGGCACCTTGAACGCGAACTGGACCGGCCTGGGCTTCATCGCGCTGGCGTTCGTCCTCTTCGTCCTCGACATCAAGGCGCCGACGCACGGCGTGCTGACCATCGCGGGCATCGCCAGCTTCGTTTTCGGCGCCTACCTGCTCTTCAACACGCCCGAACTGATCGTGCCGTGGGGCACGATCATCTTCCTGGCTGCGGCGACGGCCGGCTTCTTCGCCTTCGTGATCGCCAAGGCGCTGTTGGCGCAACGGCCCCAACCGAGGACCGGCGGCGAGGCGCTCATCGGCATGGCGGCCACCGTGCGTCAGACTCTCGATCCCGAGGGTCTGGTGTTCGTCGAGGGCGAATTATGGCGGGCGCGCTCTGAAGAAGGCGCGATCGCAGCAGGCGAGCGCGTGCTCGTCACGGGGCGCGACGGCCTGCTGCTGCGGGTGCGCAAAACATCGTAGGGCTCCCGCAGCCACGTACAGGACTTTGTGTTGGACGCGGTCGCCGTGCCGCCTACGGGGTGGCGGCGGCCGGCTTCGGCATTGCCGTGGGCGGTTCCGGCGTCTCGGCCGGCGGTTGTGGAGCCTCGTCAGGCGGCTGATCGGCCGGTCCCTCGGTTTTCGCCTTTTGTTCTTCCCGTTTTTCTCGCTCGTTATCTCTGGGCGCCTGGCCGAATTGTTGGAGTTTCTCGGCCAGCTCGCGCAGCCGACGATCCACGCGGCCGTTGACCGTGTCGGCCGGATAGGTGCCGTCTGGCCCGCGCTCGCCGGCCGGCACGCCGGTCAGGATGGTGATTCCTTCGTCTACCGTGCGCACCGGATAGATGTGAAAACGGCCTGCCTCGACGGCCGCCGCCACGTCTTCGCGCAGCATCAGGTTCGGCACGTTTGCCGCCGGCACGATAACTCCCTGGTCGCCGGTCAGGCCGCCGGGCATGGCGCGGCAAACATCGAAGAACCCCTCGACCTTCAAGGTGGCACCACCGATCGCCTGAACTTCGCCCCACTGGTTGACCGAGCCGGTCACTGCGATGCCCTGATTGATGGGCAAGTCGGCCAGGCTGGAGAGCAGCGCGTAGAGTTCGGCGGAAGAAGCGCTGTCGCCATCCACGGCCTCGTAGGATTGCTCGAACGCGATGCTGGCCGACAGGCTCAGCGGTTTGTCCTGCGCGTAGCGGCCGCCGAGAAAGCCAGAGAGGGTCAGCACGCCCTTGTCGTGGGCCCGGCCGCTGAGATGCACCTCGCGTTCGATGCTGATCACGCCGCTGCGTCCCTGGAATGTGCGCGCCGTGATGCGGGTGGGCCGGCCGAACGCGTAGTCGCCTAGTTCGATCACGGCCAGGCCGTTCACCTGGCCGACCACCGCGCCGCTCACGTCAATCAGGATCGTGCCGTCGGTGATCGCCTCGCGCAGGCGCTCTTCGAACTGATTGGAGCGATAGATGCGCTCGCCGATGGCCTTTTCGACATCCTCGGCCGTCACCTGGCCGCGGCCGGCGCGACCGGCCCAGAACGACGCCTCGCGCACGATGTCGTTCACATGGGCGAAGCGGGTGGTGAGCTTGCGCTGATCGGCGACCAACCGGCCCGCGTATTCGATCACTCGGCCGACCGCGCCGATGTCGAAGTGCAGCAGCCCCTCGTCTTCGACCCGATTGCGGATGAACTGGGCGATGCGTAGCTCGTTTTCGGCGGTCCAGTTCATCTCGACGGCGAAATCGGCGCGGACTTTGAACAACTTCTCGAACTGCTCGTCGAACGCGTAGAGGTAGTAGTAGGTTTCGGCGTCGCCGATGAGCACCACCTTCACATCCAGGGGAATCGGTTCAGGGGTGAGCGTGGCTGCCACGAGGACGCCGGCCTGAAAACCTTCTTCGATGCGGATGCGATGGTTGCGCAGCGCCTGCTTCAACGCTTCCCAGGCCAGCGGCTGGCGCAGGAGGACGCGGGCGTCGAGCAGCAGGTAGCCGCCGTTGGCCCGATGGAGCGCGCCGGCCTTGATGTGGCGATAGTCGCTGACCAGCGTGCCGAACTCGGCGCGCAACTCGACGCGGCCGACCAGGTTGGCGTAGGTCGGGTTGGTCTCCAGGATCACCGGCGCGCCCTTCAGCCCCGAATTGTCCACGATCACGTTGAGGCGATACTGGTCGAGCGGCGTGTCGGCGCGAGGCCGGAGCCAGGGCGGCCCCGCGTTTTCATCCTCCTCGCCGGCCTGAGCGCCGCCGGATTCGGGCCGCGGTTTGACCTTGAAATCGTCGGCGTGCTCTGCGATGTGTGTCTGCACGCCGTTCAGATAGGCCAGCACATCGGGCCAATCGGCGTACTGGGCGGCCAGTTTCTCGAACATCGGGCGGATCGTGGACGCGGCGATCTCCTGGTCGAGGTTGGCGAGCCGGGCCTGCGCCGCCTCGGTGAGCTCGCGCACCTGGCGCACCGTCCGTTCCAAAGTCTCTTGCAATGCCTGGCCGCGCTGCGCGATCTGTTCTTTCTCGGCGTCTGTCAGCGCGTCGAACTGCTCCTGGGTCATCGGCTGGCCGCCGCGCGCCGGCGTGATGCCCAGGCCGGTCGGCATGTTGATCAGGGCAAAGCCCTGTTTGCGCGCGAGGGCATCCAGTTGACGCAGGCGCTCGTCGCGGCGTTCGGCCAGTTCGCGCGCCAACCGATTGCGGTGCTCGGCATATTGATCGCTGGCGAACGCGCGCGGCAGCGCCTCGGCCACGCTGGCCAGCACCGCATCCATCTCGTCGCGCAGCTTGATGCCGCCGCCGGGCGGCAGGCGAACCGCCCGGGGCCGATCCGGCGCTTTGAAATCGTGGATGTAGCCCCAATCGGGCGGCGCCGGTCGGGTTGCAGCCCAGTTTTCCAGAAAACGCGTGAGCGTAGTCGTCTTGCCGGCACCGGCCGGGCCCATCGCAAAGATATTGTAGCCGGGATAGGGCATCTCGATGCCGAATTCGATGGCGCGCGTGGCACGTTCCTGGCCGATGATGCCCTCCAGTTCGGGCGCGTCGGCCGTGGATGCAAAGGCAAAGTGGGCGGTGTCGCAACGGCGCCGTAACTCGGCAGTGGTCAGTTCGCGTGGGATCATGCCAGACTCCGAATGGTCTGTGGATGTTTGTCTACTGTACGTCTTCGTCTGCATTATAACGCAAAACGGGCCGGAAGCATAATCATTGACAGGATGATTGTTCCGCTGTATCATGCAGGTGCATTGAATCTGAGCGTGATCGTGTGGGTGAGATATTCATGTCGCTCGCATCCATCTTGCGCCGCGGCGTTGGCTTACAGCTCGAGGTTTTGACCGACCCGTCGCCCCTGCGTCTGGCTGAAACGCTGGTCGCGTTCGCCAATACCGACGGCGGCACCGTCCTGCTGGGGGTAGATGCGCAGGGTCAGATCACGGGCGCGTTGCAACCCGACGAGGCCGAAGGGATGCTGCGCAGTGCCCTGGCCCAATGTCGGCCGCTGGTGAACACGGAATGGCAACAATTCGAAGACCGCGCCGGCCTGGCCGTGGCGATCACTGTGCCGCGCAGCACAGAGTTACATGCGCTGGCCGATGGCCGGGTGCTGGTGCGCACGCACGGCGGCAACGAGCCGCTGGACGGCGCCAAGATCAGCCATCTGGCCGCCACGAAGGCGAGTGGCGACTTCGAAATGGAGACGGTCGCCGGCGCCACGCGCGCTGACCTGGATGAAGAGGTGATCCGGGATTATCTGCATCGTCGGGCCGCGCGGCTGGGCCGTGATCTGGGCCAGACCGAGGACGAATTGCTCGTCGCGATCGGCGCGCTGACTCCGCGCGGCCAGCCGACGGTGGCCGGCCTGCTCCTGTTCGGCAAAGAGCCGCAATTTTTCATCCCGCAGAGCGGATTGGTCTATGTTCGCTTTGCGGGCTCCGATCCGCGCGGGCCGGGCGGAATGCCGGGCTATATCCGCCGCGAGGAGTTCACCGGCGCGCTGGCGCGCGTCATCGAAAACTGTTGGGCGATCCTGCTGCAGGAGATGCGCGGAGAGGCAGTGGTGCGGGCGCTCAAGCGCGAGGATCGGATGCTCTATCCGCTGTTTGCCGTGCGTGAGGCCCTTGTCAACGCGGTCTGCCATCGGGACTATCGCCTCACCGGCCGCCGCGTCGAGATACGCCAGTTCGACGATCGGCTGGAGGTCAGCAGCCCGGGCGGATTGCCCGGCTACATCACGCTGGACAACATCGTCGAAGAGCATTTTTCGCGCAATCCACGGCTGGTGAACGGCCTGTTCGAATGGGGCTACATCGAGCAGCTGGGCCTGGGCATAGATCGGATGATCGAAGAGATGGTGCAGGCCGGACATCCGCAGCCGGAATTCCGGGCCACGCCCTACTCGTTCACCGTCATTTTGCGACGCAATGTGGCTGCGGTCGCCCGCCGCGCTGTCCCCGAATGGGCGACCGGCATGAACGAACGGCAGATCCGAGCGATCCAGTATCTGCAGGAGAGCGGCCGAATCACCAATCGTGAATATCACGAGCTCTGCCCCAATGTTTCTCCTGAAACCCTGCGCCTCGACCTGAATGACCTGGTGGAAAAAGGCCTGCTGATGAAGATCGGGGACAAAAAGGGAACGTACTATATCCTGAAGTAGTTGGCGGCCAGCGATGAACATCGTACACAGGTGCCGTCGTCCGCGCAGTTCACAGAAACGGCTTCGCCCATTGGCGACATGGGCCGGCATCATTGCGTGGACGCTGGGCTTGTTTCTGCTCATACTCGTCGGCAGCCGGGCCGCAGTGGAGCTGGTAGACTTCACGGCGACGACGCAAGCCGACGGCTCGATCCTGCTGCGCTGGGTGACGCGGTGGGAGCTGGACACCTCGGCTTTCCGGATCTACCGCGCCTTGACCCCGAACGGCCCGTGGGACACGGTCGTGAACGAGCAGGACTCGCGCAGCGACGGCGAAAATGACACGGTCTACGAATATCTCGACTCGGACGTCGAGCCGGGCAAGACATATTACTATCTGCTGGAAGAGCTCGAAGTCGAATCGGTCGGTGGGGTGAATCGCTACATGGACTGGGTTCGCAGTGCCACAGCAGGTCAGCCTGGCGCGCCGACTTTCACGCCGACAGCGACCCGCACGAGCACGGCGACGGCCACCCAGGGGCCGACGGGTGTCACGCCCAGTCCGACCGCGACGCGCACGCCCACTGCCACGGGCACGCCGACCGATGTGCCGACGGCTGTTCCGACGGCCACGCGCCAGTTCACCAACACGCCGGTGCCCCAGGCGCAGCCGACCGCGACATGGACGCCCCTGCCGGCTACGAGCACACCGCGGCCCGGCACAACGGTTGTCGCGCCGATCGGTCAGCCGGGGCAACCGCCGTCGGCGGTCAGTCCTACGGCATCGCGGCCGGCCGTCGCCAGCTTGCCCGGCAGCGTGGCCACGCTTACCCCGACGACCGGGCCGGCCAGTCCCATTCCGGCCCCAGAGGCCAGCCCAACGTCCACCGTCACGCCGACGCCTGCCATCTTCGCGGCCAAAGTTGTAGAGCAGCCCGTATTGCGCGCCACGCCGACCCGGGCCTCGGATTCGGACAAAAGCACCGAAAGTGTGGCGCGCGATCACAGCTGGATCCTGGCGCTCGCCATCGGCGTAGTGGCTCTGGCCGTGCTCCTGGCCGTTGCGGTATTTTTCCTGTGGCGCCGGCATCCCGGCTGACGCGACCGGCCACATAGGGCATGTTGGCCAGCACCAAAAAATACGTATTTCTACGGATATCTTTTTTTGAGTATGCTATTATTCTGAGGTTGCTATTCGACGATAAATATTGTATCTGATTGTGTGTCAGATGCAATGGTGAATCTCAACCAGTTTGATGCAAGGAGGATGTTCTGATGCGCAATAAGGTTGTTCTGCTCTCATTGGTGCTGCTGCTTCTCGTCGTGGCCGTGACTCCGGTATCGGCTGGCTACATGTGGTGCCTGACGGATCCGAACATCCTTCTGCCATCTGGCGGTGGGGTGGTGCATCTGATGGTGGGCGTGCCGAAGGAGTACAAGGGCGTCTCATTCACACTGGATGTCTGGGCGCCGGCTGGTTCGCGCGTCGTCGGGAACACGCATGGCATCAACGTCGTGCTGCACGAAGGGCCGGCCAATCAGATTACTGCTTCTGAGAATGCAGGTTTCCCCGTGATGATGGTCGCTAAATACCGGGGGCAGATCCTGCCGCCGGGCGAGGTTTACTTCATTGAGGGCAGCGGCACAGCGACCTGGACCTGGTAACAGGCATTTCCCGCGGTCATGCAGAAGCCGGGCAGCCGACAGATTGTCCGGCTTCTGCGCGTCTTGAGATTTCTCTGACCACCATCACACTAATTGACATCCCCGCCGTACCCACCTATAATGCCCCCATGTCCATGTTCAAGCTTGCAGCTCGACTTCCCCTGTACGCCAGTTTTCGGCGTTTCGGCTGGCCCAGGATGTACCCGTTCTCTATCGTCGTCAGCGTGAGCTTTCGCTGCAACTCGAAATGCCGCACCTGCGATGTGTGGCGAAAGCCCAATGATGACATGTCTGCCGACGAGTGGGATCAGGTTTTTGCCCATCTGGGGCGTACGCCGTTCTACATCACGTTCACGGGCGGCGAGCCGTTCCTGCGCTCCGATCTCGATGAGCTGGTCATCAGCGCCTACCGTCACTGCCGGCCGGCGGTCGTCACCATCCCCACGAATGGCCTGTTGACCGACCGGATCGCCCAGCGCGTCGAACGCATCTGTCGCGAATGCCCAGACAGCCAGATCGGCATCAACCTGAGCCTCGACGGGATCGGCGAGGAGCACGATGACATCCGTGGGGTCGCCGGCAACTGGAAGAAAGCCCTGGCGACCTGGGCACGGCTGAAAGAAGCCCAGAAAACGTACCGCAATCTGGTGCTCACCGTGCACACGGTCATCAGTCGTTTTAATCAGCATCGTTTCAGGGAGATCTACGATGGCCTGGCTTTTCTCGAGCCGGATTCGTACATCACCGAGGTCGCCGAGGAACGGGTGGAGCTGGACACCGTCGGCTGGGGCATCACGCCGGAGCCAGAGGCCTACGCGCCCATCGCTGATTTCTTGAGCGCGGAGGCGCGCCGATGGCCGGTGAAGGGGCTGGCGAGGTTCACTCAGGCGTTTCGCGCGGAATATTATCAGCTCGCCAAACGCGTGCTCTACGAGCGCACCCAGGTCATTGCCTGTTATGCTGGCTGGGCCAGCATGCACATTGCGCCGAACGGCGATATCTGGAGCTGCTGCATTCGCGCCGAGCCGGTGGGCAATTTGCGGCGCACCGGCTACGACCTGGCGCCGATCTGGTTCAGTCCGGAGATGGCCCGGCTGCGCCGCTCGATCGCCGACAAGGAATGCGCCTGCCCGATGGCAAACGCCAGCTATGCCAATATGTTGCTTCACCCGGCCACAGTGGCGAAGGTCGCGCGGGAAGTGCTCGCCCGCTGACGCCGCCCACGACTATTTGAGCGCGACCACGTAGCGTTTGAAGGCTTCTCCCACCGGCGTCACGGTGCGAGTTTTGGCGTCGAACAGGTTCGACGTGGGATACACTGTGTCGGCCGCACTGTACCAGCAGAACGCCTGCACCAGCCGATAGTCGTCGGCCGCGTACCCCAGCTTCGCATCGCGCGCGGACAGGAAGTAGTCGAAGGTGGCCGTCATGAACCGGCTGACCAGCGAGGGCGGGAAGCCGTAATCGTCGGGCATCAGGATGCCGTATTCGGTGACGATCAGCGGTTTGTCGCGCCGGCCGCGCTCGGCCATCCACCGCCGAAAGCCCTCGATCAGGTCGCGCAGGATGCGGATGTCGGCGTGATCGCCGATCTCGTAGAGTGTCCCTGTATCTTCCGTCATCCCCGGCGGGATGTCCACGCCCCACGAGTTGCGCTCCTCGCGCAGGATGAACGCGTGTACATTCCAGACATCCACGGGCATTTCGACGCCATAGCGCGCCCGATAGGCGGCCAGCACGCGGTCCAGATACGCCAGCCGTAGCGGCGTGGGCTGGCTGATCCCGCCGATGGCCACGCGCGCGGTCGGATCGGCCTCTTTGATGGCTTGATAGAGAATGCCATAGCTGACAGCATATTGTTCTGGCGTGGTGTTGTCCTGCCAGCGCACGTCCGGCTCGTTGCCTAGCAGCCAGAGCGCGCCGGGGCTGCGTTCGGCAAGCGCCCGCACCTCATCGCGGCCGGGCCAGAAGGTATCTCCTCGGAAGCGGATCATGCGCGCGAAGGTCACATCCGCGCGCGGCTCAGGGCCTGGTTGAGTGCTCCAATTCAGGTACCAGCCCGGCGCGGCGTCGCCCCAGTCGAAACTGCCGATGCCGAAGAGGGGCAGACCGACGCCGACCCGGCCGCGCAATGTGGTCGGCAGGCCCCATGACGATGTTCCGACGTGGCCGGCAGGCGTGACCGGCGTCGGCGAAGGCGCTACGGTCGCAGCAGCCGTCGGCGTGACGCCCGTGGCACGAGCGCCAGGCGCCGGAGTCGGTGTCGCTGCAAAACGGGTGGCGGCCGCAGGAGCTGTCGGGGCGGCCGTCGCGGTCAACGTGAACGTCGGCGTCGGCGAGGCCAGGAGTGCCAGCCGGGTCGCCACCACGGCCGTCGCCGACGGCTCGGCGTGCGGCGAGCGCGTGCTGAGCGACACAACCGTGGGCACCAGTGGCTCCGGCGTGGGCGATGACGGCGGCAGCGGGGTACAGGTCGCACAGACGGTCAGCAAGACGATCAGCAGGCCCGTGGTCAACGATACGCGCATGGCTTCTATTCCTTTCAAACCATGACAGTATACCATAACCCGACGACTGATCACACGCAGGGCGCTGCCCTCATGCCGGCATGGCTGTTTGTTTGACAAATTCGGTATGGTATAATGTGCAAACCATCGCAGCTTGCAACATTCTCGCAGATTGCGCCTTCGCGCCAAAAGGAGACACTCGATGAGACCCTTCCGGATTTCCTGGCTTTTGGCCGTCGCGCTGACCGTGGCTCTCTTGACCGCCGCCTGCACGGCCAGAGCGCCGACTCCGATCGGCCCGGCCACCAAAGCGCCTACACCGATGCCGCCTTCCGGCAAGAGCATCATCGTACCGACCAGACAGGTCGCGACGTCGCCCTGGACGCCGACCCCGGTTACCACAGCGATTCCGCCAACCGCGGCCGCGTCCACGCTCGCTCCGGCGACCACCGTGACTGCGACCACCGCGATCTCCATCGCCCTGGAGGGCCCTGTCTGGAAGATGGTCTCCTATCTCGATAGCCAGGGCAAGGCCGTGGCGGCACTGCCCGACAGCGAGGTCACCGCCCGATTTCAGGAGGGCAGAATCGCCGGTAAAGATGGCTGCAACCAGTACACCGGCACGTACAAAGCGACGGATATGGTGCTGACGATCCGACTCGGCGCCATCACGACGATGGCGTGCGAACAAAAGCTGATGGATCAGGCGCAGGCCTATGTCGCGGCCCTGTCCGGCGCGGCCACCTATCGGATCACCGGCGACCGTTTGGAGATCACCAACGGCGGCGGCAAGGTTGCTGTGACTTTTGTGGCATCGGCGCCGACGGCTGGCCCGGCCCCGACCATCGCCCCGACGCAGACACCCACCCAAACGGTGCACATCACCGGCGTGACGACCGTGACGCTTTCGCTGGAGGGTACTCTTTGGAAGCTGACGGCACTGGCCGATAGCCGGGGCAACCCAGCACCCGTGGCAGCAGGCACGGAGATCACGGCCTTGTTTCAGGGCGGCCGGGTGACGGGCAGCGCCGGCTGCAACAATTACGGCGCAATCTATCACGTGGCGGCCGCTTCGCTGACCGTGACCGCGCCGGCCGCCGTCACCCGCAAGACGTGCGCGCAACCGGTCATGCAGCAGGAGAGGAACTACCTCGCCATGCTGGCGAGAACCGCTGCCTATAAAATCACAGGGAACAAGCTGGAGTTGCGCAGCGGCTCGGCCGTGCTGCTCGCTAGCTTCGTGGCGGCTCAACCTGCAGTCACAGCAACCGCCACCGCGCTTCCCACGCCCACCAGAACCGTGACGCCGACCAGGACGATCACGCCGACCCTGGCCGCGTCGCCTGTGCCGACGCCAACTCCGACCCCCGTGGCGATCCGGCCTACCGGTCAGATCACGAACATCCTCTGGCAATGGACGCGTTTTGTCACGCCACTGGAGACGATAGAGATCCAGAATCCCGCCAGGTACGCGGTGGTCTTCAAGCCGGACGGCAAAGTCGAGATCACTGCGGACTGCAATAAGGCCACAGGGATGTACCGACTGGAGGGCGCGCGGCTGCAGGTGCAGGTGGGCGCCACCATGCGCGCGGCCTGTGGGCCGGGTTCCCTGTCCAATCAGTTCCTGGACAGTCTGGCTGCGGCCGTGCTCCATTTTCTGGACGGCGACGCGCTCTACGTCGAGTTGCGCGCCGACGGCGGCATCATGAAATTCGCCAACGCCGGGCCGGCCAGATAGCCGACCGGCACAGATCAGATCCGATGGCGAGGCCGACACCCTGTGCCCCCCATGTCAGGCGCGTGGCGAGGCGCCCGACGCGCGGCGCCGGCCATAGCATCAGGGGCGTCAGTCTCGCCGATCTAGCCGGGCAACATGGCCCGGATGCGCTCTGCCGACACCACGGTGCGCGTGAACTCGGCCGGCCGCAACGCGCCGCCCATGAACGCTCGCGTGTTGCGATAGATCATCGGCCCCTCGACCGTGACGCGACCGCTGGCATGGATCTCGGTGGCGCTGGTGGCGGCCATGATGCGACCGATGTTGCGCTCGGTGATGCCGCCGCCGGGCATCACCACAATGCGTCTCTGCGCCTGCGCGATCAGCCGGGCGATCAGATCGAGGCCTTCGAGTGCCGAGCTTTCGCCGCCCGAGGTGAGCACGCGCGGCACGCCGAGCGCGATCAGCGCTTCGAGCGCGGCGTGAGGATCGCGCGCCATGTCGAACGCGCGGTGACAGGTGACCGACAGCGGCTGCGCCAGCGCGATCAGGGCGGCCATGCGTTCGACATCGAGGTCGCCGTGGGGCGTCAGGATGCCGAAGACCACCCCGTCGGCGCCGAGCGCCTTGGCGACGCCGATATCGTGCTGCATCACCGCGAACTCGGCCTGCGAGTAGCAGAAATCGCCGCCGCGCGGCCGGATCATCACCATCATCCCGATGGAGACGGCCCGGCGCACGGCGGCGATCATGCCGGCGCTGGGCGTTATGCCGCCTTCCAGCAGGTCGGCGCACAGCTCGACCCGCTGCGCGCCGCCGGCCTGGGCTGCCAGCGCAGATTCAACCGAATCAACGACGACTTCGAGACAGAGCGATTGGGACATGGACACCTCGCACAGAATGGGCTGTGCGGCCAGTATACCATTTCACGCTCAGGACCTGTATGGTCGGCATGACGCCGGCCAGGCGAGACGAATGGCTCGCCCGCCTGGCTGCATCGGCTGCCGGCCGTAATCCATTCGATCAGGCGATGTTCGACCGCCTGCGCCAGGAATGAGGCGATGCTGACGACCGAGGAAAAGCAGGAAAAGCTGGCCCGGCTGGCCCGACTGCGCCAATTGGGGATCAGGCGAGGGTTCGCGTCTCTGCCGACAAGCGACCACAACGACGTTGGCCCGGTCAGCCCGCCCCTGTCGCCGGGTCGGGAGAAATCGGCGAGCGGAGCGGTCGAGGTCCTGCCCGCGGGCGAAGCGCTCTCGTCCCTGCAAGTTGCCGACACGGTTGCGATGGCTTCGCCCGGCCTGCCGGGCGAGGCGGTCGAGACGCCGTTCGGGTCGGCCTGGGTGCGGACGGTGCGCTATCGGCTGGCAGATCGGCCCGATCTGGCCGGCCTGTTGGAGATCGAACCGGCAGCGCTGGCTGCCGCGGGCCGCGATCCGGATCTGCTCCGGCTCGACCCTGGTCAGGCGGCCTTCGTGGACACAGAGACCACCGGCCTGACCCCTGACACGACGACCTATACCTTCTTGATCAGCATCGGCATGTACGAGAACGTGCGCCCCGCTGCCGGGCAGACCGGCCCGAGTCGAGAGGGCGAGTTCGTCGTGCGGCAGTTTTTCATGCGCTCGCCGGCCGAGGAACGCAGCCAGTTGCACCTGGTCGAAGAAGCTCTCGGCCGCGTCGCGGGCATCATCAGCTTCAACGGCCGCGGCTTTGACCTGCCTCTCCTGCACAACCGATTCATCCTGGCCTGCCGACCGGCTCCCTGGCTCGGCCTGCCCCACCTCGACCTGTTGCCGGCCGCCCGGCGGATCTGGCGCGGCCGGTTGGAATCGTGCCGCCTGAACAGCCTGGAGCGACACATCCTCGCCGTGCATCGCACTGCGGAAGACGTGCCTGGCTTTTTGATCCCGGAGATTTACCGACAGTACTATCTGTCCGGGATCGTCAGCGATTTGCTGGTGCGGGTTTTCTATCATAACCTGGTAGACATTACCTCGCTGCCGTTGCTGGCCGCGCATTTGGGACGCCTGTATCAGGCCCACGACCTGGCCGACCGGCTGGCTGCTCTCGGCGCCGGCGCATGCCTGGGCCTGGCGCGCGCCTGCATTGACCTGGGCTGGCATGAAGGCGGCATACAGGCCTATCGTGCTGTGCTGGCCCGGTCAGCAAGCGACGACGAGCGGCGACAGGCCTATCGTGATCTGGCGTACCTGCTCAAGCGGCTGGGACGTCGCGCTGAGGCGGCGGCGCTCTGGGAAGAGTGGATCGCCGCGATGCCCGGCGATGATCTCACGCCGTATGTTGAGCTGGCCAAATACCATGAATGGCACACGGGTGAGCTGGCCCTGGCACGTGGCTGGGCGGCATGGGCGCTGCGCCTGGCCGAGCGCAGAGAGACATTGGTCGAGGGGAACACCATGGCGCTGGCCGGCAGTGTCGGAGAGACGACGGTCGGCGAACTTCGCCATCGGCTGGCGCGGCTGGAGCAAAAACTGGCAGCCCGGGCCGCCTCAAAAGCGGGCGCTCACGGCAGCGGAATCTCTGCCCGGCCGATCTCTCCGCCGTCCGCCGCTCGATAGACGATCAGCAGCACGCGTTGCGCCCCGGCTGTCGGCAGGGCGGGCAGCGACAGGTCATAGCAATCCTGCACTGTTTCGCCCATGACCCAGGCCGTGGTCGAGTAGGCAAAGTGCACAGGCACGCGGTCGTTTTGGGCGAGCTGTACGCCGGCCCCGTCGAGCAGCCGCGCGGATATCTTGAGTTCCTCGGTGATCGGCACCGAGGCAGCCCAGGTCGGCGTCACGCGGACGGCTGTGCCGGTGTGCGTGTGCCGCACTTCGGCCTTCACGTCTACCAGCACGATGCCGGCCGCGATTGCCTGGCCAGGAGGCGCTGCGGACGGCTGCGCTTTCGGGCTGACGGCGATCAACGGGCCGGCCGCGTCGAGGCTGTAGCGGGCTGCAGCGTCCGGCAGCTCGCGCGTCAGGTAAACCGGCGCAGCTTCGGCCAGCGCTGCATCCACCGCGGCAAAACGGTCTGCTTCTCGGTCGGCCGGGATCACGATCACATCCGCGCGCCGGCTGAGCACGTCTCGAAAATAGCGCAGCAGTGTCGTCTCCCCCAGCAGGCCCACGACCCGGCCGGACGGCGCTATGGCGGCCAGCATGTCCTGGCCGTAGTCGTATACGTCCCAGGCCCGGCTCAGGTCTCGTTTCGTCCAGTCCTGGCGGGCCGCGCGGATCGGTCCGGCCAGGACCACGAGTGCCATCAGGAACGCCGCGCCGCCGAGCACCAGCGGTCGGGTCCAGCGCGGCAGGCTCAGGCCGCGGCCCAGGCCTGCTGCATACAGCATGGCCATGTCGAACGCCGGCCCCAGCCCGAGCGCGGCCCACAGCGCGCTCAGCATGAAGGCGGGGATGAAAAAGACCTCGATGTCCTGCGCTTTGTAGGCCACGCCGAAGGCTACCGTCGCTGCGGTCGCCAGCGCCAGGAAGAGATAGCGGCGCAGGTTGCGACGCCAGCCCGTTGCGATGCCGGCCACTGTGGCCAGCAGCGGCAGCACGCCGAGCTGGCCCAGGAAGAGGCTCACGAAGAATCCCGCGTCACGCGCCACGCCGAACGGGTTGGCGGTGAGAAAGACGCCATAGGCGCGCGCGGTGATCCAGTTCAGCACGCCGCGCCAGCCCGGCTCAAAGGTTCCGTCGAGCGAGCTCACGGCCTGGCCGCGCAGCGGGAGATAGAGGTAGAGGAGCAATGGCGCCAGCCCGGCCAGAATGGGAGCCATCCAGCGCCTGGGCCGGCGCAGCAGGTCGGGATCTGTCCACGCGACGAAAATCAACGCCGCGGGCAGCAGCAGGGCGATCATCCGGTGATGTGCCAGGCCGAGGCCACACACTAGCGCCGCGGCCGTTAGCATCCTCGTTGACGTTTGACGCCCGCTGTTTAGTGGATATCCCCTCTCCTCCTCCCATCGCAGCAGCAGGTAGATGAACAGCGCCATCAACAGGCCATGCAACGCGTAGACCTCGGCCAGCGTCGCCTGTGACCACCAGGCCGGGGAGAGGGCGAAGGCGATGACCGCCGTGGCCGCCGCGAGTCGGTTGCCGGCCAATCGCTTCGCCGTGGCAGCCATGACGCCTACAGCCAGCGCGGCGGTCAGGGCGGAGAAGAGGTTCAGGCGGCCGGCCGGATCGCGGCCGGGGATCACCAGGGTGGCGAGCTTGCCCAGGAGCGTGTAGAGCGGATAGCCGCTGGGATGGGCGATGCCCAGGGTCGGGATGACGACGTGAAATTCCAGGCTATCGTCGAAGATGGTGGCGACCGACGGCGCGGCCGTGGCTGCGTAGAGCACCAGGCTCGCCAGGAAGATGGCTGCCACATCGCCATGCCGACGCAAGACCGTCCAAAATCGCCCCGTCGCGGCGGTTCTGGGCATCTGTCCTGCGCGTCCTGATCGCTGTTCTCGCATCATGCTTTCTCTGGCCATCACGAAATAGATCGGCGCGCACGCCTGTCCGCAAAGCGTCTCCATTATAGGGCAAACGCGGGCGCGGTCAAATCGGCTTGCGGCGATCCGGTCCTGCTGTGCTGTCGCGCCCCCTTGACGCGCCTGAAGTGTCACGCGATAATACGCATGCCATGCCCGCGCGTTTACGTGCCAGGCATCTTGCAGAGTGCCTGGCACGTTGATGGGTGTAACGTGCCAGGCATCTTGCAGAGTGCCTGGCACGTTCGGGGATCTATTCGAGAGATCTCGTCCCATGAAGTCGCTCGTCTGTATTGCCGTGATCGTGATGGGTTTCAGCGGGTTGGTCGCCGAGATCCTCCTGCTCCGGGAGTTGCTGATCGTCTTTGCCGGCAACGAGCTCAGCATCGGCATCATTCTCGCCAACTGGCTGATTCTCGAGGCTTTCGGCTGCTTCTTTCCCGGCCGTCTGGCCGAGAAGGCGAAGCATCAGATCGAGACGTTCACGGGCATCTCCGTTCTTTTTTCGCTCTCTCTGGTCCTCGCCGTCTACCTGACTCGCGGCCTGAAGGGGTTCCTCGGCGTTTCGGTCGGGGAAAGCATCGGGCTGTTGCCGATTACCTATGCCTCTTTTCTCATCCTGCTGCCGGTGAGCGTGTTTCATGGCGCCTTGTTCACCTTCAGCTGCCGGCTCTATGCCATGTTCTCCGCGGCCGATGCTTCTTCTGTGGGCCGGGTCTATGTGTATGAGACGATCGGAACGATCATCGGCGGCGTCGTGTGCACCTATCTCCTGGTTCCCCATCTCAATACGTTTCAGGCCGCTTTCGGCGTCGCCGTGCTGAATCTGGGCGTCGGCCTGGCGCTGCTCGTCCCACGGCGGAATGGTGGACCGATGCCACGGGCTGCTCTGGCTTTGACGGGCATGCTGTCCCTCGTCGTCGTCGCCCTGCTGCTCGGCGGTTACGTGGACAGGCTGCATTGGGCTTCGGTCCGGGCGCAGTGGCGGAATCTCCGGGTCGTCCATTATCAGAACTCCCAATACGGCAACATCTGCGTGGTCGAGAATCAGGGGCAGTATGTGTTCTTCGAGGATGGCATTCCCGATCTGATTACGCCGGTTCCAGATACCATCTCCGTGGAGGAATTCGTCCATCTGCCGCTGCTGGCCCATCCGCAGCCTGCCGGCGTCTTGATCGTGAGCGGCGGCGCGGGCGGCGTGATCCACGAGGTGCTCAAACATGGGGTGGTCGAAACCATCGAGTATGCCGAGCTCGATCCGCTGTTGCTGTCCCTGGTGCGCAAATTTCACACTCCGCTGACGGAATCCGAGCTGACCGCGGCGAGAGTGAAGGTCAGACACCTGGACGGCCGTCTATTGCTGAAAACGACGCCAAACAGCTATGATCTGATCTTCATCGGCATCGGGGAACCGTCGAATCTGCAGGCGAACAGATTCTTCACACAGGAATTCTTCGCTCTGGCCAAAAGCAGGCTGAACGCGGGAGGCATTCTCGTTCTGGCTGCGCCCGGCTCGTTGACTTTGGTGAACGAAGACCTGAGGGACCTGAACAGCTGTATCTTTCACACGCTGAGCAGCGTTTTTCGGCATGTGCGCGTGCTGCCCGGCGACGGCCGCAACATCTTTCTGGCGTCGGACGCCCCGGCGATTGCGACGATGGAGCGGGCGCAGATCATCCAAAGATTGCACGAACGGGGCCTCATCGTCGGCGCGATGCTTCCCAGGCACATCGAGAACAAGCTGCATCCTGGCTGGCAGGACTGGTTTGCCCGTTTCATCGCAGGCGGCAGCCGAGAGATCAATCGGGATTTCCGGCCTCTGGGGCTGTTTTACAGCCTCTCCTATTGGAACACCCTGTTTGCGCCCGAGTTCGGCCGGATTTTCAGGCAGTTCGAACGAATCAGACTAGAGGGCATCTTTCTCTCGTTCTTGCTTTTTCTGGTGCTTTACTTCGCCTTTCGTTGGCAGAAGCGATCTTTCCCGCCTGGCATCCCGTTCGCCATCTTCACGACCGGTTTTGCCGGTATGATCTTCGACCTGGTGGTGATTTTCGCATTCCAGTCCGTCTACGGATACGTGTTTTCGTGGATCGGGCTGCTGGTGGCGGCATTCATGGCCGGGGCGGCCGGCGGGGCAGCGCTCATGACAGGCGTTCTGGGCCGCAGCGCAGAGGATCGGAGGCGTTTCATCAAAGTCGAATTGGGGATTGTCTGCCTTGCTGTGGGATTGCCTTTCGCGTTGCTTGCACTCCACCCATTGGCCGGCAGCAGGGGAGATTCCCCGATCTCTGGTATACTGTTCCTGGTCATTTCGTTCGCGTGCGGATTCGCAATCGGCAGCCAGTTTCCCCTGGCCAATAAGCTATACTTGCAGAACAATCCGAGTTTGACCGGCGCTGCCGGATCGTTGTATGCTTCCGACCTGCTGGGCGGATGGCTGGGAGGCGTTGTGGGCGCCGTCGTGCTCCTGCCCGTGTTCGGACTTGTCGGAACCTGCATGGTTGTGGGACTGCTGAAGATCGTCAGTTTGATCGTTGTCGCCAGCCAGACCCTATCTGTGTTCGTGAGGAGGTAGCGATGGATGTGCTGCGTATTGACCGGTTTACCCGAAGGAGGTTTTTGGAAAACACGGCCAGGCTGTGCGTCGGGGTTGGCCTCTCTGCCATCGTCACGGGATGTACACGGCCCGAGCCCACGCCGTCGCCTTCGCCGCTGCCGTCGCCCAGCCCATCACCGGAGCCCGCAAATGCGACGGCGACGCCCAGCGCTGCTGCCACAGAATCCGGCCAGGCCCGCTCTGCTTTTGAGCCGGCGTATTTGCAACTTCGCCGATCGGGCGAACTGAGCAAGCGGGCGGAAGCGCTTTGGGCCATCATGGAGCGCTGTCAGCTCTGCCCGCGGCAGTGCGGGGTCAATCGTCTCAAGGGCACGAGTGGCTTTTGCCGCACTCCCGGCGCCATGCTCGTCATTTCGGCATATCATCCGCACTTCGGCGAAGAGCGACCGCTGGTCGGTCGGGGCGGTTCGGGTACCATCTTTCTGACGCATTGCAATTTGCGCTGTGTCTTCTGTCAGAACTGGACGATCAGCCACCTCGGCCGCGGCGCCGAGGCCAGCATCGAGACCTTCGCGGAGATGATGTTGCGGCTCCAGGACGAAGGTTGTCATAACATTAACATCGTCACGCCGACACATTATTCGCCGCATATCCTGAAAGCCCTCGATGTGGCCGCGGGCAAAGGGCTGCGGCTCCCGATCGTCTACAACACTAGCGGCTGGGAGCGCCTCGAGATCCTGGCGTATCTCGACGGCGTGGTGGATATCTACCTGCCCGACTTCAAATATTGGGCCGGCGACATGGCGGCGAAGTTCTCGGCTGGGGCGGAAAACTACCCCGAGGTCACCAAAGCGGCCATCCTGGAGATGCATCGGCAGGTCGGCGTGGCCAGGCCCAATCAGAGGGGCATTCTGGAGCGAGGGCTGATCATCCGCCATCTGGTGATGCCCAACGGCATCGGCGGATCAGAAAGGGTCATGGAGTGGATTGCCGAGAAGCTGCCCAAAGACACCTACGTCAACATCATGGCGCAATATACGCCGGCGCACAAGGCATATGACTATCCGGAGATCTCCCGCCGGATCACCGGCGAGGAGTATCAGAGGGTGATCCGCAGGGCGAAGGAGGTCGGGCTCACCAATCTCGACATTCAGACGTTCTGGTGGCTGGAATGAGCCGGTCGGGCAGGCCGATTGCCGGGGGCCGCATAGTCATTCGGCGGCGGGTGAAAGCGGCGTCGGTGTTTCGAGCCGCGCCTGGACGGCCGGCCAATGAGTGCCCTTCCAATAAACGCGGCCACAGCCCGGGCAGCGATGAAATTCTGACTGCGTGTGCCACACGTAGGGCGGTACCAGCTCACGTGCCTCGGAGTGGGACAGGCTCTCCAGCGGCTCGTTGCATTCCGGGCAGCGACTGAAGGGTTGTGGGTTGCCGCTCAATTGGCCGCGCACTTCGGCGATCTGTTCGTCCAGCGTCTCGGCCATCACCAGCACGGCGCGCACGCCTCGCCGACCGGCCAGCTGACGGTCGCGTGTGATGATCAGCCGTTCTTCCGCCTGCGCGGCCGCGATCAGGTCTGTGTCGCTGCCATCGCGCCAATAGCGCGTGTCGTATCCGGCCAGGCGCAGCCATTTCGCCAGCCGGCCCAACATGGCATCCACGATGAGTCGCGGTGTGGCTTGGGGACTGGTTGGGTTTTGTGGTAGCATATGCGAAATGTGAAGCATGAAACGTCGTCGGGCGAACGCACCCTTTCTCCGGAGATTATCTCATGCCTGAGCTGCCGATTATCACGTTCGGCCTCGCTTTTCTTGTGCCTCTCGGCTATGCGTTGATTGCAGTCGGCGGCCTGACCGAAACACGGGCTCGTCATGCCGCGCTCAGCCTGGTGGCTGCCATGGGCCTGGCTTTTCTCGGCTACACAGCAACTGGCTTCGCCCTGCAATTCGGCGGCATCGGCCTGGTCTACGAGCGTCCCGGTTACGAAGATCTGGTATGGGAGTGGTCGGCGCTCGGGCCGATGTGGGGCACCGGTTGGGGCATGGCCGGACTGGCGGGCTGGGGCATGGCCGGAGCCGCGGCCACATCCGGTGCCTACGCGCTGGCGCTGGCCAATCTGCCGTGGGTCGCGACAGCCGCTGCCATCCCCCTCATCAGCTTGCGCGGACGTATCCCGGCCTGGGCCGCCGGCTTGATCGGTCTGGCCATGGGCGCCGTCATCTACCCGGTGGCCGGCAATTGGGTCTGGGGCGGTGGCTGGCTGGCCAATCTGGGCCGCAATCTGGGGCTGGGTCACGGCCTGGTAGATGCGGGCGGCGCGGGCCTGGTGCATGTGCTCGCCGCGGCCGCTGTGCTCGCGGGCACTCTGGTTTTCACTGAGCGTCGGCCCCGGCCCGCGGCAGACGCTGCACCGACCCCGTTGCCCCCGGTGCATCTGCCGCTGTTGGCCGTGCTTGGTGCCGGCATGTTGCTCGCCGGCAGCCTGGCCTGGTTTGTGGCCAATCCTCTGCTCGAGACCTCTTCTCTCAACCTCCCTCTGTTGGCGCTCAACCTGGGCCTGGCAGCCTCGGTCGGCGGCCTGCTGCCACTGATTTACACCTGGTTCATCGCCGGCGACCCGAATCCGCTGATGGCCACACGCGGTTTTGCGGCCGGCATCGTGGCTGCATCGGCCGCCGCGCCGTTCATTCCGCCGTGGGCCGCGCTGGCCATCGGTGCCGCGGTCGGCCTGCTGATCCCGCTGACGGTCTTCGTGGTGGATCACCTCCTGCGTTGGGACGATCCGACTGCCGCGCTGAGCGTGCATGGCCTGGCCGGTGCCTTGGGCCTGCTGGCGGTCGGCCTCTTCGCCGATGGACGCTACGGCCAGGGCTGGAACAACGTCGGTATCGAAAGCGCTCTCGGCGTGATCCGTCAGGGAATCAGCGGCCTTTGGGTGATCACGCCTTTCCGACCCGATTGGCCCGGCCAGATGGAGGCGCAGGCTATCGGCCTGGTCGCGCTGGCGTTGTTCGGTTTCTTCGCTGTCTGGCTCATCGTCGCACCGCCGGCCGTGATCGCACAGATGTTGGTCCAGGCCTGGCGTCGCGCCCAAAGCCGGCAGCTGCCGGCCGAGATGCCAGCAGCGACGGCTGCCGTTGAGGTCGGCGCGCCCGCAGAACCGATCTCAGCGGCGCTTCCGGCAACCGATCCGGAACCGGTAGCCGTGCGCGATGAATATTAAGAATTTATCCCGGTAATCGAACCACATTTGCCGCGGTGCCAGACCGCCCGGAAATGAAGTTTCCGGGCCACCCAGCAGCGTCCGGTCTCAGAAGGAGGCTTCGCGCTCAACCGGACCGGACTGCCGCTGCGGTTCCAGCTCCGTTCACGGGGCGTCGTATGGCCGCCCGGCGATTTCATCGCCGGGTTGCCCCGGCCGACGCACAGCGCGCCGGCGAAGGCAATTGCCGGGTTTTTCCATGCTACGCGCCTGCCAGCGGCACCTCCAGCAGTCGCGTGTAGATCGGCCCGGTCGGCTGCAGGTCGCTCTGCATCAGGCTGACCGCGGTCACGCGCTGAACGCCGATCTGCTCCACCACCGATTTCTCGATGGCCTGACCGATCGCCTCTTCGGCGCTGCGATTCACCCCACGCGCGACGCGGCCGAGGGTGAGGTGGGGCGAGAAGCCGCGTTCCTCGGTAGGCCAGCCGAGCGGCGCGACCGTCCTTTCGATGTCCGCCTGCAGCCGGGCCAGCAGTTGACCGCGGTCACGTACCGCCACCCAGATCACGCGCGGCCGACGGAAATTCGGGAAACAGCCCCGGCCCTCGAACTGGATCTCGAACGGCGCATGGCCGGCGCACGCGGTCTGCAGCGCCGCCTCGATTTCGGGCAGACGGCCGGCCGGCGTGTCGCCCAAAAACTTGAGCGTCAAATGCAAATTCTCGACCGCCACCCATTTGACATCGCGCGGCGCGATCTGGCGCTTGAATCTTGCCTGGACGCGGCCCAGCGCCAGGCGCAACGGCTCGTCCAACTCGATGGCGATGAAGGTGCGCAGAATTTCGTCGGGCATGCCGCTTTCCTCATGGAAGTATGAATCTCGAAGCCGCGTTGCGAGACACCGCCGGCCGGCCCTCACTCTGAATGCGTCGCAGCGGCCTGACGCAAGCATGCCGGCCTCTGTGATAAGCCATCCCCACCGCAATGCAAATCATCAATGCCACGTCTCATCCACCATCGCCAGATAGTTTTCGACCGGGATGTAATTTGGGATCGAATTGCCCGAGCCGAGCACATAGCGGCCGCGACCGCCGCACACCGTGATCAGCTGGCGTGCCCGTGACCGCACGTGTTCGGGCGAGCCACGCGCCAGCAGATCCACGTCCAATCCGCCGATGACGCCGATGCGATCGCCGTAGCGCGCCTGAAATATCTCCACCGGCATGATGACGTCCTCGAATGAGTGTTTGGCGTCAATCCGCACGTTTTCGATCAGATCCTCCATGATCGTCGCCAGGTTGCCGCAGGAGTGCAGGCAATAGATCAGGCCGCGCTCATGCGCCATTCTCGCAAAACGTCTGTGCCAGGGCAGGGTATAGGCACGCAACGCCTTCGGCGAGATGAGCGTGGCAGTGCGAAAGCCCATGTCGTCGCCAGGGAAGAGGCCCAGCACGTTGGGAAGCTGGAGCAGATGCACATACATCTGCGCCATCAACTCGCCGACGCGCTCGACTACTGCCTGCACCAGCTGGGGTTCGTCGTGCAGCGCCAGCGCCAGCCCCTCATAGGACATCAGACGGGTCACGACCTCCAGCGGCCCACCGGCGTGCGAGAAGAACAGGCCCATGCCTTCCGGCAGATGTTGGCTGAGGTATTCGAACGGGAAAAAGTCCATCTGCGCCAGGCTGGGCCAGGGGTAGCGCTCGAAATCGGCCCATGAACGGATCATGCCGTGATGTTCATCGGCCCAGCCGCGCTCGGTGGCGCCGCCGGTGGCTGTGTCGGGCGCGCTCACGCCGGTCAGCGTCCACGGCAGGCTGCGTTCGAATTTGATCACGTCATAGCCCAGGTGATACCAGAACGCGATGAAATTGTCCAGATAGGCGGCCTGCGAGGCCCGGTCTTCGCCGGGCACGATCCAGGACCGACCGAGCATCGCGGTGACGACGGGCCGGAGGATCCGCTCGTTGTCCACGAGATACTCGAAAAGCGGCGGCCGGTCGGGATGTTCCTGTCCCAGGATCGTGCGAACGAAACGCCCACCGTCAGGCCGAGGCGTGCGAACAGGCAGATGATCGAACACGATAGACTCCGTAAACGCAAACCGGGCGACTCTTGCATGGCGCCTTCACCCGGCGACCGATTGCCAGCAGACCCATGCACACGATAGCACAACCGGCCTTCCATGTCAAAGCCAGGCAAGATTTCTTGATTTGGCGGCGAGCACGCCCTGGACTATACTGGATCGGCCCGTCTACGGCCATCTGATCGGTTTCGGCGCCGATCGCGCGCTGGCAGAAGGACGAGTTGTGGAAATCGAACTGCGCTAATTCGGGGTGCTGCGATGCCGCCGCCGCATTGCGGCCAGCACTTTCGGCATCGCGACCGTGTACAGCCAGTACGCAGGGGGACTGGTCGGATGGTCCCACGCGCCGATCCATGGCGTGAATTCGCCGCCGAACCCCTGTTTGAAGCGGTAGACGCCCCACATCGGGTCGCGCTCGTCCAGCGCGTCCGGCGCGCCCCACCAGTCATAGCGCGTGCAACCGGCGGCCCTGGCCCGGCGCAGCGCCTCCCACTGCAGCGCGTGGTTCGGCATCAGCTCGCGGTGTCGGTCGGTCGAGGCGCCGTAGAAATACCAGGCGGTCGGCCCGAAACGGAAGAGGAATAGCCCGGCCACCGGCTGGCCTGCCACTTCGGCCAGTAACAGATGACCCAGGTCATCTCGCAAGAAGCGCTCCCAGATCGCCTGGTAGTAGCCGAAGGGCCGCACCAGAAAGCCATCTCGGCTGCCTGTCGCCGCGTACATGGCGTAGAAAGTCGGCAGGTCGGCCGCCGTGCCCGCGCGCACGATCACCCCGCGACGTTCGGCCAGGCGGATGTTGTAGCGCCATTTCGGCTTCATGGCGGCCAGCATGGCTTCCTCATCGGCGGTCAGGTCGCTGATCAGGGTGTTGCGATACTGGATTTGCTCGGCGGAAGGCCGCCAGCCGCGCCGACGCAGCAGCGCGCAGACCTGTTGGCCGATGTCGGCATCGGCGCGCACGTCGGGGTCTATCTTCACGAAAATCGCATGGGCACGCCGCGCCGCGGCCTCGATGTGACGCAGCACATGCTCTGCCAGCCCGAGGTCGGCCCAGTCGAGCAGCGGGCCTTTGGGGACATAGGCCACCGCGATGGGCAGGCGGCCGGCCAGGCGTCGCACGAGCATAGCGGCCGCGGCCACCGGCTCGGCGCCCGCGGACTGCCAGGCCCAGTGTTGCGCGGTCCAGCCCGTTTGCGCCTTCAGCTCGCCCCAGGTCCAGCACTGGAGGACATGGGGCCGGGGCAGGGCGAGGAGCGTCGCGTCCCAGGCGCGGCCATCGGTGACCGGGATGATCGTGGGTACCTGCGGCATCAGGTCGTCTCCAGACGTCGGCGCACGCGCAACGCCAGCCGGTAGAGCGCGTACTCGATCCGAGACAGGGGCAGGTCCCAGGCGCCTGTGTAGCGCACGATGCGGCCGCCGAAGCCCTGCTTGAAACGAAAGACGCCCCAAAGCCCGCCATCCCCCCAGCGTTCGGGATCTTCGCCGATGGTCGGGTCGGCGCCGACCTCGTCCGGGATGCCCCACAGGTCGTAGGTGGTGCAGCCGCGCGCCCTGGCCCAGCGCATGGCCGCCCATTGCAACGCGTGATTCGGCATCAGATTGCGGTCGGCATCGGCGGATGCGCCCCACATGTACCACGCCATCTTTCCCAACGCGAACACGGCGATGGCAGCCAGCGGCCGCTCCTCATGCTCGGCCAGCAGCCAGGCCATCATGTCGGCCGGGCCGAAGAGCGCGGTGGCGGCCGTGTGATAGGCCAGGTTGTGCACGCCGAAGCGATCGCGCGCGGCGGTGGCTTCCATCAGCGCCTGGATCGTCGGCAGGTCGGTCGCGGTGCCCGGCCGCACGGTCACGCCCTTGCGCTCGGCCAGGCGGATGTTGTAGCGCCATTTTTGCTTCATGCGGGCCAGGAGCGCCTCTTCGTCGCCGGTTAAATCCACGTGGATGGTGCTGAGCGGCTGGACGCGCTGCGGGCTGCGACGGAAGCCGGCAGCCGTCAGCAGGGCCGTTACTTCCGGCGTGTCGGGCAGCTCCGGTTCGATCTTGAGGATGCCGATGCGTTGTTTCAGGCAGGTCTCGCGCAGTACGACGAAGAGCGCACTGACGTGGGCTGGGTTGGCCCAGTCCACCACCGGGCCGCGCGGCACATAGGCCAGCGTGCCGCCCCAGGGCAACCGGCGCAGGAGCAGGCTGCTGCCACCGAGCAACGGCTCTTTGAGGGCCGGGCCGGCACGGAAGGGCACGAGCAGGCTCCGCCAGCCGAACGCCGATTTGAGCCTGGCCCAGCGCGCGGTCTGAAGGATGTGGCCATAGGGGTGCCCGGCGACAAACGCATCCCAGGTTTGTTCGGTGGATGCAAAGTCGGTGTTGATCATGGCGAGCGGATTATACTGCCAGGCAATCGTTTGAGGCAACTGACGGTCATTCATTCCGCGCGATCTTGTTTGACAGCCCTGTAGCGGCGTGCTATCATTTTGCTGTTTTGCGGTTTGCCCGATCATGGCCGCAGGCGATGATCGGGCATACCCATTCTCGACACCCATACGGTTCAGGATATGATGCAAGCAAACCTGGTGAACGGATGGCGCGAGGTGCTGGCGCGCATCTTCGATGGCTTCATCGTCGAATACGGCTTGACGCCCGACTGGCTGGTCAATCCGGAGACCAACCGTCGGCTGAAACTGGACTGTTTCTTCCCCGAAATTGCGCTGGCCGTGCGTTTCGTGGGCCTGGAAGGAACGACCCGCAAACAACGCAAGAGCGACGAGGAGGTGTTGGCCGAAGAAGCGCGCGAACAGGCCCGGGCCGCCGTGTGTCGGGAGCACGGCGTGACGCTGATCAGCATTGACCCCGACGGCGAGCCGCGGCCTGCGCTGCGCAGCATCGAGATGGGGCTAGCGCGTGCCTCGTCGCAACTGGCGCAGAATAAAACGATTCCCCATGCCGAAAAGCAGCGGCTGATGCCCATGCTGGCTCATGCCCGACGCCGGGCCGGCGAGTTTGTCGGCAAGCTGACTGTGCCCGAGAAGCTGAACATTTATGCTGAGATGTGGTGGGATCGCCAGGCGAATCTCGCTGCGCAGGCGCCGGTCAAAGTCGCGGCGACCGCGCTCCCGCGTTTCGAAGTGGGCATGGAGGTTGTTCATGAGCGCTTTGGTCCCGGGGTGGTGACCGACGTCGCACCCGAGGACGGCGACACCAAGATCACTGTCAGCTTCGTGGAAGCCGGTGTGCGCAACTTCTATGCCAGCCTGGTCGTCAACAAGCTGACGTCTCGCTGAGAGGGCCGGGCTGTGTTTTTTGCACAGGAGCCGGCGCCAACCAAAATCGCGCCGGAATACGATACGGGGAACCCATGATGACGACCGTAAGCGGTGCCGCGCAGCCGGCCGCCCGGGAAAAACATGGCGCTGCGCTGAGTTCTGTGGCAGCGGCCGTGTTCCTGACCGGCATGAAGCTCGTGGTGGGCCTGCTCACCGGCAGCCTGGGCATCCTGGCCGAGGCCGCGCATTCGGGCCTCGATCTGATCGCCGCGCTGATCACTTTCTACGCGGTGCGCGTATCGGGTCGGCCCGCCGATCGCGGCCATCCCTACGGACACGGCAAAGTCGAAAATCTCTCTGCGCTCTTCGAGACCCTGCTCCTGCTGGTCACCTGTGTCTGGATCATCTACGAAGCCGTCCAACGCCTGCTCTTCAAGATGGTAGAGGTGGATCCCAGCCTGTGGGCTTTTTTGGTGATGGGTGTCTCCATCATCGTGGACATCAGTCGTTCGCGGTTGCTCTATCGGGTGGCGAAGAAATACGACAGCCAGGCGCTGGAGGCGGACGCGCTCCATTTCTCCACCGATATCTGGTCTTCGTCGGTCGTCATCATTGGCCTGGCGCTGGTGGCTCTCGGCGAGAGGCTCCATATGCCCTGGCTGGCCGCGGCCGACGCCGTCGCCGCGATGGCTGTGGCGGGCATCGTCATTTGGGTCAGCACGCAGCTGGGCCGTCGCACCGTGACTGCCCTGCTCGACGGCGTGCCGCCCACGCTGGTGGATGATGTGACGCGTGCGGTGCGAAACGTGGCCGGCGTGATGGCGACCGGCCGGGTGCGTGTGCGACGCAGCGGCCCCGAAGCCTTCGCCGACGTCACTGTGGCCGTGGATCGCGGGACATCTTTCGAGCGCACCCACGACATCGCCAGCCGGGTCGAGGCGGCCGTTCACACCCTCCTGCCGGGCGCCGACGTCATGGTGCACGTCGAGCCGGTGCAGGCCGATCATGAGGGCTTGTTGACGACTGTGCGCCTGCTGGCTGCTCGTCACGGCCTGGCTGCGCACGGCATTCGCATCTATGACATGGGCCCGAGCGGCTACGTGCTCGAATTGCACCTGGAGGTGGATGAGAACCTGACCGTGGCCCAGGCACATGGGCAGGCGACGGCCCTGGAAGAGGCGCTGAGCAAAGCGCTCCAGGCCGTGGACAAGATCGTGACCCATCTCGAACCGACCGGAGAGGGCAGCTCGCGACGGCAGGCGACCGCGGCCGACGAGGCTGAAATACGGCGCCTGCTCAAGAGCCTGAAGACGATTGACGGCGTGGATTGCCAGCCGCACGACATCGCCGTGCGCCGGGACGGCGGCGAGCTTTCGGTCACGTTTCACTGCACGGTGGATGCCAACGCGTCGATCGGCGACGCACACACGTTGACGGAGCGCGTCGAAGGCTTGCTGCGCAGCCGGGTGCCCAATCTCGGCCGCGTGGTGATCCACGTCGAGCCGAGGACGATGGGCTGAGGGCCATGCACGAGCTTGCGGTCACCGAAGGCATCTTGAAGGTTGTGCTGGACGCGGCCAGGCAGGCCAACGTGCCGCGCATCTGCGCCATTGATCTGGTCATCGGCGAGCTGAGCGGCATGGTGGATGATTCGATCCAGTTCTATTTCGACATCTTGAGCCGTGATACAGCGGCCGCCGGCGCGACGCTGCGCTTTCGCCGCGAGCCCGCCAACGTCACTTGCGGCGATTGCGGCCAACAGTTCGCCGGCCGGCCCCCGCTGGCACCCTTCTGTCCGCACTGCGGCAGCCTCTGGCTGCACGTCGTAGGCGGCCGCGAGCTGCGCGTGGAAAGCATCGAAGTCGAAGAAACGATATGAAAATACCAGTGATCCGCAACATCCTCAGCGCCAATGATCAGGTGGCGCAGGAAAACCGCAACCTGTTTCGGGCCGAGCGCATCTGTGTGCTCAACCTGATGTCTTCGCCGGGCGCCGGCAAGACCAGTCTGATCCTGGCTACCGCGGCGCGCCTGCCGGCCGACCTGCGGCCGGCCGTCATCGAGGGCGATCTCGCCTCTCGCATTGACGCAGAAAAGGTCGCCGAACACGGCATCCCGGTCGTGCAGATCAATACCGGCGGCAACTGTCATCTCGACGCGCCGATGGTGCGTTCGGCCCTGGCCGAACTGCCGCTGGCCGACATTGACCTGCTCTTCATCGAGAACGTCGGCAATCTGGTCTGCCCGGCCGAGTTCGACCTGGGCGCCGATCTGGCCATCGTCGTTGCCAGCACGCCGGAAGGCCACGACAAGCCGTACAAATACCCCGGCATGTTCGCCGTCGCGGATGCGGTCGTGCTCAACAAGGCTGACGTGATGTCGGTGTTCGAGTTCGATCTGGACTTCTTCCGTCGCGGGGTGCAGATGGTCAATGCCCGGGCGCCACTTTTTGTCGTTTCGTGCAAAACGGGCGCCGGGCTGGAGGCCTGGACGGAGTGGTTGGTGACGCATTCGAACCTGTCGAACGCCGGCAAGGTGGCTGTCCGCATGGCGGATGCGGGTTAAATTCCTGGTGAGATGGACATACTACGTGCAGCAGACGATCGGCAACGTCTGCGCGTCGAGATCCACGGCGCGGTCCAGGGCGTTGGCTTCCGGCCGTTCGTCTATCGGCTGGCGACGGAGCTGGGGCTGACGGGCTGGGTCATCAACGATACTCAGGGCGTCTTCATCGAGGTGGAGGGGCTGCGGCCGGCCGTGGAACGCTTCCTGGCCCGGCTGCCGGCCGAAATACCTCCGCGCGCCATCGTCCAGACCATCGAGACGGCCTGGCTGGCGCCGGTCGGCTTCACGCGCTTTGAGATCCGTCACTCCGACAATGCCGGCGAAAAAACGGCGCTGGTGCTGCCCGACATTGCCGCCTGTCCGGACTGTTTGGCCGAGGTATTCGATCCCGCCGACCGTCGCTATCGCTACCCGTTCACCAACTGCACCAACTGTGGCCCGCGCTTCACCATCATCGAGGCGCTGCCCTACGACCGGCCCAACACCACCATGCGTCGTTTCGCGCTGTGCCCCGTCTGCCGGGCCGAATATGAGAATCCGCTCGACCGACGCTTTCACGCGCAGCCGAACGCCTGCCCCGCCTGTGGGCCGCGACTGGCGTTCTACGAGCGCGGCAGCCAGACCGAGGGCCAGGCAGAGCCGATGTGCATGACCGCGGTCGGCGACGAGGCGCTGCAGCGCGCTGCTGCGGCATTGCGCGCCGGGCAGATCGTGGCAGTGAAGGGGCTGGGCGGCTTTCACCTGATGGTGGATGCCCGGAACGAGGCCGCCATCCGGCGCCTGCGCGATAGCAAGCCGCGTCGCGCCAAGCCCTTCGCGCTGATGGCTCGCGATCTGGCGCAGGTCCGGCAGTTCTGCGAAGTTCCACCCGAAGCCGAAGCCCTGTTGATCTCTCCGGAAGCGCCCATCGTCCTGTTGCGCAAACTGACAGAGCGAGCGGCAGATGCGCCCGCAGACCCATCGCGTCGGCAGGCGGTCACTTGTTCCTGCGATCACCCGGTCACCCCTGCTTCATCAGTTGCGCCCGCCAACCCGTATTTCGGCGTGATGCTGCCGTATACACCGCTGCATCACCTGTTGCTGCGCGAGGCAGGCTTTCCGGTCGTCGCCACCAGCGGCAATCTCTCCGATGAGCCGATATGCACGGACGAGGCCGAGGCCATGCAACGGCTCGCCGGCATCGCCGATGTCTTCCTGGTGCACGATCGGCCCATCGCCCGCCATGCCGACGACAGCGTGGCGTGGATCGTGGCCGGTGCGCCGCGGCTGCTGCGCCGTGCGCGCGGCTACGCGCCGCTGCCGATCACCTTGAAAGAAGCGATCCCGACCATTCTGGCAGTCGGCGCGCACCTGAAGAATACGGTCGCGCTGAGCGTGGGCCGCCAGGTGTTCATCAGCCAGCACATCGGCGATCTGGAGACGCCGGAGGCACTGGCTGCGTTCGAGCGCGTCATCGTCGATTTCCTGCGCCTGTACGAGGCGCGGCCGGTCGCCATCGCGCATGACCTGCATCCGGAATATCTTTCCACCAAATGGGCAAACGAGCGGGGGATATCCCCCGATCCCTGTCCCCTGATCCCTGTCCAGCACCATCATGCCCATCTGGCGGCGTGTCTGGCAGAGAATCAGGTGGATGGCCCGGCGTTGGGCGTGACGTGGGATGGCACCGGCTATGGGACGGATGGGACAATCTGGGGCGGCGAGTTTCTGCTTGGCGACGCGGCCGGATACGCACGCGTGGCGCATCTGCGGCCGTTCCGCCTGCCTGGCGGCGAGGCGGCAGTGCGCGAGCCGCGACGTGTTGCCCTGGCGTTGCTGTGGGAGCTCTACGGCGAGGCGGCGTTGGTCATGGACGATTTGGCGCCGATCCGCTCCTTTCGGCCGGCCGAGCGCAGGGTGCTGGCGCCGATGTTGGCCCGGGGCGTGAACGCGCCGGTCACCACCAGCGCCGGCCGTCTGTTCGACGGCATCGCCGCGCTGATCGGCCTGCACCAGGAGGTCAGCTTCGAGGGACAGGCCGCGATGGCGTTGGAATTTGTCGCCGACGGTTGCGAGATGGCCGCGTACGAAACAGAGATCAAGGGCCAGGCGGCAGGAGGCAGGGAGCAGTCGTTGGTGCTCGATTGGGCACCGCTGGTCGTTGCCGTGCTGGCCGACTTGCGCCGCGGCATCCCTCAGGGTATCATTGCCGCGCGTTTTCACAACGCGTTGATCGAGGCCATGGTCGCCGTCGCCCAGGCCGTGGGCCAGCCGGCCGTGGCGCTGACCGGCGGCTGTTTTCAGAACCGTCTGCTCACCGAGCGCGGCGCCGAGCGGCTGGCGCGCGCCGGCTTCCGGGTATTGCTCCATCGCCAGGTGCCGCCGAACGATGGTGGCATCAGCCTGGGGCAGGTGGTCATTGCGGCGGCGCAGCGATCACGACTGTCGCCTGATGCGTGATCCGTGCGCCATGAGTGGATCATCCATCACGCATCACATATCATGGAGGCAATCATGTGCCTGGGAGTTCCCGGCAAAATCCTGAGCATTGAATCCAATGCCTTCGGCATGACGATGGGGAAAGTGAGTTTCGGCGGTGTGGCCAAAGAGGTCTGCCTGGCCTATGTGCCCGAGGCCCAGGTGGGCGACTACGTGATCGTCCATGCCGGCTTTGCCCTGAACAAGCTGGATGAGGCAGAGGCAGCAGAAGTCTTTGCGTTGCTGAAGGAGATGGGCGAGCTGGAAGAAGCGATGGGGGAAGCGTGAAGCGCGAAACATAAAAAGGACAATGAGATAAGACAATGCGTTTTGTGGATGAGTATCGTCGCGAGGCTGATGCGCGTAAGTTTTTGACCGCCATCGAGCGGCTGGTCACGCGCGAGTGGACGATCATGGAGATCTGCGGCGGACAGACGCACACGCTGATCAAGTCGGGCATTGACCGGATGTTGCCGCCACAGATCACGCTGGTGCATGGGCCCGGCTGCCCGGTCTGCGTCACTCCGCTGGAGCTGGTGGACCGCGCCATCGCCATCGCGCGGCGGCCCGAGGTGATCTTTACGTCGTTCGGCGATATGCTGCGCGTGCCCGGCTCCGCAGGTCAGGCCTTTGAGACCGCGTCGACTTCAGGAGCCTGGCGCGGCGCGCAGGATCTGTTGAGCGTAAAGGCGCAGGGCGGCGATGTGCGCATGGTCTACTCGCCGCTGGATGCCGTCAAACTGGCGCAGAAGCATCCCGACCGTCAGGTCGTTTTCTTTGCGGTCGGCTTCGAGACCACCGCGCCCGGCAACGCCATGGCCGTCTGGCAGGCCCGGCAGATGGGGCTGACCAACTTTTCGATCCTCTGCTCGCATGTGCTGGTGCCGCCGGCCATGCATGCCATTCTGGGCGCGCCCGACAATCGGGTGCAGGCCTTTCTGGCCGCCGGCCATGTCTGTACGGTCATGGGCTACTGGCAGTACGAGCCGATCGCGGCACAATATCGCGTGCCGATCGTTGTCACCGGCTTTGAGCCGCTCGACCTGCTGCAGGGCCTCTACATGGCGATCAAGGCGCTGGAGGAAGGCCGTTACGGGGTTGAGAACCAGTACATCCGCGCGGTCACGCGCGCCGGAAACCGCGCCGCGCAGCAACTGGTGGCTGAAGTGTTCGAAGTGTGCGACCGGCCCTGGCGCGGCATCGGCGTCATCCCGGCCAGCGGCTACCGCCTGCGCGCCGAATATGCGGCGTTCGATGCTGAACGTCGCTTCGGCGTGGGCGATGTCACCGCGCAGGAATCGCCGCTCTGCATTGCCGGCCAGATCCTGCAGGGGCTGAAGAAGCCGCATGAGTGTCGCGCTTTCGGTCGCGAATGCACCCCGGAACATCCCCTCGGCGCGCCGATGGTGTCGTCCGAAGGTGCGTGCGCGGCCTATTTCAACTATGGCAGGACGTGAAATATGGCAGGACGTGAAAGGTCAGGCGCCGGGCGTCAATTTGGGTTTCTGATCTTTGACGCCTGACGTTTCACGTTTTACGAAGGGTTATTCGATGAATCAGGCCTTTGCTTTGCAATGTCCCATCCCCATCAGCGACTACCCGACGATCACGCTGGCGCACGGGGGCGGGGGCAAGCTGTCGCAGATGCTCATCGAGCGGATGTTCGTGCCGGCGTTTGCCAATCCGGAGCTGGAGATCCTCCATGACGGCGCGGTGCTTTCCCTCTCTGTTGCCGTCGAGATGGGGGAGGGGCGGGGGAGTCGCCTCGCCCTTTCCACCGATTCCTACGTCATCTCTCCGCGCTTCTTTCCCGGCGGCGACATCGGCGCGCTGGCGGTGCACGGCACGGTGAACGACCTCGCGATGTGCGGCGCGCGGCCGCTCTATCTTGCGGCCGGTTTCGTCCTCGAGGAAGGGCTGCCGATGGATGAGCTGTGGCGCATCGTACAATCCATGGCCGCGGCAGCCCAGGCGGCCGGCGTGCGCATCGTCACCGGTGATACGAAAGTGGTGGAGCGGGGCAAAGGCGATGGCATCTTCATTAACACCGCGGGCGTCGGCGTCATCCCGCCGGGCGTGCAGATCGCGCCGAAGCGGGCGCAGCCCGGCGACCTGGTGCTGATCAACGGCCCTGTCGCCAATCACGGCATCGCCATCATGTCGGTGCGCGAAGGGCTGACCTTCGAGACCGCAGTCGAGAGCGACTCGGCGCCGCTGAACGGGCTGGTCGAGATGATCCTGGCCGCCGGCGGCGAGGCGGTGCATGTGCTGCGTGATCCGACGCGCGGCGGCGTCGCCAGCAGCCTGAACGAGATCGCAGCCTCGGCGCGCGTGGGGATCCGGCTGGATGAAGCGCGCATCCCCGTGCTGGAAGAAGTGGCCGGTGCGTGCGCGATCCTCGGTTTCGATCCGTTGTACGTTGCGAACGAGGGCAAATGCCTGGCCATCGTCGCGCCGGAAGCGGCCGAGGCCGTCCTGGCCGCCATGCGCAGCCATCCGCTCGGCCGCGACGCCGCAGTCATCGGTCAGGTTGTGGCCGAGCATCCGCGCAAGGTTTACCTGCGCAGCCGCATCGGCGGCCTGCGCGTGGTGGACATGCTCAGCGGCGAGCAGCTGCCGCGGATTTGTTAAAAGTTCGCGCCAGATTCGGCGGGTTTCCAACCTGCGGGGTCTCGGTCAATTCCGGAGGAGACGAAGATGTCCACGTTGCTGCTGAAACATGCTGATCTGCTGGTCACGATGGATGCGACGCGTCGCCAGATCGTGGACGGCGGGCTGTTCATCCGAGACAACGTCATTGTCCAGGTTGGGCCGACCGCCGAGCTGCCGCCGACTGCCGACCGCGTGCTCGATGCGCGCGGCATGATCGTGCTGCCCGGTCTGATCAACACGCACCATCACCTGTACCAGACCCTCACTCGCTGCATGGCGCAGGACAGCGTGCTCTTCGACTGGCTGACGACCCTCTACCCGATCTGGGCGCGGCTGACGCCGGAAGCGATCACTGTGTCGGCCAAAGTGGGCCTGGCCGAGCTGATGCTCTCCGGCTGCACCACGTCGAGCGATCACCTGTACATTTACCCCAACGGCTGCCGGATCGAGCATGAGATCGAGGCAGCGGTCGAGCTGGGCATCCGCTTCACTGCGACCCGCGGCAGCATGAGCCTGGGCCAGAGCAAAGGCGGCCTGCCGCCAGATAGCTGTGTGGAAGATGAAACGTTTATCCTGAAGGACAGTCAGCGCACCATCGAGCAGTACCATGAGCGCCAGCGGTTCGGCATGGTGCAGGTGGCCCTGGCGCCGTGCTCGCCGTTCAGCGTCAGCAGCGACCTGATGCGGGAGAGCGCTGCCCTGGCGCGGGCCTACGGCGTCCGGCTGCATACCCATTTGGCCGAGACCATGGACGAGGAACGTTTCTGCCTGGAGAAGTTCGGCATGCGACCGGTGGATTACGTTGCCTCGCTTGGCTGGACCGGCGACGACGTATGGCACGCGCACTGCGTTTGCTTGAATCGGCAGGAGATCGCGCGTTTCGCGGCCACCGGCAGCGGCGTGGCCCATTGCCCCAGCTCAAACATGCGCCTGGCGTCCGGCATCGCGCCGATCCGCGCCATGCGCGACGCGGGCGTGAAGGTCGGCTTGGGGGTGGACGGCTCGGCCTCGAACGATAGCAATCATCTGCTGCTCGAGGCGCGGCAGGCGATGTTGCTGCAACGCGTTGCCCAGGCCGGCGCTGCGTCTGTGCAGACCGTGGAGGTTCCGGAAACGTCGGTGGGCTTGCGCGGGCGGTCTCTCGGCAATCCGGCCGCGCTCGGCGCGGCAGAGGCGCTGGAGATCGCCACGTTGGGCGGCGCGGCCGTGCTCGGCCGGGACGATATCGCTGTGCTTGCACCCGGCATGGCCGCAGATTTCATCGGCTATCGGCTGGAGCGGCTTGATTTTGCCGGCGCGCTGCACGATCCGCTGGCCGCGCTCGTCTTCTGTACGCCGCCGAAGGTGGATTTGAGCGTGATTAATGGCAAAGTGCGCGTGCAGGACGGCGAGATCGTGGGACTGGATCTGCCGACGCTGATCCGTCGGCACAATGAGATCAGCCGGAAGATGCTGCGCGGCGAGTGATGTGCCGCGCGATCGCCTCTCGCGCCTCACGTTTCACGTTGCCCGACTGACAGGATGACACCGATGGATCGAGTGTTGCTTCGAGAGACCATCCTGGCCCTGGCCCGCCGCTACGACTTCGAGGAAGGGCACTCGCTCCAGGATGAACGTCTGGCGTTACGACTGTTCGATGAGTTGACGCGGTTGGGGCTGGCCCCGGCCCCCGTTCATCTTTCCGCCATTGCCGACGGAGGAGAGGCCGGAATCGGGGTTGCGGCGCGCGACATCCTTTCATGTGCCGCCCTTCTCCATGACATCGGCTACGTCGAAGGCTACGAGCAGCATCACAAGACCGCCTTCAGGCTGATCATGGCCGAGCCGATCGCCGGCCTTTCTGTGCGCGCGCAGGCGCTCGTGGCGCATGTGGCGCGCTATCATCGCGGCAGTACACCCGATCCCGCCAGACATGCCGCCTTCGCTGCGCTTTCCCCGGAAGATCAGCAGCTGGTGACCCGGCTCGGCGCGATCCTCCGCTTTGCGGATGGGCTGGATCGCACGCACACCAACGCGGTGCAGGATCTGCGCTGCGAGCTGGATGGCGAGCGGCTGATCGTCACGCTGATCCCGGGGGCCGGCGATGAGACGGAGCGATGGGCCGGTGCGAAGAAGGCGCGCTGGTTTGAGGCGGTGTTCGGGGTGAGCGTGATCTTGCGATAACATGGGCCGATCTGCGCGCCGCTGCACTGCCTCAGGTGATTCGGCGGTACCTGGTGAAGTCATCGTCCGGCCGGGGACGCCGCGGCGGCCGCGGTTCGATCTCCTCTTCGGAGGGCCACATTTCACCTTTCACCCGCCGCAGGTCGCTCTCGTGCTTCAACAGGACGGTCAACGTTGTCTCCAGCGTCTGCGGATCGAGCTGCCGCGCGTTGAGTGCCACCAGCGCTTTGGCCCAGTCCAATGTCTCGCTGATGCTGGGCGACTTGCGCAGGTCCATGGCGCGCAGACGATGCACCAGTTCGACGGCCTGTCGCGCCAGCTTCGGCGCCAGCTCGGGCACCTTCAGGCGCACCACGGCCAGTTCCTGTTCGACCGTGGGGTAGTCAATGAACAGATACAGGCAACGCCGTTTGAGCGCTTCGCTCAGCTCGCGAGTGTTGTTGCTCGTCAGCACGACCAGCGGCAGGTGCACCGCGCGCAACGTGCCCAGCTCCGGCACGCTCACCTGGAAATCGCTGAGGATCTCCAGCAGGAACGCCTCGAATTCCGCATCTGCGCGGTCAATTTCGTCAATCAACAGGACAACCGGCTCTTTGCTCAGGATGGCCTTGAGGAGCGGCCGCTGAAGCAGGAACCGCATCGAGAAGAAGACCTCTTCTTCGGCGGCGAGGCGATCGGCGGCCGCGGCCAGGTTGGCCGCGCCGGCCAGGGTCTCCTGCAATTTGTCGCGCAGCAGTTGCGTGTACAGGAGTTGCTTGGCGTATTCCCATTCGTAGAGCGCCTTCGTTTCGTCCAGCCCCTCATAGCATTGGAGGCGGATCAGCTCGCGGCCGGTGGCGCCGGCGATTGCCTTCGCCAGCTCCGTCTTGCCGACGCCGGCCGGGCCCTCGGTCAGCAATGGCTTGCCGAGCTGCTGGCAGAGGAACATGGTGGTGGCGATTTCGTCGCTGGCGATGTACTGCTGTTCGCCGAGCGCTTCTTTCAGCGCTGCGGGCGAGGCAAAAGTGCGAATTGGCATGGCATTAGCCTCTCGAAATTCCGACCGGGGCAGACATCAGCCTGCCCCGACCTGCCCGTTTCTGCTCAAAAAAACCGTGGATGTGGCTGATCCATCATACCAGCCTGGCGCGCAGTCGGATCTCCGGCCCGGCGAGTGCCTTCGATACCGGGCATTTGGTTTTGGCCTCTTCGGCCAGCTGCAAGAAGGTGGCTTCGTCAATGCCGGGCACCTCGGCCTCGGTGTCCAGCTCGATCAGGGCAATGGTGGGGCCGGCCTCCAGGTGCACGGTGGCGGTGGTGCGGATGGTGGGCACGAAGCCCCGGTTGCTCAGCAGGGCCGACAGGAACATGGAGAAACAGCCCGCGTGGGCCGCGCCGATCAACTCCTCCGGATTGGTCCCCTCGCCCGACTCGAAACGCGAGGCGAATGTGAACGGTCCCTCGTACGCGCCGCTGCCCAGCTTCATCGTGCCGGCGCCCTCTTTCAACGTGCCTTTCCACTCAGCAAAAGAAGTGCGAACTGCCATAGATCCTCCCTTCAATGATCGTGTTGGTCTGACTGCACGAGCCATACTGCCGGCAGTGTACTACGACCGGATGCACGGCGTATGTGAGTAAAACTACCCTGTGCCCGGCCTGGGCCACGTCTTCACGGACAGCCTTTGTCGGTCTATCGCGCTTATAGTAAAATAGCGCCGGACGTGCCAGGCATCTTGCAGAGTGCCTGGCACGTGACGCAGCGCATCCGCCCGACGTGCCAGGCATCTTGCAGAGTGCCTGGCACGTGGACATGAGGAACATCGTGAAAAACGCAGTCATCTCTGCTGTCGGCCCTGAGTTCCTGGCGCGCGATGGCCTGGCGGCCGAGCCTGAGCCTTGGGAGGACGGCCTGCGCGCCGATACCGGGCCGGGCAACTTCGAGTGGTGGTACTTCGACGCCCACTTCGACGACGGCGCCACCGCGGTGGTCACCTATGCCACCAAGCCGTTGCTGCAGCGCAACGACCCGCTGACGCCCATGCTGGCGCTGACGATCACCCCGCCGGACGGCCGCAAGCTGAGCGCGCTGAAGCTGTTCCCGGCCGATCAGTTCGCAGCGCAACGCGATCGCTGTGACGTGCGCATCGGGCCGAATTGGGCGCGGCAGATTGCCCCTGGCGGGTCCGCCCCGGCCTCCACTGCCGGCCCCTGGCGCTATGAGCTGCACGCCGAGGCCGATGGGCTGGCTGCCGACCTGGTTTTCACCGGCCTGGTGCCGGCCTGGCGGCCGGGCGCAGGCAAGAACTACTACGACACCCGGCTGGCCCGCTACTTCGCCTGGCTGCCGGCCATCCCTTTCGGCACGGTGGAAGGCACCTTGACCTGCGACGGCCGGACGCGGCGCGTGCAGGGCACGGGCTATCACGACCACAACTGGGGCAACATCGGGCTGGACGCGGTGATGTCGCATTGGTTCTGGGGGCGGGCGCACGTGGGCCGCTACACCGTGATCTACGTGGAGATGGTCAGCAACCGGGCCTACGGCGGCGTCAAGCTGCCGGTGTTCATGCTGGCCAGCGATGACCGCATCCTGACCGGCGACGGCCGGCCGTTGACGCTGAAGACCGACGACATCGTGTCGCACCCCGGCGGCCGCGCCTATCCCAGGCAGCTCGACTGGCACTGGCACGCGGACGAGGGGACGGTCCATCTCGCGTTGCGCGAGCCGGAGGTCATCGAGGCGGCGAGCCTTTTGGGCCTGTTGCCGCCCTGGAAGCGGGCCCTGGCCCGGCTCTTCGCCAATCCGTACTATTTTCGTTTCAACGCCCGCCTGGAACTGACGGTGGCCCTGGCCGGCATCAGCGAGACGGTGCACGGGCCGGCACTCTACGAGCTGATGCTCCTGCGATGATTTGCTTGGCGTTCCGCCCATGACACTGATCGCCGATCTCCATATCCATTCTCACTTCTCCCGCGCCACCAGCGGGAATCTGACCTTCGAGCACCTGGCCCGCTGGGCGCAGCTCAAAGGCATCCAGATCGTCGGCACGGGCGACATCGCGCACCCCGGCTGGCTGACCGAGATGCGCGAGAAGCTCGTCCCGGCCGAAGAGGGGCTCTACCGGTTGCGGGACGACCTGGCCGCCGCGGTCGCGCGCGAGGTGCCGCCGGCCTGCCACGCGCCGGTGCGTTTCATCCTCGGCGGCGAGATCAGCAACATCTACAAGCGGGACGGTCAGACGCGCAAGATCCACAACGTGGTGTTCGCGCCGTCGCTGGACGCAGTGGAGCGGCTCCAGGCCCGGCTGGAGCGCATCGGCAACATCCGCGCCGACGGCCGGCCGATCCTGGGGCTCGACTCGCGCGATCTGCTGGAGATCATCCTGGACATTGACCCTGCCTGTCAGCTGATCCCGGCCCACATCTGGACGCCGTGGTTCTCGCTGCTCGGCTCCAAATCCGGCTTCGACTCGGTGGAGGCCTGCTTCGCCGACCTGACCCCGCACATCGCTGCGCTGGAGACCGGCCTCTCGTCCGACCCGCCCATGAACTGGCGCGTGTCGTCCCTCGATCGCTACACCCTGGTCTCCAGCTCCGACGCGCACTCGCCGGAGAAGCTGGGCCGCGAGGCGACGCTGTTCGATTGCGAGCTGGCATACGGCGCGCTGTTCGCGGCGCTGCGGGTGGCCCCTCCTCCGGCCCCTCCCGTGGGAGCGACCCCTTCCCTGGGAACCACCCCTCCCCCAACCCCTCCCCTGAGAGGGGAGGGGGGAAGGGGAGGCACGATTGAATTCTTCCCCGAGGAGGGCAAGTATCACTTCGACGGCCATCGCGCCTGCGGCATTGTTT